>ERZ773250.246-NODE-246-length-34731-cov-9.139837_pt1 | contig 34731 bp, 52 predicted proteins | sample MGYA00511258_ERZ773250 | MGnify/ENA primary metagenome ERZ773250 (study PRJEB29015, sample SAMEA2738164) | human oral metagenome | biome: human oral; feature: human-associated habitat; material: saliva | place: China | collected 2187 ... | reverse complement strand
GTGTGCGCGGGTCTGCCTCTGTCACTTCGCAGGATTGTGCGCGTGGTTCGGCTGATCTAGCGAGCGCACCTGAAATTTTGTCGAGTGTGTCCCTGAATGGGGACGCGGGTTTTTCGGCGCAGGATGCAGAGAGCCAAATTTCTGCATTCATGTCTGATTTGGATAGCGGCGATTTAGGCGACGGCTTGGAAGTTGCAGAGTCCAAAGAAGGCGATCAACGTCATGCATGGCACCCCGCTAATTGGGATAATGAGTCATGTTCGGTGTCTGGTACCCCCGGTTCTGTGGGTGATGGGTTGGAATGTGTACCCCCGCTAGAGGCATCTAGTGTGCGCGGGTCTGCCTCTGTCACTTCGCAGGATTGTGCGCGTGGTTCGGCTGAACCTGGTTCGTTGTTTGATGATGCAGGTAAACATAAATCTCGTTCGCGGGGAAAGCGACGGCGACGGCCTCGTTTACCTCGCGGACGTGGTGAAAGTAAACAGAAGGTAAATTCAGAGCATCACTCCGAATCATTCCGAATCTCTCCGAATATGGAGGGTGTCTGTTCTGGATATGCCGGGACGGGTCGGGACGGTAAGCACCCAAAGCCTGCCACAGGGGTAGGTGAGTTTGCCGTACCGTCTCACTCCGAATCATTCCGAATCTCTCCGAATATGGAGGGTGTCTGTTCTGGATATGCCGGGACGGGTCGGGACGGTAAGCACCCAAAGCCTGCCACAGGGGTAGGTGCTTATGACTCAGAAAAGATTGAGAAGAAAAGGAAAAGAAGGAGAAGGTAAGGTTTGGAATCTAAGGTTTTTAGGAACAGGATTGTTGAAGGATGGTCTGAAGCTGAGTTTCAATCTGAGATTATTGGGTTAGCTAGGGCTTTGGGATGGGAGCACTACCACACTCACGATTCGAGGCGTTCACCTTCTGGTTTTCCTGATCTGGTTCTCGTGCATCCGAGGCGCGGGGAAATAATCTATAGGGAGCTGAAGACTATGAAGGGCAGGGTATCCGATGCACAGAAGCATTGGCTGGAAATTTTGAAGGCGGCCAATCAAGATGCGGATGTTTGGAGGCCTTGCGATTGGACAAATGGAAACATCGCTAAGACTTTGACAGGGAGCAGGAATGAAAGAGGAAGCTAAGCAAATGGACGCGGTATCTAGAGCTATTGAATCCTTGAAGCCGCTGCATGATATGGAGGGCCGGGGGCATGGGTTGATCTATCAGCTTGAGCAGGCGGTGACTCCATCCGGTGAAGCCTCGGGTGGTGGTACTTCTGCTAAGTCAGGTGCGCCTCTTGATGTTGGAGTGTTGGATATGCTCAAAGACTTTGATGAAGAGTTGGAGCGGTTCGGTATTCCGAAATGGAGCGCATCGACTCGCGAAGGGAATGTTCGCGCTCTCGTCCAAGTCCTTACCTTGTGTGGTATCGGCGGCATGGGTGAAGTAGAAGGATGGGCTACCGGGTGGGTTGAGAAGATACAAGACTTCCTGAATCCTGAAAGACTAACCCCGTTGGATGCTGCATGCCCTGAGTGTAGGTATAAGTTCTTTATCCAGTTGAACCTTGAGGGCGAAGAGATGAAGAAGCATTGTCTGCATGTTCGATGGCAGGATGATAAGGTAGCCGGGTGCATCTGCAAGTACTGTGGATTCGAGGCCCCGCGTGAAGAACTCTTGTCAATTATTGAATGGGATGGGGATATGTTCTTAGCGGCCTGAGTACAGCAGACATGGGGGCGGTGGTATCGGTTGCAACGGGGGTTGTTGCAAAAGATTGTGAGAGCATCTAACCTAAGGGGGCTTACCTGAACTATGCCTTCTGATAATTCTCTCAGGGGGAAGGCAGTAGTTAGGCATGGCCCCCCTCCCAATTTGAGAGGGGGGGCAGGAACTCAGGGGGAGGTAATGATGCACCCCTGGGGGTACCACCAATAAGGGGGGGCCGGGTCTTTCGTTCTTTCCCCGGCCCCCTTGGCTATACCCCCGGCGGATAGGAGTAAGAACATTGGCAACATCCAGAACAGGAACCACAAAGTGGAAAGCTCTCAGGGCTAAGGCAATCGCTGAAGCATTAGCTAATGATCAGTACACATGCCCTCGCTGTGGTGTTGCCCTCGACTACTCACGCTCTCAGCAACCTAACTCACCTGAACCTGACCACATCCAAGAGCACGCAAACGGTGGCAAAGATTCTCTCGATAACATCCGCATCATTTGCCGTCGATGTAACCAGCAGCTCGGCGGAAAGCTCGGCGGAAAGCGAGCACAAGAAAGAATAAAGACTCTTCGTATTGCACAACCAATTAAATTAAAAACAAAAGGAAAATGGTAAAAAAATAAACATTTTCATGTTTTTAATGCAATATACGTGTGAGCATACATATACAAGACTTTAGTGAAAATGAAACTAGGGGGCATCGGTTGAAAGAAGGCTCGAAGGGTGGGGGTAAGCCCCCATCGGCGGGCCAGACGAACACCCCCCGGCGATAGCGATATATTCACCGGTTTTTTCCACAATTGATTAGTTATAATCAAGGGTGGATATTTATTATTTATTGGGATTCTTTTTGAAAGGGGCAGAAATGGCTAATGTAAAGCATCTACCACCTATTAATCATGAAGAATTTCTCGACGATGAACATTCTTTGACCAGTGCAACTATGCACGGTACACAGCTCGACAGGCTAAAAGCCATGCGGCTAAAACTGGCAGCTCATATAGACTCTGAGAACACACTTGCTAGGGATTTGGCCGCGCTCGTGCGTAGGTTCGCTGAACTCGACAAGGAAATCAGCGACCTTGAAGCAGTGGCAAATGAACTAGAATACGTGGAGGTTCCAGACGGTGAAGAAGCAGACCTCCCATTCAACCCGGCTTCTATCTGAGGTTGCCAGGCACCTATGCATACCTGAAGGCATAGTAAAGACGGCATGGCCAATGATCGCTAAGCAGCTTGTCAGGATGCGCTACCCGCTCGACGCATGGCAGATCGGCATAGGTAAGCTGATCTTCGCAAAGCGTGAGAACGGCATGTATGCCTGTGGCATCGGCGGCGCTGTAGTCTCAATCCCTCGACAGGTGGGAAAGACTCACATGATCGCCGGGTTTGTTCTCGCGCTCTGTGCAGCCAAGCCAAACACGCTAGTGCTATGGAGTGCGCACCGCTCAAGGACGCATAATGAGACCTTTTCGGCGATGCAGGGCATCGTGAACAGGCAGGATATTAAACCGTTCATTGCTCATATCCGCCGTGGTGCAGGTCAAGAGGCTATCGAGTTTAGAAACGGCTCGCGTGTCCTATTTGGCGCTCGTGAAAACGGCTTTGGACGTGGTTTTCCTGAAGTCGATGTTATCGTCATGGACGAGGCCCAAATTCTGACTGAAAAAGCAATGGATGATATGGTACCTGCAACCAACGCCGCACCAAACGGCCTTGTAATCATGATGGGTACCCCGCCGCGCCCGGTAGACCCCGGCGAAGTCTTCACACAGCGCCGCGAAGACGCACTCAAAGGCGATAAAGACACGCTCTATATCGAATGCTCAGCCGATCCAGGCGCGAGACTCGACGATAAGAAACAATGGGAAAAAGCCAACCCATCGTACCCGGCCCGCGTCTCAACAACAGCATTCGAACGCATGAAAAAGCTCTTAGGCTCTGAAGACTCATTCCGCCGCGAAGGCTTAGGTATCTGGGATGAAAAGGCACTCGCTAACAAGGCATTCCAACCTGAAGCATGGAACAGGCTAGAAGGCGAACTACCAGAGTCAGGCCGCGATGTATACGGCGTGCGATTCTCACCCGATGGGCTAGAGGTTGCGCTCGCTGTTGCCCGCCGCCCTGAAGAAGGCCCGATCTTCATTGAGGGCATACGTTCAGAGCCGCTATCTAGCGGTACAACGTGGCTCGTGGATTTCCTGGTAGAGCGTGCAGACCGCGCCGCGCAAATCGTGATCGACGGCAAAGCGGGCGTGGGTTATCTCGTGAACGCACTCCGTGAGAACGGGGTTAGGTCAAAGACTCTGATATGGCAGCCCTCGCTAGAGCAGGTTATAGCAGCCCATGCAATGTTTGATCAGGCTGTGATTAGTGAGACCGTCTCCCACAGTGCACAACCAGAACTAACGCAGCAGGCCCTATCGGCGCATCGCCGAAAGATAGGCTCTCGCGGCGGCTTCGGATGGCAGGCCCCGGAAGGCGGCTCTGTGTCCCTATTTGAAGCCGCAACGCTCGCGTTTTGGGGCGCGAAAATGACTAGACGAAAAGGAAAAAGGAAGCAGGTAATCAGCGTATGATCACTCAAGGCGTACCCGCCGGGTTTACTCAGCACGCAGAGCAAACGCTATCTGCATCCGAAATTGAACTCGTTCAAAAAATGATGCAGCGCCTAGACAAGAAACGCGCTCGCAACATTATTAGGCAGCAATACTACGATCAGAAGATCGGGCTGAAGGACTTAGGCATCTCAACGCCGCCCGCGCTGAAGAACATCAACAGCGTCTTAGGCTGGCCAGCGAAAACAGTCGATGTTCTCGCAGACCGCATCAAATTTGAGAGGTTCGTTGCCGCAGGTGAAGATGAAGACCCACACGGGCTAAACACCATCGTCGCCGATAACGACTTCAGAGAGACATTCGCACAAACCGCCGCCTCTGCTCTCACTCATTCTTGCGCATTCATCACGATTACGCAGGGCGATAAGAGCAAGGGAGAGCCTGAAATCCTGCTGTTGCCGAAATCGGCGCATTGGGCAACAGGCATATGGGATAAACGCACCCGCAACCTCAAAGCCGGGTTGTCCATCACCAAAGCTGACACATCGAACAGCGGTGATATAACACCGCGTGAAGTCACCGTGTACCTCCCTGATAAGACAGTCATCATGCAGGCCATAGCAGGCGGAGGCTGGGAGATTGAAACCATCCCAAACCCTACAGGCCGCCCGCTCATTGTTCCTGTCGTATCCGGTGCAGACCTTCGCAAGCCATTTGGGCGCTCGCGTATCTCTCGCGCCGTCATGTCTCTGACCGATTCGGCGATTCGTACCGTTGTGCGATCCGAAATAAGCGCCGAATTTTATGCAAGCCCTCAACGCTACCTACTCGGTGCAGATGAAGACGCACTGACCGGCTCCAAATGGTCAGCGGTCATGTCTAAAATGCTGACCATCTCACGGGATGAAGACGGACAGGTGCCACAGGTAGGGCAGTTCTCACAAATGAGTATGCAGCCGCACACGGATCAGTTGCGGCAATGGGCATCCCTGCTGGCCGCTGAGTCGCAAATACCGATTGATGAACTGGGATTCCCTTCAGATAACCCGACCTCCGATTCAGCGATCCAGTCCCAGCGAGACCCGCTCCGATTGGCAGCAGATAGAACCATTCGAGGCTTCAAATCAGCACTGAATCGTATAGGTGTAACAGCGGTAATGCTTCGAGAGGGTATCAACGACCCGTCTAAGATCGAGGGGCTAACAAAGGTAGAAGCCTGGTTCGCTCCCACCGTGCATGTCTCAGATGCAGCCGCAGCCGATGCAGTGCTGAAGCAAGTCCAAGTCATGCCGTGGCTCGCACAATCACCTGTCATCCTAGAAAAGCTAGGCTATGACGATTCGGCGATTCAACGACTCATTGCAGACAAGCGCCGCGCTGAAGGTTCATCAATCCTAGAAGCGCTCGCTGCCACTGCACAGCAGCAGAAGCCTAAGGAGGCGACTACTGAAGTGGATAATAACTTTTCAGGTGAAGAGAAGCCCGCAGTCGATGCGGGTGTGAAGCCTGAAGAATAAATTTTGATAGGAGGTTGGGCATGGCGTCTCGACAAGATGAAATCCGATCGGAACTAGATAAGCTCGTCGCATCGCTCAACCTTCTATCAGAAAAAGCTCAAGATGAAGTACTGGCCGGGATGCTCAAAATCCCGCCCGGTACTCCCATCAACGTAACCCGCGATGAACTGATCAAGCACCTTGAGAAGACGCTAGGCAAATATCGCGGCGGTGCAGCAAGTCTAACCGCAGATTGGTACGAGACCCTACGCCGCGCCGTGATTGATGAAGACTTCAGTGCAACTCTAGCCGATGATATGCCATCTGAAGAAATCGATGCTAAAGTCAGGTGGCTAATGGCACGCCTGAACGACAACCCCGATGCGCTCGACAGTCTCACCGGCGATCTCAGCAGCTTCATTGATCGCGTAGTCAAGGCAGGTTCACGCGAGACCATTATCAAGAGCGTCAAAAACGACCCATCGAAGCCGCGCTTTGCACGAGTGCCAGCAGGAAATGAAACATGCCCATTCTGTCGCATGCTCGCATCCCGTGGATTCGTGTACACCTCTGAGAAAGCCGCCGCAGGTATCAAGCGCGGCTACCACGGCCATTGCGACTGTGTGATAGTACCTACATGGGGTAAACCACCCAAAATTAGAGGCTACAAACCAGACAAAGACTATAAGCGGTACGAGGCTGCACGAGATGCACTAGAGAAAGAGCTAGGCTACTCAATTGGCTTGAAGCCCGTCGATATTGTCGCAAAGATGCGGGAATTATACCCCGATATATACCCGCGAACCAACTAGACTTACCCGAAACAGGCGGGGGTAAACGCCTGGCAATTACGTACCTAATTAGGTACGGCGCATTTAGGAGCAAACCATCATGGCAGAAACCACAGAACAGGCAGAAGCAGTAAAAGACGAAGCCGCCGCGCCTGAACCTGAAGCAGAGAAAGCAGAAGCCACAGAAGCAGAAGGCTTTCACCCGATCACTTCGCAGGAACAGCTAGACCGCATCATCGCAAAACGGCTAGAACGCACACGGAATAAGTTCGCTGACTACGACGAACTGAAAAACCGCGCCGCCGCAGCCGATGAACTCAAAACCCGCGCAGAGCAGGCAGAAGAAAAACTAGCTGGCCTCGAAAAAGCAAACCAGGTACAGCAATGGCGAACCGCCGCCGCAAAAGAGTACGGCGTACCCGCTGAAGCCCTTCGAGGCGCAGATGAAAAAGAGCTGAAAGAACACGCAAAACAGCTCGCAGAACTTCTCACCCCGGCTAACCCTGTCAAGAAAACGATCATCCCCTCAGAGGGTGAACTCAACATGCCCCTAAACGGCGACCCGCTATTAGACAAACTCAAAGCAGCGCTAGGCGCTCGCTAAACCAAGGAGTAAAAGACTATGACTGTAGAGAACGCAGTACGTTCTTCCGATTTTTCCGGTTTTATCCAGCCTGACATTGCACAGGCGTACTTCGAAGAGGCTAAACGCGCCTCCGTCGTGCAGCAGCTCGCACGACAGGTACCGCTTTCCGCCAATGGCGCGGCTGTACCCGTGGTAACCTCCAAGCCTCGCGCCGGGTGGGTAGCAGAAGGCGCGGCTAAGCCCGTCTCCGATGAAAAGATGGCACTGAAGACCATCAAGCCGCAGAAGCTCGCGGTCATCATCCCTGTCTCTGCTGAAGTTGTCCGTGCTAACCCTGGAAACTTCATGAACCTTATCCGCGAAGACATCGGCGAAGCATTCGCAAAGGCATTCGACGCGGCGGCCCTGCACGGAACCTCTTCGCCCTTTGGTGCAGAGCAGAACCTCGCAGCCACCACTAAGACCGTGAAGCTCGGTACCACAAAGCAGCCGCAGGGCGGCCTTTTCGGTGATATAAACAACGGCCTCGACCTGCTGGCAAAGGCCCGCAAGAAGCTAAACGGCTTCGTCTTCGACGATATTGTCGAACCAATGATGAACACCGCAATGGATACCACCGGGCGACCTATCTTCATCTCTGCTCCCACCAATGGCACCGCAGAGCCGGTACGCTCTGGAACCCTGTTAGGGCGAAACGCTCTATTCGCTGAAGAGGTTGCCCCATCCACTGAGACCGGCGCAACCGTCGGATTCGGCGGCGACTTCACAAAGGTTGTTTGGGGTACCGTCGGCGGAATCACCTTCGACGTATCCACAGAGGCCGCAGTAACCATCGGCGGAAAGCTCGTTTCCCTCTTCGAGAACAACCTCGTAGCAGTACGTGCAGAGGCCGAATACGGTCTGCTTGTCGCCGATAAGGACGCATTCGTAAAGTACACCATCTAGTTCAAAGGCCAGAGAGCATGACAAACACATTTCCAGTAGTCACAGCTGAAGATTTGCGCGCTCGCTGGCCTGATATGCCGCCCGGCTCGGATGAACACGCCAATCAGCTGTTATCAGATGCAGGCGTGCTTATCCGGGCATCGGCCCCGCGCTGGGATAAATTGGAGCGGCAAGTAATCATCATGGTGTCTTGCGCTATCGTGAAACGCTCGATTATTGCTTCAACTTTCCCAGATGGAGCCTCTTCTATTAGTCAGACCGCCGGGCCGTTCAACCAGCAGGTGAGTTTTTCCAACCCAAACGGGGCGCTCTACCTAACCAAGGCAGAGAAGAAGCTCTTAGGTGTGGGTGCACAGAAGGCATTCGCTTATGACCTCATGGATGGGAGTATTCGCTAATGCTGATCATGCGCCCGCAAAAGCAGGTCATGCACTACCGCAAGGCAGAAGGGGCACAAGACGAATGGGGTAAGAAGCGTAAGACGTTCGCCCCGCCCGTCTCAACACCCGTGTATGCTTGGGCACCTCCCACACCGGATGTAGAGATTCGAGACCTCAGCACGGGCGTAAAGCGAGACCTCGACCTTTACGCACCAGAGGCGTTTTGTAGCCCCGGCGACAAGATTGTAATTACAGGTCTTGAATATGTTGTTATCGGATGGCCTGAAGACTACACGAATGGCCCCTTTGGCTTCGCTGGCGGCTACCGTATCAACCTCAAGAGGGTAGAAGGGTAGAACGACATGGCGAAAACGAAGGTAGTACTCAACCTGCCTGGCTTCTACGCGCTCCGTACATCACCGGGTATGCAGCAGCTTCTAGCCCTAGAGGCAAACAAGGTTCGCTCTCGTGCAGGGGATAACTTCTCGACTTCAGTCAGGGCAGGCGGCAAAACCGCAACAGCCCATGTCTACGCTAACGGAGCGGCTGGGATGCGAGAAGAACGCAAACACGGAACGCTCTCCAAGGCCGTTGCAGGATGGGGTAAATAATGGGAAACCTGATCGTATATGACGATATACACGCTGTACTGAAACGGTATCTGGAACACAACCTTAGTATTCCCGTGCATATCGCCCGTGTACCAAACCCGCGCCCTCAAAAGTTCATTCTGATAACCCCATCCGGTGGCAGTACGCAATCAGTCATCCACGCAACGAAAAACTTCATTCTCGATGTGTGGGTAGAAGATGATGAACGCGAAGCATACCGCCTCGCAGAACTTGCGCAAGCGTACCTTACCGCCCTCCAAGGGGTACATTACGGATTCACCATCTATCGCACCGCCCCGATTGGCGGCATTGTATGGCTACCCGATGCAGAAGCAGACATTCCCAGATTCCGCCAAAACTGGGGAATCAGCATCAGAGGCCAGCAAATCACAGACGAAACCGCGAAGCGCTCGCTAGAGACTTCGCTCTAAGGAGTAAGAGAATATGGCAAACCAGGCTTCAAACGTTCGCGTCGCCGTATCCGGTGCCTTCTATAAAGCGCCTTTGGCTACGGCCCTGCCTACCAGTGCAGCCGCAACGCCGCCGCTGAACAGCGCATTCGTTGATCTCGGATACATTTCAGAGGATGGCGTAACGCAGACCATCGACGCTGACACTAGCGACATTAAGGCGTGGCAGAACGGCGACATTGTTCGCACGATCCAGACCTCGCATAAGGTCAGCTACCAAATGACCATGATCGAGACTAAGAAGGAAGTTCTCGAACTGTTTTACAGCGATCCTGACGCGACCGCGACCGCAGTCAAGATCACGGGTAAGCAGGCAAAGCACGAGACTTATGTTCTTGACGTTCTCGACGGTGACAAGACCGTCCGCCTTGTTATCCCAGATGGTCAGGTTGTAGAGCGCGGCGAAGTCACCTTCAAGAATGAAGAGGCCATCGGCTACCAGGTAACCATCGTTGCCTACCCTGACTCGAAGGGTGTAAAGGTCTACCAGTACATGGCCTAACCACCTCATGTTTTTCTGCCCCGGCGTTTTGGGTCTTCTACGCCGGGGCAGAACCACACCATAGGAAGACCCAAACCATAAAGGAGACCTGACATGTCAAAGAAAAAGAACCGTAAGCACAATAACCGCCCCGCAGCTGTTGCCCGCCCTAATGAGTACGGCATCGTGAAGCCGCAGGATTACCGCCCTAAGAAATCTGATAGCACCATCGCAGAAGTGTACCTTCGCGGCAAGACCTGGACGGTAGACACAGACACGCTCGACGATGCAGACCTCATGGAGCAAATCGTTGGGTTGCAGGATGGAAACCCCCGCGCCGTCTTCACCGTGACTAAAGCGATTCTAGGCGAAGAGCAGGTGAAGGAGCTGAAGGAAGTCCTTCGAGACGAAACCGGAAAGGTACCCTTCAGCGCGTACAGTGAGTTTTTCCTCGACCTCATGGAAGAACTGAACCCAAACTCTTAAAGCTCGCGGTCATACTCCGCAAACACCGCGAGCTTCTACAAATTGACTGCATCCGCTTCTACGGCGCAACCGTAGAAACCCTCGCACAGGAATACGGACTCTGCATCGCCGCCGCAATTGCGGCAAACCCACCCAAAGGCGGTGCTCTGGCAGAGGCCCTATCCGGTGGGTGGGATATGAACGCACACCTTTTAGCAGCCGCGATTGATCAGCTTGTCACCGCGAATTGGCAACGGTCAGAAGACGGGCAGAAGGGCCGCCGTAAACCTAAGCCCATACCACGGCCAGGGATACAGGATGAATCCACCGCAAAGCTCGGTGGCAACAAAACTATGTCTCTCACAGAAGCCGAAATATGGCTCAAGAAGCGCATGGGTGCAGCACCGGAAAACACGCGATAAAAGAATTGCCCGCCCCCAAAGGAAGAAGGTAAAGCATGGCAGGAGGAATAGAGCTTGCAAAGGCTTATGTAACAGTGCTGGCCTCGACCAAAGGGGCGGGCGCTCAAATTGTCTCTGAGTTTGCAAACGCAGGCGATAGGGCAGGAGCAAGCGCGGGCAGCCGCGCAACATCCGCATTCGGGAAAATATTCGGTGGCACCATCCCCGGCCTAGTCGCAAAAGCATTCGCTGGCATCTCCATAGGTGGAACACTAGGAGCCGCCTTCACCAAAGGCTTCAACCGCCTAAAAGCAATCGACATGGCGCAAGCCAAACTACGCGGCTTAGGTAACGACGCGCAATCAGTCGAACTGATCATGCAGAACGCATCCGCCGCCGTGAAAGGAACCGCATTCGGACTCGACGCGGCGGCAACCGCAGCAGCAGGTGCAGTCGCCGCAGGCATCCAACCCGGCGAACGCCTCGAAGCCGTCCTAAAATCAGTCTCCAACTCCGCCGCCGCTTCAGGCTCTAGCATGGAAGAAATGGGAGCCATCTACAACAAAGTGGCATCCCTCGGTAAAGCCCAAAACGACGTGCTGCAACAGGTAGCAGATCGTGGTATACCGATCTATCAGGCGCTCGCTGATCAATTCGGCGTAACCTCCGATGAAGTCTTCAAGATGGCTTCTAAAGGTGAGATTAGCTTTGAGCAGTTCGAAGCAGCCATGACTAAAGCATCCGGTACAGTTGCAGACGAAATGGGCAAAACCTTACCCGGCGCATTCGCTAACGCACAAGCCGCGATGGGACGTTTCGGCGCTAACGTCCTACAAGGCATTTACCCGCAGCTTACGAAATTCTTCCTGGCCTTCCAGGATTGGATGAAACCAGTAGAGGCATTCGGCAAAGTCATTGGTACACAGCTCGGTACCGCGCTCGAAAGCCTCGTTTCTCTTGCAGGAAACGCCGCCCGCGCTATCGGCCCCGCCGTCAAAGCAGGATTCGACACAGCCGTGCAGGCAGCAACAGCATTCCGTGAAGCATTCGTGAACGCGATACCCCCGTGGGTAGGAACCGCATTCGCAGTCACAGCAGGCCTTATCAAGGAAGAGCTTACCAGGCTAGGCGGCGCATTCTCAGGGCATGGCGCAAGCATTATCGACGCTGCCCGCAGAATCGGCGAAGTACTCGGATCAAACCTGCCCGTCGTACTGCACTCATTCGCAGGCATCGGCCTAAACCTGATTCGAGTCATCGGCGCGTTAGCAACAGCATTCCTACCGCTCGTAGACTCCATTCTAAACCTCAGCGGCTCCGTAGGAGGATCAGGACTAGAAGCCGCATTCAGCGCACTAATCACCATCCTTGAAGGCGTATCCACCGCCCTGTTCCAGCTCTCCCAGCTCATGAACGCACATCAAGGCGCGGTAACAGCACTGATCGCAACCGTAGGCGGCATAGCCATAGCCTACAAGAGCGTGGCAACAGGAATCAGCATCGGAAAATCCGCCCTCGACGGATGGAAAACAGCAACAGACGCGGTAACAGGAACCGTAGGCGCGGTAAAGAACCTCGCTGAAGGATGGAAGCTCATGGCAGGCGGTGCAGGCACCGCAGCAGAAATCGCAGAGCTAGGGAAATCAGCACAAGCAGGCTCCATCGCATTCAAAGCATACGACCTCGCAGCCCGCGCCGCAGCAGCAGGTGTAACCGTCTTCAAAGTCGCAACATCTGCAACAGGTACCGCAATAGGAGCACTCACCGCAGCAATCAGGGCGAACCCCTTCACCTTCATCTTAGCCGGGATCGCCGCCGCCGCCGCCGCCCTAGCCGTCTTCTTCACCCAAACAGAAGCAGGCCGCCAAATATGGGCAAACCTCATGGCCGCAATACAACCAGTACTGCAAGCCATCGGTACCGCTCTCGCTGCATTCGGAAACGATCTGATAACGACGCTGCAACCAGCCATTGCACAGATCGGCCCCGCGCTCCAATCCTTAGGAGAGGCATTCTCAGGGCTGATTCAGCGTCTAGCCCCGGTGATCCCCGCAATAATGCAGCCACTATCGCGGCTAGGTGAAGCCGTAGGCACATTACTTGTGAACTCGTTCAACGCGGTTCTGCCTGTGATACAGCGGGTCTTCGAGGTGCTGCAAGCGACCTTCGCTAACCTCGGGCCAGTGTTCACGCAGTTCTTCGAAACCATGTCTACGCAGTTCATGGCGCTAATTCCTATGGTGCAGCAGCTCATACCAATGTTCATTGAATTTGGTGCGAACATCATAACAGCATTCGCGCCTGTTGTTGAACAAATCATCGGACAACTACTGCCCGCATTTGTCGAGCTAGGCGGCGCACTATTAGCGCTTTTGCCAACGTTCGCAGAAGCCCTTGTTCAAATCGGTACCGCGCTCGCGCCGGTTCTACAATTGATTGGGCAGCTTGCGGGCGTGCTTTTGGATTTGGCTTCGAATGTCCTTACGGCTCTCATGCCGTTGTTCGTTCAGCTTGTGGGAGTTATTGCAGGCATTGCGGTAGCGATTGTTCCTCTTGTCGCTCTCGTGATTTCGACGTTCATTCCGATGTTCCTGTCGATTATCGAAGCGATTCTGCCTCTCGTGCAGACTATCCTAGGGATTCTGATTCCAGCCATCCAGGCGATCTTGAATATTGTCACGGTTGTCTTCCAGGCAATTGTGCCTATTATCCAGGGGGCGCTAACTATCGTCCAGGGAATCATTCAGGTTATTACCGGTGTGATCAAGGGCGACTGGCAGATGGTCTGGGAAGGTATCAAAAACATTCTCAAGGGCGTTTGGGATGTAATAAAAGGCGTTGTAGAAGGCGCTATCAACATCGTCAAGGCAATTATCGAGAACGTTCTCAACCTGATCAAAGCGATCTGGGAGGCCGTCTGGAACGGCATTAAGAGCATCTTTGAAGGAATCTGGAACGGAATTAAAAGCGGCGTTGAAAACGGCGTAAATTCCGTGAAGAACTTCTTCCAACAGCTAGGCACAGACATCATAAATATTCTGACTAGCCTACCTGGAAGGGTTACTCAGATTGGCACGGACATCATCAACGGTCTTGTGAACGGTATCAAGGGAGCCGCAGGCGCGGTTATGGATGCTGTGAAGAACATCGCCTCTGGCCTGCCTGATTGGGTGAAAGGCCCGCTAGGCATTCACTCTCCGTCTCGTGTCATGCGCGATCAGGTAGGTAAGTGGATTCCCGCCGGTCTGGCAGAAGGCATTAGCAAGAACGCGAACATGGTTGTTGATTCAGTCCATGATCTGACCGGCGCGATTGTGGATGCTGCACAAGATGGCATTAGCGAGCTGGCAGACGTATTCGTCCTTGACGAAATCGACGGGCGCGTGAACCTATCCGGTGCACACGGCAACATCAAACCCCTTGCAGCATCGAGTAGCTTCTCTGCACGCCCCGGCGTTGGATACGGCCAGAAATCAGGAATCACCGTAAACGTCAAGGGTCATGAAGACATGGACCCTGACCGTTTCGGAAAACGATTCGGCGAAGCATTCGCCCATGAAATGGAAGGCATCTTAGTGTAATGCGTTATGAAGTCACTCTAGAAGGCGCTCATGGGAACCTCATTATGAGCACCTATGAAGCGCCTTCAGAGGACGGCGAATTTTGGGTAACAGACATAGAAGGATGGTACGGCGGCGTAGGGGTAGAAAACTCCGATGCTCAACGCAAAATTGGGCATGGCTTCCTATCTGCACCCGCCCGCCGTTCCGCTCGAACAATCACCCTCAAAGGCGTACTAAACATGCCAGGTATGGAAGCCCGCGAAATCGCCGCCCGCTTCATCTCAGGTCTAGTCTGGGATGGCGGGCTAGGGTATCTCACCGTGGCAACAGACAACGGCTTAGTGCTAACCGCCCGTGTTCGCCTCGACGGCGCGCCGAAAACAACCTTGCTCGGTGATTCCGCCGTCGAGTTCGAGGTTCCACTAGTCGCCCCCGATCCGTTCCTTAAATCCCCGCCTCGCATCTATCAGCTATTCCCAGCAGATACAGGCACCGGGCTAAGATTCCCGCTCTTTGCACCCGCCCCTTCAGGCGTTTTATCCTACGGCGAAAAACCACCACAGGCAGGCACCATACAGCACAAGGGAAACGCAGACGCAAACCCCGTATATGTTGTGCAAGGCGATTGGGCCAGCGGCTTCAGAATCACCGCAGGCGACCGCATCATCGAATACCCCTACGCTATCGAAGCCGCAAACCCCGCAACCATCGACTGCGGCAAAGGAACAATAATCATCGGCGGATCAGACCAAACAGCAGAACTAACCCGCCGCCAATGGCACACCGCCCCCGCAAACTCACCCTTCACAGTGGCAGTGGAAGCGCTCGCGCCATCTAGCGGATGGGTTGATGTGAACTTTTCGGATACATATATTTAGGAGACCCAAAAATGGCAACAGGATTCGGTATAGCGAACACTAAGGAGGGTGTGGGTACCACACCTGAAGATATTCAGGCCATTACCGCCGCCGAATATCCAGAAGCAGGCATTATTAACGGTTGCACAGTGGAAGGCACCTCGACGCTTGCGTGGAAGGTGAACGCCGGGGCAGTGGTTGCGCATCTGGCCAAAGGCCGCGCCGTCCGTATCCCTGTGCAAGAGCAGACCATCAACACGCGGCCAGCATCGCCGGGTACGAGCCGCACAGAATACATTTATGTGCAGCAGAACCAACCTGCAACAGATGGCAATAATTCAGCGGTAGTAAAGATTGGCCAGGCTGTCCCTCAAGGTGCAGTCATGCTCTCCAAGCGCGAGATGCGCCCCGGCGTGTCTGCCACCTCAGCTATCCCAGAATCGGGAAACCCCGTGTATTCGCGGCCTGTTGGCGGTTCGCTAGGCATCCTGCACCGCCATTATCACGAAGACGACGCAACGCGAGATCAAGGCAGCTTCACACGAGGCGCAGGGACGTTCTTCGTTCCTACAGATCGAAATATCGACATCCGCATTTCGTCCACTGTCGCAAACGGTAAGCCTGGCCAGTGGGAGAGCGCAACAACCGCCGATCAGGGCGTTGTACGGTATGACGTGTATTTAGATGATCAGTTGATCTTCTGTCGAGAGCGCGAGTTTAATAACGTATTCGACACGAGGGATGTTGCCCGCGTCTGGACGGTAAAGCCCGGCCTGCACAAAATCCATTACGTTGTATCCCATATTTGGGGTTTTCGTTATTGGCGTGTTCGCGGTGGCACAGAGCGCCGCTATGCAGGCGACCAGTTCACCATCGTTGATATGGGTGTTGCATCCGAATAAAAACCAAGGAAGGAGCCGCCGAATTATGGCTTTCAAATTTTATTTCTTGAATCTCAGTACCGGCGACATTGGCGCACCAATCGAACCGGAAAGCGGCGGCTCTTTCACTATCCCCCTCAACGGCGTTGAAGAACTATCCTTCACCGTGCAGAAGAAAGACCTGAAGACAAAATCCTTTGAATGGTACACACCACCGCAGGGCGGTGTACTACTCACCCATACCGCAGTAGACGGGGCAGAACACCCCATTATCGCCGGGTATGTACAGGATTGGGGAAAAGAAACCCTGCACACTCTCGAACTGAAAGTAAAGGGCATCCGTGAGATATTCGAGAACCGCACCATCTGGGAGCATCTAGAATACCGTGGCACCACGCTAGGAAACATCGCCTGGGAGCTATGCAAGCACGCAATGGATCGCCCCGGCGGATATTTCCCCATCCGCCATAAAGAAATACCCGGCGATACAGGCCAGCGCGAACGAACCTATGAAAAATGGAACGTCTCAAACAACATGATCGGCAAACGCTGGAAAGAACTCTCAGAAGTCATCGGCGGGCCAGACATCATGATCCGCCCCGCATGGGCCAACGAACAGCACACAAAGATCGAATGGCACTTCTGCCACGGCGGCGAAACCTACCCATTCATCCCCCAAACATGGGTACCCGATTTTGATACCACCGTACCGCAAGGGCTAATCGAAGACGTTTCCATCAACTCAACCGGAAAAGACATCATACACCGCGTATGGTGCACCGGCTCAGGCGAAGGCGAAGGAAAAGCCATCGGCATAGCAGAAGACCTAACCAGCGTCTTCAAGCACCGTGCACCATTCCTCGAAGCAGTCATAACAGACTCAGACCAATCAGAACTAACACAGCTGACACAGAAGGCATGGGGTGCGTTACGATCCAGACAGGTAATGACAGACCAAGTGACGCTATCATTTCTAGCGGATAACCCCAAAACACCACTAGGCAGCTTCCACGTTGGAGACATCGCAACAGTCACAACCGCAGGGTGGTTCTCCATACCAGACGGCACACGACGAATGCGCATCATCAAACTAAACGGCTCCCTAGACGGAAAAATCACTATCGACTTCCAGGCGGCACAATGGTAGGCTACGTAGACCAAAGACCAACAAACCCCGGCGACACACTACGCCACCTCGTGCAACAACTCAGAACCCCCGCATCCGTACCACACGGCCTAAAAGTCGCACAACCAGGCGAAGGCGTAACATACTACTCAACCAACGGACAAAAATACACCTGGAACGGCGACACAATAGCCAAATACAACGAACGCCTAAACGAAGCAACAAAAATCGTAGAAGCCGCAAAACAATCCATACAAAACACAGAAACCGCGCTCGCGGATGCTGAGTCTAGGATTCGTGCTATTGAGAATGGCGGCGGTGGCGGCGGGCAGGCTATTTCGGACGATAAGATAGCTGAAGCCGCTATCGCAGGCATCAAGAAGCTAACCAGCCCGCCGTTCAATGGTCGTGATCTTATTGTGCCTGGCACTCTCGACGTTAGACAGTTGAATGTGACTGAGAAGTTGGCCGCTGAGATTGTTAGCGCCATGTCTGCTGAGACTAAGAAGCTCGTAGTTACTGAAGACGCTGTTCTTCAGCGTGCAACCGTGATCGAGAACATTGTTACGCCTGAACTTATCTCGAAGAAGATTCAGGTTGAGCAGTTGGCATCGCAGATCATCACATCTGGTCTACTGCAAACCTCTATCGCCCATGATCGGGGCGTGAAAATCAACGCAGAGGGTATCCAGGCTTTCGACGCTAACGGGATGCAGCAGGTAAAGATCGACGCGATGGGGAAAGATAATTACTTCATTGGTACTCTCCGTACAGCTCGTGAAGGCCGCCCCGGCGTGAAAATCTGGACTACTGCCCCTGAAGGCCCTACAGATTCCGTTTCGTCAATTATCGAGATGCGCCCACATGAGGTAACAGGAAGCACCCCAAACGGTGTTATCCACATGCACCCTTCAGGATGGTTTAGTTTTGGGATGCGCAATGAAGGAGATCGAACCGGGCTAATCAAGGGCCTAGTAGTTGATAATAAAGGCGGCGTAACAATATCCGAAGCCCTCCGCGTGCGAGGCAACATGCGGCTAAACGGCTTATTCACACAGACAGAGAATTTCTTCCACATCCCTGTAGGGCCTTTTGCCGTAAACGCGGGTGGATGGAACGAATGGAATGTAACCTATCCAACACGTCTTGAACAGCGCCCGTACATTATTGCTCAACCTGTCACAGGATACGCTCTCATTGCCACCGTGACAGATGTAACCGAATCAGGGTGCAAGCTCGTTGTAAACAACGCGAGCCGCGTACAGGCCGTAGACTGTTGGATCGACATTATTGTTTTGCCCCTACGCCGTGAACGATAAGGAAAGCCAAACATGGAACTAACCGTACAGCAGCTACAAGCGAAATGCATATACCTAGCTGAAGAAAACGCGCAACTTCGAGATGCACTTCTCGACGCGAAACTACAGTTAGGCGTTATTGCCCTCGACGAACCGAAAGCTCATTCAGACGAAACCAGCGAGGAAACCCACAATGACTAAAACAGCCCGTGTCATCGGAAAATTTGTCACCCCTCGAACCGTGAACGGCAAAAACGAACCGCTGCACGGTGAAATCAAATTCCGTGCAGTAGAAGAGTTTGCCGCAAACGGTAGCTTCTTTTGGGGTGCAAAAATCGCCGCCCGCCTTCAAGATGGCGAAATCGTAGAAGACTGGCAGGCTTCAGGAATTACGACAAGCGAACCTGGTATAACCTTGACAATCTCACCTGAAGCTAAAGACGGCAAAGCAACCTATGAGGTGTACCCGAATCTTCGAGATAGCGCCGGTACCCCCGTACCCCTGCCATCCCGCATGATCACGGTACAGGCCGGGCAAACCCTTGACCTTACCACCATCTACACGCCACACCCCGCGAACAGCCCATATGTGCCAGCCCCCGCCGCTAAGGCAGAACGCATCCGCATCACCCCTAACGGTGATGGCACCGCAACCCTCAGCATCGAAACAGAATAGGAACGCCTATGACCGATCAGATACGCCAAATAGCCCGCGAAGAAGCAAAAACAGTGGTACAAAACGAAGGCGCGATAATCACCGCAGAAGTCGTAAACGGTGCACTAAAACACGTCAGCATCACCGCCGCCCCGGCCTCTGAAACAACCACCGGCGGCAACATCCAAGAAGCAATCAGTATCGCAGCGAAACAGGAACACTACCGCGCCCGCAACCGTGCCATTTTCGTACCCTCATACTTCTACGCCGATCATTGGCTACGGAACCAACCTGAAGGCTCCAAATGGCAGGCGCTCGCTGAAGCATCAGACGTAATCCCCTTCGTTATCATCAACCCGGCTTCAGGCCCCGGTGAAGGCCCCGGCTCCGATTCGTACACAAACTTTGCAAACCAGCTCAAAATCAACCGCGATGAATACGGGCAAAAAGCAATGGGCTACATTCGCACCAAATACGGCGAAGAACCCCTAGACAGTGTTATCGCACAAGCCCGCAACTATCATGATTGGTTCGGCGTGGAAGACTTCTTCTTAGATGAAGCAGTCCACGGCAAAGACGAACAAGCCCCAAAAATCGCCTACTACGTTGAATTACGCGCCCGCCTGAAGAAGCTATTCCCCGCCGGTCTAGTAGTCGCAAACCCTGGCACCCTAACCGCTGAAGGGATGCTCGAAACCGCAGACTACCTCATGACCTTTGAACGCGAAGCATCCTTCTATGAAGCCTCAACATGGCTCCAAGAAAACTACTACGCCGGGCAGCCGCGACAAAAATTCTGGCACTGCATCCACGATGTAACCAGCTTCAACCAAGCCGTAAAAATCCTCCGCAAAGCCGAAAACCTCAACGTCGGAAACCTCTACCTAACAAACGACACCATCGGCGAACGCGGCGCAAACGAAACTAACCCATACGACACAATCCCCGCCCCTTGGCTGTGGAACCTACAAATCGCATGGGCCAAAGGCGAACTAAACGCATACCTCGAAAACCTCAAAATTCTAGAAACCCAATACACAGCACTCAAAGCACTAAACGCGCCACAAGAACAACTAACCACGCTCGTGGCTTCGATTGCTGCAATCAAGGGAGAGTAGGAAAAGATCATGTCTGAGAATATGGCAGCTTTGCAAAGTGTAGCCCTCGTGAATGAGGATAAGGAACTTTACGGCAAACCTCTTGAGGGGGTGAAGCGTGAAGCCCGCACGGTTGCTCGCGCCGTCCTTGCAGATGAACTCGTGCAGAGCCTTACACCTGCTGTTGAATCTGCTGTTCAGAGAGAGCTTGCGAAGCAGCCAAATGCGGGCGGCGGGCAGCCTGGCACGCCCGGCCCGAGGGGTGAACGCGGCGAACCTGGCCCGGCTGGCCCAAAGGGTGAACCTGGCCCTAAGGGAGATCAGGGTAACCCTGGCCGCGATGGTGTGGATGCTACCACGCCGCCAATCAAAACTATTAGCTCTGGCACGTATGAGCTGACTAATGCCCCGGTGCAGGCTGTGTATACAACCGCTGTGGTATCGCACCCGGCGGGTATAACCTGGAAAACTTCGACCGGCGCTGCACCGTCTGCCCCCGGCCTGCTGATTTTCGTCAAACCTGAAGGCCAAGGCCTCACGCTAGGCTATGTGGCTAATGAGCAGGTAGCAACAGGGGGCCGCCCGGATGCCCCTGGTATCGGCTAGGAGAGAGTGGTAAGAGATGGCAATGACAACCGCAACCTGGCAGGCAGTGCCAGGCGCAATAAGCTATGAAGTCTCTATCGACGGTGCTAACCCTGTGAGTGTAACAGGAACCTCGTATGAGTTTGACACGGCGGCGGGTATGCGTGGCATCTATCAGGTGCGAGCTGTGAACCCCGCCGGTAAATCAGCATGGTCATACTCGCGCTACCAAGCCGCAGATAGCGAAACTGAAATGCCGCTCTCAGAGCTAAGCTATGCCAACGCTCATGGCGGATGGGTGAAAGGCCAGGAAAATAAAGTTCTCAAGGCGTTTTTTCTACCAACCGCTAACGGCGGATTCCCCATGAAAACAGCTTTCAAGGATAAAACCGGTAAGGCTGTAGCCTTCGAGTATGCCCATAACTCTGTGAATGGTGAAGAATTTGCTGAGGGCGACCCTAGCCGTATGAAAATGGGAAATCAAAAGCTGCAAGCCCTCAACGGATCCCTGTCAAAAGACGGGGCCGCCGTACTTATCTCTTTCGATGGTGAAGGCCATATCGAAAACAAGGACACAATAAGAACAGGGTGGGAGCAGGGCATAGGCGCGGCGAAAGCCACGGTGGTAGTCAAAGAAACCGCAGGGCAGAAAGTATGGGCTTTATCGTCATTTACCCCTGCTACCTCTGGAACAGGGTATATGAATCACTACGGCGCTGTTGAGGTACCAGTGAAAGAAGGCGATAAAGGTATCGAATTGCGCCGCCTCGATGGCGTTGTACGCTATTCTGTTGTTCGCCAAAACAACACCCGCGAACCTATTTGCGCATTCCGTTGTTGGATGAACAAATACGGCGCAAACGACCCGGTGGAAATATACGGTTGGAGATGGGGTAACCTTACCATCCGCCAAATGGCCGGGAAAGGATAAACCATGAGTCACGCTCTACTTCTGCCACTCACACAGCCGCGAATCATCCAAGCCGCAGCTGAAGAACCACAGCAGAAATTCAGTCTCGACGGCGCAAACCTGATCGTTGATGCGAACTCATACTATGCGGAATGGACGTACAACGGTATCCAGAAGATAGGAAACTTCGCGGACCTCGTATCTGAGAAGAACATGACCGCCGCAAACGTCGCTATCGCGGGCATCTCATGGGCAGTCATGGTTGAGACCGTCTCAAAAATCCTGCCACACTTCAACCCAAATAAGAAAAACATTCTGGTATGCGGCGAAACCAGGAACCAGACGTTCGAGAAACCCGGCGCGCCCTGGCCAACCGCAAAACTAATCGAACTCACCCGCCGCTACATCGCAGCAGCAAACCTGATCGTCAAAGAAAAATACGGTAAAGGCTTCGATAAAGTAGTTCTCTGTGGTTCCATCCCCTCCGATGGAAAAACTTCACCCGATGGGGAAACCATCGTAAAAACCGCAAACCAGAACATGCTTGCATTCGATGCATATTGCCGCGACAGTGCAAACCTAGCTTCACTAGGTGCGGATGTGTTCGCCGATTTCAGAACCGTACACCCCGAATATTTCGGCGGCGATGGATGGGACAACGAACCAGGCTTTTGGGCACAAAAAGGCGTAACAGTCAAAGAAACCACCGGCGCACTAACCCACCCGCTAGGTGCAGCCCGTGAAGCCTTCGCAGACACAATCGCGCAAGCCATCAAACGACTAGAAGCATAAGGAGGTGAAAAGAAAACGAATCTCCCACCACTCAACACACCTGAAGCCCTATACGGCATCATCGGCGCATTGCTAGGAACCGTGCTAACCGCCTTCTTCTCATGGTTCGGTAAGCACGAAGAAACCACCGCAGGAAAAGCAAAAGCAAAACTCGACAGCACCATCGAAAGCCTAAACTCACTACGAGACCAAAACAACGAACTATACGCCCGCATCGAAAAGATGGAAGAAGACGCAAAAAAGATGGAGCGAGACACACGGGCAATCCAAGCAGAAGCATACCTCAAACAGGACCGCGCCCGCCTCGCTCTCTCGATGGCCATGTCACACCTCGTCTTGCTAACATCGCACATCAACCAGCGACAACCGCCGCCCGCGCCACCAATCCCCGCCGCCCTAGACGGCTACATCCAAGCCCTACTTCAATGGTCACAAGAAATACCAGTACCAGGCCAGCACGAAGGAGTAGACCCAAACAAAGGCCCGCCCGCCCCATAACAGACACACCAAACAAACAAACCAAACACACAACAGCACCCCTAACCGCGCTCGCTGTGTGTTTGGTTTTCTGAAGATGATTAGAAAGGAGGTTCGCCTTTGTCATATCAGCTCGTGACAAATCGTGATGCACGGAATTTTACGCCGGGTAACCGCGTGCAGGCTACTTTCGGGTATCCCCGCACGATCACGAATATTACCTTACATTGGTGGGGTAAACCTGAGTGGCAGCAGACCTGGGAGCAGGTCATGTCGTTCTTTTGTGATAGCCCATCGGTGAGTACATCGGCGCATGAGGTTATTTCGGATGGCATTGTAGGCGTGATTGTTGATCATTCCGCCGCTGCATGGGCAAATGGCAACGCCAAAGGAAATGCACAGTCAATTACGTTCGAGTGCAACCCTCGTATGAGCGCGGGGGATTTGCAGACTGTGGCAGAGCGTGTCGCCGATTGTTGGAAGACATACGGTATTTTGCCTTTGACAGAGCATCGGGAATGGTTCGCAACTGAATGCCCCGGAACCTATTCCAAGACGGACATCTACAACCGCGCTCTGAAGGTGTTCCAGGGAATCGCCAATACCGCGCAAGAAATCAGTAATTCTATCCAGAATGGAGACTTTGATTTGTCTGAAGCACAGTTTAACCAGCTGAACAATCAGCTGAAGAGCTTGAACGATAAGCTCGACTACGTTATCAGCTATTCGCAGCCTGGCCGCGATGGCATCAACCGCGATTCGCAGCTTGCTAACTGGATGCGAAACTCCGCTCGTACCGCTGAAGCATGGGCTTATGGTATTCAGGGTGTCTCTAATCAGGGACAGCTAAACCGCGAGTTTCAGGAATTGCGGGCAAAGGTGAACGAGATTCACGCCCGCCCCGCCGTAGAGGGTGGTACCGCGATTGTCAATGCATCGGGTGAAGACCTGAAGGCAATCGTAGCAGCAGCCCTCGAAGAGACCCTAGCAAAGACCAATCTGAAAGCAGAGGTAAACTAATGAACGAAACCCGTTATGTAGGCGGTGTAACCAAGGGTGCAACCATCGGAACCGCTATCGCATCAAGCATCGTTGTTCTTCTCGCATACGGCCTTGAGTTGGCAGACATCCGTTTGCCTGAGGAAATCAAGAACACTCTCTTTATCCTGCTCTCTGCTGTAGGCGCGCTCATTGGCGGGCGACAGTCACCCGGCGATAAGCTGACCTTCACCGATGCGATGGAGGCCGCAGCCCGTGGTGTGGTGGGAGATTCCAAGAATGAGCCTGCACCCGTCGAGGCGGGCGGCTCTCGTGCAGCTTTCGAAGAGTACCGCAACAGTGGCAAACTCTCAGCTATCGCCCCTGCTGAACAGCCTAAGCATGAAGATGTGGACGCGGCCCGGTTCGAGTCGAACCCGCCCGGCCAGCGCTCGAAGGATGAAGTTTACATTCCCGGTATCGGGTGGGTAGTACCTGCTGAAGACTACCCTAAGACTTCCACACCGGATGCACCACAGCAGCCGTAAAACAGCAAAAATATTCGCCCCTCCCAAACACTGGGAGGGGCGAATATTTTTTATTTAGTAAGCGTCTGCTTAGCGTGCTTCACTATATCAGGCAGCTTGAAATTAGGTTGCAGCTTGAACGAATCCGTGCGTATCATAAAGTCAACTTGCTCATGATTTATGACGTTGATATGTTCAACCTTCAAACCTAATGATTTGAAAGTATCCATGAAGAAGAAGACTAAGCCATCTTTTGCAAGGGCTAAAGAAGGGACCGGGATCGACTCGAAGAACTCAGATGCATCAAACAGTTTAGAAAACTCGTAAGTAACTCCAAGTTCGCCGGGATTACTACGTTCAAGCGTGATTCGCACAGGGAAAACAAGCTCTGTTGTATAAACATCATTGCCGCGCTGAACAACCTGAAGGGATGGCTGTTGTAAATTAGTCATAACATTTTATCCTTTCAACTGTTTCACCGGTTCAACAATCCAACCGGGAATACCTGATTCAGACAACGCCAAAGCATCATCAATCGTATAAGCGATAAGCGCGCTAGGAGCATTAGCAACATCCTTACCCGGTAGCCCATCCGGTGTATGGAACCGCAGCCTGCCTTGAAGGAACAGAATACGCTTCGCATAAGGCAACACATAATCCTGCCAAGCCTTCGTATCAGTTCTAGCAAAAACAAGAGAGATACCCCCCCCCGCCTGCATTAGCGTGATCTGCCATTTTCTTCATCCAAGCACCAATACCACGGCCATACGGCGGATTCATCCACACCCGCCCAAACCATTCTTGCGAAAGCCCGTCATCGGCTTCAATAAAGCTCGCGCTCGCTGTTTCCCACGGTCTAGGTAGCGGCGCGGCGCATGGGTCTAGATCGAATTTGCCTAGCGCGTCGATAATATGTTTTGGGGTAAGCCAAACATCGCCGCTGTTGCCTCTTTGTGGCATTGTCATTATGAGTCCTTTCTTGCGTGGTAGGTTTTTGTGCCTGTCTTTGTTGATGCGGTTATTCTGCCTGGCAGGTTGTCGTACCATTCCTTTAGAGCGTCTTTATCGTAGCCTTTGATGGTTTTGGTGCCTGCCTGTATTTCGACGCTATGCGGTGGTTGATGCTTAGCGACAAGCTGATAGAGATTCTGCTTGCTTGTGCCTAGATGCTCTGCCAGGGCATTCAGGCCGAATGCTACACGTGGCTTGCTCATTAGTCATCATCCCCATAAGCTGCCTTGATCTTTTCGAAGACATTATGCATCGTTGCGCCGGTCAGGCTGGGAGCGTTTACGCCGCCTAACTTCTTCTTGTCGTTGTCGAGGCCGGGCATGTTCGCTAGGTTGTAGTCGAGGGCGATGTATTCGCCGCTTTTGCGTGAAGTCTCACGGATCAGCGCAAAGGATTTGGCATTGCGAGTCACCATAGCTTCATCGCTGCCATATCGCACGAGTCGTAAAACGTTGTCTGACATTTCTTATTTTCCTTTCCTGGTTGTACAGCGCCGCCCGGCCTCTACCCATAAGCCGGGCGGCGAAGCATATTACTTAGTCCTTCAGGTGCCGTTTGCTATAGATAACGTCTCGCATTTCCCAATGATCTATCCACCGCTTATTTTTCTTGAAATGAGCGTAAATCGTGGCAAACACGATCTCTTCATCATTGACCGCCGTAATCTCTGCTTTGGAGACCGCTGGGCCTTGATTCTCGATAGTTAGTCTTCGCAAAGTATGGTATGGAAACTCGACACTGACAATGTACATGAGAGCGTCTTTGACGAGTATAGCCGCTTTAGTTTGGAATCCTTCGTTCTCTTCCATTTTTCCTACCTTTCCTATGCATGGCCTGGAATGGTGCGAATACGGAAACCCTGCACATCATGCGGGGTGCTATTGATATACACGCGGCCCGCATTGCCCGGTTCGAAATATGGCCGCCACCCATCGGGGGTAATCGGCGCAAGTTGTTTATTCAGATGCGTGTACAGTCGCTCCATGATTTCGTCATGGGCTTCTGCTACGGCCTCCCAATAATCAGATGAATCAAATTCAAGGGAGTCAGGAAGGGTAACGCTATTTTCTTCTTTGCCCATGAAAGCGTCGATAGCATCAAAGACGGGCTTATTATTCTCAATCTCTGAAGGGTCAATATCAGTGGTAAAGTGCGAGAGCCAAGCCTTAGTCGAATCTTGGTGAAACTCAACCGTGCTCAAGGTCTGGTAATGGTGCTTTTTCATGATTTCGTTCTTTCTTCAGTAGGGCCTTTCGAGCCAGCCCCGCTTACACAAAACACTATAAGCCACTTATAGCGAATGTACCTAATTAGGGAACGTAATAAAACGTAATAAAAGAATGAACAGGGGTACCGATCATCCCAAAAGCTCAACCGCCCGCAAATCAGCATCAACTGCCAAATGCCCATACGTACCCACCGTAGTAGTAATAGACTCATGCCCTAAACGAACCTGAATCACAGGCAAAGGAACCCCCGCCTCAATCAACCGCGAAGCATGCGTATGTCTCAAATCATGCACACGCGGGCGAACACCTAACTCACTCTCCACTTCATCCATGCACGGAATCCACACCCGCCGATGAAAAAAGCCATTTCCCAAAATCCCACCAAACGGCGACTGAAACACAAGATCGCCCGCCGCCGCAGCAGAATCAGCCATACAGTCACGCATAGCCTCCGTAAGCGCTCGCTGCATAGTGACTGTTCGCCTGCCTGCTTTTGTTTTGGGTGGTGCAATTTTATACCCGCCGCTCGCGCCCGCCTGGATGGACTTTGTTACCTTGATAATGCCGTTCTCGCGCCGCAGGTCAATATCACTCCAAGTAAGCGCCGTTGCTTCACCAAACCGCAGGCCGGTACCTTCAAGGAATCGCACAAACAGCGAGTAGCGGAAATCAGTAGTAGAGGCAATCAGTTCGAATTGCTCGCGTGTCAGGAAGACCGGGGCTTTTTTGGGTAGCTCCCTTTCAGCTCGAATCCCCGCAGCCGGGTTACTCTCGATAAGCCCCTCTCGCACAGCAGAAGATAAAGCAGCAGATAGTAGAGAGTGGATATTCTTCTTAGTCTTAGCAGACAACCCTAACGTGTTGAACCATCTCACCACATCCTCGCGCCGCAGCTTATCAATGGAGATACCACCTAAGACAGGCATAATATGCCGATCATGAATGCGGCTATACTTCTCTCTCGTACCAGCCGTAACAGAAGTAAGAGACTCAATATGCCGCCGTATCGTGTCATCAACAGAAGGGTACCTACTAATAACCGTGCTGGCCGCCGCCGCAGCTTGCGTAAATGAATTATTGTTCGCACTCAAAAAATCAGCGAGCATCCTAGCATCGCTTTCAAGCTCGAACGTCCGTGAAGTTTGCTTTCCACCTTCACGCCATGTCACCGCAAAAGCCACGGTGCCATCTTTCCTTATTCTCTTTCTAACAGTAGCCATAGCTATAACCTATCTCTCTGTCATCAAAAAGCCGTACCGTGTCATCAACAGGGAGATAAAAACGCTCTGACTAGTGTTTTTATAGTGCGCGAGGGGGGACTTGAAAACCCCTCCCAGCCCGCCCCTAAATAGGGAACCCCGCAAACACAACGAACTAAAGACATATCCCGCGCTCGCGCCCGTTGAAAATACGCTGATATGGTGACGCGGTCATCATTCGTTACACTGTGTGAAACTGTTAGACTTGATGATGTAAATCAGTAAACTAGATCTTCTGATTAAACGGTTCTCATGTGGCTAGAAAGCCGCCGCCCCTATATGCAACGGTAGGAGCGGCGGCTTTCTTCTTTGTTCTTACGCAGTAGCCAATAGAGATGTATCAAGGAGGTCTTGCGCCGCCCGCAAGATGCTAAGAGGTGAAACTCTTAGTGCAGAGCAGATGGAGTCAAGCTCGTTCACGTCAAGCGGCGTTTCGTCTCTCGACACTGTACGCGAGATGCGGTTCTTTCCGATGCCTGACTCTTCAGCAAGGCGGCGAAAAGACCAATCGCGCTTTTCGACTTCATCACGCAGCGCGGCGTGAACAGCGGTTGTAAATGTGGTTGGTTTAGGTTTTGCTGTCTGTCCCATATCTAAACCATAACTCTAAAGAACTCTCATTGCAAATAAATATTACGGGAAAATTTGCAAAGCGTCCCAAAATGGGTATATAGTCTAAAACATGGAAGCAAAAAAAAATAAAGATATGCAGGTGACAGAGCGAATCTCTGAAGCTATCCGCGCATACATGGGAATGCGCAAGAAGAAAGTGAAGGAACTCGCGGCCCTGTTAGGTGTAACAGCTCAACAGGCATCCAACCTAAGGAACGGTAAAACCCCCCTGAAGGTGGATCAGCTCGCAAAGGTCGCCGTATGGCTCGATGTGCCAATCACAACCCTATGGGTAGGCATTGAGCAGCCAGAATAAAAAATATGCCCACAACGTACCTAAACAGGTACAGAAGAAAGGAAAGAACGAAATGGAAGAAATGCCGGTAGTCTTCATAAAAGACATGAGCGAGGCTGCACGCGAAGCGGTCAGAAAATTCAACGAGGTCAGCTACCGCGTGAACAAAATCGCTCAAGCCATGCCCGCCATTGAGAGCGAAGAAACCAAACGCTCAATGGAGCAAGAGGTAATGGAAACACTCAAAACCTACGCGAAAGCGGTACTGACCGCTAAAGAAGTAACTCAAGACGATTTTGAGGCTGTGAACTAAAGGAGAGAATCATGTACAACACGATATTTTTTGAGGTTGCCAGCAACCGGAAAGATATTGAAGTAACAGACGCGGTAAGAACTCTTGATGAACCAACTTATAAAAAGATCGAAGACAACGTAAAGCAGATAAAGCTAAAAGGCTGGGAAAGCTCTCTAGCGATTACATCGCTACTTATGGACGCTTTGGAAGATGCTGTACCAGGAAGCCGCGTAATTCCTATGAATGTAACCATAAATGAGCTAAGCACACGAGTTATAAACGGTTCAAAATTTGACTTCTGGATCATCCAAGGAGACTAAAGAAATGGCAAAGTCAATCTACGAACGTGTTCGCACCATCGCAGGCAAAGAAGCGCCCGGTTCAGTAATAGAGAACTACTATGCGGAACATGGAAAGCTAGGAATCCAAGTAACAATTCAGACGAAAGGCCCCGGCCAAATACGAACAATCATAAACGCATCTGCATACGACAGGGGCTACATGGTACGGCGAGTAATACGAAAAGAGGCATAACCAAATGATGAACAGAATTGAGGAATTTACAAAATTCGCTATCAGTATCGCGCAAGAATTTATCGTTATGGACGGTGAAATAAACCAGATGGAAATATCACCGTTGAATGGAGGGCAAGACTACACAGCCTATGCACTGTATGACAGCTTGAACTCATGCACAATTAAGCAACTATCAGATGGCACGGTAAGGATACGAAAGGATTACCGCCCGTTAGAAACAGAAGGAGAAAGCAAAAATGACTAACGAGAGGGTGGAAGCCCCAAAAGATTTAATCAATCTTATAAAAGAAGATGTTGCAAACCTCTACGAACTAACCGCTGAGTTAGAAGGGCTAGCAAACAGATGTACTGAACATAAGTATCTAGTAAAAATTATCGGATGGGCAGCGAAAATGAAAAAGAACAGCGCCGATTATAAGCTCGAAGCGATATTAAAAAGTGAATGAGGAAGGGCAACAGCAGAGATGAAAGAAACAGGCAAAGACATTCTAGGGCCTCTACAAGAACAGCTCAAGACAACACAGGAAAGCCTCTCTGAACGCATCGCGGAAAAGAAAGAGCTAGAAAGAAAACTGTCAGAGACAAGCACAGAGGTGTACAAGCTAACCCTTCTCGAAGGACACCTATACAAGATGATCGAAATCATCAATAAAAAGTAAGGAACGAACCAATGAAATTTGAAATCTACCCCGCAGCAGCAACAGCAATCCTAGCCATCATATGCGCCGTAGGGGCCGTATACTCAGCGCTCGCTAATGGTGTGATGGTTGCGAACGGCGCAACGTTTGGAACGATCTTCTTCACGGTGGCAACGGTTCTTCTGTGGGATTACCGCATGTGGAACAGCACTGAAGAGAAGGAGCAGTTCAAGAAGGAGCAGGCACCGTGGCTGTAGGATACGCCGTTAAGTTCGCTCATTTGCCGTCTGAGACTCCATATAAGGCAGAGCATCCAGGGGAAACCCTGCTAACGATTGAGCAGGCAGCAGAGCATCTGGGAATCCAGGTGCAGACGGTGAAGCGCATGTTCAACCGCGTACAGAACCGCCTCGTTCCAGACGCTATGACGGATGACCGTACAGGCTTGCTTTTTACGCAGAAGACGTTGAAAGCCTGGGAGGCTAAGCGAGTGGAAAACATCAAATCTTCTCGCGCTTACATGAACTCAGCTATTGGGAATAGGAGCATCAAACTATGATCGGGGATGTTTGTTCGAAATGCGGCGGGGATCGCCGAAAGTGGACGCAAGGTTGCGAGAGTTGCCGCGTGCGATGGGTGGCAAGGCTAAAGCGTAAGACCATCACGAAGGAAGAGTTTCAGGCGGCGAAGCCTCCAAGGAAGCCGCTTCCTGCACAGCTAAGACCTGAACCACGTCCAGAGTATCCAGACGAACTAAAAGGGTTTTTTGAAGCCCGCAATAAGCGGATAGAAGCAGGCAAGCGAATCTATCTGAAGTTCTCGAAATCAGCTAGGGAGAAAGCAATGTTATCAGCATTCACTCAGAAGAAAGACGTTGTCCGTGGTACGAACGGCAAACCGGCTAACGCCATGATGTCGTTGAGCTGCAAGCATTGCGTGTGGGAGAAAACGATTTTCCCCTCATATCACGGCTCGATGGCCAAAGCCCGCAAAGAGATTCAAAACCTGCAACAGGAAGCTAAAGAGCATTGGGAGAATACTCATGCTCAAGAATGGGCACTCGAAGAAATGAACGCCAAAGCAGAAAAGTACGCTAAAGCAAAGGAGCCGGTGGCAGCATGAAAATAGGCGAAAAGGTATACACACCTGAAGAAGCATCTGAACTCTTAGGCGGCGTACTATCCGCTCGAACACTCAGAGATAGGGCAACAAAGGGCCTGTACCCACATCTGGGAGGCCGCCGCGCTTGCGGCCCCTCTGGAAATCTAAGGTTCGCAGAATCCCACCTGCAACACATCGCAGACACTCTAGAGCGAGTACCTGAAATCTCAGATGCAGAAGTATTCAAGGCCAACCTGTCAGCAATGACCGCATTCACTGATCGGCTAACAGGGCGATCCAAAGCAGCACACCGCTAAGAAAGGACACACCATGAACAACGAGAACGAGGGAACCCGCATCTACCCAGATGCAACCAACAGTCAGCTACTAGGCTCAATCAAACATGCGCTAGTAAACGAAGTTGAACCATTCGAACTAGCAGGGGCTATAAACTGCCTAACTGAACTCATTGGACGGTTCCAACGTGCAGACCTGCTAGACGCAACCATGCTCCCATTACACACCACCAAAGAATAGAAAGAACGAAGGAACGAAAATGACTCACGCAGCAGAAATCACCATCCAAACTAAACCCTGGGAAAAACCAGCCGTAAAAGCCAAAGCGGTAGCCACATGGCGCGGTGACAACCCCTACAATCGAACAGACGCTATCGCATCCGCCATCATTGAAGCCATAGCCACACCTGCACAGCTCGAAGTGAACCACAAAGAACAGCAGGTATACATCTGGCACGGCATGACCAAATACGTATACGCCGATTTCGTGATCGACAACGAAGCATAACCCCCTGCAACCCTTCCAAAGAAAGAGAAACCAAAAAAATGAAGAACGAACAAACCCTACCCGCATTCCGTGAACGCAGCCGCGAAGAAGCAGTTCAAGAAATCTACTCCCACGGATGGGTAAACAGCGACTTCGAAAACACTGTACGCTTCCTATTCGTCAAAGGAACCCTGTACATCCCAGCCAAAGACATTGACCGCCTACTAGGCAAAGCAGGACACGGCCACACCCTAACCGGAATCCCCGCCGCCGGGCGCAAGAAAATCAAAACCCACACACACGCCGCCCTCGACGATTGGCGCAAAGCCGAAACAGTCACCGCAGTCAAACTCCCAGCCCTCCAAGAACGCATCGCAAAAATGCGCTCGCTACACCCCGCAGAGAAAGAAAAAGTACTCGCATGGCTCGGATGGGTACAAAAGCCTGAAGTATGGCGGAACGGATTTATGAGCTGCCCTGAACCAAACAAAACCGAATGGCGATCACACCACACCCAAGTCGAAAAAACAGAATACGGCGGCGGCGGCTGGGTATGGGGTTGCAACGACTGCAAGACAGCATCAGCCCGCGCCGAAAAAGACTACAGCGCCGCATTCAAAGAAGCGCAAAGGCACTCAGCAAAGAACGCAATCCATGACCCGCTAGGCGTAAAACTAGCAGCCCTCCGCTAAACCACCACAACCAGAAAGAACACAAAAATGAGAATAACCGTACCAGCAAGCCGACTCATAAGTGCACTCGAAGCCCTAAAACCAATCGCCCGCAACCCCTCCAAAGAAGAAAAAGAACTACACGGCTACCAAAACCTAATCTTCGCAACCACAACCAGAGACAACGGCGGCCAGCCACTACTAACCCTAACCGCAACAAACAGAACAACAACCGCGCTCGCGCTCATTCCGATTGTGGCAATGGACGGCGTGCCAGAAGATTTTGCCTTCAGCTTCAAGCGGATTCCTGCCATTGTGAAGGTTCTGGAATCTGAAGACGTGAAAGACACTGTTGATATTGATCTTGAGACAGGATATGAAAACACGGTTAGCTTCACCCTTGTATCAGAGAAGGGTACATCTGCTGAGGTGCGGACGGCATTAGCAGGATGGGACTCATGGCCATATAGGCAAATTCTCAAGGAGTTTAACTCGCGGGAATTACGGCCAGAGCCGCTAAGCGCCGGGTTAGGGATAGCTGATATAGCTAAGCTCAAGAAAGCAGAATCGCTGTACGGGTCGCCGATTACCATGTCTGAAGCAAACCGGATTTACCTCAACTTCAGCGGGCATATTATTGTCTTGCTCAAGCAGGGGAAAGAGCCTACAGAAAACGAAATCAAGAATCGCACTCAGGTTATCGAAAGCTCGCAAGTTATGATTGATACGATAGCTGAAGGCATTATCGGTACAGACCCGATAGTCTAAAATGGAAATATTGGACGCAAGCGGCGCGTGAATTTGAAAAAACCGCGCCGCTTGTGTACCTTAATAAGTACAAAGAACGAACCAAAAGAACGAACCCCCCTGGAAGAGGAAATATGCCCTGGCTACGAGTTGGAGACACAGCAGCGTCTCACCCTGTGGTTCTCAGGGCATTAGAGTTACCACAAGCGGATGAACGCCTAAAAATGGAGCTTTTCGGATTTGCGGCTCTGGCAGCGTCTATGTCTGCATCGCACAAATCTGATTACATTGTCGAATTGGGTACTATTCGCGCCATCGCAGGCTTTAGCCGCGCTGAAGAGCTGATAAAGGCAGCTATTGCTTGCGGGTACTTTGAAGAGATTTCCAAAGACGGAAATACGGCTTACAAACTTCTTGATGATCCTGAACTATTCCATATGCGGCTAAAGGAAGAAATCGACTGGGAGAACCGCCGCAAGAACGACAACCGCAACAAGTCGATAATCGTTCCGGTTCGACTAAGAGACGGCGACGCTTGTAGATGGTGTGGAAAAGTCGTTTATTGGGGAGACCAAAAATCAGCACGCGGCGGAACCTATGACCATCTGCACCCATCTAAGGGGGCGGAGAAGCCCTCGGATATGGTAGTTGCTTGCCGAAGCTGCAATAGTTCACGCAAGGATAATAAAGACTGGAACGGGACATTACTAGCAGTCCCCAAAAAACCCTACTACGGTAGGAAAACAGTAGACTTTCTGGCGGAAAACGATATAACAGTATCTCTTTCGCCAGAGTCCGAAAAGCCTGTAATAACAGGTCAGGAAGCACTCAGCAGAATGAGGGAAACCGCTAATTCGGTGTCTGGTACCCCCGGTTCTGTGGGTGATGGGTTGGAATGTGTACCCCCG
>ERZ773250.245-NODE-245-length-34795-cov-12.480512_pt1 | contig 34795 bp, 39 predicted proteins | sample MGYA00511258_ERZ773250 | MGnify/ENA primary metagenome ERZ773250 (study PRJEB29015, sample SAMEA2738164) | human oral metagenome | biome: human oral; feature: human-associated habitat; material: saliva | place: China | collected 2187 ... | reverse complement strand
CGCCCGCCGTGCATGGATGGAACGCGAAGGCGATACGGCGGAATTGGATATTTAATCCATTGTTTTAATAGGCTAAAGGCCGTCTGAAACTTTAAAAGTTTCAGACGGCCTTTTTTAAAATCATCAGAATTTAAGGTTAAACAGTATTTCAATACCCCGTTACTTACCTGTTTCTATTTTTGCAGCTTAATTGTATCTTTAAGACAAATAAAAAAGCACTGATATAATCAGTGCTTTTTAAATAATGGCGCGGCGGACGGGGCTCGAACCCGCGACCCCCGGCGTGACAGGCCGGTACTCTAACCAACTGAGCTACCACCGCGCATCCATTGTCAGGGACAATGAAAGGAAACTTGGTGGGTGATGACGGAGTCGAACCGCCGACATTCTGCTTGTAAGGCAGACGCTCTACCAACTGAGCTAATCACCCGATAAGCTGACATTAAATCAAAAAATCAGACCATGCGCAAGGTTTTTATTTAAATAAAAATATATCCCATTGAAAGAATATAGAATATTTTATTTAGCCACAAAAATTACCGTTATGCCTATCCATCAATCAAAAATCAAATGTCCCAATTTATCCGCTTTAGTATGCAGATAACGCTCATTTTCCACATTTTCGCCGACATGTAATGCAATCCGTTCGACCACATTAATGCCGGAATCTTTCAACGTTTGGATTTTTTCAGGATTATTGGTCAACAATCTGACTTCACGAATATGCAGATAATCATAAATCTGTTTAGCCAAAGTAAAGTCGCGCGCATCAACAGGAAGGCCGAGCGCTACATTGGCCTCAACCGTATCCAAGCCCTGATCTTGCAGACGATAAGCACGGATTTTGTTTATCAAACCAATGCCCCTGCCTTCTTGACGCAAATATACGATAACGCCACGCCCTTCTTTTTGAACGGCCTGCATCGCCGCTTGTAACTGAGGGCCGCAATCACATTTCACCGAAAATAAAGCATCGCCGGTCAAGCACTCGGAATGAATACGCGATAACACAGGCAGGCCGTCTGAAACATCGCCCATCGTCAATGCGACATGCTCCTGACCGCCCTCTTCTTCAAAGCCGTGCATGGTAAATTCGCCCCATTCCGTAGGCAAACGGCATGACGCGACAAACTTCAAGGCGTTACTCATTTTCCATTTCCTCGTTTTCAGCCATGCCCAACAGATTTTTCAAAGAATCCGACAGGGCTAAGGCAAGGGCAATCCAAGCCACCAATACTTCGTCAGGCGCGCCGTCTTTGATATCAAACTCGGCATGCACCACACCCAAAACCGCACCGCTGGGCATACAGACAGGAACAGAAATCTGACTCAAGCCGGGATGATTGCGTTCGGCCGACAATTCACCAATTTCCTGCCAATACGCCACATTCTGACAAACATTCATCCAACCGCTTTGCGCCGTACGCACAGCCAAAAAAGCCTGTCCGGTCTGCTCGTCGATTGGAATCACATTTTCCAATGGCATGCCCCAACGGCTCAGTCGAACCAGCGACAACGCGCCATCTTTCGGAAACGCGGTATAAACCGCAGCACTTTTCAAATGCTCGGTGCGCTCGGCAACCGAATCCAAAGCCATAAAAATCTGTTTCAGCAACAATTCATGTTCGGCATCAACATAATCCGCCAACTGCCAACCGTCTTCAGACGGCCACAAAATCGAACGCTCAACCGAAGCATTGCCCATTTTAATCACAGCCTGAGCAGTCAAATAAGCAACATGTATATCATCCGCAGGCAACTTCAAACCTTGCGTCTGCAAGAAATCTTTAATCAATAAAGCAGGCATCTGCCCTTCCTCACCAATAGTAAAGTTGAGGCCGTCTGAAAACAAACCCTGCTTTCAGACGGCCGGAATAAAACATTATATAAGGGATAAACCGAAAAATTCAAGCAAACAAGACTTTGCGCCCCCATTAATCTTGTGTATAATCCACGATTCAAATTAGTGCGGACGTGGCGAAATTGGTAGACGCACCAGATTTAGGTTCTGGCGCCGCAAGGTGTGAGAGTTCGAGTCTCTCCGTCCGCACCATTATTATTAAATAAATCATATAGTTATCACATACAGGGACAGTGACGGGACAATCTGCTGAAACCTACCCTAACAACAATCTCCCCATACAAGTTATTTCCATCAACGCAAGCCGCCTAACCATTAGGCGGCTTTATGACATTTTAATAGCCAATCAAATACACTAAGTCTGCATATAATTACCACCCCAAGAAATACAATCCCATTATTCATTAATGGGATTTTTTTATGATTGAAATCGTGCCGGTAAAAATATCCGAACATTTCGACGAAACGCGCAAACTGTCGGCGTTACATTGGCGTGAGACAGAATCGGAATTTTCCGACAGACCGCCTGAACTAGACATCCAAACCTATCAAACACTGGAGGCGCAGAACCTGATTATAGCTTTTGCCGCCGTGTCAGACGGCGAGATTGTCGGATATGTTTCAGGCTTCCTATCTCGCCATCCGCATTACGACCAATTAATCGCACAACATGACCTGCTTTTCATTCATCCTGCACATCGTGCAGGGCGATCAGGTTTGAAACTGATGCGTGAATTTGAGTTGGCGGCAAAGGCAGCGGGTGCAAAAAAAGTCCTGTATCACGCGAAGCCGGGCAGTAATTTTGCCAAGTTATTGGAGCGGCTTAAGTTCCAGCAAGAAGAAATCATATTTCAGAAAGGTTTGTAATATGCCAGCAGCTATACCAATCGCCACGCTCATTGTCAGCGCAGTAGGCGTCGGCGCCTCGATTTATCAGGGCAACAAACAAGACGCGGCAAACCGCAATTCAGCCAACCAAGCAAAAGAAAATGCCAAGAAAGCCCAAGCTCAGGCCGATATTGACACCAACCGCGCCAATCAAAAACAAACTGACGCGCAGTCTGTTTTGAGTAAGCAACAGCAAGATGCAGCAGGCACAGGCTCAACCATGCTCACAGGAGTGGGAGGTATTGACCCAAACAGCCTGAAACTTGGTAAGCAAACTTTACTGGGCGCTTAAAAAATGGAAGACCAACGCAGAAATATTTACCGCCGATGGGAATCTTTAAAGACGGAGCGTTCGTCTTGGATGAACCATTGGCGGGAAATATCAGAAAACATCTTACCGAGAAATGGGCGATTCCTTGATGGCGATTCCAATAACGGCGGGAAGAAACACAACAAGATTTACGACAACACCCCAATCCGCGCACTGGATATTTTATCCGCTGGGATGATGGGCGGCCTTACGTCGCCGTCCCGTCCGTGGTTCAAACTAGCCATGCACGACGACGAGATGAATCAATATCACGAAGTCAAAGAGTGGCTGGCTAAAGTTGAAAACATGATGCTGTCTGTGTTCCAGCGTAGCAATATTTACGGCTCGCTTCATTCCATGTATCAGGAATTGGCGGCATTTGGAACGGCGGCCTGCATTATCTTACCCGACTACCAAGACGTGATCCGATGCTACCCGCTAACAATCGGAGAATATGCGGTTGCAACTAACTGGCGCGGTGAAGTTGATACGATTTACCGAGAGTTTGAAAAAAGCGTTGTCGAAACGGTTGAAGAATTTGGCATTGAGAACGTCAGCGAATCGACGAGAAATATGTATGAAAGCAAGAAGTACGACCAAAAAGTCAAAATCATTCACGCCATCGAACCGCGCCGAGAACGAGACCCAAGTCGGAAAGATTCGAAAAATATGCCGTATAAGTCGGTATATCTTGAAGTTGGCGCAGAGGACGGGAAGGTTCTTCGTGAATCCGGCTTCCTAAAATTCCCCGCAGTCTGCCCGCGATGGGATATTAGCGACAACAACGTCTATGGAAACAGTCCGGCTATGACCGCATTGGGCGATGTCAAGCAGTTGCAATTCAATCAGCGTATGAAATTGCGTGGGATTGACTATGCCGTCAACCCTCCAATCATTGCACCGACGAGCATGAAAGGACAGTCGGCAGGTTTCTTGCCGGGCGGAATCCTTTACCACAACGGCGATGAACAGGGTGAATCAATACGGTCAGCATTTAATGTCAACTTGGATTTAAACCCGCTGCTTGCCGATATCAACGACGTTCGGCAACGGATTCAAGCTGCATTTTATGCTGACCTGTTCTTAATGGTGTCTCAACAATCACAAAACATGACCGCCACTGAAGTTGCGGAACGCCATGAAGAAAAGATGTTGATGTTAGGTCCTGTACTGGAGCGCCTACAAAATGAACTTATCGACCCGCTAATTGAAATCACTTTTTCCGCAATGGTTAATGCCGGCATTTTACCGCCACCACCTGACGCAATAGCCGACCAAGATATAAACGTCGTTCTCGTTTCTATTTTGGCGCAAGCGCAACGAGCAATCGGCGTGAACAGCATAGACCGCTTTGTCGGCGCGATTGCTTCCGTAGCGCAAATTAAGCCCGATGTTTTAGACAATCTGAATGGCGATAAGTGGGCTGAGATATACGCAGATTCGCTTGGTATTGATCCGCGCATACTGACAAATCCTGATGATGTGGTTGCGATTCGTGAACAGCGTGCGCAGCAGCAGGCAGAAGCCAGTCAGTTACAACAAGCGGAACAGGGGGCAAACATCGCGCAAGCATTAGCGCAGGCGCAAGGATTATCAGAATAAGCCCTGCATATAATCGGGAGTGGAATATATAAAATGAATCACGTTGATTTTGATGAACTGGAAGCCAAGAAAAAAAATGACGAGTTGCTACTCAAGCAACAAAGTGAAGATTTCGAATGGCTGATGTCAGATAAGCGCGGGCGACGTATCGTCAGAAACCTGCTTGAAGATGCCGGTGTGTGGCGCTCAACGTTTAGCGAAACGCCCACCATCGCTGCATTTAAGGAGGGGCGACGTAATCTAGGGTTGCGCTTACTAACTCTTATTGAGCAGACAAAAAATTTCCATTTAATTTTAACCAAGGAAAGTGAAGATGAGCATTGAAGAAAATCAAGGCGAAGTAAACAACGAAACACCGGGCGCGGATCCACAAAACCAGCCTGAAGAAACTTTACTGGGCGCCGCTGGCAATCAAGGCGACACCCCGCCGCCCGAAAACAACGAGGGCGATCAGGGTAAACAAGAAGCAACCCCCGAATCTGAAGTTCCCGAAAAGTACGACTTCAAAGTCCCCGAAGGCATGGAGTACGACCAAGAAACCATCGATATTTACGCCGAAGCCGCCAAAGAGGCGGGATTGTCTCAAGAAAAGGCTGACATCATCTTAGGCAAAATTGCCCCGCATTTGGCGCAACAACAAATTAAAGCCGTTGAAAAAGCAAGCGCAGAATGGGAGGCAGCTTCACGCGCAGACGCTGAATTTGGCGGATACAAACTGAATGAAAACATGGCGGTTGCTGCAAAGGCAATGGAAAAGTTCGCTACACCTGAACTGAAAAAATTGCTGAATGAAAGCCGACTTGGGAACAATCCCGAAGTTATCCGCTTGTTCTACCGTGTCGGCAAAGCCATCTCCGAAGATGGTTTCGTATCGGCAACAGGTGCGCCGCAAACCAGCGACGCCCGCGCACTTTTCCCAAACACCAAAAATCTTAATCCATAAGAAAGGAAGTTAAAACATGCCAACTTTGAACTCACGCCATCCTACACTCGCAGACGTTACCGCCCGCTTGGGTCAAGACGGCAAAATCATTCACAACATCGTCGAGATTCTCTCCGAGAAGCATGACGAACTGGAAGATATGGTCGTCGTAGAAGCCAACGGCGTTACCGAGCATACTACTACCGTTCGCGGCGGCTTGCCTGATACCGCATGGCGTCGCCTGTATAAAGGTATCCCGAATAGCAAATCAACTGTCGTTTCTGTGAAAGATTCGATGGGCGAACTGGGCGCACGCGCTTTGGTTGATGAAAAATTGCTTACCCTGAATGGAAATTCAGCCCAATGGCTGATGTCAGAAGAAACTCCGTTCATCGAATCAATGGGTCAGAAAATGGCTGATACATTGTGGTATGAAGATGGAAACATCAATCCTGAACGTTTCATGGGTTTTGCGCCACGCTTCTCGAACAAGTCTGCCGAAAATGGTCGAAACATCATCGACGCCGGCGGCGAGGGTGCTGACAATGCCTCTATCTGGTTGGTTGTATGGGGTACTGATACCGTCCATTGCATTTACCCTAAAGGCTCAAAAGCAGGCTTGCAAAAGAAAGATATGGGTATCGTTACCGTCAATGACGACGAGGGCAACCGCTACGAAGCCCACGAAAGCAAATACGTTTGGGAAAATGGCTTGTGCGTCCGCGACTGGCGTTACGTTGTCCGCATTGCGAACATCGACGTGAAGAAACTGGATAAGACACTGAAAACCGGTCCTAACCTGCCTGAATTGATGGTTGATGCTTTGGAACTTGTTCCGAATCTGAAAGGTCGTCCGGCGTTCTACATGAACCGCGATTTGCGCCGTGTGTTGCGCGCTCAAATTGCGGCAAGCGCAAACCACACCATTACCCAGCGCGAAGTTGGCGGCAAGTTGGTAACTCATTTCGGCGACGGCGAGGGCGTGCCGGTTCGCGTTACCGATTCCCTGCTGTCCACCGAAGCCCGCGTGAAATAAGGAGCGACAAATGATTATTGATTCTTTACTGGAACTGTCAATCAAACAAGCCGTAACCACGTCTGCCGCCTCAACCAACGTTGTTGATTTTGGTTTGAAAAATCCGAATCTTGGCAATGGGCCATCTTCGTTGTACGCCGTATTTACCGTTCCCGAAGCATTTACAGGCGGCTCGCTGACTATCTCCCTGCAAGATTCTGAAAACAACACGAACTTCACGAACGTCATTACCGGCGTCACCATTGCGGCAACCGACCTGAAAGCGTGTGCGCAATACGTTCTGCCTTTACCGGTAAAACACCGCCGATATATCCGTGCCTATTACGCCGTCACAGGTTCAATGACAGCAGGCAAAATCAATGCGGCAATCGTCAGCGGCTTGCAAAACAACGAGCCGATGCCCGAATCTCGTAAAGTATGGAGTGGCAAAAAATAATGAAAGTAGTAGCTATCAAACGCGGTTTCTACGGTCAAATCCGTGAAGAAGGCGATTCCTTCGAAGTGGAAGACGGTCTGACTGCATCATGGTTTGAATCTGTTAACCAAGAAAACCAGCAAGAACAGACCAAAGAGCCGGTAGGCGGTAAATACGACAATCTGACAAAAGAGGAGCTTAAGGCACTCTTAGACGAGCGTGGTATTAGCTATCATGGCAACGCAGGCGAAGCCGCCCTGAAAGCCTTGTTGGAAGCAAGCGACGAAGCATAAAGAAACACAGCAAGGGCGGGAAACCGCCCTTTTTTAATGGATGAAAAAATGTCTTCAGTAATCGATATTTGCAATTTGGCATTAAGCCATATCGGGCAAGCGGCAGACGTATCAAGCATAGACCCGCCTGAAAACTCAATCGAAGCGGAGTATTGCGCCCGATTCTATCCGATGGCTCGCGACACATTGTTAGAGGCCTACGCATAGGATTTTGCATTAAGGCGTGAGCCGCTCGCCACTTTGAAACATGATTCAAAACAATGGCGGTTCTGCTATGCGGTACCAACGGAATGCCTGCAAATTATAAGCATATTTCCTGAATCGGCAGCTAATGATATTGACTGCCTGTCGGTCAACCATGCCCGCGAAACAACAGCGGACGGGCATCGGATTATTTGGACAAACACTGAAAATGCGATGCTTCGCTACACACAGCGCGTTCAAAATTCACATCTATTCACGCCCGTTTTTACTATTGCACTATCTTGGAAACTGGCGGCAATGTTGGCAGGCGCAATCATTAAAAGCGATACAGGCACGCAGTATGCGGCAATGTGCGAATCACAAGTGCAAAGCCTGATTGCGCAGGCGAAAAATAACGATGCGCGGCAATTCTCACAGCAAATCCAATTTACACCGGCAGCAATATTGGCGAGACAGTAATGGCAAATACACGACTTTTACAGCAATCCTTTATCGGCGGAGAAGTTTCGCCAAATATGTTTGGGCGTATTGAAGACCCATACTATCGGAACGGGCTTTCAGAATGTCGGAACTTTGTTATCCGTCCCGATGGTTCGGCAGAGAATCGGGCGGGCTTTGAGTTTGTGAATGTTGCGCGTAACGATTATTCCAAAGCACGCTTGATTCCATTCCAGTTTTCAAACGACCAATCCTTTGCTATTGAAATGGGCGTAGGATACTTTCGTTTTCACACCAACGGAGCGACGTTATTGAGTGACGATGGGCAGCCCTATGAAATATCAAGCCCATACAATGAAAATGAGATTTTCGATGTTCATTACGTCCAATCAGGCGACGTGATGACGCTTGTCCATTGTAACCATCTCCCATGCGAACTGCGTCGTCTATCCGCGAAGCAATGGGAATTTAAACCTATTACTTTTGGCGCGGTGATTGAATCGCCCAAAGGAGTAACGGGTCAAGCACATAAAGGCGGAGATGCTGGAAACCCGAACAAAGTCTATTACGACACCCAGTATTGCGTAACGGCAATCAGTAATGATGGCCTAAATTCAGAGTCCGAAACATCTGAAATCGTCACCATCAACAATAACATTTTCGTCACAGGGAATCATAATCGCATTGAGTGGAGACCGGTTGCCGGCGCAGGGCGTTACAAAATCTACAAACGCACAAGCGGCATTTTTGGTTATATCGGGCAAACAAACGAACTGTACTTTATTGATGACAATATTGCTGCGGATACATCAAGCACACCGCCGATTTACGACAACATCTTTTTGCAAGGCGGGATAGATTCGTTTGTTGGTGTGAAACCGATCGCAATCCCAAATTACGGAAAAATTGTTGCCCCGATACTCGAGAGCGAAGGCAGTTATCCAAAATTGCTTTCAACTGCTGGTAACTATGAAGTATTTACCGGGACTCCGTTTGATACTCGCATCAACAGAATAGAAGGAACTTACACTTATAAAATTGAACTTGAAGACGAAACAGGAATCGGAGCCGTCTTGTCGTTAGCGTTTTTTGATTATAAATTAAAGAGTGTGAAAGCTCTAAGACCGGGAAGTGGCTACACCAATCCCAGACTGAAGATTTACAGGAAAAGGACAGGCACCGCTGACGAGTGGGAGGAATACACAAGGAATATTTCCCATGCCGCAATTAAATGGAATCTGTCTCAAAGCTTCTCAATCCTGATCGGAGATGAGGAGGGGGGAGGAGCAGGTGCAACAGCGAATCCGATTATCAGAGATGGGCAAATGGTGGATGTATTAATAACGTCTCGCGGTTATGGTTACAAAAAACCAAACATGATTCTGAAAGGCGAAATCTTCTCACAGAACATTGAATTTGAGCGAGCCGTTATAACCCAGTCTTCTTTCCCGTCTGCCGTTTCATATTTCCAACAGCGGCGTGTATTTGCTGGCACTAAAGAAAAGCCGCTGCAAGTTTGGATGACGAAGACCGGGACGGAAAGCAACCTAAGCTATTCCTTACCGATTAAGGATGACGACCGAATCTCTTTCAAACTGGCTTCGCGCGAGGCGAGCATGATTCAACACATCGTCCCACTCAATAAGATGATTCTCATGACGGGAAGTGCAGAATGGAACGTAAACACCCTGAACACTGACTATCTGACACCATCGTCAATTTCAGTATCGCCGCAGTCCTACATCGGGTCGTCTATGGTTCAGCCAGTTATCGCTAATAATTCGCTGATTTATGCGGCCGCTAGAGGCGGGCATATCCGTGAACTTGCCTACAACTGGCAGGCAAACGGCTACATCACAGGGGATATTTCCATACGTTCAAGCCACTTATTCGACAACAAAAAAATCGTCGATATGTGCCTTCAAAAATCGCCATTCCCGATTGTGTGGTGTGTGTCGTCTGACGGCACCCTTTTGGGGCTGACATACTTACCCGAACAGAGTATCGGAGCATGGCACAAGCACGACACGAACGGTTATTTTGAAAGTGTAACGTCAGTAACTGAGGGAGAAGATGATGTTCTTTACGCCATCGTTCGACGCAATGTAAATGGCAGAGATGTACGGTATGTTGAACGGATGAAACAGAGAAGGTTCACTTCCACGAAAGACTATTACTTCATGGACGGCGGTTTGACTTATAGCGGGAATCCCGTAAGCACGGTCAGCAATCTTGGAATATTGGAAGGCAAGACGGTTTGTGTATTAGCTGACGGAAACGTCATGCCTAAAACTGTAGTATCAAACGGTACGATTCATTTACCCGACGGAATCACAGCTTCCGTTATCAGCGTTGGATTGCCGATAGAAGCGTCCATCACCACACTTCCGCTTGCCTTTCAGATTGATGCAGCGATGGGACAGGGGCGCACGAAGAATCTGAATAAGGTTTGGTTGCGTGTTTATGAATCTGTCGCGGTTCTTGCTGGAGCGTATGGCGGAAAGATGTATGAATACAAGCAACGGACGACAGAAGTATTCAGCCACCCAACCCGCCCGAAGACCGGCATAATTGAAATCAACGTTGGCGGGCAATGGGACGATGACGGGTTGATGCAAGTCAAACAGGAAAACCCATTACCGATAACCGTTTTGTCGGTAGCTGCTGAATTTTCCGTAGGTTGAAGCCTGCATATAAAGCAAAGAACTCATGGTTAAATTCCTAAATTCAGGAGGTTTAATCATGAGTTCTTCTTCTATCGATTGGAATAAATTTGGCGATTATGCCGGCCTCGCTACACAGGGAATCGGCGTAATCGGTCAAGTTGCGGGCGCGTTTTATTCCGCCCGTTCTATCCGCAGAAATGCGGAACTACAAGCATTCATGGCTGAAATGAATGCCAAAAACAGCGAACGACAAGCGCAAAACGTTTTCTTGCAACGAGATAAACAGATAGCCGCACTTGGAATAAAGTCAGGTCGTCTGAAAAGTTCCCAACGTGTAGCACTAGCAGCAAATGGCGTGGACTTATCTAGCGAAAACGCCGTAGAACTTTTAGCAGATACCGAATTTATGAAAGAGGTCGACAAAGACCAAATCGAACAAAACGCCGTTGCTGAGGCGTGGGGCTATCGATTGCAAGGCGTTCAGCACCAAAACCAAGCATTATTTGCACGAGCGCAGAAAGCGGGAGTTTCGCCACTACTTGCAACGCATAACACCCTACTCACAGGAGCCAGTCAGGTTGCGCAAAACTGGTACAGCCTAAAGAAACAAGGCGCATTCCAAAGCAAACCAAAATCCGACGATCCGATTTATGGACTGTACGCAATGAATAACGGGTGGAAATAATGAAAGTACCAGTATCAAACGAATTTAGTGTAGGCGTAGCCAATGCACCATCCGCGCACTTTACCGCACCATCTCTTCCTGATGTTGGCGTTGAAGTAACGCGAGCAGGCAATCAGGCATTTTCAGCAGGGCAAGAGGCTGTAAACGCCCAGATGAAAATGCTTGCGGAAATGAACGAACTTGCGACCGATAACGCTTTGGCGCAGGTAAAGGCATTCGAGCAGGATTTGCGCGTCAATCCCAATAACGGCTACGAAAACTTGCGCGGCGAGAATGCACTGAATCGCCCCAACGGTCAATCGTTGGTAGATGAATACGACGGCTACCTAATGGAACACGCCAATGCGATTAAAGACACGCTGAAAAACGACGTGCAAAAAGCATTATTTACTCAACGTCTTGATGGTATCCGCCAAACCTTGCGCAATAAAACCGGCGAGCATTTACTAGCAGAGGGGCGAAAATGGAAAGACACCTCGCTCAACACGCAAATCGAATTAGCCGCCAATTCGTTTTCACTTTCCACAACAGACGAAGAACGAGACGCGGCCATCGACCGTGCTATTTCGGCAGCAAAAGGGCTTCAAGACTTGTATGGCTGGGACAGCGAAACCATGCAAAAAAAAGTCATGGACGCTTCAGACAAGGCAATCCGACAGGTCATCGACGACCAAATCGACAAAGGGAATTACGCCGAAGCCACCCGCCTTGCCATCAAATATGGTGCATTTGCCCACGGCGAAACCGTAGTCAAAGCCCGCCAAAAAATCGAGCAGGCATACCAAGACCAAGTCATCGAAGATGCGACCGCCAATTTCAAACCTGGCGACGTGATTCAAATCCCTGTCAATACCGATTCATCGAAAGCAGAGACAGGCAATCCGGTACATGACGCCGTAAGCCGCATCATCGGTTACGAATCAAAAAACAATCCAATCGCCAAAAACAAAAAAAGCACGGCCGAAGGGCTTGGACAGTTCATTGATTCGACGTGGTTCTATATGGTACGGAAATACCGACCCGACATCGCCAACGGCAAAACGAATGCGCAGCTTAAAGCACTGAAACCAGACCCTGCCCTTTCCCGCGAGATGACAACCCGTTACGTTGAAGAGAATGCCGCCCTACTCAAAAAACACGGCTTCCCGGTCAATGTGCGCAACCTGTACGTTATGCACTTTTTGGGCAGCGGAGAAGGTCCTAAGCTGTTGCGAGCCGACCCGAATCAACCCGTATCGTCTTTCATTTCGACGCAATCCATCAACGCAAACAAAACGGTTTTATCAGGAAAGACCGCGCAGCAGGTTTTGGACTGGGCGGCACGGGCAATGAAAGTAGGGAAAGGCGGCGGAGGCGGTACAAGTTACGTCAGTATTCCCACTGGCGACCCAGTGGCGATGGAAAAGGCAATCCGCCAACTTCCAAAGAATCAGCAGGCGAGCGTCCGCGAGAACATCAACCGTCAACTGTCGGCATACGAGACTGCACAGAAAGAGCAGGAAACCGCCAAAATGAACAAGGTTTTAGACTTCGTAGAAAAAAATGGCGGAGATACGCGGGTAATTCCGAAAAGCCTTATGCAAACACTGACACCAAAACAGCGGGAAGAAGTTATGCGGTACGGCCTATCAATTCAGACAAAGCATCAGTCAGAATTGGATTTGCGATCAGCGGAGGCATATACCGAACTTTCTAATCCTAATGTTTTGGCAAAGCTTTCGGAAGACGACATCGCTTCTAAGCGGGCAATTCTTGGGAACCGATACACGCAGGCATTAATTAATGCGAAACGCAATCTTGATAAACAAGGCATTCAACACGCCAAATTGTCAAAGTACCGGTTCGACGAAGTATTGCGGCGCGAATTTAACCTCGACCCTGATAAAAAAATTCAAGGGGCGGAAATGAAACTACGCATTGCAACCATCCAATACAACAGCGACCGCGCCATTGCAGCGGAAGAAAAACGGATTGGTAGGAAACTGAGCGAAGATGAGATGGTAGCCATCATCCGCAAACTTGCCGCCGCCACCGTTGTAACAGAGCGCGGCTGGTTTAGTGATACCAAGAAATCGCTCTTAGAAATCCACCCTGATGATGAAAACATTTCCGTGAGATATTAATTATGGCAGATACAAACGACATCCAAAAACGACGCGCCGCGCTACTTACCAGCTTTGGCGTGAACCCTGACGAAGTGGCCGAAATCAACCGTAAGGCGGCAAGCCTGAAAGTACCTGTCGGCGTGGTAAAGGAAATGCCGCAGACCGCAAATTCACGCCTGAAGCTCGACCAAATTGAAGCGCAAATCGGCGGTTTATCCATTCTTCCTAAGCGTTTGTCAGACACTGAATTTTCAGACATCGCCCATGACGACATAGGCGAACTTTCGGAAATCGAACGCAAAGCAGGCGTATTACGCGCAGCGCCCGAAGATGGATTTTTCACAGATATTGGCAAATCCCTGAAGCGCGGCTGGCTGACCGCTGAAAAGAACTTCAACGGTATGTTCATGCGCTCAGACGCATTTGGACTTAACCGCCAACGCGAAGCGGCGGCAAAAGCAAACGGTGTGTATTACAACCGTGAATTAGACATTACCCATTCTCAAGCGAAATTACAGCGAGACATCGACCGTTACGCACCTGACGCAACACTTCAAAAACAACAACGCGGACTTGCAGAGCAGAAGACATTGGCGGGCGCCGCCGGTTATCTCGTTAAAAACCCTACCCTGTTACTCAATACGTCGGCGGAATCGCTGGGGCAAAACGCTTTAGGTTTGGCTGCTGGCGCGGCGACGGGCGGTTGGGCGGCAGTCGGCACGGTCGGCGCATCTTCAGGAGCGCAAGAATACGCCGCAACGATGGAAGAAGTGTTGGAGAAACACGCGCACGAATTAGGCGGCATGACACCAACCGAACGCTACGCATACGCCTTGTCCCGTGAAGACTGGATGGCAGAGGCGAAACAAAAAGCGTGGAAGCGTGGTATATCTATCGGCTTATTCGATGCTGCAACCGCAGGTTTAGCAGGTCGTCTGCTTGGCGGCGCGACAGGCAAACTCAGCGCAGCAGCGCGAACCGCAGGGGAAGCAGGCATTCAGGCAGGCGGCGGAGCGGCGGGCGAAGCAACAGCACAAGCACTGACTGGGGAATACAAGCCGGGCGACATCATCATGGAAGCGTTCGCCGAACTTCCGACCGGCGCATTTGAGGCGCGTAGCAATTACAAAGAGGCGCGCGCAAAAGTAGAAGAGCGAGCCGCACAAGCACAGGCGGCAGAGCAGGCACGTGCGCGCCTAAAAGAACAGGCTCAGGCTGTTACCAATTCCCGCCTCACAAAACGCGACCCTGACAAACAGGCGGCATTCGTCAACGACGTTTACGGCGAAGACCAAAAAATCTATTTCGACGGCGGCGCATTGATGCAGTCGGGACGTGCCGCAGCGGTTGCCCAAGCCATGCCCGACATGGCGGCAAGAATCCAAGAGGCGGCGGAAACGGGCGGCATGGTAGAAATGACGCGCGGAGATTTTCACGCCCGTTTGACACAGGAAGACCAAAACGCGCTGGCTGAAATCGCAATGGAAACGCCCGATTCCATGACCGCCGCCGAAGCAGAAGAAATCCGTAAATCAGGATTTGACGCCATGATGGACGAAGCCTATCAGGCTGACCTGACGCGCCATCAAGAAGAGCAGGCGCAGGCGGAACAAGACCGACGCGTAGCGGAATTTGAAGCGTTCAAAGAAGAAGCAAAGGCACAACTTGCCGCAACAGGAGTTATGGATACAGCGCAGGCTGAAGCTAATGCGACGCTGTACGCCCGTGCCGTTGAAGCCCTTGCAGGTCGTCTGAATATGGGAATCCGTGATTTTGACGCAGCATACGGCGGCTTAAACGTGATCGGAGAAAGTCTAATTGACGACGGCGTATTGAATCAATCGGCATCGGCAATGAAAAGCACTGAAGCTAATCTGCAACGCGGGCGAGACGCAATGAATAAAGCCCTTATTGAGAAAGCAGACCAAAAACGCGCAATGTATCGAAGTGATACAGGCTGGATTGATTTTGTTTGGGGCAGCGAGGGAGTTTTAAAAGCTAACGGCAAAACAAAAGGAGCGATGGGTTTAGCGCATATTATTGAAAGCCGTATGCGTAAAGATGAAATGAGTTATCAAGATGTAGCAGAAATGCTGACCATGCAGATAACTGACACAATCGCCAAAGGCGGCAGCAGCAGGATTTACAGCAATGGGAAATCTGAAAGTATGTTCATAGAACATAACGGATACCGCGCAACCCTTGTAAGAAACAAAGGTTCTAACGGCTGGCTGATGAATGCTTTTGAATTACATCAAGGCGGCGATACTGGGAAGAGTAACGATTCCAAAGTACCTACGCACGACCAAACTACACGTCATCGTTCAGAAGTGGGAGCGCCTGATGTATTAAACAATTCTACCCCCAACGCAGACACCAATCAAGACATACTGTATCAAGGCGGGGCAGACCGCGGAATGTTCAGCCGTGAGCATAACCTGATTGCCCTGTTGAAAAACGCCGACGCTTCTACATTCGTTCACGAGCTTGGGCATTTCTTCCTCGAAACGAATACCCGCATCGCCCGCGACCTGACCGCCAAGCCTGCCGAAAACCTGACCGAACAGGAACAGCAATTCCTGTCCGACGTTCAGACGACCTTAGATTGGTTCGGTGTTAAAGACCTTGCCGCATGGGACGCAATGAGCCTGAACGAGCAACGCGAGAATCACGAGAAATGGGCGCGCGGTTTTGAAGCCTACCTGTACGAAGGCAAAGCACCAAGCGAAGAATTGCGCGGAGTGTTCCGCCGTTTCCGTTCATGGCTGAAACAGGTATATCAATCCCTAAAAAACCTGAACGTAGAATTGACCGATGAAGTCCGCAGCGTGTTTGACAGAATGTTTGCCAGCGACGAGCAGATTCAGCAAGCCCAATACATCAACGGTATGACCCCGATGTTTGAAGATGCGGCACAGGCGGGCATGGACGACACGGATTATGCGCAATACCGGCACAACGCCGAACGCGCAACAGCAGAAGCGCAAGACGACCTGACCGCCCGCGCGTTACGCGACATGGCATTTATCCGCAATCTTCGTGCGCGGAAAATCCGCGAGATGCGCAAACAGTACAAAGCAGACTTTCAACGCGCGGAAATGGCAGCACGCGGCAGCATCATGAGCCAGCCTGTATATCGGGCATGGCAGCTTCTGACTGCCCGCATGACCGAAGAAAACCGCATCGGGGACGGCAAACCGAAGTTCAACAAGCAGGTGGACGCGACGCATGACAGCCTGTTTGAAGCCATTGCCAAGCTTGGCGGCGTGAACAAAGACGAGATGATTAGCCAGTACCCCGTTTTGCGCAAAACCAACGGTCGTAGCATCGACAGCATGATTGAGGCTTTGACTGAGGAGGGATACTTGCCCGTTGATGATACAGGTAAGGCAGACCCGCGCGACTTTGAAGAACGATTCTTCGATGAAATGCGTGGTACCAAGCGTTACAGTTCCGCCTATGTTCCGCACGAGCAAAAGGCGGGCGACCATGTAGCCAATCCATACGCCCTGACCGCCGTCCGCTTCGACCATGACAGCCTTGTCGCAATGGGCGTAGACGGGCAGACGCTTGAACGCCTGATTGATTTTGACATGACGCGCAAAAACGGCGGAATGCACCCCGACCTTGTATCAGACCTGATTTTGAATGAGGACGGCGAGCCGGTATTCTCAGGCGGTGAAGATTTAATCCGCGCCCTGACCGAAGCCCAGCCGCCACAAGAAGCTATCGAAGAAACCGCATACCTGAACATTCTCGCAGAAAAAGGCGAAGTGCCGACGCAAGCAGACTTTGAAGAAGCCGCCGACCTTGCCGCCCATAGCGAAATCCGTCAGCGCGTCATCGCTTCCGAATTTAAAGCGTTATCAAAAGCCACAGGCGCCGCCTCGCTGATTCGCAAAGCCGCATCTGTTTACGCAAAAGAAAAAGTGGAGCAAATCAAAGTCCGTGATTTGCGCCCGTCGGTCTATACTCGCGCGGAAGCCAAAGCCGCCAAAGCGAGTATGGAAGCATTCCGTAAAGGCGATATTCCGACCGCTACTACGCAAAAGCGCAATCAACTGTTGCAAAACTCAATGGCACGCGAAGTCTTGAAAGCCCGTGAAGAAATGGAATCGGCGCGCAAATACTTGAGCAAATTTAACCGCGTCGTCAAATCCATTGATATTGAGTACCGCGAGCAAATCGAAGCCTTATTGGAATCGGTGGAATTGAGCAACGCACCAAGCCTGAAAGACTTGGACAAACGCACTTCCCTGCTCCAGTTCGTCAAAAAGATGGAAGAACAAGGACGCGCCCACAACATCGACGCCGAGTATATCGCCGAGATTCAGGCGAAGCGCAATTATCGGGAGATGATCGTTGAAGAAATGCGCGTACTGGTGGACACCGTGAAAGGCATTGAGCATTTAGGCCGCCTGAAAAACAAAATGCTGACCGCCCGCGATAAACGCACCTATCAGGAAATCCGCGACAAAATTGTCGAATCAATCCGCGATAATGCACGCGACCACGATAAACGCACATCGACGGCGGCGAACAACATCGAACGTGTAGAAGACGGCTTCAGCGGTTTCATGTGGGGGCATATCAAAATTTCTTCGATTGCGCGCATCCTTGATGGCGGCAAAGACGCCGGCGCGTTTTGGAATTACTTCATCCGCCCAATCAACGAAGCCGCCGACCGAGAGGCAACCATGACGGCGGAGACGGCGCAAAAGTTGGAAGAGATTCTGAAGCCGCTAAACGACAACCTGACGCACCGCGAATATTGGCGCAGCGCAGAATATCAAATCGGCGGGCAGAAATTCACACGCCGCCAACTGTTCGCCATCGCCCTAAACTTGGGCAATGAAGGCAACATCCAACGGCTATTGAGCGGCGGACATGGCAGCGTCCGCAACTGGAATATGCCCGAAGTGATGGACGCGATGCAAAACCTGACCAGCAAAGAATGGCAGGCAGTCCAAAAGGTATGGGATTTATTCGAGAGTTTCCGCCCGCAAATTGCCGAACTGGAAAGAAAGGTGGTAGGTACGGAGCCGCAATGGATTGAAGCCAAACCATTGACCGTCCGTACCGCAGACGGCGAGCTGCTGACATTGCGCGGCGGGTATTACCCGGCCAAATACGATTCCGCCAGCACGCAGGCAGCCGAGAGCGGCAACGCCCTTACTGACATAGAAGACATTAAGAGCGCGGCGAAGATGGCGGCCAACACGCGGCACAGCTTTACCAAAGACCGTGCGGCCGCCGTGAAGAATCGCCCGTTGTTATTGGATTTGTCCGTTACCTACAACGGCCTGAACGAAATCATCCACGACATCACGCACCGCGAAGCTGTCATCGACGCGGCACGCCTGTTGAAATCAAGCAGTATTGACAAGGCAATCCGCGAAACATTGGGCGCACAGGCGAAGCAGAAACTGAACAAAGCCCTTGAAGATATTGCACGCGGCAATACCGCGCCGGTAGAAGGTTTCGATGAGTATTCAGGATTGCTGCGCCAAAACGTCAGCATGGCCGGGCTTGCCTTCAACATCGTATCGGCAATCCTTCAAAGTACAGGCTTCATTCCTGCCGTTGCCCGTCTTGGTGGGAAATATGCATGGGTAGGCTTGTCCCAATTCACCACCCACCCCATCAAGGCAACGCGGACAGCAATGGAGCAGTCGGAGTTTATGCGCAATCGTGGTAACACCCGATTGCGCGAAATCCGAGAAGTGGCGGCAACCATCAACGGTGCGGGCAAAATCCGTAAATTCCTGACCAAATATTCGTACTGGCTGATGTTGAAAATACAACAAATCGTCGACACCTCCATTTGGCATGGCGCGCTTGCAAAGGCTATGGATAGCGGCAAAGACCTGGACACCGCCATCAAACTTGCCGACCAAACCGTCTTAGACACACAGGGCGGCGGACAAATCAAAGACCTTTCGGAATTTGAACGCGGAAGCAACACGCAGAAGCTGTTCACCGTGTTCTATGCCTACATGAACACCGCCCTAAATCAGGGATTTGTCGAAGCCAAAACGCAAAAAAGCAAAGCCAAACTGGCAGCGAATTTGATAATGATTTACGTCATCCCCAACGCGCTTAACGCCATGATTAGATCCGCATTGATACCGGGCGACGATGACGAGGACTTGGCAAAGAAACTGGCGAAAGAGCAAATCAGCTTCCTGCTCGGTTTGTTCGTTGGTGGGCGCGAACTTGCACAACTCGCCAATATTATCACTGGCGATAGGTTCTATGGCTATACAGGCCCATCGGGATTGCGCCCAATCGACGACACATACAAGTTCGCGCAACAGGCAGCACAGGGCGAAATAGACCATGCTTTTGTTCGTGCAAGTATCAATCTTCTCGGCGATGTTTTCGGCTTGCCGTCCGCACAAATCAACAGAACCATCAAAGGAGCAGAAGCCTTGCAAGATGACGAAACTGACAATCCGGCAGCGTTATTGATGGGTCATCAAGGCAATTAATCAGTCCTGCATATAACAGCCTCTTTGAGAAATATCATTAGGTATTTCCAAAAGAGGCTTTTTTTATGGCAATCCATTCTCAAAGCGTCAAGACGGGCTTTTTCATCGGCGACGGTGGAGAGCGAACATACCCCTTTAGCTTCAAGATTTTCAACCCTGCCGACGTTGCTGTCTATACGTCAAACAAAGCAGGAACGGACGAGGTGAAGCTTGCATTTGGCGAAGAGTACACAGTGTCAAAAAACGCCAATCAAGACACCAATCCGGGCGGGTCTATCACACTTATTGACCCGCTTCCTGAAGGACGAAGGATGATTATCGTGAGCGGGTGGATTTATACGCAACCTACCACGTTTACAAATCAGGGCGGTTTTTATCCGCAGGTATTAAACGCCAGTCTTGACCGACAACTTATCTTGACACTGCAACTATTAGACCGATTGCGTCGAACATTGCACCAACCCATTACATCTGACAAGAAAATCAACCTAGCCATCCCGAATCCCGAGCCGAAATCAGGGCTTTCATGGAGCGCAGACGGCACGCGAATAGTCAATAACGACTACCCGCAGCAGGTGGAACAATTCCAACAAGACGTTCGCGGATATGAAAAGCAGGTCGGCACATTTAACGGAACAGTCGAAGAGTTCAACAAAACACTGGGAGAAAGCAAGAAAGAGTTTGCCGACCAGTCCGATCGCTTTCGGCTATCCGTTGACAACCTGAACGCCGCCTTTAGCGAACGGTCGGCGGAAGTACAGGAAAAGGCGCGCCAAATTGAAGAATACGTTTTCAACGAATCTGGGCGCGTGAACCTTTCAATCAGCGATTTATTTACTCAGCTTGGCGCAATCACGCAGGACGGCGGATATTCAAACATCCCCGATGAAAGCGGCGTCAGTGAGCGTTTCTTGCGTGATATGCAGCTTTATTTTGGCTATTCCGCCTACTCAAAACTGCCCGACGAAAGCGGCGTCAGCGAGAACTTTTTGGCGCAGTTAAGTAATTACTTCGGCAAACCATACACACACCAAGACAGCAAGCAGGACGGTGTCAGTGAGAATTTTTTAAACGAACTTAGAAAATATCTAGGAGTTAAACAACCATGAGCATGAATCTAGTCGGCAATACCAACTACGAAAAGGGCATGGCAATCATGTCTGAACAAATCAAAGCCATTCAGGAAAAGCTAAAAATGACTGGCGGCAACTTCGACAATGCAGCCATCGGGCTTACGGGAAAATTCCGAAACACCGTGCAACTGCTGATGAAACTGGAAGAGGCCGAAATGAATGCCGCGATGGTGGAATTGGAAGAAGGCTTTTACGAATTGCCATTCCAAATCAAAATCACGAAGCAAAACTTCCCAAACGTCAAAGGCATTAAAGGCGCAGGACGTGAAAAAACTGTCCTGAAATACGGCTGGGGGCAAGAAATCGACTGGGACCCCGAGACCAATAAAACCGATGCCCGTTGGTTCGGCGGTATTTTGATTAACGGCGTAAAAGACAAGGTTTTGAAAGACTTCAAAATCGAATACACCGGCGAATTTTACCGCGAGGGGAACACCTATTTCGGCGCGATCAACAACATCCATATCAACAATTCAAGCGGCTGCCTTGTTGAGAACGTTGAATCAACAGGCGCAAACCGCATGGGTATTTACCTGACAAGTAACGAGGCGGCATTTACTGATAATGACAAGGTATTCCGCGGTGAATTGAGTGTTGACAACCTGACACATCACTCAATGAACAACCGTGTCGTCAACTGTTACTGCCACCATAACCGCGTTGCCGGTATTTCCGCAGCCAATCAAATCAACTGCATAATCGAAAACAACGTATTAGAGCGAAACGGACACGAGAAAGACGGCGGCACCGGCTACGGCTTCGCTTCGGGAGCAGGCTCAGTTAACGTGAATATGATTATTCGCAACAACCGCGCGATTTATAACTACCGCAAGGGCATTGACTCGCACGACGCCTACGATTTTATCGTGAAAGATAACCACATCGAGGGCAACCGCTTATTCGGTATTGCCATTGAAAGCCGCGGTTATCCGCAGCGCAAGATTGAAATCGAGGGTAACACAATCATTCAAGACCCGAAATTCCGCCTCGCTAAAGATGACGACTACCCTGAATATGAAAATGACAGGAACCGCGACTACTACCGGTACACATCAATTCGCATTGAAAACAAATCACAGCCAAATCAAGCTTGGCGAAATCAACCGGCAAAAGTATCAATCACTATCAAAAACAATGAAATCAAAGATATTGAATGGGACGGTCGTGGCGTACACCGCGTGATTGAAATCCGAAACAACGAGCAAGCAACGCACGTCCGATTGAATACCGAAATTTCAGGCAACAAAATCAACGGCAAGAATGTTCATAACATCTTCTTCGGTGCTGGACCGGGTCATAACGGCTTGGGCGATTTTGTATTTAAAAACAACACGGTCAATCTTGAGCAGGTAGTCGAAACACCGTTCTACATTCAAGAAACGAATCGAAGCGGAGAAATCGGCGGCGTGTTTGAAGTAAGCGGCAATACCCTGAACTTTGGCAAGACTGCCGACCAAGCAGACAACGACATCATGTTCTTCAAGACCGATGTTCGACCGCTGATTAAATTCAACGGCAACACATTACAGTATGCCGGCGTCCGTCATTATCAATTCGGCTTTGCCTCGCAATCTCAAAACAGCACATCCAAGTTTGAGATTATGAACAACACTTGGACAGGCCCTACAAAAGACAGTTTTACAGGTAAGTTCATCAACCTAACAAACATCCCCGCCGCAAACGTGAACGTTTACAACAACAAGGTTGGAGAGGAAGTCATCACTTTTGACGGCGCAACCACCAATGCCGAATCAACAACACCGAAAGCGTTACCGGCAGAATCAGCAACGCCGAAAACATGGGAAGAGGCATACGCAGCCGCCAAACCGACCGCAACCGTAACCGCACCTGCTGCAACCTACACCCTCAATTGGGAGGGAGCGACGGCAGAAAGCGTAAGCAGTGCAGATGGTCAATTCAGCATTACCAAAGTCGAAGGCGAGGAAGGAGCAACACCAAAAGATTATCCCGGCTTAATCGATAAGGACGGCGGCGTTATTCGTGCCCGCCTGAAGATTGCAAGAGCTTCAGCAGGTGCATACGGCTTGGCAAGTATGCTACTGACAGAGCGAATCACAACACTACTCCTCCCAATCAAGGTCATCAATCTTGGCGGTCGTCGGAAAACTGGTGCGATTGTTGCAGGTGCATTTAAATCAGCAACAAACACAGCGGTCGATGGCGAAATTGTTTTTGTCGAGGGCAGCACAGAGGACAAATTCCGAATTACTCGACCAATCGGCGTTACTGTTGATGGTAAAGCTTATAAAAACGAAGAGCTGTCTTTCAACAAGACCTACGTTATCAGCATGAACATAGGCACAGGTGCAGACAGAATCACCATTGGTTCGGCGTACAACGGCAACGGCATGGCATCCGTTGATATTGGCAAAGACTTGGCATTCTTTGGTCGCAGTCTGAGTGATGCAGAGCTTCAAGCCGCCGCCCTTGAAATCGTCAAGAAAGTTAAACCTGAAGTATTGCAATAACCAAGACGCCGCCTGATACCATCGGGCGGCATTTAAAAGAAAGCACAAAAATGAACAAATTAGATACATCAGTACAAGCCGCGTCAGGAGCTTCGAACTGGGCGAGTAATGCAACATACGGCGGTGCCGGCGTTGGGATTATGGGTGCATTTAATGGGGTTGATTGGGTAGCAATTATCGGTCTCACAGTCGCCATTGGTGGTTTTTTCGTCAACCTCTATTTCAAAGCCAAAGAAAACAAACGCGCCGAAGAAATACACGAAATGCGAAAACAACAGATTAAAAAAGGAAAATGCTATGAAGATTAATCACAAAGTACCGATTGCCATCCTTAGCGCATCTGTCATTGCCATTTTCGGCATCAAGGCGGAGGAAGGATACCGCTCCAAACCCTACCACGACATCGGCAAGGTTGCGACGGTCGGGCATGGCAGCACCGTTTACGAGGACGGCAGCAAGGTCAAAATCTCCGACCCGCCCGTCAGCCGTGAACGAGCCGATAAGATGCTCCGCGCCCACGTCGGTAAAGACGAGGCGAAAATGAAAGCCATGTTGCCCGGCGTTGAGTTATCTCAAGGCGAATATGATGTTTATATCGACTTCTTTTATAACTTCGGCGCGCATAAGTTTTACACGTCATCCATGCGCCGCGAGTTACTCAAGGGCAACCATGTAGCAGCCTGCCGTGCCCTGTTACGTTACCGCTTCGCCGCAGGGCGAGATTGCAGCCGTCCGAGCAACTGGGGTCCACGCGGTTGCAAAGGCGTATGGACGCGCACCCAAAAACGCTACACGCAATGCATGGCGGCGCAATGACACCTAAAGAGTTTTGCGAGCGCATGATTAAAGAGTGGCAAGCCAAAAGCCGAGAGGCAAGCGAAAACGCAGACCTTGCGGCTTTTGAGCAAGCCGAGCAAGAACTATCAAACTATACGGAGATGTTAAAACGTTATGATACTGATATTACTTAAAAAATACTGGCGATATCTCGCTGTAATTGCATTCCTCATTGGGATTCTTTTTTGGTGTAATGCAGACGTAAAGAAAGCCTACCAAAAAGGGCGTGACGATATGGCATTGGAAATATCAAACCACCTGAAAGAAGAAGCCATAAAGAAAGCCCAAGAGCAACGGGTACAGTCCGAGAAGTACCAAGACCAAAAAGCAGAACGCGAAGAAAAAGAAAGGATTAGATATGTTGAAGTGCAAAAAATCGTTGAACGCCCTGTGTATCGTAATGTGTGCATCGATTCTGACGGCCTGTCAGTCATCAACGCCGCCATTGCCGACAGCGATTAAACCGCCCGCCGATTTGGTGCAACCATGCCCAAAGCTGCCAAAACTATCAGGCAATACCGGCGCAGAGATATTGCCGTGGTCGTTACAGGTAGTCCACTTGTACAATGACTGCAAAGCACGACACAAGGCTTTATCAGAGGCAGTACAGTAAAAAAATCCCGATGTTATTAATCGTTAACATCGGGATTATCTTTTAAATCAAATCGGGTCATAATCCTTGCGAACCTGCGCCCCGCCATCACGACCTACAAATTCTTTTTTCATGACAGGATACGCAAACGATATAACCAAAGCGTCGGCACGGTTCGGACTTGGGACGCCGCGCGATTTCATTTCTTTTTTGGATTCGATTTGTATTTTCCCATCAACACGCGGAACAAGTTCGGGTGCTTGCAATTCATCGCGCAACATCGGGTCGTCAGGTATAGCACCGCCACTCTTCAGCCAATCACGCGCCGCTTTCCACATTTCCGCGCGCTTGTTGTAGCAGCCCACGTCATTAGACTTACCGGCAAACCACACCAATTTCCAATCACGACCCAATCCCTGCCCGGCTGATTTAATGCCGGTACCAAATCCCGCGTCGATAAATACCGCGTCCGCCTTATACTCATCCTCATGCCGTGCGATTTTTTGCGCGGCGATCAGGTCGTTATCATTTTTCGGGAACGTCTCAAGGATTTTAAACACCAAACCTTGCCGCATCGCAATCACAAATTCGTCATCCCCCTCCCATGCCGGGTCAACCGTGATGATTTTCGGGGCAAACTCATATTGCGATTTGGGGATATGTTTACCATACCCTGCCGATACATCCGCCTCCGAGATAAACTGACGTGCAGACATAGCGGGAAACATACCGCGCACGCGGATTTTGAAAAAGTCCGACTCTTCGCCGTAGTCATCCGCCCATTTTTGCATCTGCGCCTTGTTCGTCCCCTCGACCGTTCGGCTGTCAATTTGATAAGTTATCCAGCGATGCTTATACCGGCGGAAGCATTCACGGAATCGCCCGATATTTCGCGTCGGGTTTCCGAAGGCAAGCCAAATAATTTCCGTGTCTTCATCGGTCAGCGCACCTTCGGCCACTTCCCAAACTTTGTCCGCAATCGCCGACGCCTCATCAAACACCAGCATAATGCGCTTGCCCTTATTGTGCAGACCGGCGAACGCCTCAGTATTATGCTCCGACCACGGCACAAAGTCAGCACGCCAAGTCTTGGTATTCAGCCGGTCTTTTGCCGTGATGCTCATAACCGCGTCGTTAAACCAATCCGCCGTTATGCTCAACCGCTGCCATTTACCCACTTCAGGAGCGGTCTTGGTGCGCAACTGAGTTTCCGTATTGCTCGTGATGACGACCTTGCTGTCTTCGCACGTTGATAAAGCCCAGTTAATCAGCATCCCAATTTCCGCTGATTTGCCGATACCGTGGCCGCTCGCAACCGCGATCATCAACGGCATATGGCGCGTCTCAGGATTGGAGAGATGGTTTTTCACATCTTCCATGATTTTCGCCTGCCACGCGCGGGGGGATTTATAACCCTCCAATTCGCCATTATCCCAATCATAGGCAAACATAGCCCAAGACAATGGGTCATGCTGATACGCAACGGCGGCTTCGATGATTTGACTATTCAGGTCTGTCATTTCAAACGCGCCTTTGCCCGTGCGATACGTTCCGCCAGCGTCTCATCAACCGACAGCTCGACCTTATCCTTAAACATACCCAAATGACGGGCGATACTATCCAACGCGGCTTTGCTGCTCGACAGCTTCAGTTTTGACACCTTAGCCGCGATTTCACCCTCCGTCTCAGTTACATCAAGGCCATCGACCGCCAATACCATTTCGCGCGTCCACTCACTCACGGGACGCAGGCGGCCGGTATCATCAAAAAACGCGCGCTTGTCCACATCGGCGATTGCCGCCCAGCGTTGCAATACCCAGTCTTGTGTAATTTCCGTACGCTCCGAGAGTTTTTCGCGCGCCTCTCGGACAGCTTGGGCAACCTCCGGCTTTTTAAGCAGGCGTGATGCGGTTTCACGCGCCGCCGATTCCGAATAACCCGCCGCCCGTGCCGCCCGCGCCCCGTTCATATCAATCAAATATTCTTCGACGAATCGTTTTTGTTGTTCAGTCAGCATTTAATTTTTTCAACTTTACTTTAATCACATTGCGAATTTCACACCGGCAGATGCGCCCAACGGTCTCGGGCGAACAATCAAAACTCCGCGCCAAAATATGATAATTGACACCCTGTTCGTTAAGCCGCCTGATTATCTCAACCTCTTTGTCCGTCAGCTTAGACCGCCCATGCGATTCCCCACACCGCCTGCCGGTTTCTTCGTTGCACTGTACCAGCATTTAAAACTCCCAAATTATCCCAAATTCCCCAGCCGCCCACGATTGCAAGCGGTTTTGGTAGTCTGTCATCTCTGCCGTGTTTAGCGTGGTCGTACTGATTGGCGTTTTAAGCTCGCTTCCGTCCGGCATGGCCTTTAACTCATAACCTAGAAACATTCCTTTGCAATACTCGTGCCACGTTTCCGCGCTGTACCGCCTGCCGTTTACCCACGCCTCATCTGCCAATTTGCCGTAGATTGCCCAAAGCCGCCTGTTCTGCTCTACGCTCCGTTTTGATTTATACGGCCTGACACACACTTCAAGCTCTGCGTTTGATTCCAGCCATACGCCTAGATTGTTGTAGATGGTCGTCATCAATGGCCGCTTGTTGTCTTTTGTCAGCCTATACGCTACGCTTTGCATTTAACGGTTCTTCCTTGCTGATTTACTGCCAATTTAAAATATTCTCAACCTGTTTCAACAATTCTCTTTCCGTGCCGTATAAGCTTTCAAACGTTCGCGGCGCGGCGTGAAATGCTACCCCTACTCCACCAGCCCGATGATGTGCAGGGCATAGCGGTATCGTCTCAAAATGGCTATTGCGCCTACCCATGCCTGCACCGTTTCGAATATGGTGTACCTCTGCCGGTATGTTGTATCGCCCCTCATTGCGACAGACGATACAACCGATAGAGGCCACGCGCTCAAGGTGCTTCTTTTCCTCTTTTGTTTTGCTCATTCGTAAAACTCCACCAAAACAGACCCGCCTTTTACCGGCGGCGCACGGTCAATAATAATTGGGCAAAACTCACTGTCATCACAGCCAATCGCAAGCGCAATGCCATCTAAAGCTGCTTTCATGCTTGCGTGCATATTGTCTAAGTCTCGCCGCCTCCTATCAGGCGGGGAAAACAGCAATCTAAGCTTCCTTTGCTGAATCCCCTTTAGCCCGGCTCTTTCTGCAAGCGTGTAAGCCTCATTCTTTGCCGCCTTGAAAACTTTTGCCTTAACGTGAGGATTTAGCCGCTTGTTTGGGTTTAAATCCTTGTTAGGGTAAGGAAGCAATACAGACTTACACGGCTTTTCTATCAATACTGACAATGCCCACCCCAATCATCGTCATCGTCTTGGTTGCGTACTTTCTTTGTCATATACTCGACAAATCCGATCACCAACGCTGTAACTAACACACAAATCAAAAATACCGAGAATTTCATAAATAGCTCCATTTCATGCCGAATTGTTTGTAAATCTTTTGGGCTTCCCCTGCTTTCCAATACTGGTTACTCAAAAGCGGGAACGCTTCGTTTGAAAGATTGACAGTATCTTCGACACTCAAGCCTTTAGGCATACACGTCAAATCCCATACGCTTGGCTTTGGCGGTTTGATAACAGGCTTTACTCCATGCTTCGCCCTGTATTCCGCTCTTTTACACTCCTTGCACTGCCAGTAATAAACCCAGATTCCGGCACTGTTTGGATATTTTTTATAAAAGCTGTCTATCGGCTTTTCTTGCTTGCAACACTTGCAAACTCTAGACTTAGGCTCAACTGCCACCGGCTTGCATAGCTCTTGTTTTACGCCCGTTCGCTTCTCTTTTTGTGTTTTCTGCCGTCGTTCGTGCTGTTTGAGATTAATAATCTCTCGGTTCTCACGCCTATACTGATTTTGATATTCCGCTTTACAGGATTTACAATAAGCCAAGTATTTAAACTCCCCTGTTTCCTCATCTCTGCGTCTAGTCATCTCTGGCAACGGTTTCATTTTTCCGCATTTGTTGCATTTCTTAGTATCCATCCCTCCCCTTTTAAGCTACAACCAAATTCATCAACCGGCGGCATATCTACCCAAAGAGTGATGCCGATAAGTGCCGCTATTACACCAAGCCCAATTAAAAACAGTGTCATCATTTGCGGCCTCGCTTAAACTTATTGCGTTTCAGTAACTCCAATTCAGCTCGCAGACGTTGGATTTCTGCTTTCAGCGCCGTATCGGCTTTGATTTCTAAGGTTGCGGTAACCTCTGATTTCACTCGTGCAAGCTCTGCGTTCTTCGCTTCGATTTCCGCTTGCAGTTCTTCGATTTTCTGCGTTTGAGTGGTCATCTTTGCCATCAATCCGTTGGAAGTGCGTTTTTCTTCGTTCAGACGGCTAATTGTTTCCGACAGGTTCGCGCTGACCATTTTCGCCGCCTTTTCCATTTCGGCTTTTTCGGCTTTCATGTCTAATTTTTCCTGCTCCAACTTGTAAAGCCGCTTAATGTATTTCGCTAGCGTGTCCTCATAGCTTTCAGCCGCTGCCATGTAGGTTTGTTTAGGCACGCCACCCAATTTCTCAATTAACCAGTTTTTCATTTTCATTCCCCTTTATCCGATACCGCCGCAAGCAGTTTTCTGACACAGGCAAGTGCCCACGCGAAATTATCTTCACTGTCATGATTGTTGCCGTAGTAGGCAATGAATAAAACGCTACGCAGCGCGTCCGCCGTGTCCCTATCAAACCCGCAGTCATTCAGATCACCGTACATTTCGTCATAGTGTCTGCATTTAAGTTTTTTAAACTTAGGGGAGTCGTCTCGTTGCCGCTCGAGATACCAAACCGCCTTTTCCAAGTCTTCACGCCCGCCTTTTTCTTTGTGCCTCCAAATGTATTTGAAGGCGTTGCCAAGGTTGAAATTCATGTGCATCGTAAATTCGATGCACTCGTAGACGTGTTGACGGTAGTGTTTCGGGTTGATGTTGTCGGCCTGTTGCGCGGCGGATTGTGCCGGGGTGTCGGGGGTGTTTTGCACTGCCATTTCTTATTTCCTTTCGTATTTCCTTCAAATTTGCGTTTTAACGCTTTTTTCCGTGTCGGGTATGTTAGGGTATTCCCAAAGCGTTTTACCCGTCTTCCTGCTCAAATTTGGCGCATTGCGGGGGATATTCTCCAAGAACCGCCGTCCTTCTTGCGATTACCGCCTCCGATGCCGTCTGAAACGCGCCGGTAACACATGGATTTGTCCGTGGGTAGTAGGTCGCTTTTTCCATCTCGTTCCGCGCTTTCGCGCATTTCGCAAAAGCGTGCATCGGCGTGTCCAGTTGGGTTTTAAAATCCGCGTACTTGCAGCGGAAGCAGGTTTCACGCACGGTAACTATCCCAATCAAACGGTATCAACTTGCCGCCACCATCTCTCAAGCGGTCTCTGATACGGGCATCAACGTTTTCGCGGAAATCTTTAGCCGATAAGTTAGTCAACACCAGCGTTGGCATAAGCCGCTCATATCGACCATTGATTACCGAAAACAAAATCCGACCATCCGTTTCTGACAGGTTTCCCGCGCCAAATTCATCAAGCACTAGCAAGTCAGGCTTCACAAACACGCCAACCGCCTCTTTTTCACTACCGCCGTTAAAGCTGTCTTTGACCGTCTGCAACATATCGCCTACCGTGATCACAATCGCGCTTTTGCCGTCGCCGATGATTTTGTGGGCAATGCCGCAGGCGAGATGGTTTTTACCGGTGCCGCGCTTACCCGAAAAAATCATGCTCCGCCCAGTCTGCAAAACGTCCTCGAAGTTTTCCGCATAGTCGGCGGCGGCGGCTTTAGCCCTTGCCATTCCCGGCACCGCATCATCGACCTTGAAATTTTCAATTCGGCAGTTTTTAAACCGTTCTGCAATGCCGGAGCGGCCAATGCGTTTTGACATTTCGTCGCGTTTTGCTTCACGGCGCAGCGTTTCCGCGTATGCCGCCATCTCATCCGCCGCTTTAAGCTTTTGGCAGACAGGGCAGCCAGTCCACACGCCGCGAAAAATGCTTTTTGACGTGTATTCGCCATGCTCCGCGCATTTACGCTGTTCGGTTTTTGCACCGCCGTAGCTTTTCAAAAAATCAGATGCGCTTTTCAAAGCCATTCCCAAACCCCTTAAAAATCCGTCGTCGGCTTGTCGCCGTACTTCCTGCCGTCCATGACATCGGCGGTTTGATTGTGTGTCAGACCACCACGGTTTCCAGACCTGCCGAAAGTTTTGTTTTTCAGCCATTCAGCCCTGAAACTACCCCAGCCGTTGCCGATGGCGTATTCAACCGCTTTCGCCGCAGTCATACCGCATTTCTCCGCGTCAGATGCAATCAGGCGCATAGCCGTCTCTGTCAGCGGCTGCCGTTTTGCTTTTCGGATTGTCAAAAAGTCTTCAGCAATTTGCCCAGCGATTCCATGCTCTGCCAACAGTGCTAAATCGGCTTCGTGTTTGGTTGGTTTTTTCGCTGTTTTTTCGTGCGCTGTATTAATATCTACGTTAGTAGATATTTGTTTTTTGTATTTTGTATTTATGTGACCCCCCTTTTTTGGGGGTGGTCCTACCCCATTTTTAGGGGGTGGTGTTACCCCTTTTTTTGGGGGTACCCCGTTTTCAGGGGGTACCCCATTTTTAGGGGGTGGTGTTACCCCTTTTTTCGGGTCTGAAATTAAAAAATATTCGTTCGGTAATCCGATTCTGCTTTGCTTGCCAATCAGCCCTAAATCGACCAGTTCGTTAATAGCTTTCTGAACCGTTTCTTCTTTCCTGATTCCGGTAAATTTTTGAATCTGCGAAATCGAAAGACTGTCATGCGTTTTCTGCCAGCCCCTTGTTTTCCGAACAATCAAGATGTAGCATTTAAGGGCGTTCCCGCTCATCTGCGACAGGTATTCATCGATAACCGAGTTTGCAGTCTGAAAACTGTTTGGGATAAATTCATTCATGGTTCAATTCCTGACCTGGCGATTGAGTAATGGGCGACCGGATTTTTACAGTTGCCGACCTTGAATTTAGGCTTGTTAAAAACAAATCCCCGACTTTCCAAGTCAATTATTCGGGCACATAACTGCGTGATGTTCAGATGTTTCGCCGCTTCCAGCGATGTGATATGTCCGTTTGCGCGGATATACTCGACAATCTTCTTGCATTGTGTTTGTCTTTGGTCTATCATGTTTACTCCTTTTGTTGCAGGCCTCGTGCCTCAACCCCTGCCCCACGTTTCCGCGTGGGGCTTTCCTTTATCGGTCGCCCGTCTGTCCGGGCAGTCAACCGTCTTTCCGACCAAGTAATTCAAAGCCGTCTTTCAATCCCTCCGCGATTCTGTAAACCTCATCGCAGCCTTTGGCGGCGGCTTTCAGCATCGCTTTTTTAATAAGCCGTCTGTCTTTCTTTGACAGGCGGTTTTTATCTTGCTTCTTCATTTTTTTCCTTTCTGTTAAAACTGTATAATTCATTAAAAAATAGTTACTTATAAAAATAAATCAGGGCGAATTTCTTCTCGTTTAATCCCTGTCAATTCTTCTATTTTCTTTGCGTTTACAGCCGTTACCTTTGCACGACCATTCACATAACTACTGATAAGTTGCTTCGACACACCAAGTGAATCAGCCAATTTTTGCTGACTGCCAAGTATCGAAACCGCCTTTTTAACCGCTTCCATAGTCAAACTCCTTTTTACACAAGTATAAAAAAACAATACATAAAAGTCAAATATATTTATTCCCGTGAAGTCCAGTTTTTTTATACAATTTGTAAAGGAGTACGAAATGACTAAAGAACAAATAAACTTATCCGAATGGGTTTTGGCTGCTCGTGAATATGCAGGGCCTGAAATGACCCAAGAAAAATTAGCGGAACATCTTGGAAGAACGAAAGCAAATGTGTCAGCAATGGAAAACGGACGTTCAAAGCCATCGTTTGAGCAAATGATGGAGATACACAGGGTTACAGGATACCCATTGCCATATCAGCAAAGTGCAGGAAGAGACCTGATAAATGGCAACCAAACAAACACCAGTTACACACTGAATCAAAATTCTGTAAGCAAGCCAACAAAAGAAGAGCTTGGCGACGCAGACAAGCACTTTTTAAAATCAATGCCGCTTTTGGATATTGATATCGCTGTTCGCCATCTCTCCAACCCTGATAAGGACAGGACGCAAATTCAGGGGAGTGGGGACAGGGCAGCAACATTTATTCCACACTCGGGGAATACCGTCGGCGTCCGCATGGCTGATGATGTGGAGTTTGCAGGGATAAAACGTGGTGACATACTGATAGTGGAGCCGAATATCCCGCCAAGAGATAAAGACTTGGTGCTTATTTGTATCGACAATACAGGCTACCAGCGCGGCATGGTGGGCAGGTTGTCCATTGCGATTGATGGGACGCATACCTTTATCTACGATGGCGGATCAGGCGTTCCGCTGCCTGATGGTGCGTTTATTGCCGGAGTAGTCGTAGAGGTTAAGCGCAGGCTGATACCAACGGACATCTTATTAAGCCGCCTTGACCCTGATTACAATATTCTTCAGTCAAAGCAAAGGGAGTAAGATGGATAAATTCAAATGGATCGTGATTGTATTGCTTTTAATAATTATTGGCATGAATGCTCATTTATTCAGCCGCATAAGAAAAGTGGAGGATGAACAGAGTCAGCAAACCGTTAGATGGATTAAGATACTCGAACGTGTAGACACGGCTGAAAAAGAGATAGATGAAAAATCATCAAGTCTTGAAAATGAGTTGTTACGATTGGATATATCGAAGACAGACAAATCGGAAACTGATTCGATAAAATCCGATGCAGATTATACACAATACCAAAGCGACAAAAACAAAGATGATTTAGAAGACATAAAAGACAAGCTAAGGATGTACGAATAATCCAATACAAACCAATTAGACCGCCCTATATGGGCGGTTTTTTTGCGCCCGTATAAAATTAATTTCATTTAAAAACAATAAAGTATAAAAATTAAACACTTTTAAAGACTAAATATATTTGACTTTAAGTATAAAAAGATTATACTACACACATCGAAGCAGCAAACGGACTGACGGACAGGTGTCAGGTAACAATACCGCTGCAATGTTCTTTAAAAATCAGGAAACGTAGTAACCGCCCTTCAGGTAGGCAATAGCCGATAGCAAGACATCGAGAGATGGGGGAAATCGAACAAACGGTTACAGGTCAAGGCCGCCGAAAAGATAAGAGCCTAGAGCGCAATTTTTTTAAACACTTGATACAAAAGGAAATACAAAATGAAAGTAAAAAAATTTGAAGTAAGCAACACAAAAGACTTGTTATTGATGATGGAAGAACTGGTGGCAAGCGCAATCAATATGCGTGAACAGGAAGAATCCGAAGAAGAGCCATTACCGCCTGTAACAGTTACAGAGGCTAAAGGCATTAACGACTTTGCCATCGGCAAGGAAGTGATTATTCGCACTTATTCCGCAGGCGTTTGGTTCGGCGTGTTGAAACAAAAAGCAGGCAATGAAGTGATTTTGACTAAGGCACGCCGTATGTACAAATGGTGGGCAAAGGAATCAATCAGCCTGTCAGGTGTCGCACGACACGGCATCAAGCAAGACGACAGCAAGATTTGCGGCGAGCTTGATTCAGTATGGCTTGAAGCGATTGAGATTATCCCGGTAACAGGCAACGCAGCCGAATCAATCCGTACCGCGCATGAGGTTGCTCAATCATGAGCTACTTAGATAAGCCAATTAAACATGGCTACGGCGACGGCAGCGGCAACGGCGACGGCAGCGGCAGCGGCTACGGCAGCGGCAGCGGCAGCGGCTACGGCAGCGGCAACGGCGA
>ERZ773250.241-NODE-241-length-35100-cov-6.291168_pt1 | contig 35100 bp, 45 predicted proteins | sample MGYA00511258_ERZ773250 | MGnify/ENA primary metagenome ERZ773250 (study PRJEB29015, sample SAMEA2738164) | human oral metagenome | biome: human oral; feature: human-associated habitat; material: saliva | place: China | collected 2187 ... | reverse complement strand
AGCTCGTTGATAAGAAGGTCTGCATATGATCCAGCGGTATAGACGCCAGAGTTAGTCTCATCAAGACTGACCTTGCTGTCATTGCTGTCGAGAAGATCCATGTTGTTGACAAATGAAGCATATGCGCCAGCAAGATCTTGCGAGAGAGGTTGGGTCCATACACCCTCAGCACGGGAGTCTGTTGCATCTGCATACTGACCAGCTGACCACTCATACGCTGCGTCTGCAAGGTCATATGAGGTTGCCGGACACCATGAAGCGCTGCCATAAATAGAGTCTGAAAGCTGCTCGCCCTTCTCGCTATGTGTAGCAGCGCCAACAGCTTTAAGATATGGCGTATAGAGCGGAGAGTCTCCCGAGGTTCCCAGCACCGCACTGAGGCCGCCGCCGGCTGCAAAGCCAAACACAAAAATCTTTGATGTATTGCATGGGAGCAGCTCGTTGTTGTAGCGCAAATACCTGATAGCTGCCTTGAAATCTACTGCTGGCCAAGGAGAGCCGCCTGCGTAAAGCTCGTCCGAGCCTGTGGTTGAATCGTAACCGGCACTTCTACCGCGGAAACCTGCGTATACGTACACAAAGCCAGCCTCAAGGTACGGCGCAAGGCCTTCGTATGAGTAACTTGTAGGAGCGCTCTGAGGGAACAGCGTTGCTGTGTTAATAGGCATGACAATTGGCGCGGTACTTGCGGTGAAGCTGCCTACAACGGCTTTCTCGCTTACTTCGCACTCGTAGGTAGAGCCCTTCTTGGTCCCCGAGAAATATTTTCCAGGTACAAAGACCGAGAGAGTGTTTACCGACTTGCTTGCAGGCTTAGTGCAGTACTGAATGCCCAGCTGATAGTAGCAGTCATTATCCTCGTCATAACTCCACTGGGTCATGTCCAGCTTAAGTGACTTGAACTCTTCAAGGTCCACGTTAGATGCAGGCTGATTCGTATCCTCAGACGTCCTTGCCTGTGGAGTACATGCAGCCAAAGTACCTGCAGCTCCTAAAGCAGAAAGGGACAAGAATTCTTTTCTCGTAAAGGCCATAATTTCCCCTCGAATAGTTTATTCAGTGGAGGCAGCAACGACCGCTGACCTAGTTCAAGCTAGACAATCTATTGTAACAGTTTAATTTCTGTATTGTTTATATGCGTATTAAGTGCAGTTTTGTTGGCGATAAGGTTCAGAAGATACGCGTAAAAATGCCATTTGGGACGCGCTTGGGACACAAAAATACCCCTCCCAGCATAAAGCCAGGAGGGGTAAATATTACTTAATTCCAGCGATGTATCCATCGTCGTTGGTAGTGACTGTAATGTCGCCTGTGAGCAGTTTGCCTTCCTTGTCGAAGGCGCAGATGTTGTCTGCTCCGACTTCGTAAAGGCAATCTTCAACTCGTGAGCCGTCGGAACGCAGATAATACCAGTCGTTATCCAGCTTTAGCCAGCCTGCGGCCATGCGGCCTGTCTCGTCGAGGTAATAACGCTTACCGTCGCGCTCCTGCCAACCAGTAGCCATGCGACCGTCAGACAGAAGCATATACCAGCCGTTATTGTACTCAATCCACTTGTCGAACTGCAATGCGCCGTCATCGCCGAAGTACCACCAGTATTTATCCGAGCCGCCCCATGAAGCGAATACCCAGCCGGTAAGCATCCAGCCGGACTCGTTGAAGTAGTACCACTTATCGCCGACTTTGAGCCAGCCTACCGCGTAATCGTCAGCGGTTGCGCCCGTCTGATACCACCAAGAACCCTTGCCGTTGGTGTGCCAGCCAACTTCAGAAGTTGTGCGGGTGCCGGTCATAACTTCATACCAGTAGCACACACGCTCCATATAGTGAACATTCTGAGAGCCGGCAAGCTCGCCAGGGCAAGCGGTCGCCACGATCTGTTTGTGTGGTCGGACGTTACCGCCCCATCGCGGGTATCCGAGTCCGTACTTAATGAGAAGAGCGGCCACGAGGTGCGCGCCGCTCTCTAGGGTAGCTTCAGAGACAGTCCAGGGCGATGTGGAGTTGTTGGCGTGCTCAATGGAGATACTCTCGCAGTTGGCAGTCCAACGGCCACACGCCCATGCGGTATTGCTCTCCAGTACGTGTTGGGTGATAGTGCCCGCGCCGTCCACAGAGTAGTGCGCGGATTGTGCCTGCATCCTGTCCCACATGGCAGTAATGGCTGCACCGTCTAAACCCGTGGCAGCTTCGTGGTGTACCACGATATACTGCACGGAATGGCCGTCTCGTCCAGCCGAATATGCTGACGTTGGAATATACGCATCCGCGGTAATCTCGCCTGAAAAGTCAGCCATTAGTGCTCTCCCCCGTCTAAAGGGCTCACGCTTGGTTTGTCGTAAGTCATTGCACGTGCAGAATCGCCAATACCTTTTGTGGTTGGGTCAACCGTGACTCCAATAGCACCAAGGACCGCTACAACCACAGTACCGATGAGGTAAGGGTTACTGATAAATTTAACAAATACATCAGCAAGACTGCCCCATGTAGTAAGGTCAGAGTATGCCAGTCCAAGGTATGCAAGGATTGGACTCATGACAATGCCAGCCATGCCAAGCCACCACGCAGGGTTGTGAAGACGTACTTTCCAGTTAATCATGTTGTTCTCCTTAAATCAGAATTAGTGTGTATTCGCCTGCTCTAGGCGTTCTAACCGTCCCGCCTGGTTGCGAGTCACATCCTCGACCACTGCCAGACGGGTGTCATGAATAGAGAGGGCATCACGGATATTCGTAATAGTCTCATCGGTGCGAGCCATATACGCCGTGAAGGCTTTCTGAGTATCGTCTATGTCGCTTTTGAGTTGCTTCACGCCTTCTTCGATGCGCACGAGTCGCATGGCATCTTCCTGGCTTGCACGGTTCATAGCCTTAGCGCCATTGATGAGCGTTAGCACCATGCCAAGAAATGACACCGCAGCGACAATCTGCTCGAATGTTAGTGGGTTCATAACGTCACCTCCTACTCGAGACTCTTAGGAAGAATCGGAATAATTCCCGTAGCGTAACCGCTCGACCAGTTATAAAAGTACACATGACCGTCACCGCCACCCGCTGCACCGACCCAAATTTTTGCCGTATTATTAGCGGTCTGAGTGCCAAGCGGGTAATATCCATTGATTGCGGGTAGTACCTCATCGGGTAATTGCGCTGTGGTTGTATACGTCGAATAGCCCGCTGCGAGGTAACAATCTAGGTACGCCATTCCACCACGAAAACAGTAGCGTACACGGCATGCGCCGTTGTCCATTAGTGTTATCCACGGGGTGAACTTTAGCAACTTAATAAGCTGCTCAAACGTAATATTTACTTTCTGAGCATTGTTGTTAGTTGATACGCTCAGACTGCTAACGTTTGCACTAATGGCGGTAGTGTTCATTCTATCGCTGCTTGTTAGGCGGTTAGCCATGTACACCGCTTCTGTTTCAAGCCCGTTAGTAGGCTTAATAAGCAGATTAGAGGTCATCAACGCCGTAGCCCTGCTATCGTCTCTACCGTTGCTATAGTCCGCTACGATGTTTAGGGCTGTTCCTCCAAGGGTGACAATACCGGCGCTAAAAGACGCTAATTCCTTTTGATTGTTCAGTAGCTTCATTCCTTGAGCGTCAATAGTAGTGTGCATACCTGCCTTATCGCCAACGTGTGCGCCATCTACATCGTGTGAGAACGTGTTGGTTAGATTTGCAACCGCACTCTTGACTTCATTAGCATCACTCTGCGCTTTCGTCGCCATGGTCTTCGCCTCCTTTGCTGCATCTTTGGCGTTCTTTGCATCTGTTGCTACGTGGCTCACTTCCTCCGCCGCCTTCTCAGCTTTAGCCGCGACAGTCTCGACTTTCTCCGCCGCCGCTGTTGCTGTGGTTGCTACGTCTGCAATTTTCTCTGTTGCTGCGTCAGCCTTCTTCTCAACCGCTACCGCTTTCTCCTCGACGGCCGCAACTGCTACGGTCGTCTTGTGGGTATCCTCCACTGTCTTTCGCGTGGTCGATGCGAGGGCGGTCAGACGCTTCTCAGTGGCTTCCTGCGTGCGTTCCTGAGATGTTGTTCCGCTCTTGGTCAGCGTTCCCTCGATTGCGCCGAAGCTGTATCGCGTGGCCTTTGGGTCCACGAGGTTAATCGTGCGACCAACACAAAGCATCATGCGATCAATGCCATGTGGCTCGCTTGTAACCTGGACGCGCTGCAAGTAATCAATCTGCTGGATGGTCGCGTCTGCATAGTGCAAGTCCGTGGCGCTTACCGTGATGGAATCGGAAAGTTTACCCGCTGCAAGGTCAGCCACTGCTTTGTCCGCAAGTGCTTGTGGTTGGCTCAGATGGTCGTACTCCATCATTTTCTCTATGACGCCGTAGCGCTCGGCCATTGCAGTATCAACGACCGCGTCGCCGACAATGTCATAGCCACCGCCAACGTAGACGTGCTCGTCATCGATGGTTACGTCTTTCTCGTCTTCGCCTTCGCCAGTCTTTCCTACAGGCACGATGGCTGTGTAGATGTCCTTACCATCCGCGCCGGTGTTTAGATCAAGAAGATTCTGGCCAAGCTCTACAGACTGCGCAGCTTCGCTTGAACCGTCCGCGTTCAACCAATCGAGGTAATTATCCTCGCCCACATAGCGAACACGGAAATAACCACCACAGAGCTTCGTGAGCTTCTCGCGCATCTCCTTTAATGTGGTTGGACGTGTGCCAGTGCCACGCTGAAGCGCGCCGAAGTTAATGCCAGCGTTAATGCCTACCTTGAACTTCTCGCATCGGTTAGACACGCGCGAGTTGTGTTGCTCAATGAACCACTCGAACAGCTCACCAGCTTTAGCGGGGGCGTTAATTTCGCAGTCAATCTCGTCGGTGTCATATGTCTTATATGGACGAACTGTGGTGTCATTGAGGTACGCCATAGCGCCCTCGCAGGTGACGTCAATAGATCCATTCATGGACATCGACACTTTGCGAATACGACCACGGAAGAGAATCTTCTGTGTCTCGTGCTCCGTGAGCTCAATCTCGCGCTCGGTGTTCATGACCGATTCACGGTTGAACGCGCGCCAGAGTGGGTGTGTTGGTTGCACGGTAAAAGAAATAGTCGGAGATTGCCCCGACTCTTCTACAAGCTTACCGGCTGAGATTTGCACGCCTTCCTCACGCGGATCATGAATGACGTTTCCCGCATAAGTCAGCACATACATTTATGCCACCCTCTCCCACATATAAACGGAACGATATGGTGGCATGTTGTTATGTGGTTGCCCGCCGCCGACTGGATCAACCTTAAAGCGGTAGTTTGTTACATCGCCACTGGAGTATGCCGTCCATTGGTTACCACTGCCCCAAGTATGGCCATAAAGCATCGAGGTGTCATGGCTGTGTGATGGCATCTCGTTAATGGTTAGCGTGTGAGTATCCTCGCCGCCTGTTGAGCCAGCGGGGAACTTCTGTGACTGTGCCAGGAGAAATACGCCATTCAGAGCCTGCCATGTACCGCCTAAAAATGTTGATGGGTCGGTTGGTTTAGTACTCTGATAAATTGCACCCACTGGAAACATTGCGTCCAGGAGGTCGAAGTTCTTGGCGAGGTCCTTAATAGTCTGAACAGTCTCGTCCGTGACGTCAGGCTTCGTGAGACCCAGCCTTGGAGTCTTTGTGCTCATTAAATGTCCTTCCAATCAAAGTCGAGCATAACTGTTGTGTTGTTGTGCATCTCCGCGTCATCGACGTACGCATGCTCGCGCCATGTTCCGCGCATATCCTGCCACTTCTTACCGGCAAGACTGGACCACTTCAGACCCTTGAGCCTGTTTTTTCCAGCGCGGCCAACATATGCCAGGCTTGTGTCGTCAAGCTGCTCCCATGTAAGCCCCGCATAATCGCGCCAGATGGCCGTTCCGTAGTCCGGCGTAGTGTTCACGGTTACGCGGTTCTTTCCGTTGTGCAGCTCCAGGTCGCGGTTTATCCACACACCCGGCTGAAGGTCAACGGTTCGCCCGTTGATGTTGACCAGTGCGCGCGCCTGGCATGTAATGGTCGGAACAACCGCATGCGCGGGTCCGTCGATGATGTAGGTCTTACCAAGCTCACCGTCAAGCTCGTAGTGCATGACGCCGCGCGACTTATATGGATCTGCAATGATTGTTAGCTTGATGGCTGCCGTCTCGTCGTAGAGCGTCTGGGAGGTAACCTCGAAGCGTCCTGTGTAGGTATAACCCTCGTCCCAGGACAACGTGAACTCTAGGCGCCTGCCGTGAAGCATGTTACGCAGCGCGGTCAGCGTCATCTCTACGCTTGCCCAGTCATGCGTATCAAGCGGTGAGAGTGTGATGGTGATTGTTCGCTTGTCGAATACCGGCGCGCCCGTCAGCCACTCAGACAAGTCCAGCACGCCATCGCGTCCAGGAATAGATACCGTAGACGTTCTGGTGGCTGGTGGCTTGTCTGCGTAGTTCGTGACCGCCATGCGGTAGGTGGCGCAGAGCGGCACTCCATCCACAACAATCTCGTACGTGTCTGTTAGTTCCGTCATCTGTTTGCCACCACCTTATATTCTCCGAGGTTTGAATCCACATACGGCGAGACGATCGTGCCGACCGTCTGGCCATCCATCACAACGCGCATATTGCGCACATCTTCACGCAGTCCTGAAATCTCACTAATCAGCTCGTCGTCACCCTTAGAGTTGTTCACCGCGTCGCTGATATAGCCTGTGAGTGTGCTAATTGGCGCAACCGCTTCGGGTCCTGCTTCGCCGCCAATCATGGCCTTGTTTCCGTTCATGCCGAACATGGTCGGGTTCATCAGAACACCGCCGTCGGCGTACCATTCAATGCCCAGGCTTGGGACTGATGGTGGCGCGAGCGAGAATGTGCCGGAGATGCTGAAGTGTGGAAGTTTAATCTTTGGGAACTCAAGATGAAGACCGCGGAAGAATCCACTGATAGCGTCCAAAGCTCCGGATACGGTGTTCTTAGCGTCGCCCATGACGTTGCCAATCGTGCTCGAGATACCGTGGAAGATGTTGCCCACTGTGGTCGAGATACCGTTAAACACTGCCTGGAACGTTCCGGCGATTCCGTTGACAATGCCGGACAGAGCAGACGAAAGACCGTTCACGATGCTCGTGACGGTCGTACTCATACCTTGGAACACTGTCTGCGCGCCATTGGCGGCCATCTGCCAGTTGCCTGTAAAGATGCCAACAAACACGCCGATAACCGTCTGAATTACGCCGACCGTGGTTTGAATAATGCCGGAGATAGTACCCATAACCGTCATGACGATACCGCCGACAACCTCAAACGCCGCACCAAACACCACGGACACGATTGTGGCCACTGTAGTAAGCGCTACGCCCAAGTTCTGCAGGACTGTGTCAACAAGTGGCTGACAAGCTTCAGCGAACTGAGAAATGGCGTCTCTTGCAGTCTCAATGTATGGCGATAGAGTTTCAAACGCTCCGCCGACAGCTTCGCCGAACCCGCTAAATGCTTCAACGATAAGACCCGCGCCCGTGCTTAGTCCGTCAAGTGCAGGCTGTAGGATACTCATGACGAAGTCGGCCACTGGTTGCATAGACTGAAGCCACGCATCAAATCCTCCGCCAGTAGATAGCTCCGTGATTGCGTCCGCGAGCATCTTGATTAGATCCGCCGCACCATTGACAACAACCGCGAACGCTCCGCCGAGCACATCAACGATTGAGTTAAGCACTGGAACGATGGCGTCTATTGCCGCGCCGAAGATTGGACCCAGCGCATTGCCAAGCTCACCAAGTGCGCCCATAAGATTGCCGAGCGCATCCTGTAGTGGTGGAGACACCGCAACCAGTCCGGCAAATGCGGCGATGGCAATTCCAACAGGTCCACCCAGCGCACTAAGTAAGCCAGACAGAGGTCCGAGCAAAGCACTAAGCACTGGGATATTGGCAATAACCGGAGCAAGGCCGCTGAGTGCCATGGCTGAGAAAGCCGCGGCGATAGGTGCCACGAACGTCGGAATATTGCCAAGCTGTTTGCCCATGGCGTCAATAGCCGGTGCCGCTTGCTTGAACGCATCGACCAACACCTGAATAGCCTGTGTGAAGATTGGAGCAGTTAGACGCGACAGAGCCGCGCGAACATTAGCGAATGAGCCAGCCAGTGTGTTACCAGATGACAGAGCCGCCTCGCCTAGACCGATGCGCATAGCTTCTGAGAATGTATGGAAGTCAATCTGTCCCTTGGAGACCATCTCGGAGACTTCCTTGGACGTCTTGCCAAGGTATTCACCCAGAAGCTGCAGAACCGGAACGCCAGAGCTTGAAAGCTGCAGCATATCGTCGCCCATCAGCTTGCCGCGCGATGCGACGGATGAAAAGATGACACCGATATCGTTAAACGCTCGACCAGATGCCGCCGCAACGTTCGCGACGGACTTCAGCGTGTTAGTCATCTCTTCGCCGGACTTAATACCAGCTGCGGAAAGCGTTGCTGCGGCCGTTGCTGCGTCACCCAGACCAAACGCCGTGCCACGGACTGATTGCGTGGCCGAGTCCATGATGGACTCAATGTCCTGAGCGTCATGGCCAAAGCCGGCGAGCTTCTTTCGTGCGTTGTCGATATTCAGCGCGCGGTCGATGCCGCCCTGGATGGCCATACCAGCAACCGCGGCAATTCCCGCCTGGCCTACGCCAATCAGTGAGCTCGTGATTTGCTGGGTATTGGTGCGCACGGCGTTCCATGCGTTGGTTAGTCCGTTTCTCGCGCTTGTCGCGATGCCATTGAAGATGTTTTGAGCCCGCGACCTAAGCTCGGCAAACGATGACTGCACGCTGCCAGATGCATCGCCCATGCTGTGATCCATAGAGCGCGATACTTCCTGCGCCTTGTTCTGGATCTGACTAAGCGAAGACTGCGCCTTATTTACGCCATCAACAAAGCCATCGGCGTTGACGGTGAACTTTGCGGAGAGTGTATAGTCACTTGCCATATATACCTCCTCTCATGTTTATTTCTGTTGATTCGATAGAGCCTTCTCAAGCGCGGCCATTTTGTCGCGCGCTTCTTTCGCGCTCATGGTCTTTCTGTCAGGGCTGTTTGCTTCAACCCACAAAAGCTCAGGCTCTTCGCTCTTCTTCTTGTAACCATTAGCGAGCGCGTTGGCTATTGCTTCGTTGAGAAGCATCTGGTCATATGCGACGCGGTCATGCTCAGCCACTTGAAGAAGGGCAATCTGAGCCGCTGTGAGCCTGTCAAACTCTTCTGGCGTCCACCCAAAGCGAACAGCCGCCCACGCCCACATTGCGTCGCGCTCGTAGCCTGTCAGTGGCTTCTGTGGCGCTTCTTGTGGTTGGTTGGCTTGTTGTTGTTTGTTTGTGGGTGGTCTGACCCAGCGCGGGCTCACCAGATCTACTGGAATAAAAAACCGCAGTCCTTCATGAGTGCGCCACTTACAGCTTCAAGTGTCTGAGCGTAGCCGTGCTCCTGCAGGTACTTTCCAGCAAGCTCGATGGCCTGTGTTGGGTTAACCCATGCGCTCTGACCACTCTCGCGGATGCCATACGCGAAGATGGTCTTAGTCTCGCGCAGAGTTGGCTGAGCGGTGAACACGGAAATAATGCTTTTGTTTCCCATCGCACTCTCGGCCATCTCAACACGTTTCTCAGCGTAGAGAAGCTCGTATGTAGTACCGTCAACCTCGAAGGTAAAATCTGCCATTTCTTACTCCTTAACTAATAAAAAAGGGGCAGCCGAAGCTACCCCGTGAGTTGTATTTGTGGACGCTTATCGTCCTGTTGGCTTGGTGATTGCCTTAGCCTTTGCGGCTGCGTCAATATCGAACCACGTCCACTTGCCTGTACCTGTGAGAGATACAGACGCGGTGCGTACATCGTCGGTTGGAGAATCTGCCTCGTACTTGGTAACGATGACAGCGCCGCCGCCGATTGGCGTGAAGTCGGTGTTGTCCAGAAACTCCTTGACACACAGAATGGTGCCGTCGGCGAGTGCTTGACGGAACAGTTTATCACTCTCAGCGTCCTTGACAGCCACCGTATCAACGGAAACCTCAAAGGAACGGGTGGATGCGCGGTTAACCTTCCAAGCACCGCGAGAAGACTTTGTGGAAACGCTTGTGGTATCAGCGGAAAGCGATACCTTGTGAGACTTCTCGCCAGCAATTGCGAGAAGCTTAGAACCGTCAGCGCTGAATACGCCGAGCAGAACCTCTGCGCCGTTTACAGCGTTAACGCCACCGGCGGAGACGTCGCAATATGCACCACTATCGAATGCAGTTGAATCTGGCATAGTAATGCCCCTTTCTACTTAATAATCAGACCATAAGAGACGACCACCTCGAACGGCACAACTGCGTGCCATTCTCCTGTTTCGTCTCGCTTGATTGTGTTTAGACCGTTATCCGTTTGACGGATGACTTGGAACGGACAATTCAAACTAATTGGCTGGCTCATGGCTTCTTCTAGAGCCGTCACCATCTTGAATATTTCCTCGCGCGTCTTAGACGGCTTAGAAATTGCGTGAAGCTCAATGGTGTAGACATCCAGCCACATTGTTTTTGTTTTGTCCGGACGAACTGAGAGTGCGCCGACGGAATAAAGAGGAGAGGGTTCTTTATTCGCGTCGGTCACACACTTAACGCCCGTGCCTTCTTTGACACGTGCCACAACCGCCGCGACGAAATCGTCGAGCGGGAGTCGCCTGAGTGCTTGTCTCATAAGCCTTTACTCCTTAGATACTCACCGCACCGCTTCTTCAGAACAGCGCGCGCCGCCTTTATCTCCGTAGCAAAGAAATGCTGGCCTTCCACAAATGGAGCCTTCAGACGTTTCCCAAGCTTCGGAACATACTGGCCAACGTTTTGCCTATGGCCATACTCAACATGTGGCGCGTATTCTCCCGTGTAGCCAATTTCACCCTCGCCACCTTTGACGCTCTGGCGAATAGATCCAATCAACTCGCCCGTATCTCGTGGTGTGGTTGCGCGTAGGTCTTCGGCTATCTCGTTCACGGTGCGCTTCATAACAATTTCAGGCTTGATGTTTGCAAGCTCCTTCAGTGCGTCGCCAAGTTCGCCATCGTCAAACTGCAGGCGAACACTAGGCATACGCATCACCCTTTAGCTTCTTTAGTGACAAAACGCGACGGCGTCCGAAATCACTCACATGGATAACCTCGAAGACGTCTCCAGCGTCAATCACGGAAAAGCGTACAAGAGACGCGCGGAGGGCAAGCTCGGCGGGTACTGTCGTGATAAGCGTCAAATCACACGCCGCATAGTCGTTGCCTTCGTTTGCCGTCTCTACAAGCGATGCGGGGCATACCCTCGCCCGGGTGGTTGTTATCACCCGGCGCGAGAGCACGCGGTTTCCTAGCTTGTCGCGCGCGTCGGTGTCCGCGAGCTCAATCAACTCGCACATCCGCCACTTCATACGAACCTCACCTTTGGGAACTGCAGAGCGGCGGTAGTGTCCGCCCTAGCAATCTCAGCCAAGGCAGAAAGCTCCGCGGCGTACTCGGCGAGAAGGTCGTCCACAAACTGAAGGGACAAGGTTCCGCCCTGTCCCTCCGCCTCCTGCGTGATGCCTTCATCGAATCGGCGGTTCACCGCCTTGATGGTTGCATCAACCACAAGAGACTCGGCTGTGGTGGGTAGCGTGGACACGCCAACGCGCAAACAGATGCGGTCTGTGAGCGTATGTGTGACCTCTTCGAGCCACTTATCGCTCGGCTTATCCTCGACCGCTTCGAGTCGCGTCTTGACACGCTCTAATACGCTCATACGCTCACCTCCTTACTCGTGAATTAGGCGGTTGCCTTAATCTCTGCCTTGATAACACCGTCGGTAATCTCTGGGAAGATTTTGACGCCAGACATAACCAAGGTGTCGCAGGTTGCGGTCTTGGTGTCGATGTTGTGGGTGATACCAACAAAGCCAGTAGCGTCGGAGGTCAGGCCGAAGGTGGAAGCAAGGTCAGAACCATTTGCTGGGACGTATGCCAGGTTAAGGTTCATAGCTGCAGTACCAAAGAGGGAGCCTGCTCTAACCTTGGAAGAGGTGATTGCGGTACCCAGGCCAAGGAAGTCCTTGAGGTAAGTAATGCCTGCAGCGTTCTGAGTGGTTACGGTTGCAGTGCCAAGGTAGTCAGCAACGTCGAGAGGATTGACGAAGAAGACGAATGGGTTAGCTGCATCAGTGTCAAATCCGTCGTAACCCTCGAACTTAGCGGTCAGAGTTGCCCAGAGGTTGGCCATAGTAGCCTGAAGAGTCTTGCCGTTCTTTGCTGCAGCAGTGGTGGTGGAGACGCTTGCAATCAGATCGCTGCGAATACCGTTCTGGATGGTGCCGATAAGCTGAGCGTCTGCTTCGTTGATTGCACGGTCGCGGCCACGAAGCTGGATAGCCTCAGCGGAAGTTACGCGGCGATACTTGTTGAGAGGAAGCTCGATGGTCTGGTCAAGCTGGCGCTTGATGTTAGATGCTGGGATTGGCTCACCCTCGGCGACAACGCCATTCTTAACGTCCTTCACGAACTTATAGGTCTTGATGGTGCCGCCCTGTGGTACTGGGATAAGGTTGGTAATACCGAGAGCCTTCTGAAGCTCCTGAATACCCTGGGAGAATCGGTTGACGTAATCAATAGAAATCTCAGGAGCGATGTCGGTCTTTACGGTAAGTCCTGTTTCTGCTGGCATAGTAAGCCACCTTTCTTAGTGTTAAACAAACAATCCAATGTTGTCGCGGATGGCTGCTTGGCGAGCGATTGGGTCCTTAATGGCCAAGATCTCTTCTTTGGTCATCGTCTTAGTGGCCACGCCCGCCGCAGGAGCTTTACCCGCGAGCTGTTTCTTCACGGCATCTTCGACGGCCGCCGTGAAAGCCGTTGAGAAAGCGTCAACGGACGCCTTTGTTTCCTCTGCAGTCTCACCCACTAAACGCGCGAGAATGTCATCGCTGACCGCGATACCTTGCTCAGAGAGTTGACGACGAGACTCAGCCACCATCGCGTTTACTGTGTCGCGACGCTTGTACTCGTCAAGCTCCTTCTTGACTTTGTCACGTTCGTACTCTGCCTTTTGCTGAGCGTTCATCTCGGCCAGTTTTGCAGCTTCTTCGACCTTTGCGGCTTGCTGCTTTTCCCACTTCGCGAGACGCTTGGAGACAATCTCGTCAACATCAGCATCCGTGTACTTTGGCTGCTGCTTGTTATCCTGCTTTGGCTCAGTCTGTGTGGTGGTCGTTGCGTTCTTGTTAGCACCCTCGCCATCCACTACAGTAGTCTGAGTTTGCTTAGTCTCCTCCGTGGTCTCTGTGGTTGTTTCTGCGTTTGTTTCTGCACCCATTGTTTTTCTCCTAATCCCCGGCGCTCCAAGGCGCGTCGGCGTGCCTTTTCTCCTTAGCTTTTAGCGACATCAAAGCTTGGTCGATGCATTAAAAAAGCGACCGTCTAGTCGCTCTCAATACACAGTTCAATAATTTTCTCTAGTACGTCATCTGTGGGACATCCTCGGCAACGCATGAGTTCGCGCTCCCCTGCATCCACAACACACACCGTCGGAAGGTGAGTGATGCTCTTCGCGTCCCTGGACCTCGGTGAGCCGTCCACGTCGACAATCTCGTACTCGATATCTTCTTCAGATAAAGCCGGCACTATACGCTTGATAGTCCCGCGGCAGATGCTGCACCACTCGGCCATATAGATCACTACTCGCGCCATATTCTCACCTCCTTGGCGAGGTAACAAAAAAGCCACCCGGAGGTGGCTCGTGAAAGCTAGTTGGTTGGTGAAGGTTAACCCCAAGCAATAAAGCCTGAGTCATCAAATTCATTCTGGCGCTCAAACCAATGAAAGAGTTTTGCCGCGTAATACGCGCCTGGATCTTCTTTAGACGGAGTGTAATCAATCATCTTAAAATTAGAATCAAAACGAACCATACCAGGATTCTCTCTGTCTCCATCTGGGTAATATTGATAGGTTGCAACACCATCAACTATTCCAAGAAGTTCATATTCCAGCATTATTGACTACCTCCTTTCTTGCGATTCCTGAGTTCTTTAACCATGCTCGCGTAATCATACCCGAATTTTTCTTCAGTCATACGGTGAGCTTCCAAATATGGCATTCCATTATCCATTAAATGTTTCTCTGTTGCTTCATGATACAACATTACGATATCCATTTCTTGGATATTGTCATTATTGCTCAAACGTTGCCAAGATACCGCCATATCATAATCAGGGGCAAACCGCGTTAGATTATTTCTGTGGTCAAAATGTAAGTCATAGAAGATATGTTGATATGCATCTTCAACTATATCCCTACTAACACCTGAATTATTAGTTACTTTCGTTATTTCTTCAGTTCTATCCCTACTACGAACGGCATCGTAATATCTAATTGCATGTTTCTCCATGCGGTCATAATTGCCTTCTTCATCACTGTATAAAGCGCCACTAACCGCTCCTCTAGCGTCAGAGATTCTCTCAAGTGTTTTCTCCGCCTGCCTTTGGCCAAGCTCCTCCTGCTTCTGTTGCCAGGCGTCCCAATCGTCCACAGCGGGCGCAATCTGGCACCTGCAGTATGGGTGGAGTGGTGGGAAGTTCACGCCCACTTGCATATCCTCGAATCGGAATGTAGATCCATTCACGCCTTCGCACTCTTCGCAGGCGCGCTCGTCATGCACCACCTCGATGGTGTAGGAGTCGAAACCTTCACGCTTCAACTCCTCAACCTGCGCCATGCGTGAAACGTAAGTGCCCTCGGTGTAGACCAGGCGCATGAGTGACGACTGCGGAACGTCCACAAAGCGCTTCTCTAGAGCCTTCGCGATTCGCTGGTATGAATCACCGCGCGCGAGTGCCTTCGACATGTCCTGCGCGACGTATGACGCGAGGGTCTCCGTGTTGTCCCAGATGCGCTGAGAGTATGACGTGTCACCCGTCCACACAGTGTCAACGAATCGGCGAACCGCGTCAGAGTCCATGCTGTAGAACGACCGACCAAATCCCATCGCTTCAGCGGCGGTGTTTGCGCCGCGCAGAGACTGGCGCATGATGTGGTTGTCTATGCGCTGAACCACATCGCCCGTTGCTTGGTAGAGGTGCAATCGTGCGGACGCTTGTAAGCCTTCGAGTCTGTTCAGTTGGTAGATGCTCTTACGCACATCCACAATAGACTGCATATCTGGGTGCTGGCGCAAAAACTCATCACAGTCACGAATAAGAAGCTCGCGGTCTTTAGGGTCCATTGTCTCCATAAGACGGCGATACTCCAGGACGCCATTCTCGCCGTAGCGCTGATAGTACTCCGCAATCTCGCGATTCAAGCGGCGGAGCTCGCTCTCGTAGGCGTTATGGACGCGTACAGACAGAGCGCGTTCGTCTTTCTCCATCGCTGCGTCAGCGAGTGTTTGGCGGCTGTGCCAATACGAGTCCATGTTGCTCCTTAGTTATTGTTTTCGTCTGTGCGGTCTGGGACCATCTGCGCAGCCTGCTCGGCGCGTTCGTCGGCCATGCGCTGCATCTCAGCCTGTGGCGAGTCAACGCACGACAGAACGGACAACTGCGTCTCCTCGGACGTAATGCCGGAAAGATTGCCCGCAATCTGAGACTCTTCAAGTAGGTTCGATGGCAGGTTACGTGTGAAGGTGGCGCGAACGGTCGTCCATGCTTTAGCGTCTAGGCGTGTGTTTCCTGCGTAGTTACAAAGCAGCTTCCAACGCCTAGAGAGCGAACGGCGGAACTTCCTCTGCTTTACTACGGCGATATCGCTCATAGCCTGCAGTCGGTACTTGATAGCAATACCGGAGCTGGTGTCGAACTTCTCGCTTGAGAGGTCTGACACCATCGACAGAACAAAAATAAGACGCTCAACGCGATCAATGAAGTTTTCCTGCGTACCGTCCGCGTCAGGCTTAGACAGAAACTCAACGGTGACGTTTGCCGAGTCTCTCGAGTCCAGATTGATAATGCGTGAATCCCTCAAGTTCTGCAGCGTCTGTTCATCCAGGCGCACACCGATGATCTTCAAATATGCATCGGCGTAATACTCGACATCGTTAGCCTTCTCGGAGATGGCCTTGTTGTACGCGTTAATGAGTGACATAACGCCCTCGAACAAACCAAGGCACTCCTCATTGTCTACATACTCAACCACCGGAACATCATCGAACCCGTGGATGACAGGCTCACCGAAGATGACCTTCGAGCCGTCCATCACAAACGGAGTCTCGAACATTGAATCGTAGAGCGTTCCGCGCAGTGTGTCTCGGGCATTGTCGAAAAGGTTATCGTCGAGCCAGAAACGAACCGCGTAGATGATGTCATTCTCTACCGTGTCATCGCGGACAACGAAGCAGTTCATTGGCGTGACTGAACAAGAACGCGCGAAGGCTTCCTCGTCGCGCCACATGAGCTCGTAGCCTGCGCCATAGATGTCCGCCAGCTTAGAAAGCTCAGCGTCTAAGTCATCGGAGTCGTTGACTGCGCTCCACACGTCCAGATACTCCGCAAACGCTTCATTGTCTGCCGTAATACGGATAGGAACGCCCAAGAAGTAGCCGACCATGGAGTCCACGATCTGCTTGGCGAAGTTGGCCACGAGCCTGTTGTCTGGCTTGTATTCTGCTTTTTCTTTCTGGTGCAGAATGTCGTGGTCGCCCTCGTATGCTTTGCGAAGACTGGCCAAGCGGTTAACCTGCTTCGAGCGATAGTCCACCAAGAGCTTGCCAAGAAGCTCTGCGGTCATCTGTGTGTCCTTTGGTAGGCGGTAGCCGCCCCTTGGCTCAAACGTTGAAGCGTTTGCTCCTTTAACGTCAGCACCCACTAAATGCCTCCTCTAAATAGTCGAATAGTTGGCGCATTGTCATGTAGACGAATAGCGCACGAGAGAGAGTCAGGCGCGTCATCGTGCTCCGCTCCCTCGGTGAAGTCCATGACTTCGTTCCAGTAATCGACGCTAGCTTCGCGGACACTCTCAAGCCTGGACAGCTTGGACCATGTACCGCGGCCATACGTCGCAATCTTGATGAACTTGTTGGCGGTTTCTGAATACGTGTGAACAGGCAGCCCGTACCCGTCGAGCTTGTCGGCCACGTACCCTTTATCCGCGTTCTTCTCCATGTACACCGTGCCAAGTCTCAGCTCGCGGTGTAGCTCTAAGATGCGCGCCATGCACTTATCGACGTGCGTCTCGCGGTACAACTCGCCGTGAACGTAAGCTTTATCGTCCATCCACTTGATACACGTGATTGCCGTACCATCTGAACCACCATAGGCCGCATCAACATGCATGATGCCGTCGAAAAGAAGGCTCTCGTCTTTGAAGGTTTTACAATCACCCTCGAAGACCACGCCCTCCTCTGACACGTGGCGCAGCTCGTAGTTAGCCGCGAAGAGTGAGTGCGTCATCGATGCCTTCAGTTCAGTGGCCACGTCCACACTCACGAGCCCTGTGGTGTCCCATGGCCACTTCTCAGCGGGTGGCATGATGGTAAACGCATCGTCTTTGTGCCATGGAGTCCCCGTGTTGATGATGCGTCCGCCACGGTTTTTGACGTTCTGCAGCTCGCGGTAAATCTGTTTTGTGCGCTCACGCTCAGCGCGGCTCACGCGGTCACGCAGTGTGACAATATCGTCTGTGAAGATGATGTCCCAGTGCTTACCGGTGAGCGAGCCGCCAATACCGATGCCCGTCAGTTGTGGTGAGCCTGAGACGTTACACGCCAGGCTCGTCGAGATTGCCGTAGAGCTTGCTGTGGTCAGCTTCAGTGGCTGGCTGTAGATGCTCTGTGCAATCTCCTGGGTGAGCGGATGCTCGACCATGCGTTTGACCGCCGCGAGTACTTCCGCGACGTCATTTTCGCCTTTACGCTGGAATCCCACCGTCAAGTCTGGACGGGTGAGCAATATCAGCCACAGAGCCACCTCGACGCAGGTCGTCTTGTATGAACCACGATGCGACTGAAGCGTCATATCGCCGTGGCCAAACACCATCTCATGGATCCATCTGTCGTGAAGTCCTTCGCGCAGAAGGTCGTAACCCAGCTCATGTGCCAGGCGCACCGGGTGTTTGGTCATAAGCGTCGCGAGTGCTCTATTTGTCTCCATCGCTCTCTACCTCGTCGAGCAAACTCTTAAACGCGGCGCTGGCTTCCTTAGCGTTGGCGGATACTTCCATTTGCTGCACAGGCTTCTGTCCGGAAGAATCGCGAACGAACTCAGCCGCGCGCACGTCTCCTTCGAGTGCCTGAGTCAGCATGGCAAGCGCCATAGCTTCGCTGGCGGTCACGTTCTTACCCGTGAGCCCTGAGATAGTAGACGCTTGGGACAGCTTGCCCGGCTTCATCGGCATGGCGAGAAGATCTAGAAGCGTCTCGCGAATCTCGCGTCTGCGCTTCTGAACCGCGTTAGACTTCGCGGCGCCCTTCTTGCCTATCTCGCTCAGCTCAGCCTTGGTGCGCTTACTGTTAGGCGTTAAGTTCTTCGCCGCGTTCGGATTGTTTAGTCTTGCCATCTAGCTCCCTAATAATTTCCAACCCACGCTCGGAGAGGTCGAATGTATACTCTTCCACTCGTGCCTCTGCTCGTGCTAGTCTGCGTGTCATATCGCTCGACAAAAGAAAGCCAGCACCATACATCGCTTTTCGCAATGGCTTCTGGCTTTCAAGCTGTCGAATGAAATACGTATCAGACCGAGGAATCTCTATTTCTTCGCCTTTGCTGGATAGTCTCCCCAAGCGCGTGGCCATAAGGACACACTTCGGATAGTTGAGCTTCGGTTGCTGTTTGTTTTCTTGCTTGCACGCTTCCTCGATGATGTCCTTTAGCTCCGGCGTGGTGATTGCTGCATTGACCGTGTCGAGGTTCGTAACGAATGAGGTGCGCACCCTGGCACCATTGGCGTATTCAATGTTTGCAAACGTGCACACCGCGCAATCAATCATGTCGCGCATGAAGATGGTGAGAGACGGCGCAAACAGAAAATACTTGATGCCGTGCTCTGTGTACCATCGGCGGATGGATGCCAGGATAGAGAAAGGCGGGTTATCTACAACGACGCAACCCTCTGGGTATTCCTCGCTCTGGTAGTCTCCGCCTGGGCGGAACGGTCTCACGATTGGCGCGTCGCCTAGATCGTACTTGTTTCGCACCCACTCAAGCACTGCGTCATACACCGCGGGGGGTAAAGCAATCGTCGGTGGTCAGCTTTGGCTTGAACTTCTCAACGAATGATTCATAGTCTTCGAGTTTTTCTTTGCTTGATGACGATACGCCCATTTGTATAAACCTCTCCACTTATGCATAAAAATGAATATTGAGCTAACAAAAAAGCGCCCTCATTTCTGAGAGCGCCCGAGTCGCTTTGTTAACTTTCGTACATTCCTACGGTATCAAGATAGCACGTTTTAATATGAATATAACTGCAAGATTATGCATGATTTATGAATATTCTTCTTGCTTTATACACAGCTTAGCAATACCAACCGTGTTTGTAAACTCCAAAGAACGTTCGCGCAGCTTGAACGCTTGACGCATAGAAACGTGCGCCCTCTTAGCCGTCTCCGCCCACGTGTAACCTTCGACGAAGTACAACTGCATCACGAGGGCCGCGTCTTGGCCGAGCGCATCTCCGATTGTGTTGCATGCGGAGTAACCGTCAAGAATGACGCTCTCCAATTCGTCCAACAAACCCTCTAGAAACGCCTGTGCGCTAATCTCCGCTATGCTTACGCGCGCTGTCGGGTCAGAAGTCGAATTCTTCGCTCCAGTCCCTCCTGAAGCCTTTAGAGGCTCTCTAACGACGTTCAGCCTGTTGCGAGCGCTTTCAATGTCTTTCGCGGCCTGCCTAACACTCTCCCACCATTCCAGCCCAGTCATACCACTACCTCGCCTTTTCCTATAATTCCTCGACCGAGAAATAGATGCCCATGGTCTCAGCGTAGCCTTTGCTGAGACTCTCGCTGCAGATAAAGCGGTCGTCTTCAATTATTCCACACCTGGTCAGACAGTCTTCAAACGTCTTCAGCATGTTCGACATGTCCGGCTTCTCCGTCATGGGGCTGCCATCGGGATGCTTCTCGCTCGCAGGGAAGCACCACTTCACCACACAGCGCAGAGGTCCCGTGAGCGGCTGGAAATTATCCGACACCTTCGTGACCGACTTCAGCCACACGCAAATCAGATCTTCGGCGGTCTTCAGTTCATCCGATTTCCGGATGGCGGCGTGCATTCCTTTACCACCGCCCACGATGTACGCCAGAAGGGCGTTGTGCGTCACGCTCGGCGGCTTCATGGGCAAGAATGCCGACACGCGCCTTTTCGCGTCTTGTGCGGGCTCTGCGTGGCTCTCACGGCAGAGCGCGCTACTTCTTGGGTCAACCACATCAATCAATCTCCTAATCGTGAATTGTGAATCGTGAATCGAAAAAATGAACCGCGCCAATTACGCGGGCGCGCGCGGAAATGTTCAAGAGCTTGTGGCAAACGCACCCTAGCACTAGCCTCAGCGTACAAGGGGCGTTTGGCGCGCGCCCTTGGCGCCAAACCCCTGTGCTAGGGGCGTATTGTCCAAGGATTGAATACGAAAAAATCACCCTTACCACCAAAATCGGCTTATATACCTATATAAGCGGTGCGCCGTTTTTGGTGGCAACTACTCATTTGGGTCATTCAAAAAGCCGCTTTCTGCTTCTTTAACTGCGTCGATGTACATCGTCATCATGCGAGTACGGCCTCGTGAGCCCTCAACCTCAACTTTGCGCTTTTCGATGGCGCACCAATCGCTGTCCGCCCACCTCTGAATGCTCCGAATGTTCGGCTTCACTTCGTACCCCTCCGGGTCTATGCGCGTGCCAATTCGCTCGAGCAGATCCTCTTGGGTGACGTATCCGTTATCGTCTGCGCAACCATCCGCCACCGCTGCGTCGTAAGCGTCCTGCATGAGCTCCGCCGCTTCCTTCTGGATGCGATGGTTCTTCGCCAGCTTGCTCTCGCGTCCCTTGGCGAATGGGTCAGCGCCTTCCGTTTCAAACTTCGCGAGCATTCCTGTTGGGTCGTCGTAGAACCTCGGCCACTTGAAGATGACGTCGCGCTCTGGCGGTGTCGGAAAGCTCCTCGTGGTCATAGACACGCGGTAGGCCGGACAATCATTCAAGCGTGTGCGCCTGAACTCCTCCGGAATCTCCAGCGGTGTAAAGTCACACATAGAGTCCGCGTCACGCGCATAAACGCCAGAACCACTCATGCGGTCCATTGCCTTCTTCTGGCCAGCTGTACCCTTTGGGTGGTGGTGCGCGTAGACTACGGCGCATCCGCACTCCTCGGTGATACGGTCGATGGCGTTGGTGAACTCTGCCACCATGCGCGAATCGTTGTCGTCTCCGCCGTTGACCTTATAAACCGGGTCAACGATGACCATAGTGAAAAAACCCTTCTCGCCACGTGCTAAAACACGCCGAATCAAAAGGGGCGTTAAGTCCTTCATGAGGCGAGCCTTGCCGCGCAAATTCCATGAATAAAAATTGGTCTTTAAATCATCGAGCGCACCGGGCTGCTTATCACCATGGCGAGCGTCCCAAACCGTGTGGAGACGCTGTCTAAACTCATTCGCTTCAATCTCAAGATTTACGTATAAAACGCGTCCTTTGATACATGGCATACCCAGCCACGTGCTACCCATGCAGACAGCTTCCGCTAAGTCAATCAGCGCGTAGGATTTACCCATCTTGGAGTCGCCCGTGAGAATCATCTTCTGACCCTGGCGCAAAAGTCCCGCGCCCTCGATACCGATAAGCGGAGCGTTCAACTCCACCGGCTCATCCCAGTCTGAACAGTCAGCTTCATCTGGAAGGTCATCCTCTGACTCGTCCGCCCATTTCTCCCACTCATCCCAGTCTTTACAGCCAATATTGAGCTTTAAGAGTCTCTGACGGTTTTTGCCGCGGGTGATGCCTGGCATACGTGAGAGACGACTGGGATTCTTGTTGGCCATATCTGGCGAGAATTTACGACGCGCACAGAACTGGTACAGCTTCTCTACGCGCTTTCTATACAGGTTCTCATCGCTTCCCGCGTCAATGTGGACGATAGCGTGAACGCTCTTGTTGCCGCTTGATACCACGGCCACACACGGAAGCTTCATCGCCTGGATCATGCCAAGCTGCTTTTCCACCTCGAGCGTGTCAGACTCAACAAGGGCATATCTGAACTCCGTGATGTTTTGGTTGGAGCGTCCCTTTCCGTCTACTGGGTTAAAGCAGATCCATGCGCCAGCCTCCGGGTTCCAGTCGCCTAGAACCTTGCCAAGGTCTCCGCCGCACTTGGCGAGCTCCTCTCGAAGCTCGCCTGCGTTTCTGCCCCAGTGTCCGCGCTTTGGCATGTATCGGCCGTCTTTTTCGTAGACCTCATTGATGTAGCACACACGGTCGGAATCCTCAAACACTGCCGCCAGGTAGTCCGTCAAGTCTTTGACTTGGTCCCACTCGCCGTCCATGACATCAACGTCAACCTCGTCCGCCCAGTCTGGTGTAATGCCAGAAACGTCGCCCGGGTCAATGATTTCATCGTCCCATCCAATGGCATAACTTTTTGTTCCTGGCGACCAACCACGCGAACGTGCAAACGCGATAATGGTTCCGCTTTTAATACGTGACGGAGAGTTGCCGAAACTCTTCCACTTACGCTCGCACTCACCCTCGTGGTAGCGGTAGATGTCCATACGGCTCCACGCGTCCCAATCCTGCCATGAAAAGCCTGACTCATGAAGCGCCATGCCACAGTCCACCCACTGTTGGTAGTCAAGCTCGGAGGGATCTATCCAGTTAAGAGCTTCCAAGAGGTCTTTGTGGTCGTCTTTATTTCCCATGGTTGTTCACCACGCCTATAAGAGCTCGATAAAAAGGCATGATTTTCGCGAATGCCGCATTCAATGACATATCGACGACCTCAATACCACATGCCTCGGCCACGCGGTTTTCAATCTGCGCGCCTTTGCTCTTCGTCCATCCAGGAAGCAAAATCATTACCTCATACATCGGATAATAGGGTTCGTCTTCACCGTCTCGAACTCTAAGCGATAGAGCCTGCAAACATGTGGCCATGGCAGCTTCGTATGAGGTATCTGAAGGTATCTCTGTGGCTGGGTTGAACACCATGCCATCGCTTACCTTATGCAGAACTTTCTCCATAAATATGAAGGGGTATTTGTCCCCCTTCACGCCTGTGATTGGTCCAGACAAATAGACGTTTCTGTCTTTCAAAAAATAGAGGTCGTCTTTCGTCAAATCTGCCGAAGCAAGCTCCGCGAGCTTGTCTGTATATTCATCGAGATTCATTACAGTCCACCTCCTAAGTTCACCCCTGAAAGTTTCTCGCACGCTGCTTTTGCATCTTTGTCGGCTAGTGGGCTGTTGACGAAGTCTTCTACATACTTCATCGCTTCCACTAAGCTTTTGCTTTTCTCTGCAGTCACCAAGACGGAACAAAGTGCGGCAGTAAATCCTTCGTCGAAGCCTTCACTGCGTCCTTTTTCATATGCGTCTTTAGCAAGAGACTTCAAAAGTTCAACGCTAAACGCAGACATTCCAATTTCTTCAAGATCCATTAGTCTCTCCTTAATGGCATGCTCGCTACCATCGCGACAATAATTGCGATAACTCCAATGCCAGCAACGACTGCAACGTTTTGGGTATCTCCTGTGTTTGGTAGTACAGCCTTCTTCTTTGCCTTCTTCGCTGGCTTTGCTGGCTCAGGCTTAGGCTCTGGCTCGTTATCCTGTGGAGTAGGCTGTGGCTGTGGTCCTGGAGTTGGTTCTGGAGTAGGCGGAGTCTCCGGCTCTGTTGGCTGTGGGCGGTTGTCACCGTTGCCGTTGCCGCCGCTTTCCTGGTTGACGAATTGATAGCGTGAGCCCTGCGTTGTCTCGCGGCTTTTTAGCTGGATAGAATTCGAGGTCGTCTCTGTTCCCTCGGTTTCGTAATACATGAAGTATTGATTGCCCTGGAAATCAACGCTCGACAAATCCCACGTGAACGTGTTGCCGTTAATGGTTGGCTCGGGAACGCTCACACGAACCCAACTTGCGGGGTCAATGTTGCTGTACTCGTCCATGTGAACGCGGTAGAGCCTAAATGAGCCAGGAACAAAGCGTGTGCCAGGCTGCGCTGTGTCCTCTAGTACAACGTTAGTGAGGTTGTCCGCTGCGTGGTTAAGCCTGACTGACCACTCAACCGTGCCGTGGTCGGTTTTGACGCCCCATTTGGCTATGACTTCGTGCTGGATAATGCCGTAGTGCTTTGTCTCGAAGCTGGTTTCAACAACCTGTCCCGTGGCTTCATCAATGATCCTCAACGTGGTTGTTCCTGCCGCTGCGTCAGCCTTGACGTGTGCAGCAAGCCACAGCGTACCTTGCACGTGGTCTTTGCCTTCAACCCACGACGTATATGTGATCGTGACGCGTCCGGGTGTTACTTGCGCGGTTGCCATGACGTTGCCGTCCGGGGCGTAAATGTTAAAACTTGCTGCGTTCGTTGCTGGAAAGTCGAGGATGTCGGGAATACCCAGTGAGAACGTGTCACCCTCGTGAACCTCGCCTTGAGCCTGCCAAGACGCTGTCAAGTAGATGTCTTGGTTGGTAAACGCAGAGGTTAAGTCCTGCTTGTTTTTGTCCGTGACTTTGAAGTTGGTGATTGTGGTCGGTACTGTCTGAGCTTGTGCAAGTGCTGGCACGCATACCAGCGCCGCAAAGACGCAGATAGCCAGCCATTGAAGAAGTTTCTTCATTGGTGAACCTTTCTATTTGGTTGTTAGAAAATGGGGAATTAAATAAATCGGTATTTATCCGAAGAAGCCGCCCCAATAAAGCAGCAAGAAAGAAATTACTATACTGATTGCGAAGGTGTAGGCATTGTGCGGCTCACGTGGTTTGCCATGGTTGATAATCTCGTAAATTAGCCCAAAGATAGCCATGACAAACCAAATAATCTGTGGGATACCAATGTTAATCGTCATCGCTCCTCCTTCCATGCGAGCTTCTTGTAATGTGCGATTGCTTCGTTAAACTCTTTTTCGCAATCTTGCAGAGGAATGTAATTAAACTTATAACCAGCACTCAAATATCCGACAATGCACTCATGCTTTGCTTTCAACGCTTGCAGGTACAATTCATCAGCTGTTGGTTTGTGCCCAGTCACAACGGGAATGCGATAGTTCCAAGTGTTAGGCTTCATCACGCACCACCTCTGAGTCGCTCTGCTCATAGAAACAGCAACGTATGCTAGAGCCCTCAATTCTGTCTATCGTCTCTATTCCTCCGTACACGTCTCTAATCCGTCGCTCTGATTTATTTTTAATCCACTCTGCAAGCTCATTTTTGCTAGGGAAGAAATAAAGATTACCGCTGCAATCCTCTAAGGTGTATCCGAGCCTAGGCATCATCTCACCACCCTTGCGCCACAATGAGGGCAATACTTAGGTAAAAGCGCTGCTCCAGTTATCGTGTCCCACAGTGCGCCACAATTTCCGCAACTGCTTGTGTAATATGGCTGAGCGTCGATACCGTTATCCTCACGCTTAATATCTGCGGTACATGTAGGGTCGATAAGGTCGGCTAGACGGTTGAAGAAAAACTCGTATTGCTTACCCTGTGCACCAACAACACAACTGAGTTTGTAAACCGCCGTATCTGAGGTCATAACCCGGCACCCGTGTTCGTTCCAAATTTCGCGCAACTTCTTCGCTACCTCTTCGCGGTTAGTCATCGCTATCACCTAGGCTTTCAAGCTGCTCAGCGATACGCCCTAATTCAACGTAAGGGTTAACGCCTATCGAAGTAGCTTCATCTTCTAAGACATGCTTAATGCGCTGCGCAAGCGATTTGATTGTTACAGGCTGTTTATGGGTTAGATTATTAACGTCTCTTTTTGCGTAAATGAGCTCTGCAGTATTTGTCAAAAATGCACATGTACAACTCTTGTACACCGCGTACCCTTCGACTTTGTACTCTATGTTCTCGTAATCGTATACCGTGTCACCGATACGGATAACCTCGCCGTCTTTGTCGCGAGGTAGTTCAATCATGTTTGAGGTGTCGCAAAGTCCAAGAATGACGCTACATATTATGCAAAGGCTTTTGACATGTGACGTTTCGCTTAGTTTTTCTTCACCTGTGAGAGCCTTAAAGAGTGTTGAGCTGGTAATGTACTCCGTGCTCTTCAACCTCTCAGCGATTGCTGCACGTTCTTCTTTAGTTAGCATTGTTGCTCCTTTCAGTTATTCGGATCATACGTTGCGGGGTTAATGTCACGCGGAACAATCCAGCGGTTCATGGCTAAGCGGCTCATCATGCTGCTCGCTTGCTCAAACGTCCAAAGCCCGGGATGCTGGAAGCCTTTGCGCTCCAACATGCGCACCTGCTTAGGCGTGGCCAGATGGGCGTCGATGCGCTCGTGTGCTTTCTTCAGCACCAGCTCCGCGTATCCCTGCGTCATGCCGGCAGGGTCAATGCCAAGCTTCTCCAGCTGTTTAGACTGCGCGTCTGTGGCTGGGTTTTCTTCCCACGCAAACGATGGTTCGAAGGTCTGCAGATCTAAGTCGCAAATACTGACCGCGTACTGCAGAGGGTTCACGAATTGCGCTTTGCGTTTGCGCATACGCTCAAGCTCTGCCGCCACCGCAAGCTCACGCTCAAGCGCCACGTCTTGCTCAGCGATTGGTTCTGCGCCTAGAAGGTCTATAGCGCCTTCCGCCTCTTGTGTCATCTCGGTTATGCGCTTGGCTACTTCATCAGATGTGGCGAAGAGCGCCGCCGGGCGTACCAGATTGTGGCGTCCGGTCATCCATAAGAAGTCGAGCAAAAGAAGCTTCTCTTTGCCTGTCTCAGGCGAGAGACGCGTGCCACGGCCTACCATTTGAACATATAGACTTCGGCTCTTGGTCGGACGAAGGCACACGATACAGTCCACCGCGGGACAGTCCCAGCCTTCCGTGAGCAGCATAGAGTTACAGAGTACTTGGTACTTTCCGCGGTTAAAGTCCGAGAGAATCTCCTCGCGGTCTTCGCTCTGTCCATCCACTTCACACGCTGTGAGCCCGCGCTCTATAAGCTTCTCCGTGAACTTCTTGGCCGTTCTAATAAGCGGCAGAAACACCACCGTGCGCCTGTCCTGGCAACGTGTAACCATAGCGTCCGCGATTGCGTCCAGGTATGGCTCCAGCGCGTCTCCAAGCTGTCCGGCTTGGTAGTCGCCATGCGTTACTGATACGCTCGACAGGTCAACCTGCAGAGGTACCATCTCGGCTTCGATAGGACAAAGGTACCCGTCATTGATGGCGTGCGCCATGTCGTACTCGTAGGCGATGGAGTCGTATACCTCGCCGAGGTCTTTTCTGTCGGCTCTGTCGGCGGTTGCGGTAACCCCTAGAACATTTGCGCTATTAAAGTGGTCGAGGATGCGAGTGTAGCCTTCCGCCAGTGTGTGGTGAGCTTCATCAACCACGATACAGTCGAAGGCATCCGGTCTAAACTGTGACAGCCGGCTCTCGCGCATGAGCGTCTGAACCGAACCAACCGTGACCGATGTCCAGGAGTTGAGACTTGTATTCTCCGCTTTCTCCAGCGCACATTTCAGATTGGCGGTTTGCTCAATCTTTGTCGCGGCTTGCTCTAGAAGCTCACCGCGGTGCGCCAGAATAAGGGAACGTCCGCCGCGTGATGCCACACGACGGACGACCTCGGCGAAGCATATGGTCTTACCCGTTCCGGTTGCTTGAACCAGCAACGTGCGCTTTCGACCTTGCTCCCACTCTCTGAATACTGACTCAACCGCCTCGACCTGATAGGGTCTCAGCTCCATAATTACAGTCCCTGATATTGACTAGGCTGTGGCGCTACCTGTTGAGGTTGCACAACGCTCTGAGCAGGAATCGTGGCTTGCTGTGGCTGCGGTGCGTACGCTGGCTGTGCCTGTGGTTGTGGCTGAGCGTAGTACGCAGCTGGAGCAGCCTGTGGCATTGGAGCTGGTGCAGGTGCGGGTGCGGCTGCAGGATCTGGAACGATGAAGTCGTCCACTTCGTTGTAATCCCTGCCGTTGTAGACGCGCGTCTTGATTCTGCACTTTCCGCTCTTGCCGATGATATTGTTCCAGTCAACGTGGAACTTCTGGCCTGTGGTGCTTACCGCCGGCATGTCACCGATGGACTTGGCAAACTTGGACAGTTTGAAAGCCACTGCGTTGGACAAGAACAAGTTAGTAAACACCGTAGTCTCCTGAACGCCATTGGAACACCTGAGCGTCAGCTTGGCCATGGAACACGCGTCCATCTTCTCACTTCCGTCGAAGTGCCCACGCTCAAAGCCTGTGACGGTAAAGTCGTAGATGCCAGGCGTGAGCAGAATAAACTCTGGCTCTCCTGGGTCGATAATCTCGTCGTCCCAGCCGATTGCGTAACCTTTAGTACTAGCCATTTTTATCTCCTTTTTCTAGCTAATAAATACCGATTTAATTGAATGGAACAGGCGCGCTCTTCGCCGCTTCAACAGCACGCGCAGGCAGGATGTACTTGTTCATGACGGTGTCCCAGCCACTCACGAGATAATCCGCGAAGCCTTCTGGGTAGTCCACAGGCGAGCACTCCGCCGGGAAGTTGCCCGTCTTGCCAACCGCGTCTCGAAGTTCTGCGTCTGTGACCTTGTTGGCCACCATCAGATCTACAAGCTTCTTCATGCGCTCCGGATAATCTGGCGCACTGTATTCGTCTGTGGCGGTTGTGGTGACTGTTGTGGCTGTTGTGGTCGGCTCAGCTTGTACAGGCGCGGCTGGCGCGGTCTGTGGCGCTGCCATGGCCACCGGAGCGGCTGGCGCTGTCGCCGTCTGTTCTGCCACCATGTCGGGGATAACCTCGCCCAGCTGTGCTGGCATCTCGCCCAGCTTCAGTGGCAGCTCGTCAGGTAGTCCGAAGCGGTTCTTTGCGTCCCAGGTAGGGGCATGAGTTGTGCGGATAACACGTGCTCCGCCTGTTGCCTTAGCCTTGCCGGCCTTGTTCGTTTCGACGTAGGTCTTATAGTCGCAGAAGAGCACCATGTCCGCCCACTCTTTTACCATGGGCGAGACTTGCTTCGTAAGCTTCAACTCGAAGCGATCATAGGCGCCTGACTCGTCAGGACGTTCAAACTTGCGCATGGTTGAGTGTCCCAGGACTACAACGTTGATGCCTGAAGCTGCGGTGTCTGTGAGGTAGTCGAGCAAGCGGCCAAACTCCTCCTGGAGAATCGTATACCCTTTGCCGTAACCCCATTCTTCGATGCTCTTCTTACCATCGCGCGCCATGATGTACTCCGCGCACATGCGCTCCGCTGCGTCCATGGTATCGATAACTACCGTAGAGCATGGAACCTCGCGGTTCTTGATGGCCGTAAGTTCCGCACGAAGCATCGACCAACTTGAAGGCGATTCAAGTCGCACGACTGGCAGCTGGTTTGTGCCACCCTCCAAATCGATGAAGATTGGGTTTGGCCACATAGCCGCGAGGGTGGACTTACCAATGCCCTCGGGGCCGTAAATCAGCGTTTTAATGGCGGTGCGCTGCACACCGCTAATGACGTTAAACTGTGCCATTAGAGTCCCTTCCACTGTTGAGTTGCAGGCTGTGTGTTTGTGGCTGGCTGAGCCGCGTCGCCGTCCCAATCAAGCGCGTGGGACTTCTCCGGAGCTGGCTCTGCGAGGTCTTGGCCCTCAATGCGACCGTCCACAATCACAACCGTGCAGGAGTCGTCTGTAGCAACTCGGGTGCCTATAATTTGCAAACCCTCGCCTTTCGCCCACTCGCCAAACTTCGCGAGCTCGTCAGTGTCGAACTGTTCGAGCTTATCAACCAATACAAAGCCACACTCTGGCTTAGTAGCGCGGACAATGGCTGTGGCTACGACCAACTGCTCTGCTCCGCTCATGTCGCCCCATGTGTGGTCTTTGTAAGTGAGCGCGCCTTCGTCATCAATAGATAGCTCTGGCAGTGGCAGTGGTGCGCCGTCAAGCAGTCCGCGACGCTTTGCGCGCAGGTCTTCAAGCTTCTGTGTAAGACCGTCGTACTCTTGCTCTACGCGAACCGCTTCCGCGTCCGCTTCTGCCTTCGCTTGGTTGTCACGCACCTTATTGTTAATCGTCTCAATGTTGGCGATGGACGCTTCGATTTCCTCGGTGCTTTCAAGAACCAGCTCGGCAGTGCTCTGTGCTAGAACCTTCGCCTTTTCTTCAGCTTCCTCAGCTTCCTTCGTGCGTCTAGCCAGCTCGGCGCGTGCTTCGTTAAGTTGCTGCTCTAGATCTGCAACACGCATATTAGTGGCGCTTACCGCCGTGCGCGCAAACTCCGCTTTCTTTGCGGTATCTTCCGCGTCTTGTTTGGCTTTTAGTTTCTCGCCGTTGCGCGCCAGGATTGCTTGCTGCTCCTGGATAAGCTCAGCGGCGCTTACAGGCTCGGCTGGTGCATCCTCATGGTGTGGAAGCTTCTCAGCGTGTGCGCGCTTTGCCTTAGCGTCACGACCGACCAGCTGGCGGTCTTGGAAGGTGGCGCGAATTGAACCGTCAATCTTCGCAAGCTCTGCATCAATGCCAAGCGTCTGCAGAAGCGCGGTTGCTTTGTCGGCGTCTGAGCCATTCATAAAGCGCGTGATATTGAGCGCTAGTTGGCTGATGAAGTCGTTCAGTAGTTGTTGGCCGGCTTTCTTGCCTGTCGTGTCGGTGACGTGGAGCGAGCCGTTCTTACCCTTACGCTCAACCACGATGCCGTTAGACAGTTCAACGCGTAACCTCGCGGGTGTTGCTCCGCCTTTGCGGTTCGGGTCGGCAGGCTTCATCTTGTCGCCGCCCAGCGCCCATGCAATGGCATCAAGTACGCTTGTCTTGCCCTGGGCATTCTTGCCACCGATGACGGTGAGTCCGTCCTGAGCTGGTTCCAGCTCGACGGCGTGAATACGCTTGACGTTTTCTAATTCAAGCGATGCGATTTTTACACTCATGTATTACCTACTTTCAGGTTCTGTTTGGTTAATCCAATGGATCATGATTGCGGCTGATAAAACTGCCACTAAAAACGCGGGCGCGAAGCCGAACTTCCACATCAGCCACAAGATGATGAGCGGCGTTACACCGCACAGGCTCATGGCTGCAAACAGCTGCGGGATGAACCTCTTTGCCTTACCTGCTAAAATAGAGAGGTCAAACGCCCGGGATGGTTTGTTTGACCCGCTCCTGCGGCTCTGCAAAGTCGTGGGAGCACTTTTTATTACTTTCAACTCTTAAACCTCCATCTCGCGCATCCATTTAAGAAGTTCAGCCTTCTTGATGCGGCGGCCACGAACGTAACCATGTGGCATCAAGCTTGGAAGCTCACCGCGTTTTATGGCCGTTTGAATAACGGCACGCGAAAACCCTGAAATCGTTGAAGCTTCAGCCACTGAGACCGTTAACTTCTCAGGCGTCTCTACTGTTGGCGTCATATAACCTCCTCGCTCATGTAGGAAATAATTACTTGCATAGCAACAAAGCGTCTATGCCCGCTCTTCACGCTTAGCGTGGCGGACTGTAAGGTCCTACATGGTTATCACTACGACCATGCAACGTTATCTGGCAACCATTAGCCATTCACTTTATTTCAACAGGTACTCACCAACTCAAAGCTAGAGCAAGTGTTGTTGTTTTCCCTGTAACGATTTACGTCTATACGGTTTGCAAGGTTCAACAATCAAGTAGTGCGATGGTGCTTAGTGGTTGGTCACGACGTCTTCATCAACGACGTCGGAGACCGAGCATCCGATTGCCTTGCAGATAGCGAGCAAAGTGTCGATGCGTGGAAGATGGCGATTAACTTCGGCGTTCAAAATTGCCTGCTCGGTTACACCGCTCTCAAAAGAGATCTGGCGCAGCGTCTTTCCGCTTGCTCTGCGAAGCTCGCGCAGCTTCTGTCCGTTCATGTTTTCACCTCCTTGGATACACGGTGACCTTGTAGCATCTGTATATAAAAACTTATATACACGCTAACCGTGTACTATTTATAATAGGTAACCGTGTACTTGTCAAGTATATTTTTATATAAAATAATTAGTAAGCGAGTATTTTTCAGAAGGGGCAGGTTAAGATATGCTTTACGAGTTAAAAAATCTCCGCAAAGCGAGTGGTTTTACTCAAGCAAGCATGGCCGAAAAACTTGGAGTGCCGCTTGGAACATATAGAAACTGGGAGCAAGGAATATATGCTCCACAAGACATATCGCTTATTAAACAGATTGCTGACATTCTCCACGTGAGCATGGAAGCACTGTTTGGATATGATGCCTTTGAACCAGGCTCACTTGATGAAGGACTAAGTGACGAAGAACAATTCGTCTATGTCCCTCTCTATGGTCGAATTGCAGCTGGCCAGCCACTGTACATGGACGCAGTCGAAGACCACATTCTCGCACCACGTGAAATCCGCCGCCGCCATCCTAACGCGTTCTTCTTGACCGTCGATGGTGAGAGCATGAACAACGTTCTGCCAAATGGATGTTATGCGTTAGTAGATCCGGAGAAGAAGTCCCCCGTTGTGGATGGCACGGCATATGCGGTCTGTGTGAACGGATACGATGCGACCATCAAGCGCATCAAGCAACTAGAAAACGGCGTGGAGCTTATCCCAGACTCTAAGGATCCAACCTTTCACGCTCAGGTCTACGATAAGACGGTAGAAGGCACGGAAAGTATTACCATCATCGGTGAAGTGGTGTGGTATTCCATACCGTTCGACTTCAAGATTTAAGGAGGATACAGTGTTTGATTTTCTTAAAAAGAAAGCAGAGCAGAAAACGGAGATCAAAGTCTTGACGGTGAACTTACAGCGAAAAAAGGAAGTAGAAAAGCTTGTTCGCCTTCAGTCTGAAGGGTGGAAAATACAATCAGAGCATAAGCGTGGTGCGCTTGAATGGAAGCCGGGACAAATTGATTACGTGTTAATTAAAACGCCAACCAATAATGAAACTAATAAATAAAAAAGCCCCTGTTCCGGCCAGAGGCGAGCCACACACAAAACTATAAGTAATGGCTTAGTTAAGAATAACAAAAAAGCTCCCTGTGTCCGCCAAGACAAACAGGGAGCAACCTCCATCTCGTTAGGAAGGTATATACATTATGCCACGAAAAGCGATGCGCAGTAATTGGGGCAGCGTAACTGAAATCGAAAAGAATAAACGCTACCGCATTCGGTATTGGTCGGAAACGTCCCAAGGATATCGCCGCGCGTCTGAGACGGTGCGCGGTACTAAGCGCCAAGCATACGACAGACTGGCAGAGCTTCGGCTCAACCACTCAGAAGACGCACCAGCGCCTACGCTTGGCCAAGTATGGGATATGTGGGTGCTGCCACGATTGGAAGAACGCCGCGTGTCTGGCGACCTCTCAGCGGCAACCATAGACGCATACAAGCGCACCTGGCGACTCGTGTTTACAGATCATAGACGCGACAAGAACCCCGTCAACACGGTTCGCCCCTTGGTCGTTCAGTCGTGGTTTGACGAAATGACCATCTCGCACGCGAGAAACGCGAAAGTTATTCTCAGGCTTATATACTCAGAGTGTGAGCTCCGCGATATTTGCTCCGCGGATATTGCCAGACGCCCCTACCATATGCCGAAGAATGGCCAAAAGCGTGAAAACGGTATCTGGACGCTTGACGAACTACATAAGCTTTATGGATCTATCCGTGGCACATACTTAGAGGCTTGGTTTATCGCGGCGGCCTTTGGTGGCGCGCGTGTTGGTGAAACGTTGGCCATTAGAAACGATGAGGTCGAGCTGGTCGAGTTCGACGGTGTTCCCGTGGCCATCATTCCAATTACTAGGCAGATGACGCAAAAATACGGTCTCTCTAGCCGCCTAAAGACCACGCAAAGCGTTCACGCGTCTGTTGTTCCAGGACCTCTCGGAGCGCGTCTCTACGAGCTCGCACAGGCGTCTGATGATGAATGGATATTGCAAGGGCCAAGAGACAGGCCAATAACACAACAGCGTCTGCTTGATGTATGGCGGCCATTAGTTGAACAAGTGGATGGCGTTCCTTATCGTCCAGTGAGACGCCTACGTAATTCATGGCAAACGTTCACCCACTGGGAGCTAGGCGTTGAACGTGAGAAGATTGAGCGCATGATGGGACATAAAGGAACAAGCGTCACGGAGATTCACTACGATAAACCAGAAGCGGAAATGCTCGCGAAGACTATCGCCGTTGCATACAAAGCGCATCCATATGCAGATAATTGGGACGAATTGGGACGTAAATGTTAGCTATATACCTGTTAACCTGCGGTAATAATATGAAGAAGTAGTTCAATCTATTGTACCAATTTGCAAACGTGTATGCTTAAGAGTAAGCGTTTAGAGAAACGAGTTAGCATGCCAAAAGTTGTCAACTTCTTTGACCTCATTCATCTCAATGAAAGGCTTGCTCAGCAGGGCCTTTTAAGTAAAGTTCACCTGCGTGACACATGTGGTAAGCAAACTCTCTGGATAGAACTCCCCTCTAGCGAGAAAGCCGATGAGCGCGAGAAAATCGACGGTCAAGAGCTTGAGAAAACAAAGGAGCAAATTGAGGCGTTTTTTGCAATAAAAGGTATGACCGTTGAATTTGACCTCACTGGCGGAAAAAATTTCTGGATTGTATAAATTGCCCGCTTGACGAAGCGCTTGAGTCTGTTATAGTAAATAAGCTTTTCGAAGCACCAATGGCTGGGTAGCTCAGTTGGTAGAGCAGGGGACTGAAAATCCCCGTGTCAGGGGTTCGATTCCCTTCCCCGCCACCACGACTTGAATCGGCTCAGAGAGAAATCTCTGGGCCGTTTTCTTTTATCTTTTGATGTTGACGTGGCAAGTAATACACAGTAAAGGACGTGCCTCTTTTAAGAAGCACGTCCTACATAAAGTTTCTTATATTAAAAAGTAATCTAAAGCTATCGATACGTACGCAACGCTTCGATAAGATCGGAAGCTTCTATACCTAAGGCTTCGGCAAAAGAAAAGACTTCTCCGAGCTTAACGCCACGCTCGCCTGATTCAACCTTTGATATGAATGCTTGATCTCCAGCAAGGTGCTCAGCAACCG
>ERZ773250.240-NODE-240-length-35160-cov-9.822903_pt1 | contig 35160 bp, 53 predicted proteins | sample MGYA00511258_ERZ773250 | MGnify/ENA primary metagenome ERZ773250 (study PRJEB29015, sample SAMEA2738164) | human oral metagenome | biome: human oral; feature: human-associated habitat; material: saliva | place: China | collected 2187 ... | reverse complement strand
GTTGCCAAATTTGTTCTTCTTCCTTTCTTCTTTATCTTCGCAAAATTCCTAGAAACAACTAGGAACTTAGAGAAAACAAAGAAAATAAATTCTTTGTTAAAAGCCAAACCAAACTAGTTTGACTTTCTCGGTTTTATAAGATACCCCTCTACCAGTTAAGGAGAGCCTAAAGGCTAAAAACTCTTAATTTAGGTTTGGAGTGTTTTATTCTTCAGCTCCAAAGTCCAAAGAGCTAGCTGGGTCAACATCTACACCCGGAGGAAGTTGACTTGCATTTGCACCTAGACGGTTCGCTGCAGAATTTGTAATAGGGTTGGCAGAACCCCCTGCTGCTACACCTTTTTTAAGGTTTTCAGCAGTTGTTTGGATGTTCTCAACTTCAGCTTTCACTTTGTCAAGACTACCGTACATCTTATCCAATTTTTCATTGACTTCTTCATCAGAAAGCAATTCACAGTTACGAACTGTTTGCACCAAGTGAAGAGCATTGTAGTGAGCTTGCGCTTCTGCGTCCCACTCAGCTTGGAGTCCAAGGTATTCAGTCAAATCATACAAATCAGTGAACGGAGCCACTTTTTGCATTACTTGAATGTTCAATGAAGTTGCTGATTTAGCATCTTCACTTTCATAAGCTGCCCCACCGTTGTTCTTCGCTTTTTCAAGAGCTTTTTCATCAATCTCATAGTTGAAGAGAACGAAGAACCCACCAAGTTCAGTGATACCCGGTTGTTGAGCTTGTAGCTCAAAAGCTTTCATCAATTTGTCTGTAAAAGCTTTTGTTGTTAGCTTGTGCCACATAACCTCACCCTCAATCGTGTGAGCGAAGGTACGGTCTTCAAACAACTGATTTCCATCATTATCAGTCAATGGTTTTCCATTCATTTCATAACGTGGAATTTGTTTTGTCACAGAAGTTGGATTTCCGTTTTCATCTAGCAAAGGTTTTGTCTCTGGCGTAGTTGTAAACTTACCATGAGCATCCTTTGTAGTTGGAATCACCACGATAGGGAACCACATGTCTGAATTGCTTTGAACCTGCAAAAAGACATATTCCATGAAGGTTTTTGTGAAATCTTTCTCTTCTTTGTACTGAGATTCGTTTGCAACCAACTCAGCTACAGAAGAGTATCCTTGACGAGCTACTTCAAGCTCAATTTTCGCACGGCGCATGTCAAATGCGGCAGAAATGTAGTCACGTAGGTACTCATTGTTACCTGACTGACCCCAAGGTGCAAAGATACGGTCTTCTTCTTTTGCTTCCTCAAAGTAAGGCATTGACCCTGCCCAGTTGCTATCTTTGTCACCATTGTTGAATTTCTTCATAGTGACACTACGCATAGGAACACGGAAAGGAATCAAATCACCCTTCTCGTCAACAGTTGGGAAGCCCATGCGAGGGATATAAACCAACAATTTTTGATTTGTGTAACCGTCTTTCGCACGGTTGAAAATTTTGATACCGAGTTCTTCTCCAAGCTCAGTGAGCGGAGAACGTTTTGCACCAGCAGTGTCTTTTGCAAGGACTGCTTGCATTTGAGCCATTTGCTCTTGCGAAATTTGTGTCAAGTCGATTTTTACCATGTTTTTACCTCAAGTTTTTCTAAGCAATAATAGCAATATTTAGCAATTTAAAGCATTTTCTAAGCAATTTAAAGCATTTTTAAGCATTTAGTAACTATCGTTAGTGTTCTGTTTCTTTTGTAAAGCTTTCTATTTAGTATTTTAGTAAAGTGAACTTTGCTAGTTAACCTAGCAATTTGTAATTAAATTTTTGAAAGAGGAATTACTAAGTAACCAAATCAACCAACCAACAAATTAACAAAATCTTAGTCTATCATTCAGAACTAACGACAGATAGTATGTGCCTTTTGAGGTAATCTCATAAAACCAACAGTGCGACTTCTCAGCCGTACATAAAAAGCCAACGAAAATGATACCCCTAATAGTAATTAGGTAGTCTCTACATTGGCTTTGGCTGTCATCTCGACGGTCAAATAAATTAAGTGTCCTGTACGGACTTCAGTAAGCTAAACTTACCTATAAGCTACAGACCTTTTACAATCTGTAACCTGAAAAAATTTGGAAAGGAAATAGTTCGATGAGAACCATCTATGCGAGGTTAAGGAAAATGAATCCGAAAAACTTAACCTCTACAACCTAAAGACCTTTTACAATCTCTAGGTTCAAAAAGAAAGTAGCAACTTATGTATATTGCCGTGTTCGGTAAGACTTGTGCTTACCTACAAGCCACAGACCGTTGAAAGTCAGTGACCTGAAAAAAAAAATAGAAAAAGAAGGCTATTAAGAAATGTCTTAATTCACCATCAGAGAGTAAACTTACTCTCTACGAATCTTGCGCCTTTGACAACGCAAGACCCCGAAATAAAATAATAACTAGGAGAACAATCATGAGCAATTAACATGCACGTTGAATGTTCTTGGAACCGAGGTTCCAACGAACTTTGAACCTTTGACAATTCAAAGCCCAAAAAGTCTATGCATCATAAGGAGGTATGCATTTACAGAAGGTTAAACCTTCGAAGAGTAACCGACCGATTAAAGACGGATACCCGGAAACAAAGTTATGCGAAGGGGAGAAAGTCTCTCCCCTATAAGTTGCAGACCTTCGACAATCTGCAACCTAACCCGAAAAAGAAAAGAAGAACAAAATGTTCTTTCGGTGAGAAAAGTCTAAAAACTCACCTATCAGCAGTAAGCCTTCGAAAACCAACTGCCGAGTATAACCATAAGGAGTAATCAGCTTAATGGAAGCCAATCGGTGCGAACTACTTTAGTAGTTCTATTAGCTACCAACCTTTCACAGTTAGTAGCCGAGGATTAATGAAATTGAAATCGGTAAGGGAAGAATCGAAAACCTTACCTAAACACTAAGAACCTTCGACAGTCCTTAATGCGAAATCTTGGAAGAAATTCCTACCGTAACTAGGAAAAACGGTAGTTGCAAAGTCGAAACGTCCTTAACCAACTTTACTTATTCATTTTACCATAAAAAGTAAGATGTGTCAAGACTTTTCTACTCTTTTTGCTACTTTTTCTAATTGTTGATTGACTTGAAGGTCGAAATTATCTAAAACCATATCTAGTTCACGTTTTCTAGCATCAATCTTCTCTGAGATGCGACCTACCAAATCATAGTCGGTGTAAGGTAGAGCGTTGCTCACCAATTCAAAAATATGTAGTTCAATCTCACTAGCTATGTTTTGGTACTTGAAGCGCAAAACAAAGATACCACTAGGAGTAGTGCTTGGTTTATCTCTAAAGTCTATGTACTCAACATTAGCTTGCTGACAGATAAACTCCACAAACTCAAGAAAAGAAGTGTCTTGATAAACTAAGTTATAAGCTAATTCATTTAATTGACTCACTAACGGTTGTGCGTTTAGTAGTTCTTGTCGGAAATCAAGCATAAAACCAACCCCACCGAGCATCTTTCTTAGTACCTGCTACTTCAATTTTAAATGTCCAACGACCATCGGGTAATTTAGAACGCAGATAAAGTAAACGGTGAACTGCTTTATAGTAAGAATCATAACGACAAACCGCTGGGTGAGTTTCATCTTCTAAAAGGTTCAGTTCTTCATCAGAATCCTTAAACCCTGCGTAATAATACCGAGAACCTAGAGGTATACCGAGTTCAAATCCTGACACAGAGATAACATATTCTACTTCCCTCAAAGCCTTGTACTCTTCAGAATGACTTTCCAACATGTTACCTAACAAATCAATATGTACAGTACCTTCTAAGGACATACTTACAATCTCTGTAAACGGTAAAACTGCACCATCTAAACTAATTAGATAAAACCCTAATGGAGTGTACGTTACGAAACCTTCAAAGTGCTTGAAGTTCAAGCTTAATAAATGATACCGAAGGTGGAGGTAATCCCCTTCATAAATCGATTCTCCCTTGTCCGATAACAAAGGAGTCTTCCTACAAGGCACAACCCCTGCTTTCTCAAACGGTTGTGGAGTTAAAAGAGAGTTTTTGTTCCATTCATTTAAATAAACTAAACCGTCACTTGTAAGTGTGAAATCATAAATCCACTTTTGCTTATACAAGTGCCACAATCTCATGTTATCCATAGTTACTCTTCTTTCCTTTCTTGTTTAACGAATACGCTCTAAACGCAAATGCACCACTACATTGTCTTTGTAGTCGGTGCGGTCAATGTCACGTTGTAAACGATAAGAAATGTAATGTTCCGCAATCTGCAGATACCCATTTGAGAGGAGTTTGTTTTCTACCAAAGCTTGAACCATAGAAATGGTAATATTCTCAGAGTGAGACTCTTCTAACTCTACTTCAACACTCTTAGCAATTTTAGCTAAATTCTGTCTCAAATCATCACTCACTACAAATACAGACTGCGCTGTTTTAATCAAAGCACCGTAAATCTTATTTGCGTCAAAATCTTCTACTGCACCGTTACGCTTTACAATTTTCATGTGTTTCCTACTTTCACTTTTAATTTTTTTTATTGGTCGCGGTAATTACGAATAAAGCGACCATCTACAAATTGGGCTACTGAGCTAAAGTTAATCGAGTGAGGATTATCTTCAGAAATGTATTCTACTTTAATCAAATCTGTATCATCACAATATACAACGTCTGTAACCAAAATCGCTATAGATTCAAACTCAACCGTTAACCACTCAGAACCAATACCAATCCAATTCTTCCAATAATTTACCTTATCTTCTACTGTTACTTCCATGTTTCATTCATCCTTAAACAAATTTATCCGTTCAAATCGACCATCTAAAAATTCATCTAATGGGCGAATCCAATTAAGTTTTGAGGAAACGGTTAGTTTACTATAAGATACCGCAAGGGTTAAATTAGACTCAGTTACTACAATGTCTTTCACTGTATAAAGAACATTGGTTTTAACATGTTTCCAAATAGAACCTCTAGGAACAACGTCTCTAGCGCTATCTAACTCCACTAAAACACCATCTAAAGTTCTCATAAAATTAACCTCTCCACCACTGCTGCCTTGTTTTCTACCAAAGGAACTAATACCTCATGTATCTGAGAACCAAACAAACTTAAAAAGTTGTCTATATCCTTTACTTGAAAAGAAAGACCTTCTCCGAACTGATACCGTTTCTCTTCTACATACAAGAAAGTCGAATTAGTAGGTACTTGCCACTTCTTCTCTAATAAAGCTCTCTGCCCTGCTTTATCGTTATCCGGGACACAAATCACCTTATCAAATAAGTTAAGGACTGCACCTTTATAAGCATTTACGTCCGCCCCCATAGTCGCAATAGCGGGTACACCATAAGCATCCAAATGAAGAGCATCGAAAATACCTTCAACCACCACGACAGAACCTCGATACCGCTTATCTCCGTTAAAGGATTTATCCAAAGCCCTGTCTAAGTTGAACCAATGACTTTCTTTAGAGAAGTCTTTGTCAGCAATCGTATAATACTTGGGAAAGCCTTTTCGCCAACCTACTAAAGTTGCAATCGAACCATCTACGTTGCGAATAGGTACAACAACTCTACCTTCTAAATTAAAGGTTCCTTTATCTAACCAACCTACCTCATCTAAGGCGTTCATCAACTCAATATTGACCGAAGGACTTGTTGCAAACCCTAGACAATTTTCAGTCAAGTAAGACTTAATCTCATCATGGATATACTTACGCTGAGTGGCGACTTCAGATACCGATTCTAAATCAATAAGGTGCGATTTAACCAACTCAAAGACTTCTTCTTTGGTTCTCAAAGTATAAGTTCTTCCTTTCCTTTAAATTTCTTTTATTATAACACAAAAACGCAAAGAAAACAAGTCTTGGACTTGTTTGTTTCTTTATAACGAGTGAGAATTTAAACCTTTGTAGCACCAGACACCCCAAGCTTGATGGTAAAGGGTGTTTTCTTCCTCAGATAAATCGCGCGTCGTGCTGAGACCCCAATCTCCATCTGCATAAACTTCAAAATCAATACGGATATGCTCACCTCTCAGACGAGTGTGGTAAGAATAAGTCTCCGAATTGCCTGTGACAACTATCTTTATACCCCAATCTTGAATCCTTGAGTCTCTGTTAAACAAACGAACCCTCTTCAATAATTCATTTTTTGTTAGTACAAAGTTCTCCCCATAAGGGTTCTGTTGTGTAACGTAATTTCGCATTTTTTACTACCTAACTTTCTAACTGACTTAGTGTCTTTGAAATAAGTTTATTTTCTGTTGAAGATACAGAGCCTTCCAATTCAATAAACCTTAAAAGTTCTTGTAGTTTCTCAGAAGGTTTAGAACCCAAGATTTTTAAAGCATCTTCATTTGTTAGCTTTATATTTCGTGTTAAACTGATTGTAGGCATTAGTTCTACACCTCACAAAAGTCTATCGTTTGGTACATTTGAGCTTGCTAAACTTAAAAGTAAGTATCTAAGGTAAAGCAAGCAAACCCTGTGAGATACCCCATTGACTGCATCTTTAGGTTTGAAGTTCTTAAAGGACTGTAAACCTACCTCTAAAGTATCAGATTGCGCCCATCGAGGATTTAACTTAAACGAGCAACCATAATGATTTAATAAACCTAAAAGCTCACCTTTAGTAATTCCATTTGGGTACTTATAAGCAATAATATTGTAAACATCAACTTTATCTTTTGCTCGACGATCCACATATCTATTGCACATTTGAATTTTTCTTGCTAAAGAATGTACAATCGGAAGGACTTCAGACTGCCATATTCCGTTATTTGAACTAAAATCAATCTTCAAACAAGGAGTCACACAAGTACCATCTGTTACTTGAAATTTGTACGTTACCGAGGTCTCACGAATTTTTATCGGTTTGAAGGAAACCGTTAAATCTAGTTCATTGAGTCGCAATGCAAAACGGTCTTGAAATGTAAAATAATCAAGCTCAGACAAATCTCCAAAGTAGTCTAAATCTAAGTCCGTAGTTTCTCTTGTTTCCTCAGCTAAATCAATTAAACCTGCAAAATAATTTGAATAAATAGCGTGTGCGCCCACTACTGTAATCTTATTAAAGAAACCTAAATCTTCTTGCAAAGTGCGAAAAGCTAAATTTAATAAGTCATTGTAAGCGCGTTTTGTTTTAAGATTAAACAATGTCTAACTCCTTTCCTAATAGTTTTCTTACTAATTATTATAACGCAAACCACAAGAAAATTCAACTCTCTACGAGAGTTGACCGCCCCAAACCTATTTAGTTCTTCAACTGTTTTAAAACCTCAAAGAGCAGAGTAATGTCTGGAGCCAAAATAGTTTGAAGAGACAATAAAGCATAGTCAATTACGCAAAACGCAATTATGAATACCGCTAGTTTCTTTAGCCAACGTTTACGAATAAGGTTAACTTCTTCCTCAGAATCATAACCTAAATCTGAGTGGTATTTTACACCTAAATAAACTGAAACCCCTAACATCACAAAGACTGCAAAACTCAGTACATCGTTCCAAAGGTCAAAAACCTTATAAAGTTGCCACTGTGAACGTAGTTGTGGGTAGTTTCCCACAAATTGTTGCACTAAGTCTGTGCTTACATTTAGCGATTTTGCTAGTTCATCAAAGAGTTTGTCCATGTATATTACCTCCAAAGAAAAGACATCTTTAATTTTTTAAATGATTTATAATATCTAACAACACCGTGACATCCGGTGCGAATAAAGGTTGTACTGAAAGCAATATGCACGTACAAACAATTAAAACCACTATACTAATTATCAAACACTTAAACCAACGTTTGTAATGAAGGTTTACCTCTACTTTTCTATCAGTATTAGTTACTTCCGAATGATATTTCAACCATAAAATCCCTACTACAACTAACAATACAAAAACCGAAAAACTTAGTAAATTAACCCACCTATCAATAATACTATAAATAGTGTATTGCGAACGTAACTGTGGGTAATTACCTACCATTTGTTGTACAAAATCTGTACTCACATTTAGTGTTTTTGCTAACTCTTCAAATAATTTATCCATTTATCTTACCTCCGAAACGTAGATTTACCTAATTCATCACAATTAAGAATAATTAGTTTATAGTTTGTATTCACAACTTCTAGCGAAATGCAATCTTGAGTTTCACTTACAGTAAAAGTTACATAACTACCCAACAAAAGCGAACTTACAAGTTCAATAACGGTATCTACGTTCAAATAAGACTGCTGATAAGAAATAGAATCATGTCCGAGTCTGTCCTCTTCAAATTTCGACACCACATAACGTGCATTTTTCTTCAAATGTCGCCTCAATTTCTTAATGACTTTTTCCGTTGAGTAAACCGTTAAGCGTTTTGGTTTAGGCTTAAACATAAATACCTCCTTTAATTTTGTTTAATCTTTTATACTAAGTTATCTTCTCTACACCATATTTAGACATGAACTCTTGCACAGGTACTCGATAAGTCAGTTCCCAAAAGTGATTTAAGACATCAAATTCAACCATTATGGAACCCGCCTTACTGTTGTAATAAACATCTGCAATCTGACCTATGTATTCGCTACCTAAAATTTTAACCGTCCACTTAGAACCTAAATCTAAATGAGACCTCCAACTTTGAATTGCTTGCTCTAAACTCATATACTAAAACCTACCCCTTTCTACAGTTTCTCAAACCTTATCTACTCAATGCTTTACACTCAATCTAAAGTAAACTTTCTAATCAAAAATAGTCTCTGCTTTTTCCTGTTCAAAAGTCAAACGTAAAACACCCTTTATAGTCTCAAACTCTCGAATTTTACCTCTTAAAAACCCTAAGCGATTTCGATACCCTTTGATTTTTCTATATTCAACTTTAGTTAAGTAACTATCTATATTCTTTAAATCTACTAATTCACTAACTATAACGTAAGCTGAACTCTTCTTAGTACCTTGCTTATGAGTAACTTCCCCAACTAATTCACCTGAACTAGATCGCTTAAGCTCTTTAAACAAAGTTTCAGTCAACATAGTATTGGGAGTTAAGGTAACAACACTATGTGAACTAGTTTCCCACGTTAAGGAAAATACCTCAGAAATATCAGTTGTTCGACTGTAAACCATTACCCAATCTTTTTCATAAACAAACTCTTGTTTAGTAAAAGTCTCTAAAATAAAGTAAGTTAGTACAAAAACAAAAATTGAAACAAGTAGTGAAAGTGTGAAAAGTTTATCATCACTTACTACTGAATTTAGTAAAATAGCAACGCAAAAACATGCAAACACACCTAAAACACTCGAAATTATACCACAGTGAGACTTATTTAATAACCAATCAACCACATTTAACTCCCCTTCTTTAAACAGTTAAGAACAACTCACAATCTTAATTGTGTAATCAGTATTAACTAAAGTAACCTTACAAGCACCTTTAGACCCTTTAAAATCTACGATAGAAAACCTATAATCAAGATAATTAAGAACTTGCTCAATGGTAGCACCTTTATCTAACCCAGAGTCCTTGAATAAAGGGTAATCATTTTCACAGAAATATACCGAATATAAAGTACCTTCATGCAACTTTGTCTGCAATTTTGATTCTATGTTACTTGAACCATATACAGTTAAACAGTCAATACCCTCAGAATACATACTAGAATACCTCAAATCTTTATTTTCTTTATTATATCAAAAATACAAGAGTTTGTCAAACATAAAAAGCAAGACCTTCGAAGTCTTGCTCAATTTGAGGATACCGAGAGGTTATTTCTCTAAAAAAGTAACTTAAATCCTCACTTGTTGTAGTACCTTCCCCACTATCAAAAGTTACACGCAACTCACCGTCATATTCTGACTTTTCATGGGAACCTACAAAGTTAAATAGTCTGTTATAAGTATAATCAATTTTACGATATTCAACTTTGACAATCTTTGCAGTGCTACCTGTTTCACCTACCAACTCAGTTAATTTTGCTTTTCAAGTTATACTTGCATTATCTTTCTTTAAAGTCAAGTAGTGAGTGTAGTTTAAAACCTTTGAATTATCGCCACTATTGTAAATCTGAGTATTGGCAAGAGGTTCATTCAAAGGAATCTTGTAATCAAAATCATTATCGAAAGCTAGAGACAAATCAATGTCTTTATCGTTTTGATAGATTTGTTTCCACTCGGTTGCGTAAACCTTCTCTTCCTTTAAGTTTAGTGCTAAAAAAGGACACGAACATAACAGTAAAACAAATAAAACTAGGTATGTGTACCTAAACCATTTAGGACGGTTCCAATTAGACTCCTCATCTACACAGAACATCACAATAACCGCAAGTATAAGTATAACTAGAAAAGAAGCTAAAAACTTAGTTGAAATAAGCCAACCCATATTAAATTACCTACCTCATTCCAAATCTAAATTCAACAAATCTGAACCATTTGTGAACTGTTTAGAAAGTTCGAGAAGTTCGGACTCAGAAATATAAGTGATACCCTTACGCTTTATGTAAGACCAAGTGCGATTATACATCTCATCTGGAACAGATAACCAACCATAATCATTTCTAAAGAAAATCTTCAAAATTTGATCTTGAACCATAAAAATGGTTTGGTCTCCGTTTTTAAAATTGATACGGAAGGGTTTTAGTTCTTCAATTTCAAACATGTTTAGTCCTCAAATTCTATAACTACAAGCAAGTCTTTTGGCAACTTTAAGTTAGGTAAGTCCGTAAGCAAAACCCCTGCTAACACTGGAAACGAATACTTGTTAGAGTCAGAAGCGCAAAACTTCACAAAATCAATAACTTGACCTAGTGTAGTGATATAGCTACTCTCCCTACGCACAATTTCATTAAACGCGGTGAATACTTCTTGTGTTAAAGGCTCAAAAGTGAACAATAGTTCTCTTTCGTTCGTATCCAACAACTTATCACACAAATTCAATGGAATTTTCGTGTCTTTGAACTCAGATTGTCTAACATCAGTTACATGTAAGTGAATCAAATCAGTTAATCTCCAAACCATACCTTTTACCCCTCAAAATCACTGCGAACTTCTTCAACAAAGTCTTCTGAAATTAAACCTTGTTTTAAAGCTTCTTCCACTACAAATTCCTTAACTAAAAGCTCATTTAACTCCATCAAAGGTAAGGATACCATTTGTGTTTCTGTCATACTATTTTCCTTTCAATTCATTTGTGTAATAAGTTGCAAGCTCTTCCATGTATTTTGTTGTCCAACGTTTGATTTTTGCGAGTTGACTTGCACTCACTAAACTAATATCACTCAAAGGTAACATAGAGCTTTTACGCAACCAAACCAAACTTGAATCCGACCAAATATAACCATCACAAAGAGTTGCACCACTTTGCGAAAAATCCTCTATCTCAACGTTTAAAGGACTAGTTATATTAGAGTAAATAGCAACTTCTAATATAATGGATTTATCCTCCAACTTACGTTCAAGCAATTTCTTCAACTCAATCGAACAATATTCTAAGTTCTTAGGGTCTATTTTTACTAAATTTTCTTTTGTCATAAAACCTCCCCTACTCTGGTAAATACTGCCAAGAAAATCTTTCGCAATCGAGGATACCCTCAAAGTAGTTACCGTGTCTAACACTAAGCATGACCTGAGAAACTAAATAAGAACCATCAGATAATTTCACAAGAACTGGTTTGTATAATCTAGGTAAGTCGCCAACCAAAGGGAAGGTAAACTCCTTTTGTCTTTGCTCTGCAATCCAAGACTCGTCTTGCATTTCTTTTTCAAATATTAAGCGTCTGTCCCATACAGAATGCCACGCATTTTGAGGTTTTAATTCCGCATCATCTGAAACCTCAAAGAGAACCATAATAGAACTTGCTTGCAAAATGTAATTATTCTCATAGTTATCAAGTGACGAAGTATGTTGATACTGCACATCTTTGACTACAACGTGAGGGTTCTCAGCAACCCAAGCATTGAATTGGTCTGCTGTTTTGCAAAAGTCTGAAGGGGCACCATCTGTATCACTTAGAAAAATCTTTGTTTGTAACATAAGTTATCTCCTACAGTTTATTCATTCGTTTCGTAGAGCAAACAAATCGCTTCGTGGAAGTCCGAACCGGATACCCCACTGTCAGCAAAACCTGAAACATTTGCTTGATAGCGCATGTCTAACACACGAACCTGTGGATTTTCTGAAAGCCATTTGTTAGCTTTATCATCAGCACTAACCCAGTTTTCTCTAAAACCAGAGTCCGTTGTAAAAATCTTAATTTGCTGCATCTTTCAAATCCTTCTCTTTAACCCACTTACCATCTACGACTCTACCTTTACGGTCTTTAATCTCTTCCCAAGCGTGTTCCACACACTCAGTTAAGTTCCAACCGTAATGCTTCGCAATATGTTTTAAATCTGCAACAACATCTCGTAAAACCCAAATACCGCTTGCGCCTGACCAAATTAAATTAGTCGAAATAGCGATTTGGTCTAGGTGGAAACCTAAGTAATTAAACTCACCTTTATCTATCCACCAATACTCTTCGAAGAAGTTACGCTGACCTTTTGAGAACTGTTGCACATAGATAATCAAAGTGACAACTATATCACCGAGAGAGTCTTTTAATAGCTCTAAATCTCCTCGATAATAAGCACCAAAAAGTTCTCCAAACTCTTCCATGATTTTGTAGCGTTGGGTTTCATAAGGTAATTTGTCGATACCCCTAACCTTTGACCAGTTTTCAATCTTCTCAATTAAGAGAGGTACTTCTTCTAATTCTTTTCTTCTATTCACTTAACAAACCCTCCAAATCAATGTCAAAACCTTGTTTTAACAAGGTAAACAATAAGTCTGTTCGAGTTGTTGGAGTCAATTCTTGCAAGTATTGAGACAACCACAAATCTCGATCGATTTCAAAGTCTGTTATAGAAATCTTGTAATTTATTACACTAGGTAAAGCATCTAAGGAAACTTTGTAAGGTAGGCTGAAGGCTAAACCATTACCTACATCTAATTTCAAAGACTCACGATGAGGGTCATAATAGAAAGATGCATCTTTGGTCTTGAACAACCAACCCTCATTGTGTTTGGTGTTTTCTAAAGAGCAGTCTGCTAGGTTTTCTCTGTTGCTATAAAAGACCACTTCTTTTGGAAGTTTAAAATAATCGCTGCTACGAACCAAAATATCTACTTCGTCTGGTGTTAAGTTGTTAAACATCTAAAATCCTTCTTTTCTATTTACTAAAAATTTCTAAATACTTAGTCTACACACCGTAAAGACAGTCTAAAACATCATCAGCTGTCTCAAATTGAATTTCATCTGTTGCATAATTCTTTAGAGCAGTTGCTAACGGAGTCTTATGATTTACACAGTAATAACGAATTGTATATGTTCGAAAATCTACTCGGAAGACTTCTTTTACATTATTTGCCTTCAAGCGTTCAAAATACAGTGTCCACTTAGTTTTACGAGCAATGCGTTCATAACTAGTATCCATTACTTGATTTAGTTCATTTACTAATTCATTCATCATTGTAAGTTACCTCATTTTTTTTCTTCTATTAACCACCGTAAAGGCACTCAATAATACCCTCTACAGTCTCAAATTCAATTTCATCATCTGGGCGTTTCATTTGGATACCCTTAAAGTCGGTGTTATGGTTTACGCAATAGTACCAAATAATATTCGACTTCAGATAAATTCTGTAAATTTCTTTCACATTATTGGCTTTTAAGCGCTCAAAGTACAACAACCACTTGCCTTTACCTGCAATTCGTTCGAAGTCACTATCCATAACCTTAGTGAGTTCATCAACTAACTCGTCCATTCTGTTCAACATATTTCAACCTCAGTTTTGCTCCGGATTTACAATCAAATCCGTGTTTTCATAAATGTTCCCTACAATCGTGAAATCATCAGACAAACGTAGAAAATCACTCAAAACACGCATATTCTCATCATAAATCGAAGACCACAAAGCTGAGTCCTCCAATAGACCATATTTACTTTTAGTAAGCAAAAACTCAAATCCATCAAATTCTAAAGCAAAGTAATTATCAAGCGGAGTTTCACCATAAGCTTCATCTGAGTTTTCACAAAATGAACCGTCAGAGAAATAAACTGTATCAGCTACTTTAATAATACTCCCTACAAACAAAGGTTGACCCTTAGAGTCTACAAATGGAGTCTGAGGTAACAAGATACCCTCAGACATTGGGATGAACCGTTTATCTTCATCTTCCGTTATTGGGTAAATTTCTTGTTGGATATAATCAATTCCTGCTACTTCAAACATCTGCTTTGTTTTGGTGTCCCAAACTTTGCAACCTAATTTAATTGAGTCCATGTTCTTGCAACAACTCCTTATTTTGATAAATATTTCCTACAACTTTCACGTCAAGTTGAGTGTCGGACAATAACAAGTCTTCTAAATTCACTTCATAACGGTTCATAATGTTCAAACCAAGTGTAGTACGCTCCACAATACCGAGAGACATAAAGGTAGCTTCATATTCAGAATTATAGTCCTCAAACTGAACAATGTCACCTTCGTAAATCTCTATGGAGTTTTCCGAGTTATCGAAAACGTGGAAAGACTGCGTTACAAACTCAGAAGATAAAGCTTGTGCAATAGGGAGTTTCTTACCTGTGAATGGAGAGACAACCTCATAGACTTGACCACTAACACTTCGCTCTAAACAATGGTCAGGAACCATGAGACAAAGCTCTGGGTCCCATGCTCTCATTTTTGGTACGGTCATTTATTTAACCTCACTTAACAAAGCTTGCAAACTATAAACAATATTGTCATTTGCCATTTTCTTAATAGCAGTTGGGAATAAGCGTTTCAGCTCACCCCTCACTAAATTGTCTTCGCAGACAAGCTCCAAAGGAAGGATACCCCAAGGATGCTTAGACTTAATTGACAACAACAATCGTAAGGTAGAAGCGTAATAAACATAATTATTTTGCTTTTCTGCTACTTCTTTTGCGTACTGTAAGTGGTCTAATGCCACCTCAAAGTCATCTTGTTGATGTTGAGTTAATTTAACCCCACCTACAATCTTCTCAATTAACTCAACTGTCAAATCGTCTAGTGTAAACTGAGCCACCTCAACCGAAGAACTTGTTAAATCAACACCTTCAGAAATAGCTTGTTTCAAAGAAATTGCACTTGCAGACTTAGAATCCTCAGTTGGTAAGTACAAGATTGTGTGACCCAAATACTTATATCTACCCCAACTCAATTCAACGCTATGTGTATGACCAAATTTCTCAAAATAATGATGAACAAACTCCTGCAAAGTCAAACTATCTGCACCATCGATAGCATGAGCAATCAAATCTTTGAAAATCTCAGTAGCGATACCGAAACCTTTGTCTCTATCATCTCCATAAGAATGGTAAGCACCTATCTCTTGAGGTTTAATGGTCATCTTTAAATCAATAACTTTACCGTCAACCTCAGTTGAAATCTCTATCAAAATCTCACAAATATTGGTACGATTGTCTGCGAAAGTTCCTTGAAATTCATGTACTTCATGAACTGTATCCGTGATGTTCTCAATCGTGAAATCTTTAAATGTAACAATAGACATAGTATTTCTCCTTTAAAGTATTAAATCTTGATATAAAACAATAGAACTAAAAAATGTCTTGTTTTAGTTGTTTATGATATTTAAACAAAACATTTAAAACAACTTTTTCTGAACGGTCTAAATAATCTTTTCGATATTTGTAATCGTCATTGATGTGGTCATAAATTGCTTTCCAATTTATGTATGAGTTATCAATATTTTCTCGGACTACTTTTTCGAAATCTTCTGCTTTGATTTCCTCATTATATTTTTCATCATAATTTGAAATATATTGGATTAGAATGTATAAATCACTATAATAAACGTACAAACGTTTCCAATCAACGTCTTGAGAATTTTGTAATACTGTGGATAACTTTCTATAACCATCTCTTTCAAAGGAATCCCATCTATCTTTACCAATGCGACAAAAATTGATGAAATTACAAATCATAGCATTTTCTATAAAGTCAGGATAGGTTTTTGGCATACTAATCTCCTTTGTTATGGACACGCAACCCAAGTTGGGTATTCTAAGTCGTACCCAACATCATTTGGAGAGAAGAGTACATCTTCAATATATGACTTAGAGTCCTTATCATAATGCATCAAAGTCAATGTCATAGAATGTTTAAATGCAATTCGAATGACCGCAGTTAAAGCTGGTGTTAAACCTGTCACATAAATGACTAAATCATCACCATCAGTAATACCTAACTCAGTGAATCTATCTGCTACTTGATTTCTCAACGCTTTAGGGTCGATAGGGAAGCTAATATCACCCTCAGCGAAGATGTAGGTTGTTACATCTTTTATTTCATGTCGATTGTCACATAGACCTAGTTTGAATGTTGTAGCCATATTTTTATTCTCCTGTTTATCTTTATTTTTAAGTATATCTCATTATAACACAAATAAAAGAATAAGTCAAGCACTAAATGACTTGACCTACTCCCATCACAAGTAAAAGCAAAATAAAGGATACCGAAAGTAAGAAAATCAAACCGTTTAACCACCACTGCACAATCTTTTTCTTTTCTGCTTTAGTTGATGCGTGTTTGAATAACTTCCAACAAATGCGAGACCAACTTGCAAAAAGTAAAACCAAAAGACCGATAAAAACATAAGGATGTTGATCTAGGTAACTTAAAAATGTGTGAGCATAGTTTTTAAGGGTATTCCAAATTTGTGTATAGTTCATGAGTATAATTTTTCTAAATCAGAATCAGAAAGCAAACTTAACTGAAAACTATCTAAAGTATCCAATAAGCTGGTATTCACTTCAAGGTCGAACCATTCACCTTGAATGTTAATTTTATAAGCATAAGGACTGTAAGACCTATATCTTTTATTCAACAAATAAATCAAACGAAGAAACAACAAACTATAATGTTGGTCTAACCAGACCCAAAAGGAGTGCTCAATTAAACGGTGTTTAGAATCTCTTATATTTCCCCAAAACTTCATTTCCTTATTCGTAATAGAGACTTCAATCGCCAACATATAGGTATCTTCAAATTCGTAAACGAACTTAAGCTCATCACCTAACTTGTGGTTATTATCGAAATATTGGATACCGAGAAAGGCTAAAACCTCTTCGAGTGTAGCTTCTCTCATCAAATAAGTAAGGTCTTTGTCTAGCTTTTGTAATGTTTTTAGTGTCATACTTGCTCCTATGTAAGAATTTTTAAACCTTTATAATAGTAAAGGTAGTCAAGCAAACTAGTTTGAGTTACAACTTCTCCTAAAGATTTATTTAACCAATAAGCTAATGAGTCTTTACCAAAAAGATTTTGCGTATAAGCTAACAACCTAAGCGACTTTAAGAAAATTTCCAAAGAAACTGAGTTATCTTCCACTAAAATAACTTTCTTTTCTTTTCGGAGTCGTTGTTTGATTAAGTCAAATTGGTTTAAATTTAATTCCGGTAAGTCTGAATTGAAGAAATAATAGTCTTTATAAATCTCAATCTTCTGCTTTAACTCCGAGTAACTAGTTAAACGTGGAAATATGTACTGAATTAAATCATCCATATCTTTAATTCTAGTAGAGAATAACTTCATAACCGCTAAATCCTCATAGGATAAAACCTTTACATTTAAGTTTTTGAAACCTTTTAACTCTATCGCACTATAAGCATCTGTACCATATAAAGCGAAAAAAGTTTTCACATTACTAGAGAACCCAAGGCTCGAAAGATACCCTTTAGGTAAGAAATCTAAAGAACCGATAAAATCCACATCTGAAGTAAGTCGAGGTTCACCCAATAGAGCCAAAGCTGAGCCACCTACAATGAGGACTTCGACTTTTGGGAATACCCCTTCTGACTTTAAATCTAATTCTCTCAATCGCTCTAAAATATCAGACTTGTTTAAAAACAAAACCAGCACCTCCTAATCATTGTCTCGCTCAAACCACCCACCAAGTGCCATTTGAATATTTAACCAAACCTTGTGTGGTAGTTCTTCTTCGCTCATATCCGCAGAATAAGTACCATTTTCAAAAGCTGAAATCAATTCAGTTAGCTCTTGATACCGAATTTTGTCTGCCATGAAGAGTCTCTGAGCCTTTAGAAACTCAATTACTCTCTTGTCTTTCTCACTTAGCATTTAAAACCTCTTATTTTGCTTTCTATCAAATTTTCTATCTGAGAGGGAGAAATTATCGACCTCAACTTTAAAATAGAAACTGGGGCAATCTGAGACTTCTGAGAGTGCTTTAAACTATTTTCTCTCAATTTACGAAAAAGAGCAGACAACTATCTGCTTTCTTTCTGTCCAAACTGCGTTTTTGGAAATGAGAACTTGAGGAGTCGAACCTCAAACCTAGACCAACTATTGTTGAACAACAAGTTTACTAGTTCTCACCTACTTCTTAGTTCTTCTAAAAAGTAGAAAACATGAAACATCACAAATTACATCAGAGAAGTGGTTGCTAAAGACTAGTAAAAGTCATGTAAGAACCTTTCTTTATGTATAAATTTGTTCACACGAAGGAATCAGCTTCGTGCTATGAAATTAAAATCGTTTAAACTTTTAATCCCTTAAATTAAACCATATCAGACAGAGAAATTTTAAAGTAACTACCTATTGAGATGATTTATCATATATCCTTTGAAATCTAAGAATCAAACAAAACCCAAAATTGAACTTTTAGATAGAGTTGATTTTACAGACCTTTGAACCTTACCAGTTAAGAGACATCCAAAACAAGGAACTGTAATTGGAGCAACAGTCTTCCCTTTGGAACCTTGGCAATTAAATAGATATTAAAACTCTGAAAACTACATACGCTAGCTCTTCGCCTTTTGGAACTTTGACAATCAAATAGGCACCAAAACAATCTATAAGGCATGGTTACGATAACTTGTCCTTTGGATTCTTAATAATCAAACAGGTACCAAAACTGAATACAAGCGAGTTGGTATTTTGGTCAGCCTTTGGAATCTTAATAATCAAACAGGTACCAAAACCTCACATATTTAGTTTTAAAAGAACCTATCTGTTTAACAAAGCTGCAACATGGATGTTATTGTCTGCTCATAAGTTACTACTGGATACCCCTCGAACAAGAGTTACCGCTTATGCACATTGCTTCTTGAGCTGAGAATAGACATCTGGTCGCTTAGAAGTCAATCAAACCTGTGTTTGAATTAACGACCTCCTAACGAAGTCTCCAAATTAACTCCGAAACCTTTTAAAGTCTTGTTTAGGACAAGTTTTTAATTAAAGTATTCTTTACCTACAGATTTTAAATCTGTGGTTAGCTGTGACATTGTAAACTCTTGATTGCGTAAAAATGTATCAAAATCAGACTTACAACCTTCAATATCAACAGTTAGTCCGTCTAAATCTACATGTTGAAGTAGAAAAGCTGAGTATAAGTCACGTTGAACTAAATCATCACCAATTTTCTTTGCCCGTGTACCTAACGAAACTTTAGTATACTCTTCAGTTAAATGATTTAACTGTGAAGCCTTTACCTCCCGTGTGTTTGCAAGAATGAAAGTTTTACCTTGGTACAGTGTTTTATAACGAATTTGCTCAATCAACATAGATGGTGCTTTATGTAAAAGAGTTTTACCAAAGCGTTTCTTAGACTGGTATTTACCCGTCTTTTCACTAACTTTTGTCTCTTTAGTACGAGCTTGCAAACCTTTAAACGACATTTGCTCTACTACGAACGTTGAACCCATACGAACAATCTTGTTAGCTAAGGTTTTATGAGCCAATTTCCGTTGTTCTGTCGCTTTACGACTTAATTCCGAAAGTTCTGCTTTGGTTTTTAAATATTCCTTCGAATCAACCCAAAGTTGGCGCACACCTCTTTTGATAGTTCCATCTTCATTGTACTTATGAGGATTGTTCGCTCGACGTTGACGGTCAAGTTTACGTTGTAAACGAGCTACTTCTTGTTCATCAATCGTTACATCTTTTGCTAGTTCTTCTAATTCTGTTTGGTAATATGAGGATACCGCAATGGTTGACGTACCAATGTCAATTCCTACAGAACCACCCAATTCAGAAGTGTGTTTAGTTGGGAGTGTTCCTTCAAAAATAGACTGTACATAGTAGTTCCACTCTCCAAACTCAAATCTGCGAACCAAACGGTTGTACTTCAACGTATTCCGCAAAACTTCTTCCTCAAAAGCATCGTTTTCGTTACGAATAGTACAAGAGACTTTCTTTTTGCGAGTGGAAACAGTGAAAATAGTGTCTTTCACACTAACTGCTACATTTATTCTACCTTCAAAAGAAGTCAATGTACCTCTAAGATTTACTTTCTTAACACCTTTAGCAAACAACACTTTACTAAATGCATCCCAAGCTCTGAAACCTAACTTAAGAGCAACGTCAGAAGGGATGTAATCACTATAATTACGAGCATTACGATAATCATTAGCAAACTTAGCTGCAGTGAAATTACCTACGAGGTCGTATTTAACCCCAAGTTCTTTCAAAATCGCATTGCGTTCTTTCCCTTTAGGGAACTTATATGATTTCTTGTAAAGAGGGTCTTTCTTCATTTTAGAGTAACGCTTTAATAATGTAATCAACGTTTTCTTATAAATATCTTCTGCCATACGGAAACGCTTTGCAAATTGCTCTTTGTGAGACTTATTTGCATTCAGTTTACGCGTATAGATAAAGATTTGTTTACCTTTCTCCATGTGAAGAGACCTCCTTTCAAGTTTTAACTATATTTATTTTACCACACTAGGTAAATTTTGTCAAGATAAAATTAGCTAAATTATAAAAATATATTGAAAAAGTAAGTTTCTATAACTAAAAGGAGAGTTTTAGGGATACCCTTTGTTAATACTCATCAAAGTGTAAACCTCTAAGGTAAGTTTCTAATTCATCCTCATTCTTTTCTTGGAAATATTCCCATTCCTCATCTGTAACCCTACCTTTATCTACTCGCTGACCTAGACGACCAAACCGATCTGAATAATATAGCATAGTATTATTTTCAGTAACTCTACCTATATCCCTCTCAACCATCTGATTCGGTTCTGGAAGACAACCGAAGCAAACCCAATAGCGAGGTTTCAACCGAGGATTAAAAGTATAACACCTAGTACCTTTTCCTAAAGTACAACCACAATCTTTACAAATTCGATCCGATTTAATCGTTACAACCTTACAATTCGAATTAGGTTCTTCAAGTGTTATCTCATTTATTTCGACAATAGCTTCTGAAAAATAACGAACCCCTATTTTCTGAGTATTTAATATTCTAGGCACTTAAACCACCCCCACTTCAATAAAAGGTCGAACACAAACTTGAGTATTAATCGTAGACTCAGATGTGTAAGGTTTGACCTCAAGTGAAGATACCCAAGTGGTGTGGGGAAGTTCTACATAGTTAGAACAAGACAACCAATCAAGAACTTTACTTAACTCATGCAAATGCTCTAACTTTTCTAGGTAAACTCGTTTTCCTGCACCTTTGTTTGTAATAAAAACATTTTCAATCGAAGTTCTGAATTGAACCGAAGTAATTTGAGGAATAGGTTGTTCAAAATTTAAAACATCAGACCCTTCAAATTTTTCCGGGAAATCCCAATAACCTGTCATACATGCTAAATCAAAACCATCCTCATAACTGTACCAAACATGAGACAACAATTTGACTGCATCGTGCGTGGACACAGAATATAACATAGGAAAATCTACGTAGTGACTTGTGATTACTCCTAATTCTACATTACCTCTATCTTTAACTTGAACTTTCAAATCAGACTCGGATACCGAAACCTCTATATCGAAGAAAAACTGCTTTAAATAGTTTTCTAAGCTATTTTTCATAGCATTTGGATTTACTTCTCTTAGCTTAATTCTGTATTCTTCTTTAGTTACTTGCAAACCAAATTTTTCTAAGTAAGTTTGATAATCAGTTTCTAGCTTTTTATTAAATTTCAAAATAAAATCTCCATTTCAAATTTTATTTATTATACCACAAAAATACCAGTAAATCAAGTAAAAACAAAGAGAACCCAAGCACTCTAAGGGTTCTCTCCAAATTGTATTGAGTTCTTCAACCAAACTACGTTTAATAGCACGTAGTGAACTACAACAGTTTCTTATCTTGTTGAGGATATGTTTCAATCTCTTCAACTACCTAACGTTGAATGTCCATAAGACTAAAACACAAAAGATGAAAACTGACTTCTCAGTAAGTTCAACCTTAATTAGTTATTTAAGTATATCATATAATCAAAGGTATGTCAAGAACTAATAAGCAGATTCTGTATTCATTAAGGTGTTCATCACAGAATTAGCAATAACCTTAGCTAATTCAACTGGTACTGCATTCCCTATCTGTTGTTGAATGGAGATACTTGAACCTTCAAAAATAAACTCATCCGGAAAAGTCTGCAACCGTGCAAGCTCACGTGGAGTTAACGCTCTATTTTGAGAATAGTGAAAAACTTTTCGCATATCTCCAGTTACCGTTACTGAGGGTTCCTTACTGTTGTAGCGAATATACTTACGAACATCACCTGTTGTTGGTCTTAAATCTTCAGGTATCTCAGAACGATTACCCCCATCACTCACATAAGACATTTTCTCTAGCATTTGTTTGGAATGATTCATAGCTACATGATTAGGAACTAAGGAAGAACACCCACTGTCTAAAGAGGGTAAGTCGTCTATAGCATCTTTTACAGTCCGAACTAAATTTAATGGTAAAGGAAACTCAAAATCTCCACTTTTATACCCTACTATAAAAATACGTTGACGTTTCTGAGGAACACCATAATCACAAGCTTGCAACACCTTGTATTTTACTCGATACCCCAAAGTTTCAAAAGCAGAAACTACTTCTTTCAACGTTTCTCCTTTATTGTGTGTAGCTAGGCGCGCTACATTCTCCATAACAAACATCTTAGGGTTTATAAGTTCAACGAAACGCACAAACTCTTTAAATAAGTAATTTCTTTCATCTTCTATAAACTTACGACCGATATTTCCAGCTAAACTAAACCCTTGACATGGCGGGCCTCCGATTATAACATCTACTTCTTGAGCCCCTTTTAACTGTATCAAATCTTCATTGGAAATAGTCTTAATATCTTGATTTAGCAGTAAATGATTTGGGAAATTTCTTTGGTATGTTTTAGCCGCGTTTATATCATACTCTACTGAGAATACATTTTTGAAACCTATATCATCAAACCCTAACGAAAAACCACCTGCTCCTGCAAACAAATCGATGTAAGTATAAGTCATGCTTCACTCCTAAGTCATTTTAATATGTTTAAGTATAACGTAAAAACTTTGAAAAATCAAGGTTTAATTGAGGATACCGCAAGGTTATTTTCTTCCAAATGTAAAATTAAAGCAACCACCTCATCTACTGCAGACTGAGGTAGCCAGGAGTCTAAATCCAAAATAGACTCATCTAAAACAACTTCTTTAATCATTAGTCAACCTATTCCTCATATAACAAAAATACGAAAGAGGTTACCTTTCGCACAACAGTCGATAAAGTTTAATGTCTCTTATCCGACAAAACTCAGTTTTCCCCAACGAAGCCTTCACCAAAAAACCCTAAACAAAGCTTGTAATTAAACCTGTGGGTAGTCTAAAAACTTTATAACGCTTAAGCATACTCAAAGTAACACTTTAATGTGACGTGTCGGACTCGAACCGACTAACACTTGTGCCACAAACAAGCGGCTCACCACATTGCCTTACGTCACCACAATAAAAATGATGTAGCTGATTGGTACAGCGCTCATCCCAATCACTTGCGCCAACCACGTCCGTAGCCAGACTACATCGTAACAACATATCTCCCTAACAGCGAGGGTGGTATATTGTCACCAAGTGCACTTGGGGAAGCAAGAACCCATCGAAACAGATTTTCGCCATAATCCCATGCCGATTAACGGATTCGAACCATTGACCCTCTGATTACAAATCAGATGTTCTACCAACTGAACTAAATCGGCTCACTAAGTTTGTGGTCAAGCACTTAGAAAACTTGTCGAAGGACTCCAACCCTTCGAAGAAAGCACCCACGGTTAACCAATCTCATTAGGTTCCGAGTATCTTGGAATTATGTGCTTTTTATTTTAGGATTCCCACCTATAGACCTTCTACCAAAGCCTATCCCTGTCGAGTATTGAGCATACCCAGTCAACTTTGTTACTGCTTGGTTTTCGCTAGTAGTTGACCTAGAGTTTCTTTTTTGGGTTCTAAAGAAACTTAAACCTCAATTGTGTGTAGCAGAAGAGAAGTGCGCAAAGCCCTTCTTTTGCACCAACCACCGAGTGTAATTGGACTACACTATTTATAAGGAGAGCTAAACCCTCCAAAAATTGCTCTTTACTGACATGCTAGAGCGAGCGTATCAGTATTTAAGTTTCTTGGTTTTTTACTTAAGGGGTCAAGGGGTGGAAACGACAGACCGCTGCCAAACTTGCGCCTTGCATCCACCTAGTTTTAATGTACACTCAACTAGGATTACCACCTGAGTTTTATGACTTCATTGGGTTATTGGTCACGTATAAAAGGTATTTACTTATATCTTCAACCTTGTAAATGTGTTCTCCCCTAAAAGTTATTTTGACAAAGCAGGGAACAAGCAGTTAGAAGTTCTTAACACGTTTTCCATAAATGACTATATTAAACAGGGAGCCATATTATATCAGATTTACAAATAAAATACAAGTAAATTCGGTTTTAAACCCTCACCCGCGGTGTACACCGAAAACCCTAATCAGAAGCTCGTCTAGATACCGTGAGGTAGCACCTTAAAGTCAACGCTCGTTTAATGTCAATGAGACAAAACAGTTTAATGTCTTATTTAGGACAATAATTTCCAAGTAAAAAATTTAGCTCTTCTTGAAAACACATACCATTTTTGTATCAAAAGGAACTGAGTCTAACTCAAAGTAATTCTGTAAATAAGTTAAATAACTCTGATCTCTATACCTATAAATACCTTGCAACTGTAAACAAGCTTTCCAAGGATACAAAATCCACTTCATGAGTGCACTTGTAACGTTGTATTGTTCCTTTGACTCACGACTCAAAGACTTCAAACCCCAAACGGTATGAAAAATAATCTCATAAGCATCTTTCACAGTAGTTACAATAAAACCGTCTTCTGTTGTCTCAACATTATCAATAATCGAGTTTTTCTGAAGTTCTTGAATCCAAGTATGTATTTCTATCTCAATTTGTTTTGAAACAGGTCGTAGTGTGAATAACTCAGATACATCATCTGGACTAGCCCAATCTCGAATAATTAAAAAACCACCCGGTTTTAAACTATTTATAATCATCGATATAGTTTCTGTACGCTCTTGACGAGTTAAATAACTCAAAATTTCATGGAAAACACTAGAGAGATAAATCACGTCAAATTGAAATTCTCGCTTAAGCAACTCATATTTAGTTACTACATTTACACCCATACGAGATAAAGTATTTTGCACAGTAGGAGAAATATCATAGGAATAGTAATCAGCACCCGTAGAAACTACATCAGCTATAAACTCCGAAGAAATACCAGAGCCAAAATCCAAAAGTGTAACTCCATCTCCAAGTAAAGGCTCAACTACCTTAAATTTAGACTCAGCAGTTTGGTTCATTCTTTGAATATAGCTATGATTATTGTCACTTAAATAGTTATCCATTAAATACTCTCTCAGTTTTTCTACATGTTTAGAAAAATATCAATTCTTAGACTTCCATTTTTGAAGAAATCTGATAACTTGTTCTACTTCTGACTTAGATAAATCGTAAGTACCATAGTCATACGAGCCTTTAGTTTGACAAGTAATAGATACCCCATCATTATAGCCTTTTAAGGTTAAATCTCCATCAACATTCTCAAAATCTAATTGACTCATAATTACATATTTCCTTTTCTTATAGTTATGTACCTTGTAGGACTCAAGCCTACAACCTTTAACTTATGAGGCTGACGAGCTACCACTACTACCATTCCGCTATAATATAATAAACACGAGCAGTAGGAATTGAACCCACACTGAAGGTTTTGGAGACCTTAGTTCTACCTTTAAACTATGCCCGTAAAATGGAAGGGGAGGGATTCGAACCCCCGAACCCGAAGGAGCGGATTTACAGTCCGCCGCGTTTAGCCTCTTCGCTACCCTTCCAAACTATAAAAACCCAAGGTGAGTGTATGATTAATTGGCTTTGTAAACGTAAAGGAGATTTTACATTGGGTATCACCTTGGAATGGAAAGGATAGGACTTGAACCTACCACCCTCGGTGCTTCAAACCGATGCTCTACCAACTGAGCTACCTTTCCTAAAAGGCTCCGACTTTCAGAGCATGTAGATATAAAACCTAAGTACCTACTCTATATTCCGTTTCTATTTCTACGAACAAGTCACCGCCATTATACGGATTGTCTTCGGTCACCGATATAAGTTTCAAGTCTTTTGTGACTTTGTTACACTTGAGTGACTTATATCATACCTGTCTTTACGGTAGGAAGCTACCGTAGAATAAAGCCCTTAAACGTACTACCTCAATACGCTGACTTTATCTCTACCTTTTCAGTTAACCTAACAGTTGAGGATTTAAGGTTGTTAGATACCTTTTATAATGTGTGACGGTCTCGAAGGGAATCGAACCCTCGATCTCTGCCGTGACAAGGCAGCGCGATAACCACTACGCTACGAGACCAAAATTCTTAGTTATGAGGTTTAGTATCTGTATCCTGTTCCTCAACTAAATTCAATTTAGAAGTGTCAATACCTCTTGTTTCTAAAGCACTTAATAAATCATCTAGCAACATCTCATACATGTAAAACACCTCTAAACTAATGTAATAGGACGGTCTTGAACCGACTTCCCTAGAAGTAGCGCTACTTCTCCTTACTGCATCACCCTACAAATGCTTCTACTACTAAGTTAAACTAAGCTCCAACCTCAAAATTAAACTGAACCAACCCTTCAAATATAATAATACTAAACCTTTATGTTATCTTTTACCACATCAAAATAAAACTTCATTTAGCAAATTTAATAAAAGTTCGTTAGTCAGTATTATTAAACAATACCTACTCTAACTGGGTGTAACACTCACCCTTTATCCCATCTACTAATGTATCAAGGACTACTTATATAAAATAACGTACAAAATCACCGTAAACCCCTTAAAGATAAACCCTAAGGCAATTCCCAAAGTTACGTACCTTTGGAGAGCTGGCTGTAGCTCAGACCGGGTTAAAGCTCGGTTAATACACCGTATGGGAATCGAACCCATGTTACTGCCGTGAAAAGGCAGTGTCTTAACCACTTGACCAACGGTGCATGTTCAAGAGTACCCTATCTCAGTCAGATACCCCTTTATTAAACACTTGTTGCTTGACACTACTAGACAACTAGGTCTAGGGAAGACTTGAACATCCACTTCAGCTCTGAGAAACCGCGTGCTATTTTCAACAACGACTTGAGGAGGAATCGAACCTCCGTTCTAAATGCTCATCCATCATCAGCAATCAAGTCTTAGCTTGAGGTAAGTCTCTGCTTTTCCGCAGACGGATTTGGCTTTCGCGACCGTGTTCTTTAAAGGCGACCTCTACTCCTTGTAGACAAATATGTGCAGATGTTTGTAGTCGTTATTGCTCAGTTAAATCTATCTACTGCAAAAACTTAACTTCTATGTTCTTAAGTATATCATAATAAAACAGATTTGTCAACAAGTTTTTGCTAAAAACTTTAATTTAGTCGAGAAATTTGAAAACTATAAGAAAGTTAAAGCGCTCTGCGATACCCTTGTAAAGCTTTAACACACCGTTCATACTCCTTTTGGAGCTTGTAACGGTAAGACTTCTCAGTGTCGATATAAAGTACACAAGGACTAGTAGGTTGGAGCTTAGGATTGTTATTATCCCTCAAATCCCAACTTGACTCAACAGAACGAATCTCTAAAGGTTCTTGTGTTTGTAAGACTTTAATCAATTTTCGTTCAGCGTATCTGTTATACTGATCACTACCATATAGAGGTTGTGTATCTACCAACTTGTATGTAAATTCTGTATTTTGGTGGATACCGTAGTGTTCAATAAACCAAACTACTGCTGGACGTGCGTGGCTTACAACCTCATTACCATCATTTGAGTAAATGTGCTCTGGCTTCTCCTTACCTGATTTATAAAAGTATTTTTCTAAGTTGTAAATAGAATCGACAGGTAAATCACCATACCCTACTGTATAACCATGAATGACTAAGTTGTAGGCAGTATCAGTTATAGGAACGTCACAAAGCTTAGTTGCGTATTCTTGAGTTAGGCGCTCATATTCCTCATCAGAGTCTACAATGTCAAAATCCAAATACAAACTTGCGTAATTATGATACGGTCTTAGTTTCACACGTGTACAAAAACCTAACTCTAAAACCGATTTTAAAGGAATTTTAACTAACTCACTACGAGTTAAGTCCACAACTGAAACATCTTTGTATTTAATTGGCACATAATCTCTAATCTTTAATTCAGGTCTGTTGTTAAATCCACCTAAAATAATCTCACCCGTTTTAAAGCGATAACTGTCCAAAATCTTGAACAAACGTTCATAAGTTCTAGGTACAGAAAAGTAGCGAACCACTCTATTACGATTTTCATAACCTTCTGTTATTCTCAATAATCTCAAGTTAATACCTCACTTTTACTTAGTTTATTTAGTATAACATTTAATTGAAAATTTTGCAATAGAAAAAAAAGCAACCCAATATAGAGTGCTTAGTCTTGTTCTAATGAAGGTTCGTAACCATCTAACAATTCTTCTAAATCATAATTAAGAACATCTAACTGCTCAGATTTATTCTTCAAAATCACCTTGCCATTTTCAAAAATAAACTCTACTTCATCCCCCTCAGATAAGTTCAAGTTTTCTAAAACCAAAGAAGGTAAAAGGATACCCTTACTGTTTCCCCATTTAGTAACCTTTTTAGTTCCTAAACTGCAACGATAATATTCTTTAACCATTTTCAATACACCTCTAATATTCCTCTATTAAAACCAATTACAAAGACTTAAAAAAAGTTTCTAATCTCTCAGTAGCTTCTTTCATACGAGATTCGTATAAAGACTTATCTTCAGGGAAAATATCAAGCCAGTCAATACTTGAGATATAATATCCTGTTTCCTTATAAATTTGTTCAGAAACCTCTTCTAAAAGTGTAGCTAATTTATCTACCTCAGTAGGTTTAAAAACCCCAAGGTCACAGATAATACCTTTATTAAGCCAATAATAAGGATTAATGCAAATATGAACACTACAAGGGTATTCAGACAGAACTTCTTTTGCTAAAGTTTTCATAAGAAATGACAATTTCTTCACCTCCGTATTCCTTAAGGTATAACACCTATATCAATTCTAGTCTTCTTTACTTATTTTGTTGTAAAATTCTTCCGAAATCCTATTTATCCTTTTGGGGAAGAAGGATACACAAAATAATTCAACAGATAAATATGTGAAGCTATTTTCTACCAACATCTGCTTGTATTTCTTAGTCGTTATAGGAAACCCATTTAAAATAAAGAAAACCAAACTAAATAACAAGAAACTACTGCAGAAAAACCCTGTAACAATCAAAAGAAACAATAGAATGTAAAACCATAAAAGACCGTTGTCAGACATTGTTACATAGTTGTTTTTCACCGTAGTCACTAAATAAGAAAACCCTATAAACAAGAATAAAGTAGCAATTAAAGGCACTACCAAATGCTTAAATGCTATTCTTCTAAAAGACTTATTCACGATAAATCCTACAATTCTTTATAATTTAGATTCACTATCAAGTTTTACTTATTAATGAAGTACCAACCAATCCTCTAACCACCACCAAGTAACTCCTTTACGAAATTCAACTTCGTATAAAACATCACCATAATAAGTGTCTGTATTGATAATTTTACCTACACGACCCTCGTAAGGTCTCATATCATTGCTCCAAACATTAACACCTTGTTTACGTTGATTTTCAGTCAAACGTTTAACTTTCACTTTAGTTCCAATAGCTAACATATCTAAAATCCTCTCTATTTGTTTTACTTTATGGAGCCGGTGGGAGTCGAACCCACGTCCAAACGACCTTTCCAGTTAACCTTAATGCGCACTGCTACGTTTCAATATTCGACTTTTAGGAAACGTACAAAACTAAAAGTTATATCTCGATTTAACAACTAAGTTGAGAAACCTTAGTTGCGAGTACCGAGGTTTATAGCAACTAAAAGATACCGGTACTTATCTCAGTCGCTTGTCTATTCGACTTTTACTTGTGTTGAATGACAACTAAGCCGAAGCTTAGGCAGCCATTTCAACGTTTTGAACTGTGTTTGCAGTTATCTTTAATTTTGACTATAACGTAGTCACTCGGTGCGAAGTTAAAAAGTCCAATCGCCTGTCGAATCCAGACGACCCCTCATTAAGATAAATCTATTATATCAGAAACAAAGTAAAATGTCAATACTTAACCTTAGTAGTTTCAGCTTTTGTAGGTGTTTCAGAAAATAAAATTAAACCAAATAAACCTGCAAACCACAGAAAAACCAAAGATGCTGCTTGTAACCATAACTTACTGTTGAGTTCAGATTGGTTAAATAAAGTGGAAACGTGAGAGATTAAATCAATCGGAAAATTATACTCGGTTGCAACAAACATACCAAATGCAAAAAGAAAACATAAACCTATGTAAATTTTCAAAAACTTAATTTTCATTCAAGACCTCTATTTATTAAGCTATTGTTCGTTGAGATAAGAACGAAAGAAGGTCTTCTGTGGTTTGACATCTCATCAACCGTTTAAACTCTAAACTATCTGCAATTATAGACTCCAACTCCATGTTTTGAGTTGGATCATAATAACTTATAGTCAAACAATTACCCTCATCTACTCTTATCTGAGCAGACACTCCGAACTCACTATCGAAATCTTCTAAAACTACTTCTAAGTGTCTTTGTAACTCTCTTAAACTAGACTCTAATTCGTTATGTAGTTTCATCATTTTGTTGTAGGTTAGCATTTTTTTGGATACCCTTTCCTCTTAGATATAAAAAGTTTACCAGCAAGAAGTTATACCAGTAAACGGGAACATTATGTGATTTATATAGCGGTTCATAGCCTTGATGAGCTTAACTCTAGAAAATAAACACCTCAACAACGTTCTTGACTTCTGTCCACTCGCACCGCTACGAAATTTTTACGGAGAATAAGGGATTCGAACCCTTGCGCCAGTTACCCGACCTAACGATTTAGCAAACCGTCCTCTTCAGCCTCTTGAGTAATTCTCCAAACTAAAGGGAACCTCTTTGAAAAGAGGATACCCTTACGGTTTGTTTTCCGAAGTAAACCTCACTTCTACACTTCACGTCGCGAACTAGAGTGTAACGAGAGTTCTTTTTATCACCCAAACTTCAATTTAAGTAGGCTTTGTCAGTCTCTAAATGACGATGTTTAGGAACCTTTGTAGGTTCTATAAGTCACTGACCTTTTATAGTCAATGACCAACCCGAAAGGAGGTTAATGAAAGCTACCTCTCTTGTATGCAAAAGAGAGGAATGATGTAAAAACCTCTGACAGTCCTCACACCAAATAAATTAGAAAAAGAAGGTCTAACTATCTGTTAGAACCAGTCTAGCAAGGAACCAATCCAAACTTACTAGACTATGAGGTAGCGACCTTTGAAAGCCGATACCCCAGTAAACAAAATGCTCTATAACTCAGCTGACTATTCTAAAATCTTCAGAAGTTATTTTCTTGAATTGAATTAACTCAATTCAAAGGAGGATGTGGGATTCGAACCCACGCGCCGTTTTACCGACCTGACGGTTTTCAAGACCGTTCCCTTACAGCCTGACTTGGGTAATCCTCCGTGAGAAGGTAACAACTCATAAGAATTGAAACCTCACTCAAAAATTCTAAGAGGATTCATGGAAAATGTGTAAAACCATGAATTTTCCACACAATACAGTGTGGTATAACGCAAAAACCTTTGACAGTCTTTACGTTTGAATAAAATTAGAGGTACGTTTTGAAAGCAAGTCCTGATCACGAAACTTACTTACCAATCAAATTCGCCTTAGTAGTGGTTTAGGACATGACTTCACAAAATCCTTGAAAGAAATTGCTACTGACTCTAAAGTTTGCAACTACTAAGGATACGAAGCACCAACCTTTTACAGTTAATGCCCCTAAAGGATATAAATCTCACCTACCGAGAAAATACTTACAAATAAACTCAGTAGGCTACGACTCAACAACCTTATTCAGACTATTGAGCCTAAAGGATAACACATACGAAAAGATATGTAATACGTTTGGCATCGGAAAGACAGGATTCGAACCTGCGACTTCATGCTCCCAAAGCATGCACTCTAACCAAACTGAGCTACTTTCCGATAATATAAATGGGGTATGATGGAATCGAACCACCGTATTCAAATTGCGCACTTCGAACTCCGTTGTACGGACGGAGGACACACTCGCCAAGTCCTGTGTCTGGCTACCCCTTATAAATATAATACCACCGCAAGGATTCGAACAGTTTTCAAAGAAAACTCCGCTGATCTACCGGCTCGTCTATGTAAGTCATGACTCAAACATAAGCACCATGCTATCGGTGGTAATCAGAAATTAAACGTTTAACCTTCTACCTCACAGTAGAACTCCACCAACTGGTCTCGAACCAGTGACATCATGATTAACAGTCATGCGCTCTACCAACTGAGCTATGGTGGATTGGACTCCCTAATGTACCCGTTCGGTAAGAAGCTGACAACTACTAATTGAACGAAAGTGACATAAGGAAGAGTTTGGTTTGAATAGAAGCGGAACTTGGGTTTTCTTTGATACCCATTGACAAAAGAGGTATCATGTTAAAGCAAGTTCAAAATAAACCAAAATTTTGTAAACGAACGCGTTTCGTTTGTTTATTGTTCTTTTTGTCTTTTGTGGATTTCTGTTCCTAAAACTAAAACTAAACGTTTCAAAAACAAGAACAGGTTCCGCTACTTAAACTTTGCGCGCTACAAGTTTAAATAATTAAGATTTAACAACCTTATTCAAGTTGTTAAACCGAAGTTGCTACAAAGAATAACAATCTTTCCGGCAATGGTGCGAGACAGAATCGAACTGCCGACGCATGGAGCTTCAATCCAACGCTCTACCTAACTGAGCTATCGCACCTAAAAAGGATACCCATAACGCCTCTGGCACCTTATGTTGGAGAACCTTACAACCAACAAGTTTTTGAACCTCAGCCGAGTACAGTCAGACTGAATTGTTCGTGCGTTTTATTACCTAGAAACTGTACTTCTATGGTAAAAGGCTTTTAAAACCGACTTCTACGACAAATTTGAACCCATAAGCGGAGATGTCTCCATCGGTTTGCAACTGAGTTTTATTCTTGGTTTACTGAAAAAGGAAACCTCTGAACCTTTCCGCACGCATACTGCTTGGACTTGGAGCGCAGTAAACCTCACCAACATTATCTTAACTAGCTTTAGTCTGCTAATCGAACCGTTGACGTCACCTCGTTTCGCTGAGGGGCGTTAGTAGAGGACTAACCTTCTACTTAGGTGTTCTTACCTAATTAGATAAGAAACTCAAGCACTCACACAACGGTTACACATTGTGCTTATGCTATAATGACTTGGACTGGGTTCGAACCAGTGACCTTCTGCTTGTAAGACAGATGCTCTCCCAACTGAGCTACCAAGTCTTAATATAGCATTATGTAACTATCCAAAACGTGTCCATCATTTTTCTTGTCAGTTTCGAACCCAACGTTGAAAAACTCCTCCACACATCATCCGTTTTAGCTACCACCCCTTCACAATAATTTAAAAGTCAGCTACACTTCATCACCATTATTGTCGCCCTAGTTCAGTGATTCGAGCGGGGAAATAGTTACAAGTTCATCATTTTTGATTTCTTAAACGCTTTGTCATTGTTTAAGAAACTACACTTCCCTATGTGTCGTCAGAAAGATAATGATGTAGGCTTTCACCTAAATCTATAATGAACCGAGCAGGGTTCGAACCTGCGAAAACCCCCGGATTAAAAGTCCGGTGCTCTACCAACTGAGCTATCGGTTCTAAAATCAACTCAACTAGAACTAAAAAAGTATTAATAGTTAAGTTATAGATAATTATTTTGAGTTTAAGTATTCAAATTCTTACGTTTCTTTGCCCAATACCCCATTGGAGGTTTACTTAGACCTAACTGGTTAGCTCTCTTTTCTATAGTTTTATCACTAACCCCAAATAATTTCGCTAAGTGCACCATAGGGTATTGCCAAAGTAATTCTGCAAGAACTTCCTTCTGCACATCAAATTTGCGCCTACTAAATTTGTCACAATCTAAAGAACAAAATTTTCGAGATTTAGCTTTTTTGGAGCCTTGAATACTAAACTCCTTTTTGCAATACTCACAAACCTTAGTGGTGTAAGTACCCCAACCCCTCTCAATAGCATGTAAAAGTGCATGATCCTTAGCGTTAGTTAGTTCTAAGTTCTCAATTTTATTGTTTGCTCTGTTACCATCTTTATGATGAACAACCTCTTCAGTAGTTATCCACCTACCTAAATGATTTGACATCACATATCTATGCTCATAGACTATCCCTGCTTTATTTGCTAGAGGATGGTTAGGGTTGTAACAATACATATAACCAAGAGTTTTATTAAGCTTAAAGTCCATATTTAAACCTCTATACACAACTGAGCTATCGGTTCTAATTAGATACCCAACAATAAAGTTAGGATGCGGATAGAGGGAATTGAACACCCGATTAACGGAATCGAACCGATGTACAAGAGCGACTTGTAGAACCAACCTGCCTTACCAACACTTAGGACAGCCACATTATCCGCTATGAGTAGCTACTCAATGATTCCAGTAGGACTTGAACCTACAAAACCCCACGCTTAGAAGGCGTGTGCTCTATCCAGTTGAGCTATGGAACCTATTTATATTATGCGCAGAGAGGGAATCGAACCCTCACGAACTAATATTCCTAGGATTTTAAGTCCTATGCGTCTGCCAATTCCGCCATCCGCGCTTGTGGTGGTGTACTCACTTCATACGGTTAAAAACCTAAATACACCACCTTATAGAAAGGGTTGCTTCTTATGAAAGCTAAACTAGAGAGATAAGAAAATCTCTCTAAACAAACGCGAGGAG
>ERZ773250.239-NODE-239-length-35260-cov-11.000028_pt1 | contig 35260 bp, 54 predicted proteins | sample MGYA00511258_ERZ773250 | MGnify/ENA primary metagenome ERZ773250 (study PRJEB29015, sample SAMEA2738164) | human oral metagenome | biome: human oral; feature: human-associated habitat; material: saliva | place: China | collected 2187 ... | reverse complement strand
AAGAGAGCGACCAAGGCTTCGAGCAGGGTAAAGGCCTTGACCTTTCCTTTATTCCACATGCAGTACCACCTTTCCTTGATGATAGACCGTGAGTTGATCGGCATCTTTTTCGACTTGAACCTGAATACCATTGGCCTCTAGATGATTTTGCCCTGTCTGAAGCGCCATTTGAGCGACAGATAAGACCTCTACCTCTTTGAAATCCGCTAGTCGCTCCTTGCGCGAACGCCGGATCTCCCCTAACAATAAGGTCGTAATCATGGCAAATAAACCCAAGGCAACTAAGGATTCTATGAGAATACTAGCGGGAACGGATGCTTTTTTTAATTTTCCCATTTCCAAGCGACAGTTGATAGGTCACCACTCCTCTCTGTGTCTGAAAGTGAACATTGGCTAGGGATGAATTGCCACCTGCACGGTCTAAACGAATAGTTTTAGGATCTTGCAAAATAACAGAATCAGGAATCTCCACCGTCTGATAAGGCGTTTGAATCTTCCTTGCAGTCACTTCAACATCCAATTCCGTTTGCCTTGCCAAGGCTATCTTCTGGCTTTCTTGATAGAGGTGTTCAAACTCTGCAAAAAATACTTTTTCTTCCACCTGCTGAAAGCTCGTCTTGATCGATCCCGATAAGCCCAGATAGATAAAACTGACGATCATCAAGGTCAGAAGGGTCTCCACCAAGGTGAAGGCCTTAATCTGCAACCGCACGAGTTTCTCCACTATTTTTCGCATAATAGGCACGGTAGGATTCTGCTTGTTTGTTGGTAATATTTCCATCAGCAATCAGTTTTGCTAGAGTGGCTTGGTCATTGGTATGATTGAGCTCGTACAATTCAGCCTGACTTTCGACCACCTTCACAACCGCTGCATTTCCTGTCTCTTTCACGGAGTCTTTTTGCTTGGTCAAATTCGGCACAAAGAGCAATAAGAGTACACTGATGATCAATAAGACCACCAACATTTCAAACAAGGGTAGTAAATTTATCATTTCTACAAAATAAAAAACCTTGCTAAATGCAAGGACACGAACTTTAAACAATCAACTAAATGAGCCTTCGCTCTACTTCAATTGTACGCAATTTATTGACCGATAGCCTACCACGGTCTGAGCCATAAGGAGCGACCCTATAACTTCCGTAGCGATCAAATGACTAGGCACGACTGGTTACGTCCAACTTTCACCCGACATTCAGAAATATGTTTTAAGCATTAATATATTCCAATATATCGTCTGCACATTTTGGGCTACTTGTACTTATCTTTGGTGTTATTGGCCGATCCCTCGACCTCAAGTGCAAAACGGTTTAATTTAGCATTTCTGGTTCGGTTCTTACTGCTACGCAAGGCCTACCCCAGATTATTCTTTCACTGAAAGCGTCTATTGTCACCGCCACTGTCTGATAATGGTCTAATTACGTACAACCTCTATACTGCATACACCCTCAATCTTCTTACACTTCATGACCTCTTTCAATTGCTCAAAAGAGGATTACTTATTTTTCCGCAATATCTCACGGGAAACGTAACGGGATTTATGTATGCAATCCAAGCAAGGTGTCACCCTGTCTTCACTTGGTTATTTAGTAGATTGTTTAAAATCCGTGTACAATTATTATAGCACAGTTAGTCGTTTTTTTCAAGTAAATAACAGCATGATTGCCGTTATAATAGACAATTTTAAAAATTACCGTTATAAACGCCAAAAAAACCCCTCCAAAAAGGAGGGGAAATCTTACATATCTGTACAGTCGTCTAAATACTTATCTTCTACCCACTGCGCGCTGTCTGGGTGGTTGATCCGTGACCAGCCGTTGAGCTTCTCATATACTCGGACACGGGTACCAGCAGGCAAGAACTCTTTATCTTGGCTATCAATACGAGGGCCAGCCTCTACGTAGTAGTCAGTGGTAAGAGTGCCCTCGTAGTAAGGCTTGTCTGACTTAGCCAAACGTGTGTTGACATCTAGCTCACGGTCAAATTCGCTCTGCGCTGGTGCTGGAAGTGGTGTCCCACTCTCGCGGAATACGATCTCACGAGGACGGCCGTTGAGATCCCAAATGTAGTTGTAGTCATTCTCGGTCACACCATCCATGCCGTAGTTGCAGTGGATAGCCGTACTATCGCTGGTCATGATAAGTACGTGGCCAGACGATCCAAGCGAACTTGATCCGTCACGAGGTGCCCAGATAACCACATCACCATATTTAGCATCAAACGTGCCGTCTACTGCGTCAAAGATCTTAGCATAACCAATTGCTGGGAGCGCTTGTTGAAGTGTTTCTGTATTATTGTTTAGGCTGATTTCTAATGCGTATGATACGGCACTAGAGCAATCAAACTCAATGCGACCGTCGCCATCTGCGTCATTGCCATATCGGTCTCCCATGTCGTAATGCACAGGGATCGCTTGCAAATGACGCATACGTGCGATACTTGATTCAATTCTACTCATATTTTGCCTCCTATTTCTTCCATTCGTCGTTAGCCTTTTTAACGGCCGATTCGATGAACGTGTTAAGCTCGTCATTTGTCAAGTGGATATTTTGAGATTCAAGGCCCTCGATCAAGCTCGCTTTAGCGTGCTCGAGCTTGTCCTTGCCGTGAATATCCAACTTGTACGCAACTTGCTCTGTAGCTCGTACAGCGTTCTTTGCTAAGATTTCAGCAATCTCGATTGCTTTCTTGCCTCCACGCATAAGCAAATATTTTTTGAGTGCTTGAACCACGATACCCGTCAAAACGACTAAAATGCTCATCGCTGATGTTGTGATAATGCCTGTAATTTGATCCATGTTAATTCTCCTCTTTTATTTCTAAATTTAAAAAGCGCTCAAAGAGCACTTTTATCGCACCGTTACCGCCTAATTCGACGTAACTTTCGTATAGTTTCGATAGCTCCTCAATCTCATGCTGGTTAGTATACCCACGATTGAGAGCCTTCTTTAAGTTTTCTTGCAATCGAAAACGTTGCAAGCGTTGAAGCCCTTTCCCAATCATCGTTAAATTCTGATTGTTATCTTTTCCAATAGTTTCCACGGTTTGAACAGACTTTCCGAGGGTATCGATTTTATTCAATAGACCCTCAATACGTTTGTCAGCCTCCTTTGTGGTTTTTGTACTTTTAAAGGAAAAATAACTCGGAATGATAACGACGAGAACGGGAGTTAACTTGTCAACTAGTGTCAATAGGTCCAATTTTACCACCTCCCCATTAAATCACTAGCTTACTGGACGGGTTGAGTGTCCAAGTCTGTATCCTCTTTTGGCTTCGTCCACTTCCAAACTGCCAGCTTGCCATTTCGCTCAAGGTTTGCAAGCTGATCAAGGGTTTCACCGTTATAAGTAAAATCGCTATTGACTTGTACCATCACACGGTTGCCCTCCCCATATTGAGCGTTATGTGTTTTGTCCTCAAGCGTGAAGATTTCCTGCGACTTGTAAGTCTTACCATTCTGTCCTAAATCAACCAATTCAAGGCCACGCTTATAGATTGTTGGATCTAGTGGATTTTCGACATCGGTCACCCGTGCCAAAACTGCCCAATCTGCTACTGCCTTAACTTCCGCGATCTTGGTATCTTTTTCAGCCAATTTAGCTTCGTAATCTTCAGCTTGGACGTGCAGATCTTCTTGTAACTTCTTAACACCTTCGGCTGGGTTAAACTCTGTCGCGATCTGACCTAATACCGCTTCGATTAGCGAATCATCTGATTCGTTAGTGCGATCACCGATTAGCACACGGTCAAAAGCCGTATATGGTGTCTCTTGTCGAATTGCGACAAAAGTTTTGTTTGTTTCTTGTAAGTATTTATTTACTACTTTAAATTCCATCTACTTTTTTTACCTCCTCGATTTCAGCGTAAGCCTCGTCAAACAGCTCTTTGAGTGCTGGATCGCTCTCTAGTACCTTATTAAACTTAGCTAGTAAGTCGTTAGATCGCTTACATTGTTCTTGCGATTCTTCGTAGAGTGCTTCATATTGTGCAGATACCATCTCTGAATTTGCTAATTTAAAGCTGATTTTGTTTAAAGTTCGTTGATATGTTTGTTCATTCATTAGTTTACATTATCCCCCCAATTTCCTGTGCCTCGATAACCCATGCGATTCAGCATATCTTTAAGAGCCATTTTAAGACGGACACCATTTATATAAATTTCGTCAACATGGATTTCGCTTAATCGCCTGTCGCTTCGACCGATCGAATGTCTAGTTCCGTTTTCGTTCGACGGTATCAATCTGTGATGATTATCAGTGTAATCCGCTGCTTTAAAGATCCACGGGCTACGTTTGCTATTGTTAGTCATAATAAGCACTTGATCTCCGACTATTTCAGAAAGAGAATCAGTAGCGCTGTTGTACGTCCGAAAGCCTGCAAAACCGCTGTTATGTGACACTCCAGTCCCGTCACGATTTGAGCCGATAATCGTTAGAGTCGATTCCTTGATACCGCGATTAGTGATCTGGTCATCGTTTATCATTCGGATGAATTGCAACGGGAATCCTCCTTTTTGTCTAGTAATCCCTGCGTCATTATCCAATATATTTATTTGGCTGTTTTGCAGATCAATATTCATCTTGCCGTTTAACCCTTCGATTAGACCGCCCCTAAATGTAAGCCCTGTAAATGTCCCAGATGTAACATTTTTAGCGTCAAAATTGACAACGCTCATTTTAGCGAAGTCAGCCTCACCACCAGATATTTTACTAGCTGACAGTGACTTAATAGACGCACCATCGATCACGGCTTCGTCTATCACGGTCTGACCTGTGATATGTGTCAGCCGTCCGTCTATTCGGTTCGTACTGTCTGCCAGTACGTTGATTGAGTTTAGTACGTCACCGTTGCTGTTGAGGTTCTTCACGGCCCACGAGCCAGCAAGTTGGGTCATTTGTGTGCGTACTGCTTTTGTTTCAGCGAACGCGTCGTCAAACTGGCTCGGTTTGTAAGGACCTGTGCGCGAACCACGCACAAGGATAGGCTCTTTAAATTCAATCCAGCCATTCTTGGCCATATAGATATAAAACGGATATCGCCCTTGCGGATCTTCACCGAAAGCGAAATCTTCACCGACCGTAAACGTGCGTTGGAATTCTTGCCATTCGTCGCTTGCTGGCGTGTTTGCGTTTGCCATATCAGCAGATAGCAACATTTTGTTTGCAACGTGGTTTTTAACAGTAAATACAAAGTTAGTGTCTACTTTTTGCCGAATACGGTATTTAAAGCCCAGCGTGTAAGTTTCGCCATGATAGATTTTTTTAACATAAATCGGCAAGGTAAAACCGCTGAAATTATAGCTTGTTAGGCCTTGAGCCTTGATCGTAAAAATTCCGTCTTTGACGAAGATATCGACTCCTTTCCTTGAGGCATTAACAAGTGTATTAGTTTCCATTGTCATTGAATTGACAATCAGATTATTATCATCTGTGACATACTTCCCAACCTCGGTCTGAAAAATATCACTAGACATAACCAAGCGTGAGAGCCTATCTGGTGCATCTGTTTCCGATGTTCCGATGATACGTTCATAGAGCTTGTTCGACTCTGTGAGTTTGTTAAATTCTACAACTTGAGCTTGAAGTTCATCGCTGAAACTAGTCAAGACTTGGTTAATATCATTTTGCTCGACGAAGTCGGTTTTGATATTTTGGTATATCTTATTATAGATAACCCCGCTGTCAGTCTGATTGAGCGTTTCTGTTACCTTGCGGTTTAAGTCTGGACTTGATAAGATTTGCTGTTTGATCTGCTCGGACAACGTGGGCGTATCTGGTATTGTACCGGCCTTTGCTAAGGCTTCGTTAGCTTTTGCGTTGGCTTTCTCGATCTCGATAGCGGTTGACTGATTGGCTTGCTCTAATTGCTTATCAAACTCTTTCTTGACCTTGTCAATGTCCTCGGTATCGATGCGCTTCTCCCACATCTCACCGTTCCAAACATACATACGGTCATAGATGCCGTTCTTCTCAAACCAGATATCACCGACTTTATGTTCTTTGTCATCGGGCTGATTGTACCAAACCTTGTTGCCTTGAGCGTTTAAAAGATAATCTGGCAAACTATTCTCAAAATTTTGCTGGGCTTTAGCGATATCATCAACCTTGCCAGCAAGACCGCTCTGCATTGTCGCACGGACATTCGTACCGATGTCACCAAATTCCACGCTTTCATTTCGTTCGTTGACAAAATCGTAAGTGATCGTGGTTATTTCCAAAGTTTCATCGGTCAGCCCAATCTGTGGATAATAGACGGGTACAATATCGCATAATTCAACTTCTTCGATCCAGCCACGATCTGCATAATCTAGTGTCTTGGCTAAATCCACGTACTCGATCTTGGTATTGATTTTAGGCTTACCGATTGCGTTCCGTTCCATGTAGTCAGTAGCAAGTTTGCGTAGCTTATCAGCCGTTGGGATATCCTTGTTCTTGCTGTCGCTCTTAAATTCGCTGGAAAAGTCTACGACTTTAATTCTGCGATGTGCATAGAGAGCTTTGTACTTACTGTCTACGTAATCCTCTGGGAGTGTTACGGTTACTGGATCTGGTTGACTATCGCTAGTGTCGCCCTCTGGCTTGTCAGGGGTATAAGTAGCAAATGGTAATACGCTAGTATATGAGCTTTCAATCGTTTCGTCTGATTCAGCAGATAAGATATTACGACCGTATTCTAATACAGTTGGAGCAGTACGACCTAACTGCTTATGCAGTCGCACGGTCATATTGTCAAACTCGTATTCACCACCATAGATGTCAAGGATTGACCCCTCGACACCGCCGAGTGCAAGACGGGCATTCTCCATTTTTGAGATGTCAAAAACACCCTTTGCCGTGGTCTGGATATCAGACCAGACATCAAATGTTAGATCACCAATCAAAGCACCTTTCCAAACCGCTAGGGCGCTATAAGCAGATCCAGCGAATGCTGTGGCATTTCGCAATGCCATGTATTCCAATTTATGGCTGATATGTTGACCATAAATCTTAACAATATTACTGCTATCTTTAACGACCCGAGAGATTTCAAATGTCTGATTCTTGGTTCTTAGCCCAGCATCAGCTTTGAGCTTCATCTCTTTTTTTAAGATCGAGACCATCGGGTCATTCACGGGAATCTCAGCATATAGCGTATAATTCCCATTGCGTTCCCGTGTTGCCGTACCTTTGGTTACGTTCAGCTCACCCAGACCATACGTATCAAACGATTGTTCGTTTTTATTAAAAAGTATAGGCCTCATAGCTTAACCCCCCAATATGGTGCCATTTTAACCGTAAAATCACCGTCCCAGCTTATCAAGTTACGACCAGCGTCCAAATACGGCATTCGATATTGTGGCGCTCTCACGACCTTATCCCACGCTGGAAGATTACCAGAGTAGACTTGGTTCGCTTGCATATCAAGCGTGATCGTATTTTGTACCGCTCTCAACTTAGTCTTGCGACCGTTGATAGTGAGCGTACAATCACCCGATCCAACTAGAGTGATGATAGGTTTAGCGTTGACATTACCAATGCCGTTGACTGTCGCACCGTTCGAGAGCGTTTGAGTTGTACGGCCCTGTTTATAAAACTTGACTGGATAGGTCAAAAAGTTAAGTTTGATTTTCCCAAACTGTCGCATAAGACCAGCGATTTCAAAGGTTTCGATAAACGCTGAACGATAAATAAAGTCTGGATCCCAAGACAAGGTTAAATCTTTATAACCTGCAACATTAAGCCAGTTACTTATATCACTTCCTGCGTCTGTTAACTTCTTGTTAGACATAATTGTACAAGGGAGTTCAATCGTTACAGATTTCAAACGATTATTAGACAATAGCAAATCGCCATCACGGCCAGCTACAGATACTGTTGAAATATCTTGTCCAGTGGAATTAATTACATAATCGCTTGTGACACGCAAGCCGTGAGCGGCGCTTGACACACCGTTAAAAGTAAAACTTCCCATTATGCCATTTTACCTCCTTCTAAATTTGTATAGTAAGCAAGTTCGCGCAAGAGTCGTCGCATATTCTCCGGACTAAAGAAGTTGTCGTTAGCCGTACCGCTTGCGTTAAGTGTGTAATTGTTAGTAACGCTGGAGTTTGAAATTCCACCGCCAGAATAGCCAAAGCGCGTAGCTAGCGTGTCAGTTAGACCACTAACAAGATCACCGCGCCCTGGCAAGTTAAAGCCAAAGCCGTCAGTGTACTTCTTGCCTGATTCCACGGTTTTGTTTGCTAAGGCAGTCATCGAATCATTGACATAATAGCCATATTTTTCAATACCGACAGCCATACCTTCTGGGATTGCGCGACCAACCTGGTCTCTAAATACCTTGGATGGTGAGTTGATACGCAAAGTGCTTCGAGCTGCTGCTACCGCACTGCTTGCGATGCTAGCTGCTGCTGCTGCAACCGATCCAGCCATTGCGTAGATACCACTCATCATACCCTCACCAATAGCCATACCTGCGCTATAGCCTCCGCTGTAGCCTCCAGACATTCCACTGTGAGCCGATGATTTCAATGAGCTAGATGCGCCGTGTACTGCGCCGTTTTGACTAGCAATACCACTAGTTACCCCAGTACCAAACTGCGTACCAGAATTACGGCCATCGCTACCAAGCGAGCTTACGCTGACATTAATCAACTGTTTCATGATGCCCGCTGCGCCAGTTGCAATCCCTTGTGTGGAAGTGATACCTCCACCGACTCCAGAACCAAATTGGGATCCGGCTTGTTGCCCGTTTGATCCCATCGTGAGGAATTGAGCAGATACGGCAAGGTTCAGTGCGGATGCTGCGCCTATCGCGACTTGTTGCCCGACACTGATTCCGGAAGCTACTCCTGTACCAAATTCAGCACCCTTGGCTTGCCCTTCTTGTCCGAGTCCAGACATTCCGGTCACAGCAAACATCTTCAATGTGTCTGCTGCTGCTTGTACGGCACCGGCTCCACCAGTAGCACCAGAAGCTACACCAGAACCAAGTTCGGCACCTTTAGCCTGCCCTTCGCCAAAGAGTCCAGACAGGACTCCAAGAGAGGCAGTCTTGAGCAATTCACTCGCACTTTGTGCTGCTCCTTGGTTGTCTGTAATCCCTTGCGCATACTGACCACTTACTTGTGATCCGCTGTACTTGGCTTCTGTTGGTAAGTTATTAAAGGCTTGTTTAGCACCCTCGGTCATTTCAGAAACTGCTTGTTTAGGTGCGTCTTTGTTTGCCCGCACACCGTTCGCTGCATCTTCTGGTATTTTCCTTGCTGCAGTTTCAAATCCTGCATCAACGAGTGCACTTCTAAACTCATCACCGATAGCCGTTACCATGCTTTCGATTTCGGGCGGTAACTCTTGACCTGCAGCACGAATACCACGCAAGAAGCCCTCTTTGGCTTTATCTCCTGCCTCGGTCCACTTGCCATTGAGCCGTCCCAATTGCTCATCTGACGCATCTACAAGGGCCTGCGTTTGGTTGGCCATTTTAGGACCAGCCTGGCGCATTTGTTCGATAAGCCCTTGATCAAGCCCACGTTTAGCGAGTGTTTCAAGGTTTTGTGACCACTTATCTACTGCATCAATATTTTTCTGCAAGTTAGCGGTCATTTGATCTGCAGATAAGGCTGTCTGTTGTTCGATTGCCTGGAATGCGTTCTGAACTTCACCCTTGAGGTTAGCAAACTCTTGTTGCATCATTTCTACAGCTTTTCGCTGAGCGTCATTCATGTTTTCCATCGTATAGATCATACGACCAGACGCATCTTCTGTAGATTTGGCCTTGGCTTCGTTGTTTTTGACGATTGTGTTCGTTAATTCGTTATCGGACTCTTCAGTTTTCTTGATATCGTCCTGGAGCTTCTTGACTTCTTCGTTGTACTTTTGTTTTGCTTGGCTCTTGATTTCGTCTCTTACTGACGAATTGGCAAAAAATCCACTTTCTGCGTCATCGGTTTCTCTGATAGTATTCTGGTACTCTTTTTCGAGTTCCTTCATCTTATCCTTGATTTCATAACGCTTCTTGGCATTCTCGACCATCTTGTCGTTAGCAGCCTCAATCTCAGCCGATGCTTTAGCAATCTCAATCTGCTTACGGATCGCGTCCGTTGTCATGTTGATTGTGCCGGTTGCCTTGTCGTACTGGATGTTCAACCCCTCAATACGTGAGTTAAGGGTTTCCGCTGCAGACGCAAGTTCTTTCTTCTGAGCTGCAGTCTTGTTTTCAACCGCGTTTAGTTCGTCAATCTTTTTGACTAGTCGCTCGTTGTCCTCTGCTGTAGCCTGTATCTCGTTTCTACGATCTTTATAGGCTTCATTGCCTTTATTCACACTTTCGTGAAGATCATCGAGGGAGCGCTTAAATTCTTCATTCTTGGCCTTGGCTTCCTTGGACGCTTCGCTTTCCTGCGTCAACCAAGACACTAGCCCAGCGATAGCACCAACGACCAGAAAGACTCCACCAGAAGATAGAGAGGCCAAAGCCCCAGCTAGTCCAGTAGTAGCACCCGTTGCTACAAGTGAGGTACTGGTTAGAGATACCAGGGAAGTGATAAGCGTACCAATTAGGCTACCGATTCCCTTTATAATCGCAAGGCCTAGCATTGCTCCCTTAAAGAGTAGGACTGCCGATACGACACCGGCGAATATCGAGATAAGCGGGTCTAAAACAGGTTTAAGAAAGCCTAATACACTGACTAGTGATTTAACAACCGGAGTAGCACCTCGAATGACACCAATAATGATATTAAAAGTATTATTAATAGCATCTTTGATACTGTCCAAGTGTTTGGCTATACTCTTACCGGTGACAGCCTTGCTCAAGTTGTCAAACTCAGTAATGACATTTGCGATACCTTTTGCAATCGCACTAACGATGTTAGTAAACGATGTTCTGATACCCTCGGAGTTCTTCTTTGCCATTTCAGCAAATCCGTTCACTCCCTTGTTTAACTCAATCAGACGCTTGCTAAAGTCACTAAATGTTATCTTGCCATCTTGCAAAGCCTTGTAGAGGTCGTTCTGTGCCGATGCCCCAGCATAACCAAAAGATTCTGCTGTCTTCTGCAAGGCATAAGACATGGTTTCTTGCAAGGTCTTCCATGATTGCAAGTCAACCTTGCCGGATGATAACATCTGGGTATACTGCGTTAAACCGCGAGACGCTTCTTCAGTAGAAGCACCAGAGGCAAGGAAGGCATTATTTAGGGCAATTGTTAACTTGGTAGACTGCTTCAAGTTGCCAGTCATTGAGGTTAGCTTCTGCGTAGTCGCTACAACCGTATCGAGCGTTGTTGGTAGTCCTTCGATACCCTCAGAAAGTAGCTTAGTAGACGCTGCCACATCTTTCGATGAGTGACCAAAAGCCTTCATAACTTTCGGGAACCGTTGCAAGGTATCGAACCGGTCAATCGCTTTATCCATTGACTGACTGACAAGATTCATAGCAGAACTGACAGCCTTAAAAGCTACAGCACCGACAGAAAAGTTCTTGATCGCGTCTTTGATCTTTTCAAAGCCTTTAGCACCTTGGCCGGCTTTATCACCGCCAGCCTTGGCATCTTCACCAGCCTTTTTAAAACCAGCACCACCCCCTTTGGCTTCCTCGCCAGAGGCTTTCACTTTGTGACCGGCCTGTTTAAAGCCTTCACCGCCAGAGCTAGCCTCATTGCTAGCTGACTTGATTTTGTTTGAGGCCTGTTTAAAACCGTCGCCAGACCGCTGGGCAAGGTCAGAGCTTTCTTTTACTTTCTCCCCGGCTTGTTTAAAACCATCTCCAGAACGCCCAGCGATATCGGAGCTTTCCTTGATCTTTTCGCCAGCCCTTTTAAAACCATTCCCAGAGTTGGAAGCGACTTCTGAACTTTCTTTGATCTTCTCGCCAGCGCGACGAAAGCCGTTGCTTGATGTTTCGGATAGCTTCGCACCCTCGGCCATACGGTCACCGGCACGTTTAAAACCTTGGCCAGCTTTTAAGGCTTTGTCCCCAGTAGCCTGGATACCGTCTCCGGCGCTTTTGACACCTTGGCCCGATCTACGGGCTTCGGACTCTAAACGCTTCAAGGCATCTGATAGTTCTGTAAGTTTCTTCCCGTTGACCTGGACATCAATTACAATTTTTCCATCTGACATCTATTCATCTCCCTCCTTTCCGTCTAATCTGTATTTATTTTGTAGCCGTCTCATTTTGGCCTTGTACTCGCTACTATCGTTTTTCGAGGGTTTCCAAGACCGTATCTCTACTAATTGAGATACAGCCGTTCCCTCTGGTATACCGTTTAGTAACGCGATAAATTCAGGCCATGTAAGCCGGCCTTGTGCTTCAAAGAGGTTGATATTGTACGCTTGCACGAAGCTAGCGTATATTTCCTGCGCGTCTACTTCAAAATCAATCAAACGAATATCATCTTCTTCGTCCTTGGCTACAGGCATAGGGTTGCCATGCCGGTCATAAACCACGCGCTCTTTTTTAGTTTTTAAAAAATGCTCGTCGATATATTCCCACACGGCCACTATATCCTCTGGATTATCCAAGGCTTCGTCCGTCATCATTAAAACCGCTGTACGCATCTTCTCGAGATTGTTCATGACTTCGTTGTCAAACATCTCAAATACGTCCAGTACCAGGTCAAAGGAGCAGTCCACTTCATAGGTGTGCCCGTTCACTTCAAAGGAGTTCTGTATAGGCTCATTTAATTTCATGAGCAGTCCCCCTTTTTACTTTTTGCTGGTTTTTTTGGTTTTCTTCGCTTTTGCTTTTTTTACGAATGATTCAGCTACTGCCCCCGATGCTTTAGCTCGCTCTTGGCCTAGACGGTCAAGCTCAGCACCCAGCATTGTATCTACCTCATCAAATGCATGATCCAAAGCGTCAAGGTCTGGATAGCGTTCATAGAGCTCAGCAAAGGTACCGTCCCCGAATAAGACATCATACTTAATCTCCGTCATTTTCTTTTGCATTTCGAAGGCTTCGTCAATAACTTTTTTATTAACGATTCCCTCTTTGAGATCGTCAAACTCTCCGTTATTAGATCGCTCAATGAGTTCTAACTGATACTTATTAAAGCGTTCTGTGATCTCTTCCTGGAGCGTAGCAAGGCGTGAGATATTCTCTAGTGATGTGTCAAACTGTAGTTCGATTTCTCCGATGTTAATGGGAATGTAATTGCGTTTTAATTCGATTGAAATAGACATGATTTCCTCCTTTAATGCACAAAAAAGAGCGCTCCCTTTACAGGAACGCTGTTGAATTCAAGTATTATCCTACAACCGCTGTAGTTTTAGGGAGTGAGTTGTAAGAGATCTTACAAGCAAACTCTTCGTAGTTAGCAGCAGCACCAGAGCCGGCTTTGATACCAGATACGGTAGCAATTCCGACGTGTTGGTTCTTACCGTCTGAATCTACGACTTTATGCCAAACCAAGCGGTCATTTCCAAGTTTGTATTTCAAACCAGCAACAAGGGCCATTGCTTCATCTTCCTTGTCGTAAGTTCCTTTGAAAGTATAAGAACCTTTGACGCCTGTCACGGTTGTTTCTTCTGTTCCGTCGCCATCGTAGTAGGCAACTGATGCTGTTGTTTCATCTGTATCGTCGTCCACGTCTTCGATCCATTTTGCAAGCTCTTTGTAGGCTTCTTTTGCCGGTTCAGTCTTTGGATCAGTGACTGGTGCGATAAAATGCCCGCGGAGGGCGTTCTTTTGACGTGCCATGTATTACACTCCTTTGTTATTCAAAATTGTTAGGTTTGCAGTGATATCCTGCAGATAAATATAAAAACCCTGCTCGTCCCGTTCGTTTAAAGACGGCTGGGTTGTTGTTAGGTTATTAAAAATATATGAGTTGTTTTGACTTGGTAAGACTAGATCAAACTCAGAAAGTGCCTTGTTAATTTCCCAAAGGCACTCGCTAGCTGTTACCTGGTTCTTAACCTTGACTGCGATTTCAAAGATAAGGCTCACATCTCGCGACCCGTCCATATAAACACGCTCAACCTTACCGCCTGGCAACGGATAAAGGACCAAAGAGTCTAACTCGCTTAGGAAGTCAAGCTCACAAGCAAGCGGTAGACCGAGGGTGTTGATAAAATCGCGCAAAACAACGTTGAAATCATTGTTACTTTTCATTTATTAAACCCCATTGCTCTCAATCCGACCTCTGCCCACTTGTTCCCGTGGTTAGCTGATGCCTTTAGGTCCCAGCGTTTACCAGTTCCGGGAGTAGTGTACTTCCCAAAGCTAAAACTGCGATACTTGTTATAAGCACCACCATAAAACTGGGCGCGTGCATATGGTGTATTGTAGATAATCTGTGAGCCATTGCCTGCCACATGACCGCTAGAGCGTAGCGGGCCATGTAGTAACGGCACATACGGCTCCATATCTAATAAGGCTTGGTTTGCAATCTCTAACTGTGCCTTTCGCTCTGACGCTTGCGATATCTTTCGTGTTGCTCCGCTCAAATCTATCGTGACATTGATACCCATCACATCACCTCGATTTCGTAGCAAAAAATGCGACGGCTGAAAGGCTCATAAACAGGAATAATCTTGTTCACAATATATTCATCGTCGCCGTCCTTTACAATCGAGTTACGATATGATACATCAATCTCTACATCACAATAGCGAGGGTACACGAAGATAACACCAGGCGCACGAAATGACGGGTTCTTTTGTCCGGACGGGTTATTCACTGACCCAGGGCCGTCAAAGTTGCGATCAAAGCGTACCGGATTCAAAAGAATCGGGTCGGAGAATTCTTCCTTCCCCCACCCGTCTTTCTTTCCTGTTGGCTTCGAAATGGTCACCGAATCGACAAGCGTCCGTTTATCAATAACGACCATAGTCCACCCCGCTATACAGAAATCCAGCCGATTTTAGAGCGTTAAAAGCGTCAAGTGATAGATTATATCCCGACGCCGTTTCAGAGGCTCTAGAACCGTTATTTGAGCTGTACGATACCGATGTACGTCCTAGTGTGGCACTTGCGATTGTCTGCTTATCCTCAGCGGTTAAAACGCCCGTGCTGTCCAGGTATTGAATCTGGTAAGCCGTAGCAAGTTTAACTGCCTTTTTGCGCATCTTATGATCCGTGTCAAAATCATGAAAGTCATAATAATGACGGATAAAGATGTCAATAGCAAGCTCAGCACGTTTATATAATTCGTTAAACTCGCTTGTCTTATCAAAACCTAACTCACGATACTCTTCATGCGTTAAGTATGCCATGATACCTCCTATTCAGAGGCCACCTTTTGGGCCACGGAGTCGCTATCAGAAACAAGTTCCAACCACTCCTCACCAAAGGCGAGGCTTGTCTTTTGGTTGATTTCTTCTGCTTCTGCAGTCGTTAACTCGTAGACCGTGCCCTCGTCAAAGTTTTGGTCTGTTGATTCGATCAAAAAGTTACAAGTAGCTTTATATTTCGCCATTCGTTACTCCTTGATATCGTAACCGCTAGTCAAAAAAGCAGATACTAGATTGGGATCAGTGATGGTAAAGGTTACATCGTCCTTTACCAAAACTGTCGCAGCCTGTTCAGTTACTGCTTCCGCTTTAGTTGTTTTTGTTTCTTCTGCCATTTTTTACTCCTTACGCTGTTTTGTGAACGTAGATCGCTTTCTTCTTGCTGTCAAGGACAAAGGCATCGTAACGAATACGACCCTCTACAAGGTAGCCGTTGATGCCTGGTGGGTTATCGTGGATCTTGTAGTCTTCGAGTTTGACAGGAGAAGTGGTTGCGATAGGGTGCGCGATAACAAACGCTACGTTTTCAGGCAAGCGAGAAGTTGGAGTCAAGATAACAGGCAAGCCGTCGATAGCTCCAACTTGACCCTTGAACGCTACTTCTTGACCGAGGTCAGAGTTCTTCACGAATGATGGATCAAGTTTGATGAGTTTATAAAACTCAGGAGATACGTGGAGTTTGCGTCCTTCTTCCGGCACAAGCGCGTCAGTCAATTTTACTTGACCGTCAAGGACTGCTTCATAAGCGTTATTTTTAGTGACAGCGCCAGTTTTAACGTGGTCTGTATCAGCACCAGCAACGACTTTGGCAAAACGGTACTTATCAACTTCTGGGATAACAACTTCTACCAATTGACGGGCAAGAGCCTTACCTGCTTCCAAAGTTCCCAACGTGTCTTGTACTGAGCGTTTGTCGATCGTGAACGTGAATGAACGGTCTTTGGTAAGTGTCAATGTTTGCACATTGTTTTCCAATTCAGCAGCCGTGCCGTAACGGGTGTTACCAGTAAGGGCGTAGTCGTTCATTGCTGTTGTTGGGATTGAGTACACTTTAACGGTATCTACACCAGTGAAATTGAAATCCTGGTTGATGATCCCAGCAGAAAGGGCTTCTTTAGCAAAGCGCTCATCTACTTTAACGTCAAATTTAGATGCGTAATTAATAGTCATATAGGCTTATCCTACTTTCTTTAGTTATTAAATGCTGTCAAAGCCAGCAAATAGAGCTTGTTCTTCCGGGCTGAGGTTGTTGTCACCACCAGCGGACGGATTGCCACCAAGCGCGAACTTTGGCTGTGGTTCCTGTGGTTCTTCCTTTTGGACAAAAAGGTAAGGGCTTGATTCTTTTAGACCGTTGATAGTTTCTTCTAGTTTTGGCTTGCCATCTTCAGCAAGTTCGATCTTGTCAAGATCAATAAACTTCATAAGGTCCTCGGAGTTGTGTGCTCCCACATCTTTCAGAGCCAATGCAACCGCGTTGGTTTTCTTAACTTGCGCAAGGTTCGCTTCGTTCTCGGTCTTATAGCTTTCAAACTGAGCCTGTAAATCTTCCAGTTGTTTCTTGGCTTCTTCACTAGCTCCCTCTTTGGCTTGTAAGTCTTTGATAGCTTGGCCACGTTGCTCAAGTTGTGTTTTCAAGCTGTCGTTTTCTGCTTGTACTTCTGACTTGGCCTCTTTGATTGCTGACCCGTACGCTGCCATAATGCGCTCAATAGTGTCCTTGTCCTCAATACCTGCATCAACTAACATCTCACGTTTTAAACTCATGTTTAAAACTCCTTTCTGTTTTACGTCCAGGAGACGAATTCGCCGGTTTACGTCCGACAACGAAAGCGCCCAGCGGGTAACGATCCCGCAAGAGGCAGAAAAAAGGAGGAAATCACCTCTTACTCCAAATAATGGGCGCAAAATAAAAACCGCATGATCTGCGGTTCATTATCTACAACTTGATATCTTCGAGCTTTGCGCGTTCGTTCAAAACGCACAAATAGTTATACATTGCAGTCTTCTGCGCTTTTAGTAAGTCGATAGGGCAGTTTGGTTTAAACTCAAGTGTCCCTTATTCGTATTTGCTAATCATGTATACTAATTTACCGAAGCGTTCATGCAATTCGTAGTATTCAACTTTGAAACGTTCCTTCCAATCTTCCATCTTTTAACATCCTTTCATTTGCCATTTTAAAACCAAATTTAAATCCATCAAACGCTGCACGGCCAATGCTTCGCTGATAGTCTAAAAAAGTTTTTTTGTTTTTAAAAACAATCTTTTCTAACGATCGTCTGAAAATGTTCTTCATCTTCTTTTTCCTTTTTTCGATCAATAAACTTTCTCCCTCGCATAGTCACGATGCAAAAAAGGCTTGTCCGCGATATAATCTCGCAAGGTTGCTTGCTGGTCTCTGATTTTAGTTTTAAACTTGCTGATAAGTTCCTGGTCGTTTAGCTTCTCGGCTACGTGTAACTTTTCCTTGGACTTGCGAATAGCTCGCTCGTATGCCCTTTGCTTAGATTGAGCATTAGCATTTCTTATAGCTTCTTCCTGCGTTATATTCTTAACGTCCGGCCCCAGCTCTGGTAGTTCGTTTATACCAGGGACAAAAGGAGTAAGCATGTGTCCGCAGTTGATACCAAGACAGCCACCAGGCGTCCCGTAGCCATGATCTGCAAGCGATAGAATAGTGATACCGTGTTCTTCCCTTGCCGGGCCGTAGGTAACTATATGGTGCTGTAGAGGTGCGCAAGCCTCGCGAGCTGTAGCCTTTTTAGAATAATAAAAGGTATCAATCCCCAGCTCGTCCGCTGGCATCGTCCGCATTTCTCGGTAGCTACGCATAACAGTTGTTTTAATAACCGTCCTAGCGTAGTTGTCTACTTTCCAGTAGTGTCCGCCTCGGTCAATAAAGCCCTTAAAGCCTATCTCTTGCCATTTCATGACGGTCTGAGATACAGCCTTATCATGTGTGACTAGACCGACCACTTGGCGAGCTACAACTTCCTGGACCATTTGACGATATACATCTGTCACGATACCTGGAAGCGTGGTATTAATCAAGTTACTGATATCACCGTGCGACTGTTCGAAATAACCAGCGAGTAATTCCTGCGCGTGTTTAGAATTGCCAAAATCACCACCTCCGAGGTCGTCTATGAGCTGTTCTTTGGTGGTCTGATAGATTTTAAAGCCTTCATATTCAATGACCTTTCTGAGCTGTTCACGGCCTATTTTAGAGTAGCGTGCGATTGTTTCCAGATTCTGCTCATTTAGCATGTGCATCTGGCTCATACGCTCTAACTGCCAGATATACGGATTATCTGCCAGCGATTCAGCACCGCGATCTAATAACCTATCAATAACCTCGTCAAATAGGTCACGCGCCATTTGATGATAGATATCACCAACCTGTGAAGCGCGCAACTCTAGCTGTTCCTCGTTAAATAATACCGGGTACTTGTTACGCGCCATCTACTCACTCTCCATAAATATCAACTTCGCCGGTGCTACGTTCTAGCTCCATGCTTTCAGCCGTTTCTTTCTTGATATCATCAAGCATTTGTTTAGCTTCCTCGTCTGACAAGCCCAGCGCCTTGGAAATAGCATACTGCTTACTAACAAGGCCACTTAACAAGGCTTTAGCGTAGTAGTCCAGCTCGTTATTCTTATCAACAAAGACACCATCGTCCAGATTTACTGTGATCTCGTCCATGTCTGGAATAGGCCCGCTGTACAATCCATAGAGCGTACCAATCTCACAAATAGAAATCACAAGCTCTTTGATAGACTGATCTACAAGGCTCACGATACTGTTTCTTAGTTGGTATGTATCAGAGTTCTCGGATACAACCTCGGTCGCAGTCTTCATGCTCTTACCGTCAAACGTGAACATTCCAGGCGATACTCCAACCTGCATCTCAAACAAGGCAAGGCCCTCGTTGATTGCCTTGATATAGTCGTCTGACCGGATAGGAGTTGTAAGGTCTGTGATGTTGATAGGTGTATCTTTGCCACCGTCTATCTGCTCATAGACATTCTGTTCTGGATCGAATTCGCGCGTGACTAAATCAGTATCCCCGTGCTGATTAAAAGCAATTCGGACAGTTTGATCTGGCACCAGTACACGACGTTGTCCCATTCGGACTTCCCACTTAAACTCGTCATAAGTTGTATTGATAAAATCAATAGTACTTTTAGCATTATCAAAGATAGACAACCCCAGCGGGCTGTTGATATCCTTGTTATTCATGCCAGGGGGTTTCAAGTAAGTAAATAACGGCCGTGTAAGCCCATCAAGCGTTACTTCTTCCTCAAGGTCCTCATATACCTCAGATAGTGGTACACGGTCACCAACACGCTCCTTTTCATCCGAGCGATACAGCTCGTTAGTGATTGTGTATTTCTTATCCTTGGTCCACTCATGCAACTCGACCAAAGTATAGTAGATCGTTTCCTTGCCTACTGTTTTTTGACTCTTGTTGATAATCGCTGCAGAAGATACGTCCTGTGTATTGGACTGCAATGGATAAAAAACTGGGGCTTGTACGAATGAAATCTTGATCTTGTCGTCGTCAACGTATGGACGCATAGCAAGACCACCCAGAGCCAAACAGCTCTCAAGGTATCGCTCAAAGTTTTTGTTAAAGCGGTCATTCAGCAAGACTGATTGAATGAACTCGTTTGTCGTTCCATTCGCCACGCTTATCTCTGCCTGCTCATTAAATACCAAGCTGGCAATCTTCTTACAAGCCGTGCGAGCAATAGGCAAGTGATTTCGTGCCCGCTGTTTATCAACCCGGTTTGAATTGCGATACCGGATAGGGTCCCACTTACTCTGGTAGTATTTCAAGTTCTTCTGAATACGATCGTATTCGTCCTTGTTAATTGCTATTTTAGGATGTTCTGTGATATTGCCTAGTGATTGGCTCGTCATTACATATTTACCCCTCTTAAATATATTTCTTAGTGATTGTAAGATACTCATTTCAAACCTTTCTCTAGGCTTTTAATCTTAATAGTTGCGCGTTATCAACGATCATATATTGGAACGCGTCGCAAGTGTGATCGTCCTCTTTGATGACTTTAGGATCATCATCTTTAACAGTTTTCTCGTCCCACTGATAACGCTTGTGTTCCTCGATAAAATACTTGAGGTTGTTTTCAGTTGGGAAATAATAAAAACGCCCATTCGCAAGGAGCGATTGGACATACTCGGTCATTATTATCTTTTTCTTCTTGGCCACTGGATGCCAGCGAATACCAAAGTCTTCTAAATACTGATTTCTCAAAGCTCCCTCCGCGCTATCTATCGTCATTTCAATTACCGGAACGTTCGGGTATTTCTTTGTCTGATTAACAACGAAGTCATGAAGCTCTTTAGACAATACGCTCGGAGCTTTCTTCTTGACCTTGCCAGCCGGGCTGTAGTAGTAGTTATCCACAAGATAGAGATTGGATCTGTTAGTAACAACTGCGTGTAAGCAAGTAGTTGCTGACTGTTGGTGCCCTGTATCTGCCGCGAATAGCTGACCTATGACACGCTCACTATCTGGTATCTTGTCTACGCGCTTAAACAAATCCATGTTATACACGTTCGTACCAATACCAACCGGCTCACCAAGATAAATATATCTGTAGTAGTCATAGTCATTTTCCTTTATCCGTCTGATATCCTCTAGCATTTGTTCAGTGACAAAGCCTAGCTCATCATTCAAATAAGAGGATGAATGCACTAAATAATTATCATTATCTGCTACTCTGTCCGTCCATTCATTGATCCAGTTATAGGGATTTCTTGGCGGATTGTAGGACCAGAAGAATTTGACAAAATCAACGTCTGGATGCTTCTGTCGCATAAAGGTTACATTTGACTGGTCAAAATCTTCTTCACTGCTAAATTCTGCAGCCTCCTCATACCAGACCGCAATGATATTACCAATGTCGTTTGATTTCAATTTCTGGAAATCATCTTGGCCGTAGAAATAGAAACACGATCCTGTGACTGTATCTTGTATTTTAAAAGGTGATACAGTAGCTTTGAACCGTCCGGATAACCCAAACTTATTTAAAGCCCATTGTATTTTAAGAAATACACTATCTCGGATAGTGTTGCCGACTTTACGAATAACAACCACATTCGCCTTTTTACCGGCAATCAGAAACGGTATTACCATAAAGACCAGTAGCAAGGCTATTACCGAAGACTTAAAAGAGTTACGGCCACCTTTCAGCACATTGTAGGGCTTACTGGTAGTCCAGACATCTTTAAAATGTGGGTTAACATTATCTTGGATATTAACTTCCATCTTTAGACCACGCATCTATAATTGTGATTGTCGTATCGGCCACATCCAGACCAACTTTCTCAGTCCACATACCGTAACGCTTGCCAAGTAACTCAAGAGCCTTGTTCCTATCGCTGTTTTTAGTTGGATATTCCACTAATTGTGGTATCTCGTTATAGACCTTGACGCTCTTACCAGTTTTAGGATCTTGCAACAGTTCAGCTATTTTTGTTGTAACAACTGTCGTTTCCATCGCTTTCCCAGATGCTATCTCCGAGAGCATGATAAGGATCTGTTTTTGGGTCAAGATCTTTTCGTCTTGCAACTTTTCCATGCATTTTTGGATATATTCTGAAATGTCAGCTTTTGTCAGCAAGCGCTGTCCTTGGCTTCTAGCTGTCTTTTTACTATATCCAGCCTTAATCGCTGACTGAGTAGCATTTCCAGAAATGATGTACTCATCACAAAATGTCTGCTGTTTTAATGATAGTTTAGCAATTTTTCATCACTCCTTTCGGACAAAATAATAAAGATAGGCTTTGGGAGTTAGCCTATCTTTATAGCCGGGACAGGAATCGAACCTGTACTATGCGGGTGAAAAGTCCGCTACTCTAACCGTTGAGTTACCCAGCAACCTTATCATAAAGAAGCAACCAAATGGCGCAGATCCTATCTGCTTCATTGGATAGTACTATAATACCACTCAATACAGCGCTTTTACTCCCAATTTCCTTTCATTTATCTCCCAGGAATCTATACTCTAGCAATTCCCCGGCTTTGTACGCTTCTGCAAACTCTAGCAATGCCCGATCTAGCAATCTATAGTATTCGCTTTCTGAATATCCAAGGCTCGGATAAATAGCTTTGTCTTGCCTAAATCTAACTCGGCAATATCGCTCAATCAAAATCTGTGATAGGTTTAGGTCAGACAACCTATTGATTGCCGATGCCATAAGCTCCAACTCTTGCTGAGCGCTAACTCGTCTAATAACCATCTGTTCGGTTTGACGACTTGGAGAGCTTGGTGCGCTCTTTGGTTCCAAGGAATAAGTAGCCGTTACTTTAGGGCTGTATTCCTCCCCTACAATCCTCAAAAGTACACGGTAGTTTTTGAGTGTATTATCTGCGTTCTCCTTTGTTTTGTTCTTCAGCACTTCACCAAAAAGCATTCAATCCCCCCTTTCATCTTCTCCCTCCGCTTCGTATTCTAACCGCACGAGTTCTTCATATAGATTTCTAGCTTTTCTTTTCACATTGCTTACTTCTTGAGCGGTCATCTTATTACAATCACGTATCAAATCAATGGTAAGCTCATTCATTTTTATTAGATATTGCTTGCCTTTTGAGAGATGCTGTAGATCTGGTCTATCTTCAATATTTAATCTATTCATCCACCCACTCCATTAAACTCGGCCGCCTCTTTCAGCTCTTTCGCCCGTTGCCGTTCACGCATCTGATACTCGCTGTTTAATTTATTTAAAATAACATCCTGCGCATTGTTCTTCTCAGCCATTCGCTGGATAGATAACTCATGCTCTTGTACCGTCCATTCTAAATCGTGGCATTTAGTATTCAACTCATTAATCCGTGAGTTTAAATTAACGCATACGATAAGAAACACCAGCGATACTGTACCGAGTATTGTATAAGATAGTTTATTCATCATTCACCTCAAATTCTATTGTAATCATCGGGATCCTCCCAAAGAGGGCTGAACACAAATTCATAAGGATCTCTGTGCTCTGGTCTGGAATTATTCCGAGGATTTTCGTGCCAACCATTATCAATAACTACTTTTTGTTTATCCATCACTCCACCTCCTTTGTTTTCAAAGTAAGATTATTTAAGAAATACGGTTCTTTTCGAAAGGTTTCGTGATTGAATCTATAAAGTACTTTCCACTGACTTCTAGTGTATGGATATCTATTTGGTCGTTTCATTTTGTTACTCCTTTATTTTTCTAACGTTTTGATTACATTTTTCAATATGTTCTTTCTTCTTCTGCAATTCTTCCAAACTTCCGGATTTTCGTAGGCGTTGCCGATAACTTTGTAAAATTTTAGAAAGTCCGTTGTGATATCAATTTGATAAGTGCGACTTAGACTGTCACCATACCAACGACCTTTGTCTTTGTCATATTTGACAATAAAGGTATATTCTGTCTGTATCTGATGACGTAAGATATCCCCCTCAAAGATTTCTTTACCATTCTTATCTTTGAGTCCTGTTGATTGCATAATAACTAGATTATCCACAAAAATATAATCTGGACTAGTTAAGACAGATGACTGGTCAACTACTACAACCTGCCCACTTTCTGTTATTGCAAAAGTATCTTTAAACATCTCTTTATTTGTGGTATCCCACGCTCTAAATCGTAACAAAACCACCACGCTCCTCCCATTTTTCTTTTGCATGCAATCTTGAGTGTTCTGAGAATGACATCAATTCAATATTTTCAGGACTGTTGTCTAACTTATCCTCGTTCACATGATGTGCAATTTCTCCATCCATTAAATATCTCCCTAATTTATTTTCTAAAACTAGCCTGTGTTTTCCAACATAACCAGATTTCATAGCATTAGGGTGTTCTGGCATATAAATGTATTCATATCCACTAATAATGACACTTTCTTTATAAGGTCCTCTCCTAATACCTAATTGAGAACAAGATTGACTACATGCTGTCAATCTGTTACCCTCCCCTGTTGGTCTAATGACATGAGAACCACATCGAGAACATTCAAATAAAGAACAATACTCCAAATTTTTTCTATCATTTATCCTCATCCTCCCTAATTTCTTAATTGGAATCATCTTGCACCTCCTATAAAACTATTAACAATATTTTGCTGTTCAGTATCGATTATTTTATTTTTATAATTCAATATCGGAGCCATAACATCATTCATCAACGCAGGTTTCAAAATGATTTCATTTGTCCCCAAAAATCTTTTGCCATTGATTTTTATTTTTATATCATGACCATTAGCGATATGTTCAAGGTCGTTTTTGGATAAATAGATTTCAAATTTACTCATTCTTCCACCTCTTGCTCTACTGTAATTTTAAAATCATAATCATTTATGCTTAAAGGCAAAACCACCCCATGTTTTGAGTCGTTTTTTAGCAAATCTAAAATAATCTCTAAAACTTGCTTACCTAAAACCAGTTGCATCTCTAAAACATTTTGTAAATCCATCACTCCTCCAGTGTTTTTGCATTAATTACACGAACTTCTTCACCACTAAGTTTCTTAAGAGCTTCAATGGTAAACTCTCTATCATCTTCTTTAGTACAACTTGGAAACATATACAAATTCATCCCTCTACCTCCTCAACTTCAAATAACTGACTATTAAACACTTCTCCAAACCCGGCTTCTTCAAGCTCTTTGCGGGTGTGGTATAACCTTGCATGCTGAATTTCACCATCATTTCCCATGTAACAATTTTCAGTTATCAAATTATATTTTAAAAATCGAAAATTAGAAGCCATGCCTTTCATCTTCACCAAATACCGCTTTTCCTGTTCGATTTTATAGCCATCCAACCAAGCACGGGCGAAAACTTCTTGATTATTTTCAGTTTCAAAAAAATCTTTTAGTTTTGAAAAATCTTTTTGATTCGCGTAATTGTAAAAATATACATCGCCAACAATTAAAGCGTGTTGCAAATCAACGTGAGTAAATTTACAATACTCAATCCAATTCGCCACAAACTGTGGCACGACTGGCTTCTGTGGCTCGTCTAGTAGTTTCACTAAATTCAAGACATCATCAACTACAACATAATTTTTGGTTTCTCCATATAATTTATTTAAACCCTCAATTTTCTCAAATAATTCTTGTTTATTCATCTTATTGCTCCTTTAGTTTGTCATTCAAAATTTTTAGAGTGTCCTCATAGCTCAGATTTATCTTGGCTCTTTGTGTCTCGTATCCAAAGGGTTTAGGAATTCTGAAATAAATGATAGTAGTGTCATCGTGATTTTTCACAACTGTGTAAATGTATTTGAGTAACTTTTTCCCGAAAGTAATATTTGGAATGCTACGATTCCAAACTCATCTACACTAGCCGATCTTTTTGAGTCTTCAAATCCCGAATATGGGTATCTTTTAGGCTTCATTTCTTCAAATCCTCCTCTTTAACAAACGTTCCATTAATCCATTTACCCTTGCGATCTTTGATTTCGTTGTAGGCCAGCTCAAAGCAATCTGTAAAGTCGTAGTCCAGTGCCTTGCTAATAGATTTAAGATAAGCCACTGCACGCACTAGATTATGACGGCACATTTCCTTGCTAGCTAAATCCTGTGATAACTGGAACTCTGAAATGTTTGCATTTAACAGTTTAAAACATTCCATTGCATCCTTGCGTCTGATGTTATCTGATTCCTCGAAGATGCTATGCACATCTTCCTTGATTAATAATGCAAGCCCTACAATAACAACCGCACAATCTCCGATGCTATCCTTAGTCAGCTTTTCATTCTGCTTGAGGTATCCAGCGCATAATTCGCCAAATTCTTCACTTAATTTAAGTGATTGCTTGTCTAACCGTCCACCGTTTTCTAAATCACGGTCGATAAACCATTTCTTCGTTAACGTTACTAATTCTTTTTCCAATACCATAATGTTTTTATTTATCCTTTCTTTGATTGCCCTTGTGCGTCCTAAAACCGCTGTCTTACCGATGTTTTTTGTATGATCAAGTCACTACTCGTATCTTGTAGTCGCTGTCGATCCAATCGAATAGATCGCTTAATTAAATCAATATCCATAATGATCTCTAATCTGATTTATTAAATTAAGGGAGTTGCTCTGCTCCCCTTTTTCAGAAAAACAGATTAGAGAGCCTTTCTAATTTTATAGTGAGCAATGACTAGCGAGTGGAGTCGCACCACTCAAGGAGTCTACAGCTAGCCAGCTATCGGGACGGGTCGATAGCAGTAAAAATGTAACAAAAACTATAAGGAGTCCACGAATGCACCCGTCCTAAACCCTATAGAGGGAATCGAACCCTCTGAGGTTTCCAAGCCTCATACCAATATAGGGCGCAATGGATCAACGGCATCGCTATGAACTATCATCATTACCGACTTATGCAGTCTGTTGATCGTTTGGAAACGTATATCGGATTTCCTAGTATGTAAATTCGTGTAAGAAAGGACTCTCCTTTTATTTTTTATAGTTTGATATACAGGTCGAAACCCCTCACCTAGCTTCGTGTCAGTGTCTTATTTTTTGTGAGGTTATGACTGACAGATCTGTTAAAATCTGCCAGCCTAAATTATTTACCCTCACGTTTAAGAGCGATTCGTGCCATACCACTGAGAATAAACATACCAGCGAATGATAATACAAGACCGCTTTCTGCACCCGTATTAGGAAGTAGAGCTGGCGCGCTATACGCTTCGACTTCTTCAGATTTGTTTTTCGCGTGATTTTCGCTTGATTTTTCACGCGATTTTACGATCTTTACTTCTTCGACTTTCGGATCTTCGTTTGTTTTTGGCGCTGGTGTATTAGGCTTGTCTTCTTTAGGTTGTGGTTTTGGTTCGTCATGTTTAGGTTCTGGAATATCGATCACTAGTTCTGGTTTGTCCAATACTGGCGCGCCCGGAGGTGTTACCCCGCCTTTCCATTCTGGCTTATCAAGGATTGGAGCATCAAATGGTACTGTACCACCTTGCCACTCAGGCTTTTCTCGTACTTCCGGAATGCCAGGGATGCCACCCTGAAATTCAGGAATTTCTACTTTTGGCGATTCCTTAGGAATTTCAAATGTAGGTTTAGGCTTATTTTCACCAGAAGCTCGTCCCTTACCGCCGACAAGGGCAATGTGAGCATTATAGTTATCTGCTAGTGTGTCCCCCTCACCATCTCTTGCCCAAACTACATTTAGTGGATCATTTGATTCCTTGACTGGTGTTTTTAACCGTGTACGATAGTTAACGTACAAGATTCGGTCAAAGGTTTTCATCTTAAGATCAAAACCACCATTTAAAATATGGAAGCTATCAAGGTAGTCTTTAGCACTGGTGTAGTTTGTCCAAGTCTTAGCATCATCAACAAAGAATGGTTCAAGACTCCCTTCAACGTACTCTTGGTTATTTGTCCAGCGGTCTTTGATGATAAGGTTTTCAAGTTTTTGTTTTGATAGATTCAGACGGAATGTCCATCGCAAGACTTGTGGATCATCTTCTGCTTGTGAGCCCCATTTCGAGAATTTCTCAGTTGTGGGATCAAGTTCTGGTTCTGGATCTACCATGACCTTCTTGACTGTTCCATCAAAATTAAGTGTAGCTTCTTCCCCTGATTTAACTGCATCAGTCCATACGGCATCAAAGGTCATAGCCATTTGTTTGTTCAAAGAATTCTTTGAAAAGTAATCATTAAAGGTTGTTGTGACTGTTCCTTTTTCTACACTTGCTTGTGCATGACCAATTGTTTGATCCGATGGGTTTTTAACATCGAAGTCAAAGTCAGTACGAAATGATACTTCTTTAGGCATGTGCAAAACAACTTGATCACCCTCATTAATTGTCATCGAGTCAGGAAAGTCGATATTTTTGTATTCCACCTTAAAATTGACATATTTTCCTGTTCCATTACCCGTTGCGCCTTTGGTAAAATGCATATCAACATCAGGGTTTTTAACGGTTATTTGGTCACCCAGCTTGGTGACTTCTGTAGCATTTTGATTTGTTCCTTCACGTTCACCAGTTGCCCCTCTTTCTGTTTCCGTAGCATTGCTTCCTTGAGGTTCTTTCTGTTCGCTTGGTCCCACTGTTTCAGATACTTGATTTCCATCTTCTCGTGTTGCTGTATTTCCGACTGCAGTTGTTTCATTTCCTGCTGTAGTTGTTCCAGTTGATTCATCTGCTTTCACTCCTGTTGCTGTTCCTACTGCTGCGATTGTTACCACTGTTGCTAAAACTAATTTTTTGTTCATTGTTGTTATCTCCTAGATTTTTTTAATTTTAATTTCAATTCGTGGATTTGGCGAGTAAACCTTTCTTGTCGTATGTTCTACAACTTGGTTATCGTCCCACCAAATACAATTAGCGTCTGAAATGCTGTCATATATTGCCTTTTCCAGATTGTCAAGATCTGGCTTTTTGGCGCAATAGATTTTCTCGTTTAAAAATCGTTCATATCGTTCCCACGTTTTCGCTTTAGCTTTTGGTGTGGGTTTCTTTGATACAACTTGAGGTGCTTTTAGATAAAATGTGACTTCTGTTTTAAGATAGCCTTTCATCTTCTCGCCCTTATATAGACTTTTAATGAGGTATGTAGCTGATCTGCGCCATGCTTTCATTTTCGGGTCTTCGTATGCCCCACCTCGCCCAAATTTTGGGCGGGTTTGGGGTTTTGGCTCGATAGGTATTGTCAATTTAATCATCTTAAAGCCCTAACATTTTTTTGAAGAAGCTATCAACGGCATCGTGGTCGCACTTTCCAATACTTTCATCTGGTTCTTGTAACTCTGATCCATCTTCTTCCGTGATCTCGTATTCTGCTTTGATTTTAACAAGACGACCACCTACTGCTTCAGCAATGTTGTGCATCGCTTCCTCTGATTTTTCATTTTCCTTTTCGAAAATCAAAGCACCGCGTACATCACCAGTATAATCAGCGCTAAACGTCAGTGCGCGTTCTCGATTTTTATGCCCTGTTAAAAAATTGTTTGTCCCATTTTGTGCGATTGCGTAAAATTCTTTTTGTTGTTTCATGTTATTTCTCTTTTTTACATTTTTAAAATGGTAAATCATCATCTGAGATGTCCATAGGGCTCGTATTAGCTGTTGCCTGCCGTGAGAAATCCGGCTGACTGTACCCTTGCGACTGCCCCGCTTCACGGTCTTTCCGGCTTTCCAAAAGCTGGAATTGTTCTGCGACCACTTCGGTCACATAGACCTGCTGGCCTTGCTGATTTTCGTAGTTGCGCGTTTGGATCCGTCCTGTGATACCAATCAAAGTCCCTTTTTTAGCCCAGTTGGACAAGTTCTCTGCTTGTTGTCGCCAGATCACACAGTTGATAAAATCAGCTTCACGCTCTCCGTTCTGGCTTTTGAAGTTGCGGTTGACTGCCAGCGTGAAAGTAGCTACTGCTTGATTGCTTGGAGTGTAACGAAGTTCAGGGTCTTTCGTTAAGCGCCCAACAAGGCACGTTGAATTTAACATAATTTCTCTCCATTCTTCCATTTATGTTTATAAGTGTTGACTAACACTCTAGGTATTCCCAATTCTTTTGCTATGTCTACATTTCTTAGACCTTCTTCAAACATGGACAACATTTCCTCCCTAGAGTATTTATATTTCATTTTTTGTTCAGAAACGCTTCTTATCCTTACACCTTCACGTTTTAAAACGTTCTTTATAGTAACGCAACTATTTCCAGCGTACTTCTTAGCGAGATATCGGATAGACTTGCCAGATATATAATCAGTTACAACTTGTTCTTTATTTTTCCACGCAAGACTTTTATGATTTCCGAAAATAGCAGAATGAACCATGTTTTCTTTTTGTGTACACCATTCTAGGTTGTTAACATTATTATTTAGCGGGTTACTATCCAAGTGATTTATATAGGGTTTGTTCCCTTCATTTGGAATGAATGCCTCAGCCACCAACCTATGGAATTTATGCGACTTTTTTACTTTGTTTTTTGCGAGTTCTACTTTTCTATAGCCTGTCGTTGTCATGCTAGTTTTTAAAATTCTAGGCTTTTTATATCTTGCATGATAACTTTTTACTCTTCCGTGGTTTGAGATTTTATACAAACCCTCATAACCTACAACATCCCTCCATTCTTCGCATACATTATTTAGCATTTCTTCATTCCTTCCACGGTTTCAAATTTGATATCATTTTCATCAAGCCATTCCTTGAATTTCTTGGCTTGTTCGATATCAAACCAGAATTTGATAGTAGTTACATACTTATCACTTGCTGGTTCTGGTTTTGGCTCATCTTCAATAACCTCGCCAGTTTCTGCATCGTAGGCCTTGATACTTGCTTCCGCTTGCTCTTTAGCCATACGCTCAATTTCTGCCTTGCGTTCTTCTTCTGCTCGCTTCTGTGCTTCTTGGCGCTCTTTAAATAGCTTGGCGCTCTCAATGTCTGCAGTGATACTAGCAAGTACTTCTGCAAGTGTCTGACCGCTTTCATAAGCTCGGATATAAGTAGCTGGCCCAATGTTATGAGCAGCACACTGACTGCTGATGATTGAAATATCTTGTTCTTTCTGGTTTTGCTTTTGCAATTCAGCAAGCACGATTGCTTCCAGTTCTGCTTCTGTCTTTTTCAAGAGTTGGAAGCTGTCTTTTTTAAATTGCCCAGCCTTGGTATAACTATCCAGATATTGTTCAAAAATCTCTGGGTTAAGGTTGCCCTCAAGGGCTTTCTCTTTAAACCAGTTACGCACCGCATCTTGTCGCAATTCCTTCTGAGCGTCCTCATAGCCATCTATCTGTTGTTTCAAGATATCGATCAAATCTTCCAGCTTGCCGTAAGGTACTTTGTACGCTTTTTCAAATTCTGCGTAAGGTTCGTTGATTTTACCCTTGATTTCTTTTCTGCGGTCTTCGAGGCTCTTGCTCAATTTGTTCAAGTCAGTCCGTGCTTGTTTGACTTCTTCAATCGTGTTGACTTCAAGGTCAAATGTCCCGTATTTTGCAATAGCTTGCTCAATTCCAGCCTCGAACGCTCCAAAGTCGCTAAATGCGACCTTAGCAGGTTCAAAATTGATCTGGATATTGTCGAGCTGGTTTACTGTTTCTGCTTCTTTCATTATCCGAGTCTCCTTTTTTAAGTAAATGGCAGGTCAATGTCTTCTGGTAGTCCTTCTGCTACAAAAGGCAGTTCTTCCGCTTGATGTTCCGTGATTGCCGCTGGTTCAACCTTCTTCGGTTGTTCTTGGCTCATCTGTTCAATCTGTGCTTGTTTGCGTTTAATCACATCATCACGGCTTTCTTTGGGTGTCACATCAATAGGTTGTGCCTGTTCCATTTCGTCTGCTGTGTACAAGCCTCCCACGTTTTCGCTAAAGGCTTCACGCATTGCAGATACAAGGGCCACTTTACGGATCATCAACTCTGGCATTTTAGCCCACATAGATTTTCCTGTGTTGTAAGCCTTAAAGTCTGCGTCTACTTCGATAGGATATCTTCGATCTTTGCGGTAGACTTTAGCCCAGCCCCCTAAAAGTTCATCATGTTTGCTGTGGATTGTACCTGTGATCTGTTTGATTTCCCCTTCTGGTGTTTCTACCACGATACCAGCTTCAAACCCGTCAAAATTCGGGTTCTGCTCCGCCCGCTTCATAAAGGCATCTTTTGAAACAACTACTTGTGCTGGATTCGTTCCATACTTGATAAAGTACACCTCTTTAGTAAATGGATTGAGATTGCGCTCTTTACACGTTGCGATAAAGTAAGCTAGTTCTTCATCGCTGGCTTTTCCAGACGGGTCAAGGTACTGCTTGACGATCTTTGCGCTCAGTAGTTGCGGGTTTGTAAGAAAGTCTCCTGTTGATTTAACTGCCACTTGGTTATTTGTCATTGTTTTATCTCCTCTTTGATTTTCTTATAGTGATCCCAGCTCGTAGATTTCAAGCTGTCTAGCAACTTCTGCTCTGTCTTAATCTGCTTCTTGTACTGTAGCACCCAAGCTGTGTACTCGTCGTCATTCTCCGCAAAATAATACCCGCGAGGAAGTGAACGGCTTGCCACAATAGGCACTGAGTAGTTAAGTCGAAGTTCTGCGATGCCACCTCGAACCTTTCGTACTGATAGGTTTGTCATTTTGGCAATGTCGCGCGTGGTCAGTACATTCGCTCGTCCTACTCTGATACAAGCTAGTATAAGCTGTAAGCGTTCATTCATAGCCTACCCTCCTTTTATAGCCAGCTATTATCCGAATGTGAGTGCTTCCGTGCTTCTGCCAATTTCGTCAAATATTCATTCACACCCTCTAACTTAACTTCCAGCACTCCCTCATCTAGCGCGTCTGTGACGGCTTTGATTTTTTGCTCAGTTAATTTCTTCCGTTGGGCCTTCTTGAAATCCCATACGGCTCCGATGTAACCAGCCGTGAAGAATGTTCCTGCGATTGTTAAGCCTGCTAAAATGTCGTTATACATTTCAAATCTCCTTATTAATTCGTCTGATTGCGTTATAATATCCGCTATCTTTTGGGATTGTGTATCCCGTCAAGTTTTCTAACTGGCTACCGTCCGACATGATATTAATAATGCGCGGTCGCCATTGCTTTTTAGTTTTAGTCATGTTATAATTTCCTTAGAAAAGTTTTATCTCTTGGCTTCTTGGAATTGCCTTTCCAAGGGGCCTTTTTTATGTTCTTCCGGCTAGCCGGCAAGCGTACAATTCCATGATCTTGCCACGCGCTCGATCTGGATCGCTAGCTAGTAGCTTCGCTTTAATTTCGTCTGATAGCTCGTAGCAAGTAGCTTCGAAGCCCTCAATCATTTTGTCAATCAAAACGGCAATTTCCTCCGATCTTCTGCGTTGTCCGGGTATTTAAAGTAAAGGTCCCGTCCACCTTTGGTTATGCGACTTCTTAGACCGTCGTCATACGCTTCTTTCATCGCTTTACCGCCCATATTGGTCGTGATGATAGTTTTATCGCGATGGTCTAAAAGAGTGTAGAGAAAGTCTTGCTTCCACTGCCCGCGGTCTCCCTTTCCCAAATCGTCAAGAATTAGGAAATCAACTTTAGTCAGTAGATCCAGCCAGTCATTGGTTGACATAGACCCTTTTTTATCAAAACCACCTTGAATCTTCTGAAATAGAGTGGGCACATTGACGAATAAGATGCTTTTAGGAATTTTATTCGCTTTAAAGTCTGCGTTTAGCTTCTCTGCAATTGCTAGTGCGAGGTGTGTTTTACCTCGTCCAGCTTCACCCATAATAAGCGCGTTCCCTCGCCCGTCATGTAAATAATGAGTTACAAGCCTCAAAGCGTAGTTCTTAGCTTTATGGTCGATCTCATTCGATACTGAGAAAGTCTTAAAAGTCGCATTCTTCATTTCTGGCGGTATGATGCTATTTTTATCAAAAACATCGTAAGTCTTTCTTAGGATTGTAGCCGTGTGAGCCTGTCCTATCTTCTGCTCTTCCTCACGCGCCATCTTTTCTCTTTGGCATTCTGGGCAAAAGGTTCTGTTCCGTTCGTCTTGTAGTGGTACATCGTCATTTAATGACCACTTAAAGCAAGAATGTATAGAGCAGGTTTCTTGCTCGTTGATATGGTAGACCAGAGGTAAATCCATGCTGTCACCTCCTAAAATCCTAATTCCGGATCAATTTCGTGTACGCTGATATCTGTTCCAAGCAGTGCATACTTTCCGGATTTAAAATCTTTCTGGCCGTTGTATGTTTTGGGCTTTTTAGATGATTTATATTTCTCATCTGCCTGTTCCGCATCTTCGACCGTTGTTACACCGTTCTTTCTCCAGTTATCCAAGATGCTTTTTAGATATCTGAAATTTCTAGCTTCATTGTCTGCTGACTTGCTGATAGCAAGCTGGACAAGTTCTATATTCATACCGTCTAAAGCAATATAATCAAATAGCTGTTGAAATTGAATTTGATCTAATTTAAAACCTCTACTTCTGAGTGTCTGTGCAATCGTTCCAGATTGAATATTTTCTAATTTTTGAGGCCTATCATCATCATCATTAAGTCTGGTTAAATTAGTCTGGTTAATATTAGTCTGGTTAGTTGGCAAATTTTGCGTCTCCGTACAGGCAAATTCTGCGTGTACGTGAGGCAAATTTTGCGTCTCCGTACAGGCAAATTCTGCGTGTACGTAACTTTTCGCTTCAGATACTCTATTTACATAGATTTTATTAGTCGCGTTAAACTGTCTACTTTCAGTGATTAAGTGATAGTCGTTTAATTCTTTCTTGTAAGCGGTTATTGATCTTTCTGAGCAACCCATAGCTTTTGAAAGTAGTTTGATTGAGAAGTTGCAATAGATACCATTTTCATCGTGCCAGCCGTTCTTTTGTGATTGGCCCCACTTATCCCGCAAGATTGCGTATAAGACCTTAGCACCGATTGACAACCCCTTGAAACATTCTTCAAATAACTCTTGAGGGAGTTTGTAAAACATTTCAAAGTCTTTGTAGTCGTCTATTTTTAATGCCATCTTTCTCCTTTCTATTTTTCTCAATCCCTTTCTGCTATAATGTAAGCAGAAAGGGGGGTTAAAAATGTCATTTGATAAAAATATAGCTGACAAAATCCTAGAATTTGCTAAACTGGAGCCAACCGTTCCAGTTGGAACTTCTCATGATTTCCGCTCTGAAGAATTTGATCAAGATGATTTTAGAGATACCGCTAAGAAACTAATCTCAACTGGTCAAATTTCAGGACATCTCGAAGAAGATTTCTCAGGATTCTATATCGCATTCAGATTGTAAATTCTGAATATCAGCAATCACTGTCGCATCAATTTCCATTACATCTGGAATCGCTGTGATGGTGATTTTTGGTTTCTTATCCGCAGGCATTTCTAGTTTAAAATCAATAACCCCTCGACCAAGCTCCCAGTCATTGATTTTTACTGAGTAGCCTGACGAATGCAGACATTGGCCCTCGCTTGGTTCACATTTAGGTTTGATACTTAGTTTTAATTGCTTCATGTTTGCTCCTTTCTTACTTGATTTAAAATCAAGTTTTTGTGCAAAAAAATTATGTACCTAGCAAATCACTTGCTTTGACGCCGTAAGTTTGGCACAC
>ERZ773250.238-NODE-238-length-35261-cov-6.304834_pt1 | contig 35261 bp, 33 predicted proteins | sample MGYA00511258_ERZ773250 | MGnify/ENA primary metagenome ERZ773250 (study PRJEB29015, sample SAMEA2738164) | human oral metagenome | biome: human oral; feature: human-associated habitat; material: saliva | place: China | collected 2187 ... | reverse complement strand
CTCCACTGGCCCGGCGTTGGGGCTAGGGTGCGACGGGGCGTCGTCACGCCACGCCCGCAGCGCCGCACCACCTCGACCGTGAAGAGCGGCGAAACCAGTATGGACTACTGCGGTGAGCCTGGCCGGAACCCAAGCCATGGCGTCGTCGAGCTTCGCGGCGGCCCAGCCGAAATTGCGGTACCGTTCGTTGCGGTACCCCACCATCGCATCCAAGGTATTGACGCAGCGATGTGCCACCACACCCGGCGCGCCCGCCACCGCAGCCCACACCAGCGGTGCAATGGCGGCGTCCGACGTATTCTCCGCCACGGATTCAACGGCGGCGCGCGCCATGCCGGGGGCGTCGAGAAGCTCGGGGTCGCGAGAGCACAGCCACGGAACCCAGCCGCGGGCTGCATCCTCATCGCCGGATTCCAGCGCCTGCGCCATCCGCATGCCGGTACGCTCCAGGCTCGTACCACCCAGCGCCGCCCACAGCGCCACCGCAGTAGCTAGCCGTGGTGCCCGCTTGGCGACGCCCGCCGCCACTAGGGTCGGTGGCAGCACACAGGCCGCCGCGAACACTGCCCCCGCGACTTTGTTGTCACGGTACAAACGGCGCTCCCACCACAGCGCGTACTGACCGAACAGCGCCACCGGATGGTAGCGCTGAGGGTCTTTAATCAGTCGATCAGCCAGAATGCCCGCTGCAATTCCACTAGCATGGTCCATACCGACAGACTAGTCTGAGATGTCAAAAGCCGAGGACAGGAAGCTGATGACCTGCTCGCGGGAGTTGTGGGCGGCACGACCGTTAGCATCGGCATCGCCACCCACGGCAATGCGATGCCCATGGTCCTTGATCACTGTTGTGGCGGGCAACCCTGAGAAGCAGAAAGGGTATCCGCTGGCGTGACCGGCTGCTGGATATTCAACGCGGAACACCTCAATGTTGTGCTCGCGGGCAGCTTTTTCCAGGTTGGTGGACATACCGACGCTGTCCCACACGGCATCATCGGTGCCTGCAGTGAGCAGAAGCGGACCGGTCATGCCACTAAGATCAAGCGGCGTGGCTTTGGCGTGGGCATGCTGGTAAAAGTCCCACAGCTTCGCCGGATGGCCAGTCACTGCGGACTTCATAAAGGCGGAAAAACCGGGCCTGTCACAGTGCACGTCACTGGGGGAATGTGCCACCACGGGTCCAATGAGATCGGGATGGGTGCTTGCCAGGTGAATGGCATCGGCGCAGCTCCTGCCCTGCGCCACCAGCGCGAGCGGCAGCTCTGAGTCAACACGCTCGTGCTCGTGGATCTCTGCTGCGAGTTCAGGGAGACGATCCGCCGGGATTTCCGGACAGTAGAAGACCGTGAACCCATGATGCGCGAGGGCGGCGGCACTGGCAGAGGCAGTAGCTGTTGGGGTGTCAACAAGCAGCAAAACCCCGGGTGCCCGGTGATTGGGGCTGAATCCGGAGCAACCTTTCGGCGCTGCGCATTCCTCCACCTCACGGGCGATTGTACGCTGCACCAGCGCACCCCAGCCTTCCTCTTCCGAGCGGGCTTTCACGTGGATGTGCACTGATGCCAAGCCGTTCAGCTCGAATGCACCCGCTTCCCCATCATTCGTGCCGATGCTGTCGGGACGCATTGTCCACAGCAGTCCACAGTGATGCGGTGGCGACCATAGCGCGCTTTCAGGAAACGATGTCGCAACATCCACCACACCATGCTCATCAGCATGAAACACCTGCTCATTCGACCAGGGTTGTTTCTCTGCGTCTACCGCAGAGACGTGGATGCGCACCCGTTCGCCTGGCTGCGCATCCTGAACTCGAATCACCAACGGGGAATTAATCCCACTAATTGATCTCACAACCAGTTCCATGGAGTTCGATGCTAGTCCCCTCACTTGGCCAGTAGCTCACCTTTAGTGGAGCGACCACGTAACACAAATGCGGTCCCGCCAAGAATCACCAACAATGACAACAACACAAGCCCTACTATCGACGCACCCGTATTCGCTGCATACGACCTGTCCACTGTCTCTGTCGAGGTGGCGATGTCCGTATCCGCAAGCGAAGCAGTCAACTCCGATGACGTGACAGGAGTCACTTTAATCGAGGGTTCGGTTGACTCATGATGAGGTACTAACACATCAAATGCCCACGGAATCAACTGCACTGCGGCCAAAAGCGAATGGTACCACGCACCTCGCCTGACCTGCGATATTGCGGCTGACCCCGTTGATGCTGTCGGGTGTACAGACGATACTGCAGGAGCTGATACAACCACGCCGTTGACGTAAATCACCGGATCCGGCAGCGACGAGGCAAACTGCACACGATACGCAGCATCCCGCACCGGATTATCAATCACCACCGTCAGCGCCCCCGCCAGCGACCACACAGACACCCGCTCCCCCGCCGCGCCCGCAAAATACGTCTCACCTGTGGAATCCGCCAGGAAAACACGCTGCGCACACCCCATTTGCTGGGCATGAAGGTCGCCACCCGGCTGGCAGCGTGTCGACGCCGCGTCTTCCCACGTCCCACGGTCATACGCTGCACCTGCGTCACGACGCCGCACCTCAACAAAACCCTGGTCAGCCTTGCTAGACTCCACCACGATCCGACCCGAACGCGACTGCCTTGCCGAGGCAATCACATCCCAGCGACCATTCGGCTGCTGGTGTGCGGCCTCAACGATATCTACCGGTGGGATTGTTGGGATGGCTTGGTTGATGTGGTTGGCGACAAGTTCTTTTCGAAGGTCAAATGCTCGACCTCCCCACCGCACCGGTGCAGAATCGTTGGCATTCTTGACAGCTACTGGAACTTCGACCGAGCCCAAAATGTCTGCCGACGGAGTGGAAACATCGATGAAAGTACAGGTCACAGCTGTAGATGCTTGCGTTGATATACACCGCACATTCGGCTGATCCTGCTGCACCATGCGGACGGGCTCCAACCAGTCAGGAAGGCTAATCGTGACATTATCGCCCGGAATGAGCTGCGTACCTGCGGGAACAACCCAGTCAAACCGGACCGCCGGCATCTTCCCCTCTGCCGACGGCACGACTGTAACGCTCGTTCCAAACTCGCCGCTCCTGTCGCCTCGCGTTGCGCCTGCCTGCGCCTGCGCTAGAAATGGGCGACAAGACAGGGCTACCAAGGCAAACACAACACACAGGACGGCGACTCTACGCACCAGCATGGTGTGGCGTATTGAATCGAATACCTGCATGCGTGTTTTCTCCTTATCCTTTGAGGATGCCCTACCGCTCACTCACACGTGCGGACGCTGCTAACACCCGGCAAGCTTCAGTAGAACAACCACTACAAAGGTTAAGGTTTGGCCAGGTTTTTTCTTAATTTATTTTAAGTTTTTACCCCCGTTTTTGTTAAAATGCCTGGAAAATGCCACCCCTGCCAGGCTGGCGCTGAGGGCATTTTTCTTAGGTTTCTAGCGAATGTGGGGATTACTTTAGGAATCTTGTGAAGTGTGTATACGCTCCGGTCGGGGGTGCTGGATGTTGTCAGGCTTGGCGGGTATACGCGCTGTGCAGAGGCGGGCAGTTTGATAGAGCGCGGCGGCTATGTGACTGGCGACGATCTACTGAACTGCCAAAAACCCAGGAAAAATGACAGTTTGATAGAGCGCGGCGAACAGGAAAGCCTTGAACACCGTTAGTGCAAACTTTTGCATAAAGATAGGTCTACTGCTGGGTACGGAAACACCCTGTTTTCGTACCCAGCGATGGACCTACATGACAAGCGTGAAAATATGCTTATCCCCAAGCCGCACAACACTCCATTTTCATGCTTGACCATAAGCATATTTTGCCGGGCTGAGCGTTTCCGCACCCGACGGTTTGCCCCCCCTCTCAACACAAAGGCCCCTCACAATGAGGGGCTTTTGCATTACACAGATCTTGTGCGCCCTGACGGGTTCGAACCGCCGACCTGCTGGGTGTAAACCAGCTGCTCTTCCAGCTGAGCTAAAGGCGCGTGCGCTGCAGCGATATGCATCATGCAATCAATAATGCTGCGACTCGAAAGATACTAACACATTTCCAAAACTCTACAAATCAGCAGTTCACAGTACCCAAAAGCCAACCAGCCCAAGGCCGAAGCGCAACACCTAGCTACGTTTCGCCGCACCGCGCTGCACGAGGCATGATCCCTGCCACGACCCGAGGCGTTCCGCTTTGGTTTGTACTAGGCCGGCGAGCTGTGCGGATTCAGATACCACGCCTGGAGCAAGTTCACCTTTGGTGCCAGCGGCGGGCGAAAGTAGCCAGATACGCCCGTGGTCGGCGAGGGGGCGTACAGCGTCGACAAGTTCATCAACGAGGTCACCGTCATCGTCACGCCACCACAAAAGGACGACATCACAGAGTTCATACGAGTCTTCATCAAGGAGGTCAGCACCGATAGCGTCTTCGACCGCTTCGCTGATTGCACTATCGCAGTCGTCATCCCAGCCAACTTCCTGGACCGTGTGACCAGCTTTGATGCCGAGTGTTTTTGCGTAATCCTGGACGCCGTTTTTGGTTGCGCCCGGAATGTCCACCACTGTTTCAATCCTCCTGAGTATCTAGCGACGTGGTTTTGCAGCACATTTGCGCCTCCCCACTGTTCCATTGTAGAAAAGATAGTTTCCCATTGACAGTACCGTTATGACCTGAATTGTAGGTACGGACATGGATTTTTTTTCAAATCTTCAGCACCACCACCCTACCCCATTTGGGGTTAATTGCTGACTTTTAACCACACCCGCAGGCACCCCAGCACCCCGGAGGGAAATGTGCGGCTAGGGTGCCGGATGCTTATCGACGCCCCGCCTCCCTCGCCGCAGCTGAGACACTCTACGCTCACGCCGCACCCCCTTATGTCCGCCCAAAACAACGCTTTGTGAGAGGAAAAATAAGCATTAAAACCTCTGTGCCCGTATTGTGTTGTATAGACCAGTGCGGCTTTCCATCAACCTGGAAAACACGCATCGACAGGAATATTCCTACAGGAGGATTTAGGATGGCTGACCAAAAACTGGGTGGCTCGCCAAACGATGACAGCAATTTCGCGCTCATCCGTGACGGCGTTGCGTCGTACCTTAACGACGTCGATCCGGAGGAAACCGCCGAGTGGATGGAATCCCTTGACGGGCTGCTTGCCGAAGCAACACCGGATCGCGCCCGCTTCTTAATGTTGCGCATGCTTGAGCGTGCTACTGCCAAGCGTGTCGCATTGCCGCCTTTGACCTCCACCGACTATGTGAACACCATTCCTACGTCTATGGAACCCGATTTCCCGGGCGATGAGGAACTGGAAAAGCGCTACCGCCGGTGGATGCGATGGAACGCGGCCATCATGGTGCACCGCGCACAGCGCCCCGAAATTGGCGTTGGTGGACACATCTCCACCTATGCGTCCTCTGCGCCGTTGTATGAAGTCGGTTTCAACCACTTTTTCCGCGGCAAGGACCACCCAGGTGGCGGCGACCAGGTATTTTTCCAGGGTCACGCCTCACCCGGCATGTACGCCCGCGCATTCCTAGAGGGCCGACTCACGGAAGACGACCTTGATGGCTTCCGCCAGGAAGTATCCCGCCCACAGGGCGGTATGCCGTCTTACCCGCACCCCCACGGCATGCCCGAATTCTGGGAGTTCCCCACCGTGTCTATGGGACTCGGCCCCATGGATGCTATTTACCAGGCCCGCTTTAACCGCTACCTGCACAACCGTGGCATCAAGGACACCTCTCAGCAACACGTGTGGGCGTTCCTTGGCGACGGCGAAATGGATGAGCCGGAATCCCGCGGCCTAATCCAGATGGCTGCCCTGCACAACCTGGACAACCTGACGTTTGTGATCAACTGCAACCTGCAGCGCCTTGACGGCCCGGTACGTGGCAACACCAAGATCATTCAGGAATTGGAGTCCTTCTTCCGCGGAGCAGGCTGGTCTGTGATCAAGGTCGTCTGGGGCCGCGAATGGGATGAGCTGTTCGAAAAGGACAAGGATGGCGCTCTGGTCAACTTGATGAACACCACGCATGATGGTGATTTCCAGACCTTCCGCGCCAACGACGGTGCCTACGTGCGCGAGTTCTTCTTCAACCGCGACGAGAAGACAAAAAAGCTCGTCGAGGACATGACCGACGAGGAAATTTGGAAGCTCAAGCGCGGCGGCCACGATTACCGCAAGATCTACGCCGCTTTCAAGCGTGCGATGGAGACCAAAGACCGCCCCACCGTCATTTTGGCCCACACCATTAAGGGCTACGGCTTGGGCCACAACTTTGAGGGCCGCAATGCAACCCACCAGATGAAGAAGCTCACTCTGGAGGACTTGAAGCACTTCCGTGACCGTCAGGGAATTCCGATCAGCGATGCTGAACTGGAGAAAGATCCTTACCTCCCGCCGTATTACAACCCCGGCCCCGACTCGCCGGAAATCAAGTACATGTTGGAACGTCGCAAAGAACTTGGCGGTTTCCTGCCAGAGCGCCGGACCGACTACGAGCCCCTCACTGTTCCGGACGTAAGCACCATGAAACCGCTGCTCAAGGGGTCTGGCAAGCAAAAGGTGGCGACTACTATGGCTGTGGTACGTACCTTCAAAGAACTCATGCGGGACAAGGAACTATCAAAGCGCCTCGTGCCGATCATTCCTGATGAAGCTCGCACGTTCGGTATGGACTCCTGGTTCCCCACGTTGAAGATCTACAACCCGCACGGCCAGAACTACACGCCGGTAGATAATGACTTGATGCTGTCCTACCGCGAAGCCGTCGATGGACAGATCATGCATGAAGGCATCAATGAGGCTGGTTCTGTGGCATCGTTCATCGCCGCTGGTACCTCCTACGCCACCCAGGGCGTCGCCATGATTCCGCTGTACATCTTCTACTCCATGTTCGGTTTCCAGCGCACTGGTGATTCCATCTGGGCAGCAGGTGACCAGATGACACGCGGTTTCCTTTTGGGCGCAACAGCCGGACGCACGACGCTCACAGGCGAAGGCTTGCAGCACATGGATGGGCATTCCCCCCTCCTCGCAGGCACCAACCCCGCCGTGGTGTCTTACGACCCCGCTTTTGCCTACGAGGTCGCACACCTCATCCGCGAGGGCATTGACCGCATGTATGGACCCGGCCGTGGCGAGAACGTGATGTACTACCTCACCATCTACAACGAGCCCACACCGCAGCCCGCACAACCGGAGAACCTGGATGTTGAAGGTCTGCACAAGGGCATCTACCTGTACTCGCCCGCAGAGGGCGGCGGACACCAGGCATCCATCCTTGCCTCCGGTATTGGCATGCAGGCAGCACTGCAGGCACGCGACATACTTGCCGAGGAGTACGGCGTTCACGCCAACATCTTCTCCGTGACATCGTGGAATGAACTCGCCCGCGACGGCCAGCGTCACGATTTGGCGCAGCTCCGCGAACCTGCGGCACAGATTGCCGAACCATTTGTCGCCCAGAAACTTTCTGGAGTCTCCGGTCCGTTTGTGGCTGTGTCTGACTTTGCTACTGCATTGCCAGAGCAGATCCGCAAATGGGTTCCAGGCGACTACACCACTCTTGGTGCAGACGGTTTCGGTTTCTCCGACACCCGCCCCGCCGCACGCCGTTACTTCAACATCGACGCCGAATCGGTCGTTGTAGCTGTGCTGTCCGCCCTGGCCCGCGAGGGCAAGCTTGATATTTCAGTGGCTGACGACGCCGCGAAGAAGTACAAGCTCACCGACCCAACCTCTGTATAAGAATCAGGGTTTTATTCCCCCTTTCCCACCGGAAAGGGGGAATTTTTATGAATCTGGGTAGATTTATTACTATGACGTCTCCGGTTCCATTTCAAGACAAAAGAGAATACGCCCAGGCACAGCTCACCCAGGCTGTGGGCGATGGTCGACTGGACCTTGGCCGATTTTCTGACCTTGTGGGCACAGTGTGGGAAACCGACGATATTGCCACCATTGACCGCATTACCCGTGAAGTAGCTGTGGTACCGAACTCGTCGGTGGAACAAACTGTGCAGACAGCACCTGCTACTCCGCCGACAGACATACCAACGCGACTCGTAGCCATCTTTGGCACCCATAAACGGAAGGGTAGATTCCGCCTGCCCGGCATGGCGCAAGCATTGTGCATATTTGGCGATGTGACGCTGGATTTGAGTGAAGCTTCGCTCACCGCACCCGAAACACTTGTGGACGTGACGTGCATATTCGGCACGATTAAGGTGATTGTTCCCCCAGGTGTGATGGTGGAATCCCAGGTGGCTTCGGTGTTCGGTGAGGATAAAGTAACTATCTCCGAAACGACCATCCCCAATGGTCCGCGCATCACACTGCGCGGTGCGAATATCTTTGGCACGGTGAAAGCCAAAAATCCCGGCAAGTCATGGTTTACTAAATTTTATGGGTGAACAGCATAAAGCCACCGAGCAGGGACCAAATGCTGCGGTGGCTCAGATTATTGCTAAAGCTGCGGGCGTCGAGGCGGAGGATATTGGCCCTGAGAAACGCCTCGTCGAAGATCTAGGGATTGACTCGCTCACAGCTATCACGCTTGCGGTGCAGCTTGAGCAGAGCACGAAAGTGCGCATTGAGGAGTCCGACGCGCAGATGTTCCGCACTGTTGGCGATATCTACGCTTTCCTCAGCTCACGCCCCTAGAGACACGCTTTAGAAACGGCGTACTGTCGCGGTGAAGCCTTGCTCGTAGGCGAACTTGGCCAGCGCATGCTCCAATTCTTCCAGCTCGGCAGGGTGCGCCGACAGGGTTTGACGGCAGGACACAGTACCTGGGTTGGAGCGGGAGCGACGCCACTGGGTGAACCATTCGGCGCTGAGGGCGTCAATGGCGGCGTAATCGCGGGTATCTTCAGAGGGCGCGGGGCTGGGCAAATACTCCACAAACAACTGCTCAACATCCAGGCGGAAGCGCTTAGGCATGTCGGAGATGTCAATGATTCCCCAGACGAGGTTCGGGGTACGCGGTGTCAAAGTTTGTTGGGTCACGGTGGTCCTCAAAGAGTAAAGGCAGCACTGACACACCATTTTTGCGCATTGCTCATACAAGTACCCCTCTGGATAAGGTACTTATATAACACAGCCAAAAACACAGTGGTGTGTAAGACGAGGTTCGTCTTCCCCAACGGCCTCGCGGTACTGCACAGTTTCCAGCACAACACGCCCCCAAGGCAACCCTCAACCTCTACTTGACACCCCCATTTATTAAACCTCAACTTTAGATTGAGGCCCCGACTTAACCCTCGTTCATGCGCCTCCAGATCGCATCATTCGTCTCAGACCACAATGGTTTTGCCCACGTCCCAAAAGCATAATCCGTGAGCACCGCCATAGCGCGCATGCTAGGCCGATGAACCCACAAAAAAGTCCCTGACTGCCCAAAATGGCCGATCGTGTCCGGGGGTAATAGGGTGCCTGTCCAATGCTCCCTCGACGCCCCCTTTGAGCCTTTTACCTCAAAGCCCATGCCCCACGGACAGGGCTTAAACATGCCATAACCAGGGACAATACCGGAAAGCTCCGGAAACTGAACACTGGCAGCATCGGCAACGGTCTGGGCATCGAGAAGCGTGGGCTGTAATACCTCAGCGACAAAAAGAAGCAGGTCATGAACGGTAGAGGTGGCACCGTGCCCCGCTGAGCCGTAAAGGTTCGTGTCGCGCATGCCCAGCGGATCAAAGACGGCTTCTCGCAGGTAATCGGGGAAATCGATGCCGGATTCCTCGCCAATGGCGTCAGCAAGAATCTCAAAGCCGGCCGAAGAATAGATCCGCCTCTCCCCCGGCGCGCGTTCAGGCTCGCGGGAGGCAAACCCCACCCCGCTGGCGTGCGCGAGCAAGTGCCGAACAGTCGACCCCGCAGGCCCCAACGGCGTATCCAGATCAAACACGCCCTCTTCAACCGCGACCAACACCCCATAGGCGACAATCGGCTTGGTCACGGACGCCAGCTCAAACACGCGGTGAACATCACCCGTCGTTGACGTGTTAGCCCCGTTCACCACACCCGCCGCAACATTATGCGCAGGCCATTGCTGCAATGCATCAAGTTCATTCATGGTTACATGCTAATCGCTGCTAGATTGCGGTTTACCAACAACCCGAAAGGTAGCACCATGCCTTCTCGCCGAGTTATAAGCGTGTGCATCTGCGCCCTCCTTCTGCCAGTTACCGCCATCACCGTGCCCACCGCCGCCAATGCCCAGAGTCGCGGGACAGTTCAAGACACCCGACCACTTCACACATTTGTGGACAACACTCCCTTCGACCTGAGTGATGCCACATGGTTCGCCTATGACACTCGTGACAGCTTCGGTCGTGATATTAGCGCAACAGCTACTCTTTTCCGTGCGACACGCCCGTGGGATAACACCAGTGAAAGACCTGTGGTGATTATCACACCCTTTACCCAGGGTGGCGACGACCCCTGCGCCTTCTCCCATACCATCACCCAGGGCACCCACATTGACCCCACCAATCCCGGCGAAAGTGCCGTGGCAGCCCAGTACTACGCCATCCACTCCATGCTCGAACAAGGCTGGGACGTGGTGGTGCCGGACCACCCGGGCCTGGGCACCCCCGACCAGCACTCCTACATGGACAACGTCGCCTCTGGGCAGGCGCTTCTCGACGCCGCGACTGCGGGACTTTCCCTCCTCGACAGGCCCCACGCTCCCATCGCCCTCACTGGTCATTCCCAAGGCGCAGGGGCCAGCGCCTGGGCGGCCGAAAACGCACCACACTACGCCCCGAAGCTCAACATCAAAGCTGCGGCGCTATCCGCGCCGCCCTACAACCTCCCCCACCTGGCACAGGACGTAGACGGGAAACAAGAAGTGGGCATGCTCTTCATGGCCGTGAACACGCTCTCCCGGCAGTACCCTGCAGTCCAAGCCGAGATAGATCGCGTGTTCACCCCAGAGGGCAAGGCCCTGCTCGCTAAGGCCGACACGATGTGTGTGCCCGCCATGTTCGCCGTAATTGGCAAACACAACACTCGGGACCTGACCACCACCGGCGAATCAGTCTTCGACCTGGTCAATCGCCTCCCCGACGTGCAAAAAGAAATACAACGGCAGCGCATCGGGTTGCGGGCACCCGAGGTCCCAGTGCTCATGATCTATCACCAGTCCGACCCTCTCGTCTCATGGGAAGACAGTCGCGCTCTCGGGGAAAACTGGCAGCGCGAAGGCGGGACTGTGCGGTTTGTGGACTATCCCCGCAACCCCGTGGCTGACACCCTGAAATCAGCACACAGCGAAACCGCACTCACGCCAGTCCCCGACATCGTGGCGTTCTTTAAACAGGAATTTCATTAAGACTACACACCACCGTGACATGGCCGCCGCCACCAGGATCCGGGTTGGGCACCACATCCTCGGGATCAATCAGGTAGGCGGTATAGCCATTCAGAGACAACCGCCGAATAAGCTCCATTAGCATCCGGTACGCCACCGCATTCAGCGAATGCACGCGGCTGACATCAATGGCCACACTAGGTTCCTCCGCGACGGTACTCACAATTTCACGGATAAGCCGCTCAGCGCCAGCAAAACGAATATCGCCCTGCAGCTCCACAACCCGGATGCCACCCGTCACCCTATTGGACCGGACAACCGCCTGAGACACCGGCGGCATCTCCATCAGATGCAAATCCATGTCCTCCGAAATCCGCTCAAACAGTGCGATGCCACGAACGCTGTTGCCGTGGGCGTCGAGACGCGGTGAAAACGTGGCCAGCCCACCTGACCAGGCAGGACGCCAATCAAGCCTCCAGCCACACCGCTCTTCGCTGGGATGCCCACCTGGGTGGCCCAGTCCCCGGCGGAGTCATACATGCCGCAGGTAGACATGACAGTCACCACCTGACGAATCACCTCCGGCGGCACAACCTGCTCTCCCGTCACCGGATTCAACCCCTGATTAGCCAACGTCACTGCCATGACAGCCAAATCCCGGGCAGACACCAATAACGCGCACTGCTTGGTGTACCCCTCTACTACGGCAATCGGATTCTCTTGCACAATATCGTAGCTACGCAGCATATAGGCGATGGCAATATTACGGTACGCGTGGTCCATTTCCGAGGTGTACACCGCCTCATCCACCTCAAGCCTACGTCCAGCAAAAGCCGACAACCCCGACAGCACGCGCTCAAAACGCTCCTCCGGCGTCGAGTCTGGCTTACCCACCAGCGAATGTATCGTAATCGCGCCAGCATTAATCATCGGATTGCGAGGTCGGCCCGTATTCCCCTCCAACGACAACTCGTTAAACGCCTCCCCCGACGGCTCCACATCCACCTTGAAAAGCACGTCATCAAAACCACGATCCGCCAACGCGAGCGCATACACAAAAGGCTTAGAGATGGACTGGATAGAAAACTGATGGTCAACATCGCCCACCCCATACACCTGACCATCCAGAGTAGCGAACACAGCGGCTAGACGATCCGGGTCAGCGGTTGCCAACTGTGGAATATAGCTGGCAAGCTCCCCGGACTGATCCAACCGCACCGTCTCAAGGACTTCTTCAAGATAATCAGGAATAGGCGATTTCATGCACTCTGTGTATCACACCGCCAGGGCGCATTGCGGCAAGCTAGGTTGGGCGCCTCTACTGCTCTACTGTGGCGCTGGTTTCATGCGCTCACAGACCATGCCAACAAAAACAACAAGCGGCACAATCATGAGCAGCGCGTTACTTCCCCACCAGAATGGCTCAAAATCGCCATAGAACGCCCAAAAAGATATCGCCATAAAACCCGCACAGAACGTTAACGTCAACCCAAGCACCAGCACGATATCGCCTGCCACGACATGACGCTTTATCAAAAATGCACCAACAAAGACCGTCAAGGCAGCAGCAACATCCAGCGGGAAGAAAGACCAGTTCCAGGCCTGGATGACTTGGTTACTGTAATCGCGAAAGCGCATGCTTTCGGGAAATACATCCGTGATGACCAGGCACCAATAGAGGAGCAATCCGGCGTCAACCACAACAAGCAAAGACTTAGAAAAACTTTTCATCGGTGCGCCCTTCCTGTGACGTTCTCTAGGCGTTATACAGAAAGATACTATCGTGGGGCGTGAGTAAGGACTGGGGATTTTGAAGCAAGAACAGCTGAAAACCCAGTCACCCACATCTACGACACCAGCGCCGGTTCTTTCTTGGGTGCGGCGAAAGTGTCCGTTTCCAGGATGCCCTCGCGCTTGGACACAACCAGCGGAATGAGTGCCTGACCGGTGACGTTCACGGCTGTGCGCCCCATATCCACAATCGGCTCCACTGCCAGCAATAAGCCGACGCCTTCCAGCGGAAGCCCCAGGGTGGACAGCGTGAGTGTGAGCATCACGGTCGCACCGGTGGTGCCGGCCGTGGCGGCGGAACCGATCACAGAGACAAACACAATGAGCAGGTAGTCGGTGATGTTCAAGTCAACACCGTAAAACTGCGCCACGAAGATCGCGGCCACCGCCGGGTAGACCGCAGCACAACCATCCATTTTGGTGGTAGCACCCAGCGGCACAGCAAAGGACGCATAGGAGCGCGGCACACCGAGTTCCTTCTCTGCAGTCTGCTCGGTCACCGGCATCACACCCATGGAGGAACGGGTAACAAATCCCAGGGAAGTGACGGGCCATATTTTGCGGAAGAATTGCGTAATGCTCAGGCCGTTAAATTTCAGCACCAGCGGGTAGATCACGCCGATGACCAGCGCCAAGCCGATGTAGATGGCAATAACAAACTTGCCCAGGCTCCCCAGTGATCCCCACCCGTATTCGGCCACGGCATGGGCGATGAGAGCCGCGGTACCGATCGGCGCGAGTCGGATAATCCACCACAACACTTTCTGGATAATCGCCAGGAAGGATTCAGCAAACGCCAGCACCGGCTCGGCGGGCTTACCTACCTTGATCGCTGCGATACCAAAGGCAATGGACATGAGCAGTAGCTGAAGAACGTTAAAGCTCGGGGTCGCGGCCAGCGCACCCTCTGAGGACTCCTTCAGGCTGACACTCAGGCCCAGAATGTTGTCGGGAACCAACCCCTGCAGGAAGGCCCACCACGAGCCGACGGTGGAGGGGGCCTTGGCCGCCGCGGCGTCGACACCCGCGCCCACTCCCGGGTTAATGATCAAGCCGACAACGATGCCGGCAGAAACGGATGCCAGCGCGGTAATGGCGAACCAGAGGAGGGTTTGCCAGGCGAGGCGGGCGGCGTTGGTGACTTGGCGCAGATTGGCGATGGAGGTAACAACGGCGGTGACCACCAGCGGGGGAACCAGCAGTTTGAGCAGGCTCACGTAGGCCGAACCAACCTCATCAACACCAACCGCAAGCCAGCTACCTTCGCCGAGATTGCGCGCCACCAACCCCAGCACCAAACCAACAATCAGGCCATAAATGACCTGCGCACCGAAACTACGCAGCTTCATTGCGTTCCTTCTTTCACGTATTTTTTGTTCAACGAGCGAAGCATACATAGAAAGATCGGTACATACAAAATAGACTACCCAGTCTAGGGTTGTTTTCCTTTCCCCACTTTTCGACGCCGCCGGGCTTGCTCCTGCTCGATAACCGTCGGCAGCACCCACCCCCGCCAATACGCCAGAATGGCAAAGCCCGCACCTAAGGTTGTGGCGACAATCATGCCCACGGCATCGTGACCTGCGGCGTGAAAACCCACCATGATCGCCGAACTGAAAATCGCCGGAGTGGCGTACAGCGTATTACCACCGAAAATTGATGGAATGCTTCCCGTCGCGATGTCGCGAATCATGCCACCGCCCACCGCCGTTAACATGCCCATAAACATCGCCGATGCCCACGGCATGCCGTAGGTGAGCGCCTTCGTGGTGCCCGTCACCGCCCACACGCCCAAAATAATCGCATCCCCATGCACCCGAAACAGCTCCCAGGCGCGCCCTTTCAAATGGATCACCATGGCCAACAACCCACCCAAAATAGCCATGCCCATATACATCGGCTCCGCAATAGCAGCGGGGGTGCCACGCTGCATCAACGTGTCGCGAAGCATGCCCCCACCCAGCGCCGAAAACAACGCCAAAAAGGCAAAACCAATAATGTCGAAATTGCGCTGTCGGGCTATCGATCCCCCAATCGCGCCATTCAACACAACACCAATCAAATCCAACGTCTGATACAACGCCAGGATTGTGGGATCAACAGTGGCCATACCAGCAATCCGACCACGACACCACGGTGCTGCACAAGACAGGTACACCCACGCAGGGGTACACCAAAATTATGAGAGCCAAGACAATTTTCTAATTCCCACGAAACCAAGTATACAAATATAGCTACAGTTAAAATATCACCAATATAGGTTAGTCAAAATTCCATCGGTGAACCACAAAATTTTCATCACCTTTCTCTCTCAGCGCAGAAAATTTAAGTTCGCTACCCTTCATCACTCCATCGTCAAAATAACATTCAACTACCAAAATCATTGGACTTCCTCGTTTCATTGCGCGACGATAGTATTTAAATTTAGAACTCTTTAGAACATCATCAAAAAAGAAATTTGCCGCGCCATAAGTACCGTATGTCGTGAACCCCATGCATAAAATCTTTCTGCCACGACTTGCATAATAACTACCTCTATCAATAATTACCATCCCAATATCTTGCCTCGGAACAGAATGTTCACATCTGTAATCATAATCCGAAATAATTACGCTAGAATTATATGATATCAAAGAATTTAAAGCATTAAACTCAAGTCGAATTTTTTCATCACTCATGAATTGTTTTATATATTGTTCACTTTCCACATTTTTCGCCGGACCCCCCAAATAATAAGATTGGGAGATAACTTTTGTGAAACACGATTACTTATATGCACTCGCGACCTTGATCGTGGTAATGAGGAAGATATACGACTAAGAACAACTCCCAACGCTCTAACTTCCCCCTCAGCGGTAGTTGACCGAAGTACAGAAGCTTTCCCTACATCCGATTTAATACAGTCAGATTGCGTTACAACTATATCAAAATAATCTGATGATTTCGAAGAAAATCCACATACACTAGTCAAAAGTTTACGTCGGCTACAAATAATAGCAATATCACCAATTTTAGGCAATGCTCCAATGACGCTTAGAATGAAGCCAATTGATTCACTAATCATATATACCTCCAGAATTTTCATACAAGCACAAAAGCATGCTTACGTGAGGCCATGACCACGCTCTCACGTAATAGATGTCACCTTAATACTACTAAAAGAGCCAAAATACGCAACCTCATCATCGGTCCATTTACAAACCTTCGTACAAATAATTTAGTTCACTGAACATAATTGTTTCAAATCTGAGCATCACGAGCAGTTATGCACTAACCAAAAGCTCGAACTCATGGATATGTAAACAATTTTTCACCCACATCAGTTCGGCAATATACCCCAAAATAGGGGCATCGAAGCAATCTGACTATACGCGAACATGATTTTTCATTAGCAGGATCTACGGGAAATATTCATTATATAGCTTTACCTGCACAGATGCTCCTGGCAATGGCTAAAATCGGGCGCAAGGTTAGCAACAATTTTTTGAAAATATATGTAGAAATTAGCAGGTAGCAATGTATAGCATTCTTATCAACTAAGGCGACCCTCTACCAAAATCGTTCTCAGACGTTATATAGTTATTGCATGCGCATTGTAACGTGGAATATCTGGGGAAAAAATGGGTTATACGAGCGTCGGGCAGCCGCTATACTTTCCTCTATTAAGGAGCTCAATCCAGATATAATTTGTTTCCAAGAGTTCTATCTAGATCTAACATTGCAAGGAAAGCGCGAGTTTTTGAATTCCTTTATTTCGTTAGGATACGACAAAATCGTACTTCCAAAAGATACTGATAATCAATGTAGGATCGGAATACTTAGCAAGTTTCCTTTAGTCGACACGACGGAAATATATCTAGAAACAGATCCACATGAAAAACATCAACGGATCGCATTATTTGCAAAAGTCAATGCCCATAGACCACTAACACTAGTCACCACTCATCTTGATTATCGGCGTTGGAATGGAGAATTGAGAGGCAGGCAGCTATCAAATATAGTTTCTTCCGCTCTCAGTTTTTCGTCTACCCAACCAATTATATTGTGCGGGGATTTCAATGCAACACCTAATTCTGAAGAAATTCGTCGGCTACGTGGAGAAGCTACCCCCTATGTTGATGCCACTGTTTTTTTAGATTGTTGGGATTTTTCAGAAGGGGGCGATGGCTTCACGTGGCTTTCCTCAAATCCGCTTACCGAACCTATCTACCACGGCAATAGTAGATTAGATTACATTATGATTAATTATGTTCCAGATCATGAGCATATTATCGTATCAAACTGCCATAGATTTGGTTTTCCTTCAGAAGATTTTTGGCCAAGCGACCATTTAGGCTTAGTGGCAGATATATTTTAAGGTGGAGATTTTGAAAAAAGTTTGCGTTAAGGATTTAGCCTCACGTATTTTTGATGCTACACCAGACTGTATAGTAGCTTCATCTACTATACTTCTCATAGCATCTCAAGTACCTGTCATCAATTCTCTTTTTTGGGGAAATATTTCGCTAACCAGTCAAAGCTTTTTGCCGGCATTTCTTGTAGGCATATACTGCAAATTATTTGTTTTAGATCGGAACAACAAGAAGAAATCAAAATACTACATTGACCTGCCATCGCCAGCAGCAGTCTACCAGCATCTTTTTTCAATAGTTGATGAAACCCGAAATCCCAAGAAAAAGGTTCTTCAAGTTATGGGAATGAATATGCGTTCGGCCTGGCCCTATATTTCACTTGAAATAGAATCCGGCAGGTTTGACGACTGGAGTCTTGAGTTTGCTACTTTTGTTGGCACTGATTTTAATGATTCCAATTTAAAAAGATGGTCAGATGACTCCACAAAAAACATCCAAAGCATGTTACGCAGCCGCAGTTCGGAAGACGTGAAGGCTCGAAAAATCTCAATTTCGACATATTCTTATTCATACGCTCCGGCTGTTCATGGTTTTCGTCTGGGAAACGGCGATATTTTCATTTCCATTCTCCATAGAAGTTCCGGTTCAGGAAAGCTTACTCTAAAAAAATATTCATATGAGTTTATTTCTCATAGGGATATGTCAAGAAAGGCGATTTGCTCAAGGGAACTTTTTGATTCGTGATGGAATGCTGCAAGTAAGAACGAAGTATTTGAATTAGTGCCGTAGCTGCGGTAATATTTTTCAATGCACTTTTGAATCCTGTACTTGCCTATAATCGACGCCCGTGGTCTACGCACCTGGTCTTCACGAACCTTCGGCGGCACATGAATATACTGCGGTTTGGTCCTCCAGTTCCGGCGAAATCTGACCATGCCCGCCAGTCTAACGATGCGACGAGGTTGGGTACGGTAGGTCACATGAACAACCGTCGCAGAAACACATCCCAGACCGCCACATTTGTGCGCATTGGCGGCCAAGAAGCAGGCGGTCTGCTCCTTGGAGCTAAAGGCGCGGGTGCCGCAGCTGGCTCCTGGATTCTTTTGGTTGCACTGCTGGTGGCGTGCCTATTTTTCAACTGGCTGGCCATCCTGCCCGCACTCATCCTTATCGGCGGCGCAATCATCGTGGCAGGCCGACACACGTGGGCTAGCATCCTGGCCATCATGCTTCTAGCCCTTCTCGGGTTCAGTAGCGGCCTGTTCTTCTGGTGGTCTTATTATGTGCGTATCGACGCCGCACGCACCAACGAACCCGCGCCCGTCGCCGCCGATTGGAACCTGGTCAGCCTTGCAATCTTTGGGGCATGCCTCGCAGGCATGTATGGCATTGGCGTCTGGGGTCGCCACAGAAAGCAGCAACACAACCGCGTATAGAAATAATGCTTTCATTGGGTCGCACATTCGCGTATAGTTGAGGTATCAACATAGTAAGGTGCTACCTAAACGATGTGACGCCGGTGGTGGAGGCGCTGCATGGGTTTTCGGGGCGTCGTCACGCGCGCGAGAGGCAACAATGAAGCGAATCAGGGCAATTCTGGCAACCGCACTACTGGGGCTCGGGGGAATAATGACTGCACCCGCAGTGCAGGCGCTGACCATCACACATACGGAAGAGAAAATCGATCTTGGTGCGGCACCGCTCCCCAACACCACAACACTGGGCACCACCGTTAACGGTGCCGGAACACCCATCGGAGTGGTGGTCAGTGGCGGCGCGGGTGGCGTACTCAACATCATCGACCTAAAAACCAGGGCTAACATAGCCAGCCACGTCCTTGACGACTCCGCACGAAACGCCGGTGAAGAAGTCCACGCCTGGGGGTATGTGACGCTTTCCAACGGGCACGTCATGATCGCGACCAGCAACGCAGGGCTTTATGATGTTGACCCGCAGAACTACCAGGTGAAGAAACTGTCTTCTGACGATCAGCCTGGGTACAAAACCAACAAAATCAAAGAAAACGGGAAGTTCTTCTGGGACATCACCAAAGACGACAACGACAAGGTCTACATCGCGAGCTTCAGCAACAATACGGGCGCGGGCGGCCGCGTATTCACCTACGACGGCAAAGCAACCGGCGACAAATGGGGCGACCTCCTTGGGCAAATCTCCCCAGACCAAACCACCGCACGCAGCGTTGCCTACGACAATGGCACCCTCTACATCGGGATGGGACAAACCCGGCCCGAAATCATCGCCGTGAACACCAAAAACCCCAGCGAGAAGCGCACCGTTCCGCTTGAAAATAGTGCCGTTAATGGGGCGCACGAAATCCTCTACCTCGAAGCGCTTGACGGTCGGCTGTACTCCACGGTGGATAGCAAAGACGCATGCAATAGCACCGGGACCTGCGTGATTGATGCAGCAACCGGGAAGGTGAGCGACACGCTCCAGACTTGGAGTAGCCGGACAATCAAGCGCGCAGGTGAAAAATCCAAGGTCTACTACATCTACAACTCTGAACTCAAAGGCGGCGTACTCCGCGAATACGACCCCGGCACCAAGTCCACCAAGGATCTGAACCCCAACGGTCAACTTGCGCCTAGGCTCGGGCGCAACAGCTGGGCCACCGACAATGTTCTGCTCACCAACGACATGAACAGCGGTGCCATGACGGTGTACGACTCTGGAAATGTGAGCAACGTCCCCGCAGGCACCCTCAAGGGCAGTGAACGCGGAATTCAAACCCTGACTACCGGCCCAGACGGCAACATTTACGGTGGGTTCTACATGAGCGGAACCCAGATGCTGAAAATCACCACTAGCGGCACTCCCAAGGCCGAGCTGCTTAACGACATGCCTACTGGCCAAGTCGAGGGCTTTGCCAACGTGGGAAACAAGCTCGTGGCAGGCATCTACCCTAGTGCCCGGCTCAGCGTCTTCGATCCTGGGAGCGGTCAGTGGACTGTGCAAGATAAGGCAGTTGATTCAGCTCTTCCCAAAGGCACACGTGAACAAGACAGGCCCTACACCATGACCGCCATCGACAATAACCGCGTCGCTGTCGGCACAGTGCCTAATAAAAACAAAGTTGGCGGGGCATTGGTTATCTTTAATCCACAAACTGGAGCATTTGAAGACAACCCCATTGTCATGAATGACAGCGGACCCGCCGAACTCCGCAACCTTTCCCCCGTGTCCATGGCCTACCGTGACGACAAACTCTACGTGGGAACCTCCATTCGCGGCGGCCTTGGCGTCCAACCAAAAGCCTCCGAAGCAAAGCTTTTCGTCTACAACGTGAAAAGCAAGCAGATCGAAAAAGTAGCCACCATCCCCGGAGCCCCCACCGCTATCAACGCCCTCACCTTCGACGACAGTGGCAAACTCTATGGCGTTGCAGGAAAACACATCCATGAGTTCAATCCCACCACCTTGGAAAGTGTACGACGCTCTGACGACGTAATAACGCCAGATGCCAACCGCAGCCAGTTGCACTACAAAGACGGGATTCTCTACACCGCGACCGGAAACAAAGTTCTAGCCGTCAACGCGAGCGACTTTAAGGATCGGACCGAACTAGTGTCAACGGATCCGAATAAGGAAGCAAACCCTGACTCACTGACATTGGACAAGGATGGCAACCTCTACTACTCCAAGCGACCAAACATTTACAAGATCACAGTAACTAAGTAGGTTGCACCTCCTCCTTGGGCAGTTGGTGCCCCTGGTGAATGCACATCACGACGCCGCTCACAGGTCGATTAGTCGTACGACCTGGTGATGTGCATTCACCAGGGGCACTAACTGTTGGGAGGGCATCACTGTAGGTTTTATCGGAAATATCGGGTTTATCGGGCGACAAGCTATTTATCGGAAATATCGACTTTATCGAAGCGCGGGCGGTATCCTGCAGGCATGGACGACGTACGTAGGAACCCATTCCGCCCAGCTTTTGGCATCGCACCACGCGTATGGGCAGGCCGATCCACGATCATGGACACATACGCAGCATCGCTCCATTCCTTCGCCGGTAATCAAGCACGGACATTAGTGATCAGCGGACTTCGAGGAATTGGCAAAACCGCGCTAGTCAATGAGCTGGAAGAGCTCGCCCGCCAGCAAGGATGGGTTACTCTCCGCGCACACTCCACCGACAAAGATCCCATCGCCACGCTTGTTGAAAGTACAATCCCCACGGTCATTCATGAGCAATCTCCACCTGCAAAACGCACAATCACTGGCGCGACCATCGCAGGCATTGGCGCAATACAAACCACTGTGAATGACGATCCCCGTCCCACCCCAACACTGAACAGCCAACTACGGAAACTCGCTGGACTACTGCAGCCACACGGGACAGGAATAGTAATCTCTATTGATGAGGTCCAACACGCTAATCCTGACGACCTAGCTATCATTGCGACGGCCTACCAAGACCTCATCAGGGACGGCATCGACATCAGCTTTATTGTGGCCGGGCTCAGTCACGGCGTCGATAAGCTGCTGCAGCACCCCGGAACAACCTTCATCAGGCGTGGCGTGAGAGTCGAACTACAGCCATTAAGCTTTGACGAGGCGCGTGACCTGCTCATCACAACCGCTGATGAATCCGCCGTAACAATGGACCCTGCCGCCGCCGCTAACGCAGCCAACTTCGCCCAGGGGCATCCCTACCTTGTGCAGCTCATCGGCTCCTTATCTTGGGCAAAAGCCCGCAGCGCACACGCCACGCAGATACGTGACGAACACATTGAAGATACGAAGGCAACAGCCATAAACTCGCTTGGCTTGCAGGTACACCAACCGGAACTCACATACTTAACCCAGTCCGAAACACGCTTTGTTGAGGCAATGGCCGAAGCCATGGGCGAAAACAACCACGCTGACATCGCTGACATTGCACGAATCCTAGGTAAGCCTGTGACGTCAATGTCGGATGTGCGCTCCAGGCTCCTCCGCAAAGAAGTCATTGACGCGTCAGGGCGCGGAGAAGTGCGGTTTCGGCTCCCCTACTTCAAGGAATACCTACGCCTGCCGGACAGCAGTTATCCGTTTAAGCAGATGCCCTGAGCTGGGATGTGAGGAAAACGGGGCGTCGATACGCGGGGGTTCCATGTATGATCATGTCTGGAAAAGTGAGCGACAGAAAGCGGTTGAGGTGCAGTTTCGTAACTTGCTAAAAAAAGGCATCAACTTCACTCTTGTTGGTGTTGTCGGCGCGATTTTCGACTACGGGACGCGGTTCATCCTGCTGCATTTCGGTGTTCCGGCGTTTATCGCTCGCGGGTCCAGCTACATCGTGGGCAGCACCGTAGCCTACTACCTCAACAGCTTCTTCACCTTCAAGGGTGACCGTTCCGCTGCGGAGAAAACTCGGGCCACCATCTCCTACATTGTGTGCTTCTGTACCGCCGTGCTCGTGGATCTGATTGTGCGACACACCATGGCCGATGTGCCGCACGTACTGACTATTTCCTGGGTGATCTCCCAAGCTGCGGCAACAATCCTGAACTTTAGCATCCAAAACCTGTGGGTGTTCCGGGCTGGTAATGCGGATAGTAAACAAGCGGAGCCTGGGAATACAGAAGAAACCGAACGTACACACTAGGCCGCAGGAGCGTTACCAGGATTGCGCTATCGCGATTGCGCCAGATCCTCTGCGGAACGGTTAGTGATATTTGCCAACACATTGAAAATGTTGTGCGTTATGCGCGTTGACACCGCCGATTGTGCATTGCCGCCATAGTGAATGCCATAAATAGTTCCCCGTTCATCCAGCACTGACGAACCTGAATTGCCATAGTAGGTGTCCGTGTCGTGGTAGAACAAGCCGCGTTCCTCACTGAAGATTCGACCGTGGCCAACCCACATTGTGTTCTTCTCTTTATCCACCGGGTAGCCGATAATCGTGGTTGACTTTCCATAGAGGGATTCATTGTCGGCGGACTTCATGCCAAACCAACCAGCCTTATTGCCCAAAGGCTGATCCAACTTCGCCACAGCCCAATCGCGTTCAATGTCCTGCTCAGAACGCTTATTCTCATCCATCCACACTTGGGTGACATTGGCGGTGCCGAACGGTTTGGAATCGCCATTCTGACCTGGGCTGAACGTCATATCCGTGAACTTATCACTCAAACAATGCCCTGACGTGACAACAGAATCAGGACCAATCAACGAACCAGTGCAGGACACGCGTTTCCCCGATTCCAGGGTAAACGTGAGAGTACCGACCCACCGGTAGGGGTATTGAGTGGCGTCCTTCACCTCATAGCGATCATCCGTGCCAATGACATCTTCATTATTTTCCTGATCACCGAAATTCGGGCGAGTCTCAGAATAACCCGGATCAACCAGCAAATCAGGTGCGCTCAACGGGTTTTCTCGATCCTGCTTACCATTCACCATTTTGTAACCAATGGGGGTGATGAGCTGACGAGTCTGCGGTGCAGCCTCTGCGACAGGGGCAGTGACTGTTGAAATAGGGGTCACAGCAGAAACAAAAAGCGCAAGCGTGCCGACACACGACAACATACATCGGAGAGTCTTATTTTTCACGTTCCTATCTTAGATCGGCAAAACTACAAAGTGAACAATTATGAAAATTTTTACATAAATGCAGGTCATCACAAGAACATGCGCAAAGTATCATAATCGATAATCGTTTAGGTTGGCGACTTAGGTAGTAAAATGCGTATCGACGCCGCGATGGAACGCATTTCAGGAAAAGTTACTGTGGCGGCAAGGTATTTGTCAGGTGTGGGGGTATTGTGAGGTTTGTTGTTTGGAGTGGGGTGGGACTAAGAACGCACCTCATGGATACGAAATGGGGACGAATTAAACGGCCCCAGACGCGCGCGGATATATGTGAAGGCGGGTTGAGGAATCGCGACATGAGCCTCCCCCAATCGTTGATGCAGAAGCCAGCGATAAGAAAAGCCAACAGACACTGTTGCGTTGGGAATGCCCGAGTTGGGTTGCTGGAATCTGCTTGTCGGAAGCGTGATTGTACTACGTCCCCAGGATGTGTGGGCTACGTCCTCATCAATCCGCACATACGGCCGTGTAAAAACAGAATGAAACGGCCACGCAATAACCGACGGGCGGAGATCGCATGTGATCGGCGTGTCGGTGCTGTGCTGTTCAGAAGACTTGTTAGGGGTAGTCATTGGCTGCGCCGATTCCGAGCAAGCATTCCCTCGGGTTACCAACACCGATAAGAAAACACACGCCGCCACCACAGACGATAACGTTTGTATGTGTTGTCCAAACAACAGCGAGCACGCAATAAGTGCCGCAGCAAGCCCAACGAAAATCCAGGTCCATATGGTTGGCTCATGTGAAGCAAAGCCGCCTGCATGACGAACCTCGATGATTGTGCCAAGCACCAAATCCAAAGCACCCACTGCGAACAGGATGACAACAAGTACGCTGCTTCCCTGTTTAGCCATATGCAAACTCGCCCACGTCATGAGCGCCGCACCTGCGGCGACTAGGACGATGGAAAACCTGGGCATAAATTTATTCGACCCCACACCTATCCATCATAGGAACCGTCCGACGGAAAACAGATGTATGGGGCCGGGGTAAGCCATCAATGCATTGCCGCTATGCGGCGCCAATCATGCGTTGTATCAGCGCTACCATGAGATCCTTTTCCTGCGGACTACTCATGGCGACCATCAAGGTCATTGCTGCTAATGCATTGTTGGACACTCTTGCCACACCGTCGGCTTGATACAACGCTGCGTTACGATCCAGAAACTCTACAAAAAGCGCCGCTGCGCTTCGTTTATTCCCGTCTGCAAGTGGGTGATCCTTCACCACGAGATACAGCAGATTAGCAGCTTTCTCCTCCAGGGTTGGGTACAAATCCTGTCCAGCAAAACTCTGATAGATCGTTGCCACTACCGATTGCAGCCCATCGCCATTTTCCACACCAAGCAACGCATCATCAGGAAACTCCTCGCGCAAACGAGCGATGATTGCCTGAGCATCCTCATAGCCCAACTCCCACACGGGTGACCGTCCTTCAGACTGCTGCACAATAACGCCGTCGTCATAGTCCCTGAGTACATGCAAGCTTGGTAGATATGAAGCCAACACTTCCCCAGTCCCTGCTACAGCAGGGTTCTCCGACCGCGATAACACCTGAGCAATCTGCCCGAGTTGTTCGAGACGCTGTTCGTTGATGCTGTACCCCTGCACCAGATACTCGCGAAGACGTTTGGTCGCCCAGATACGGAATTGCGTGGCTGTGGCTGACTTAACTCGGTAACCCACCGAGATGATGGCGTCAAGGTTGTAGTGTGGGACCAGCCGATTGACCTGCCTCTTACCTTCTTGACGAACCTGTCGGAAATCCCGACAGGTTGCCTCTTTTTCCAGCTCTCCCTCAGCATAGATATGCCCCAGATGCTCGACGATGTTCGTGCGAGATGTCTCAAACAACGCTGCCATCTGCTGCTGGCTCAGCCACACTGTCTCGCTTTCCACACGTACATCGATGCCTGCCTGCCCCTCAACAGGTTGATAGATGATGATCGACTTCTCCGTCTCGTTTTCACTCATAGCGCCATAGTGGCACAACACAAATAAAAAAGAAATGATTTTAAACGTCTAATTCGATTACCTGTTTTATTTGGAATAAAACTTTATTTTTACTAAAAGAAAAAGCGAAAAAGCTATCGCAAAGCTAAAAAACAACACCGCCCAGACCCCACCCAGAATCACCCCACGGAAGCCAGAGACACTGTACAGGCACCGCAACGGCGGTGTCGCGGCGTCGGTAAGCAGAAACAAAAACAACCCCATGGCTTCTGCCTGGGGTTTCCTGCTCCCCCAACTGGACTCGAACCAGTAACCCTTCGATTAACAGTCGAATGCTCTGCCAATTGAGCTATGGGGGATTGTGTTGCTAGCAACGAGAAGTAACTATATTCCGGAAGCGAAGACAAGGCAAATCAGCAGGTCACAGCGGATGAAGCGGGCGGATAGGGGTAGGTTGTGAATCATGCGCCGCAATGTGCTTAAATGTTGTCGGGCCTATAGCTCAGTCGGTTAGAGCCGCGGACTCATAATCCGTTGGTCGCGGGTTCGAGCCCCGCTGGGCCCACCACAGTATGCGCATCAAGCACCCCTATCAGCCGCTTTTTGGCTAGTGGGGGTGCTTGATGCGAGCAACCCACACGATAGTTGTGTAGGACCTTAGGGGCCTATGTGCGCCCCACACCTGCCACTAAAGCTGTCCTGTGTTAGCCTTTTCGGGACGACAGAAGGTATTCGAGCATGTCTGGGCTGCACCTCACACAACTCACCGGACAACCTGTCAGGTGCTAGACGACGGCCCTACCGACTCACCGCCGCCGGAAGTTGCCATTGCAGTGGCGGGAAATATGTACTACCGGTGAGCATTCAGGCAAAATTTTCAAGCCGCAAGGTGGGTATTAACACACAGCAAGACAAGACAAGGAGACATATCCTTAGAGCTTGTAGATGAGCACATAAACGAAGATTACCAAAATCACTTAATACAAGTAAGATAATTTCGTTGGCACTTTATCGTTCTACGTGGTAAAACTAACAACATAAAGAGCGTCAGCCGGTAGCATGAATCTGCCATCATCAGTAGGATGAATTTTGTTTCTTTCCTCTAACTGTATGAACATGGAGATACATAATGCGCAATTTAACGTACTACGTAGCCACAAGCCTCGATGGGAAAATCGCCAGTCCTCAGGGTGATTGGGCAGACTTCCTGAGCGAAGGTGACCACATGAACATCATCCTCACCGAGTTTGGTGACGCGATTCCAACTCACGTACATGCCCAGATAGGGACATCACCCTCCAACACCCTCTTTGACACCGTCATCATGGGCTGGAACACCTACACGCCTGCGCTTGACGCTGGCATTACGAGCCCTTATCAGCATCTTCGTCAGATTGTTGTGTCACATAAATCACATGATCTACCAGCCGATCTGGAGCTAACCCACGACCCAGTCACCACAGTTAAAGATTTAAAGGATCAACCCGGCAAAGACATCTGGTTGGCGGGTGGAGGATTGTTGGCCAGCTCCCTTCTTCCACTTATTGATCGATTGATTCTTAAAATCAATCCGGTTGTTTTTGCAGCAGGTATCCCCCTGTTCGCAGGCGCAGACTATATGCCAACACAATTCGCTTTGACAGAACTCCGCACTTTTTCATCCGGCGTAGCCATTGCCGAATACGCTCGACAGAACTAATTTGCCCAAAATCGGCGACGCAGATTCAGGGCGTCGCCGATTTTGCAGCAATTTTACAAGCATCAGCGTCCGCCATAAAAGACGCTATGCGTCGTTATCTTCGAGCCGCTTAACTATACTGGCTGTATCTTCAATTTCGCTAGTATTAATGTAAAGATTAGCAAAATCAGCATCGTTCGACCTTAAGGAGAGAAACTCTCGTAAAAGTCACTGATACTGCATGCACATTTACCATTTTCAAAAATCGCCACAGGAGCATTTATCCCCGTAGCAGAATGTCCTCACACGTCAATCCGATCACTCCGCTACCTCTACTTTTCACTTCACAACGCGGTATATTTAACATCGCTAGATAGTTGCCGCAGACTTTCAAACACACTAAAGCGCTCAAAGATAAAACCTGCTCATGACCCCTACGCCAGACGTGCCAGCCACCTCAAATCCCAACCCCACCGACCTCACCCTGTCTGAAGAACACCGCAAGGAGCTGATCGGCTGGGCCGCACGCTGCGTTGCACGTCTGCTTCCGATCTTTCACCAGCACCGTCCTGCTGACCAACGCCTCGATGAAGCTCTTGCCGCCGTCGAAAAGTTCCAAGACAACACGTTTTCTGTTGGCCAGATGCGAACTCTGGCATTCGGTTGCCACGCCGCAGCACGCGATTGCACAAATGCCCAGGCTAAAGCCGTTGCACGGGCTTGCGGTCAGGCGATTGCCATTGCGCACATGGGCGGGCACGCCCGCAATCTTGCGCGGTACACGCGCCAGGCCTTGGCCGACCCGTCGGAGGAGTTGGCCCGGCAGCGCAAACAGCTTCCCTCTCACCTGCACGCCTACGTCTACCGCACCTAAACCGCTTATCGACGCCCCGCACAGTGCCCTGCATTTCGGTAAAGTAGCGGGTGCTAGGTTACGCGTTAGGAAGCGAAAGAAGTCCCATGATCCAATTTGTTGTAGGTGCTGCCGCTGGTTATGTGCTGGGCACAAAGGCAGGCCGGAGGCGTTTTGAGCAGATCAAGAAGGGCTACAACTTGGCGGTGCATTCGAAGGCTTCCCAGGCAGCGTTGCAGGCTACTCGCAAGGCGATTGCCAATAAGTTGGACCCGCAGCCACGCATGAAGGAAGTGAAGAATCTGAACCATGGGGACGGTTCAACGGTGCTGGAACCGGACGAAGACTAGCCCATCGCGCCCTCCTCATACAGCGCTTACCCCTTAAACGCCCGGTCAAGAAGCTCCCGGCGCGCGGCTTCCAAGGCAACGAGGTCGGCAAACAGGGAGTTGTAGGTGGCTTCGTCGTCGGAGGGCCGCATGCGCTGGAGTTGTCCTTTGAGCTGGGCGATGTGGTTGCCCACACGGACTTCCTGAAGCCGAGAGAGCACACTGTCGGCGTAACGCGGGAGATCCTCAAGTTCGCAGTGAATGTCTTCCACGGCTAGTTCGGAGACCAGGGAGCGCCCCACAAGGTCGGGTAGTTCACCGGCCACGCTGCTAATCCAGTCGACACCTTCGTTGGCGTTGTCGCACCCTCTGGCGGCGGCGATGGCGACACGCACGGCGTTGTAGGTGGGATGCGTGAAGCAATCATCGGCGAGTCCGTCAAAGTAGGAGCCCGCGATGTCGGGGTACTGTAGCGCGATTTTCAGGCTTTCGCGCTCTGGCCAGAGCCGAGGATTACGGCGGTCGGGCAGCACAAGAGTCGCATCAGGATTCACGCCAGTACCGCCAGCGCCCATACCGCCACCCGCGCTAGCAACACTATCGAAGCGCCGGGCACGACGTGGTTGCTGTTGCGTACGCGGGCGTCGAGAAGCGGTGCGAACCTGGGCGAGGACCTCGGCGGGGTCGGCCCACCCAATCCATCCGGCGAGCTGGCGGGCGTACTCGTTGCGGAGGGTCTGGTCGTGGATGTCAGCGACGATGGGCACGGCGCGGCGCAGCGCCTGGAGGCGACCCTCCACGGAATCGAGGGGGAAGTCGGCGATCATGGCGCGAACAACAAATTCGAACATGGGCACGCGTCGGGCGACGAGGTCGCGGACGGCGGCATCGCCATGCGCAAGACGCAGGTCGCAGGGGTCCATACCTGCGGGGGCGACGGACACGTAGGACTGGCCGGTGAACTGCTGATCGCCGTCAAAGGCGCGCATGGCGGCTTTCTGACCAGCCTCGTCACCGTCGAAGGTGTAGATGAGTTCGCCACGGAAGTAGTTGTCGTCGAGCATGAGTCTGCGCAGAAGCTGCAGGTGCTCCTCACCAAAGGCGGTTCCACAGGCGGCGACGGCGGTGGTCACCCCGGCGGCATGCATGGCCATGACGTCGGTGTACCCCTCCACCACCACAGCCTGATGACCAGCGGCGATGTCCTTTTTGGCACGGTCCAACCCGAACAGCACTTTCGACTTTTTATACAGCAGCGTGTCGGGCGTGTTCATGTATTTGCCCATGTTGTCGTCATCGAAGAGCTTTCGCGCGCCGAACCCAATCACATCACCCGCGAGATTTTTGATGGGCCACAGCAGACGCCGATGAAACTGGTCGATGGGCCCGCGACGACCCATTTTTGCCAACCCCGCCGCATTAAGTTCCTCGTAGCTAAATCCCTTACGCAGCAGGTGTTTGGTCAGAGTGTCCCACCCTCCGGGCGCATAACCGCAACCGAACTGGTGTGCATGATCGGCCGAAAAACCGCGCTCGGTGAGGAAGTTCCGCGCAGCCTCAGCCTCCGGGGTTTCCAGCTGTGCACGGAAAAACTCGTGGGCGGCCTTATTCGCGGCAACCAGCCGCTGCCTGGTTCCAGGTTCCTCCCTGCGGCCCGGTCCCCCACCTTCATAGTTAATGCGGTAGCCAATCTTCTCGGCGCAAATCTCCACTGCCTCTGGGAAGGAAATATGCTCCATTTTCATCAAAAAACTGAACACATCGCCGCCCTCCCCGGAGGAAAAGCAGTGAAAGTAGCCACGGTTGGGCCGCACATGAAATGATGGTGTCTTCTCGTCCTTAAACGGGGACAGCCCCTTCAACGAATCCACGCCAGCAGGCTTGAGCTGCACATACTCACCCACGATGTCTTCGATCGGGGTGCGTTCGCGAATCGCAGCAATATCGCTTTCGGGGATGCGTCCTTTGGCCATGTTCCCTACCTTAGTGCTCGCATGAAAAGATGTTCCACATGAAGAAAAAAACGCTGGCTGCGCAGGTGATCGGCCTCCTCTGCGCCGCCATCGCCGTGTGGACCGGGATCAACGTTTCCAACGATTCCGGGAATTCCGCCGCTTCCTCCACGTCCGCAGCCTCGAACGCCGCCCGCTTATCGACGCCCTCCGCATCAGCGTCCCCTTCCAGCTCCCGCGCTTCGGGGGGTTCTGGTTCTGGGAAGTCTGGCGGTTCTGGGAGCGCTGGGGGTTCTGGGAGCGCTGGGGGTTCTGGGAGCTCCGGCCTTCCGAGTTGCCCACTTAATTCCCTGCCCACCGAAGCCGACGAGGTAGCCCACGATATCCTCGCGGGCGGCCCCTTCGATCACCCCGACGAAGACGGCAGTCATTTTGGCAACTACCAGCGTATACTCCCCCGCAAGAACAGCAACTTCTACCGCGAATACACGGTGGAAACCCCGGGCGTCGGCCACCGGGGCGCGCGTCGCATTGTGGTGGGCGGCGGCAGCGACACCGACCCGGACGTGTGGTACTACACCGACGACCACTACGAAAGCTTCTGCGAAATCCCCGATGCGGAAAAGTGACTACTCCTTTATCACCAGAATCTGATCAATTGCGGCTATATTGCGGTGCGACCGCTTATGTAGTTGTTGATGCGATCCTGGCTTGGGTGGCCGGGGGCGGTGGTGTTAAAGAGGCATCGCTGCGCCAACACGAAATCGCCCATGCAGTTCTGAATGGTCCTGCATGTCTTGTGTGAGGTCGGCCATATTATGTTGTGGGCCCGTGCCTCAATCCGCCAGCTTCAGCCACACCACTCCGGCGATAATCACGACAAGCCAGAATCCCTTGACGAACGTCAGCGACTCCCCCAGAAACACGCTCCCCAACAGGGTTGCACCCACAGCACCAATTCCCGACCACACGGCATACCCCACGCCCACATCAATCTTTTTCAGCGCCACGCTCAGTGCAAATAGCGTGAGTAGGAAAAACACTAGCGCTGACAGTGACCACCCCATCACGCTAAACCCCTGACTACCACCAACACTGAGGGCGTACCCCACTTCAAAAACACCAGCTAGAAGCAGAACCGCCCAGGCTTTCATAGTGCTTTGTTGTACAGTCATTTTCTTACTCCCCTTTACTCCAAGCTTTTGTTCTAAGCGGCACCACTGAGCCGAAGTCCGACAACGCCAACCACCACGATCACAATTCCTGCAAGTTTCTGCCACGTGAGCCGCTGCCGAAGAAACAGCACACCCAAAATTACGATTCCAACGGCCGCAGTGGCCACCCAGATCGCGTACCCCACTCCCACGTCGAACGTGAGTAACGCGCGACTCAAGAAAAACGTAGCGATTGCGCCGTTGACCAGCGTCGCCACCGTCCAACCGACATGCGTGAACCCTTTTGCGTTGTTTGCTGACATCGCCACAGCAATCTCAAACATCACCGCGATCCCCAAATAAAGCCACTCCATTGCGCAAACCTCCTAGTGTTTTTTATTTGCATGTACATACATATATGTTAGCGAGGGATAGGTTGTGAAGCAACTAGAAAACCGAAGCCTAGCGCACGACAAAGCACACCGCCGGGACAAAACGGTGCACTTATAGCCCGCGTTGCAAAGTGTGCTTATATCCAAGCTCGAAAACACCCCATTTTGCGACCTGGAGATAAGCAAACTTTCGCCCCTGTCACATAGGTCCACCGCCAGGTACACAAACACCCCATTTTCGAACCCAGCGGTAGACCTACTTCTACGCAAACGTTTGCACTAACAGCGTTCAAGGCTGTCACGAACGCCATGCTCTACCAAACTGCACGTTTAACCAGGAAAAAGCGGCGGTTTCATAGATCACAAGGAGTCAACACCCAGCCGCGCTCTATCAAACTGCCCACCCCTGCAAAGTGTGTATATCGCCAAGCCCGACCCCCCCCCCTTTTCGGACCGGAGCGTCTACAAACTACACAATCCTCTTCCCCACCTGCATAAACGCCTCCCGAATATGTGCGCTATCCAGCCCAGGACAGTCCCCAGAGTCGGACTCAGACACCCCACCCAAAAGCCTCTCTACCTCTGCCCCGAACGCCTCACTAGCGGAATCAAGCAATTGCTGTCCCTTATCGGTGATCACGGCGAAGACACCCCGGCCGTCGTGGGGGCAGGTGTCCCGCAGGGACAGTCCTTTTGCTTCCAATCTCCCTAAAAGCCTGGTCACGGAGCTTTGGTTGAGTCCGATTTTCGCAGCGAGGTCGTTGACTCGCAGTTCGCGCGTCGGGGATTCCGCCAGGTACATCAGCGCCCAGTATTCAGTCAGGCCCACGCCGTGGTGCGTGGTGAGCCATTTGCCCAGGCGGGCGTCGATAAGCGAGGCGAATACCGACACCTCGGCCCATTTCTTCTCCATGACCGACTACTCGTGCGCGGGCTCGCCGGTCATTTGATGGTCGGCGTGGTTGAGTGATTCGAACACCAGTCGGGTGAGGTGGCCGTCGTCAACGCGGTAGATGACGCTACGCCCCACCCGGCGCGTCTGCACCAGGCCACCGAGCCGCAGCTTGGCCAAATGCTGGCTGACCACGGTGCGCGCCACACCAGTGACCTCCACCAGTTCAGTGACGTTGCGTTCCCGTTCCGACAGCAGCCACAGAATGTGCAGGCGCGTTGGCTCTGCAAGAAGTTTCAGCGTGCCGGTGGCGGAGTCGAAAATCCCAGATTCCGCATCAATATCATGGACGAACGATGGTTCGGTGGACTGGGGCTGGGCGCTCATAATGTAAAACTATACATCCTTCCCTACATGCACTGACGGCCACACATTCGCCGCCGCGATGAGGGCGAACCCGGCGATCAGCGCCAGCAGCAACGACGTCCACCCCAACCCGAGCGCCGCGCCACACCATCCTGCCAGCGGATATGTGAGCATGTAGCACGCGTGTGAGAGGGAAAACTGCGCGGCGAACACTGATCCAAGTTCCTCGTCAGCCACGTTGCGGCGAATCACCTGTCCCATCGGGGTCGCGAGTGCAGACATTGACATCCCCAGCACAAACCACAGCGAGATGAACACGGGCCAGGTGGGCGCGGCGTCGATAAGCAGGAAAAACCCCAGCAAACCCGCAACGGCACCGCCCGCGCCGCCGAACAGCGTCACATGCAAACGCAGGTGCGGAATCAGCAGCGCCATCACAATCGACCCGGCCCCGCACGCACCGAGCAGCACTGCCACATCAGATTCGGAACGCCCCAGCTGCCCGCGCACCAGCACCACCGTGTTCACCAGCACCAGCGCCGTCGGCGCAGCCAGCGCAAGATTCAACGCCAGCACCCCGCGCAGTTCTGGAAGGCGCAGCATCATCACCATGCCTTCCCGCACACGCCGCGGCACACTTTCCCGCTTATCGACGCCCAGACTCCCCGAGCCTGCAATCATCGTCGCCGACCCCACGAAGCCCACCGCCGCAACGGCAAATACCTGGCCACGGGACGCAAACGACAACAGCATCGCGGCCAGCACGGGACTCAAAATCTGCTCAAGATCATAAGCAATGCGCGACAAAGACAAGGCCGAGGTGTACTCGTTTTGGTTGTTGATGATGCGCGGAATCAGCGCCTGGAACGTGGGCGTAAACGTCGCGGCAGCCATCTGCAGAACCGCCACCGCCACGTACACCTGCGCTTCCGAGGTGATAAACGGCAAACTACACCCCACCGCTATGCGAATGATGTCGCTGCCCACCAGCACAGCCTTCACCGGGAAGCGAGCAAAAAAGGCCGACAACCACGGACCCGCGCACACATAAATCAGAATCTTGATCGTGAGCGCCATCGACACCACCGCGCCCGCGCGGTCGCCCGCTATATCGAAGGCGAGAAGCCCAAGACCAACGTTTAATAGGCCCGTTGCCGTCAACGCCAGCACGTGGGCGGTGAAAAGACGCCGGTAAATCGGGTTTTTCAGCGGGGCGAGAAGGGTAGTTTTTGTTTCTTGCGAAGTGTGCGTCTGGGTACTTGATGTGTGTGATTGTGGCGTGTGCGTGGTCATCTGCGCCTCGGTTTCGCGGCTCGTGCGGTTTATGCGGTTATGCGGTTTATGTTGCTTATGTGCGTAAGTGTGCACGTATGTGATGATTGTAGGCTTACCTTCGATGTCACACAAGGGAGCGAGCGCGTGGCGGGGGTGACGATCCCCCGAACTGCAAAGTTATGCCCGCGTTGCAAAGTGTGCTTATGTCCAGGCTCGAAAACACCCCGTTTTACGACCTGGACATAAGCAAACTTTTACCCCTGCCATATAGGTCCATCGCCAGGTACACAAACACCCCGTGTGTTCTGTCAGGAGGTTGGTGGCAACCAACCTCACCACGGTGGTAACAACCT
>ERZ773250.232-NODE-232-length-35980-cov-12.401531_pt1 | contig 35980 bp, 28 predicted proteins | sample MGYA00511258_ERZ773250 | MGnify/ENA primary metagenome ERZ773250 (study PRJEB29015, sample SAMEA2738164) | human oral metagenome | biome: human oral; feature: human-associated habitat; material: saliva | place: China | collected 2187 ... | reverse complement strand
TCGGGCTGATTAAAGTGAGTGCGCAAAGCCATCTGAAGGCGATGTGTTTGAACCTGTTGAAAGCGGCTAACAGGCTAAGTGTGCCTGCTGCCGCCTAAAAGGCGGCCCGGATGCCTGATATCAGGTATCCAAGGGGGGATTAAGGGGGTATTTGAATAGAATCAGTGGATATTTGAAACAAAAGCAGCCGAAAACCTTTGTTTAGGTTTCGGCTGTTGGGGGAAAGACTTTTTTGCAAAGGTCTCAAAGAAAATGAGTAGCACGACTCCTTGCCAATAAAAAAGCCCGATGCGTTCAACATCGGGCTTTTAACTGGAAAACCAATCTTAGTCTTTGCGTGTTTCCACCAAAATCATTTCGACTGCTACGTCTTCCACTTCTACTTTAGGTACATCCGAACGGCGTGTTTTAGCAACCGGTTCAGGTTGTGGCTGCGCGGCAAAAGCGGCAACGGCTTGCGGATCGGTTTCAACGAAGATCAAATCGCCTAAGCTCTCAGGCACAACGATTGCGACAGGCGCTGCTTGAGCTACGGCTTCAGCTGGTGTGGCAACAGTTTCGGCTGGTGCTTCAACCGGTGCAACAGTAGCCGTTTCATTCGGAGACAATACTGCAGAAATGGCTTCTTTGACGTTGCTGACTGCAGAAGCAAGCAGGGCTTGTTCGGCATCAGCGCCTTCAGTTTGCGCTACGGCAGGATCGTCTTCGCTTTCAATCGCAAATACGAATGGCTCTGCGCTGGTAACTTCAGGCTCGGATACCACAATCACCAGCGGCTCGGCTTGGTCGCTTTCAGAAGACAATGTTGCATTTGCAGCTTCAACCGTTTCGTTCAAACCTAAAACATGCGCTACGGCAAAGAGGACTTTGTCGGCAGTGTCGGTAATGTTCAGGTATTGCTCGATTTTTGCCGAAGACGGAATATTGCGTTTTTTGCTGTTGGAACGGCGGTCGTTACGGTTGTTGCGCTGACGGTTGTTGCGGTCGCGTCCTTGACGGCCGTTGTTTTTCACACCCTCTTCGCTGCGGGCGTTGTCGTCCGCTTCAACTTGCGCCTGTTCGCCATCGGCTTGAACGTTCACGTCCTCAACACGGTTTTCCGCAGATTGATGACGGTTGCGCTCGTTACGGCCGTTGTTGCGGCGGCGTTTATTGCCGTTTTGTTCCGCTTGGTTTTCAGACGGCATCTCAACCAGTGCAGCTACTTCTTGAACGTTTACGTCTTCAACCACTTCCTCAACACGGTTGCGCTCGTTGTTGCGATCATCGCGGCGGTTGTTACGGTTGCGGTTGCGACGATTGTCTTTACGCTCGTCGTTGCGGCTTTCGTTTGATTTGTTTTCTTCAAACTTGCTGTCGACAGCTTCGGCATTCACTTCGCGCACTTCTACCTTGCTGCCGTCGTGCCTATTGTTGCGGCGCGGGTTTTGGCGGCGGTTGTTTGCGCGGCGGTTGCCGGAATTGCCGTTGCGGTTGTTGCCGTTTGAAGTGCGTTTTTCTGCCACTTCGGCAACAGGCGCGGTTTCGGCTGCGGTATTGCCGCCGAAAATGCGTTTGAGCCATGCTTTGAAGCTATCCCACCATGAACCGTTCTTCTGCTCGGCTACAACCGGGGCTGGCTGGGTATGGCGCACGCCTTTGACGGCGGGTTCGGGGCGGGCGGCTTTGGCTCTTTCGCTGCCGAAAGGTTTGGCGGATTCGTCTTCTTCCGGCTCGGCAACGCGTTTGTAGCTCGGTTCGCCGTCTTCTTCTACGTCGTCGATGCGGATGCGGTTGATTTCGTAGTGCGGATTTTCCAAGTGAATGTTTGGAATCAGGACGACGTTCACATCCAAGCGCTCTTCCATCGCAAACAGCTCGGCGCGTTTTTCGTTCAACAGGAAGGTGGCAACATCGACAGGAACTTGTGCGTGTACTTCGCCGGTATTGTCTTTCATTGCTTCTTCTTGAATGATGCGCAAAACGTGCAGGGCGGTGGATTCGATACCGCGGATGACGCCGGTACCGGCGCAGCGCGGACACGCAACATGGCTGCTTTCGCCCAAAGCCGGTTTCAAACGTTGGCGGCTCAATTCCAAAAGGCCGAAACGCGAAAGTTTGCCCATTTGCACGCGGGCGCGGTCTTTTTTGAGCGCATCGCGCAGAACGTTTTCAACATCGCGCTGATGTTTCGGATTTTCCATGTCGATGAAGTCGATGACGACCAAACCGCCCAAGTCGCGCAGGCGCATTTGACGGGCAACCTCTTCGGCGGCTTCCATATTGGTTTTGAACGCGGTGTCTTCAATATCCGAGCCGCGTGTGGCACGCGCAGAGTTAACGTCGATGGAAACCAAGGCTTCGGTGTGGTCGATCACAATCGCGCCGCCGGAAGGCAGGCTGACGCTGCGTGAAAACGCGCTTTCGATTTGGTGTTCGATTTGGAAACGGGAGAACAGTGGCGTGTGGTCTTGATAGAGTTTCAGACGGCCTACATTGCTCGGCATGACGTAGCTCATGAACTCGGCAACTTGGTCGTGAACTTCTTGATTGTCCACCAAAATCTCGCCGATATCGGGACGGAAATAGTCGCGAATCGCACGAATCAGCAGCGAGCTTTCCATGAAGAGGAGGTAAGGGTCGTGATGCGCTTTTCCTGCTTCTTCGATCGCCTGCCAGAGTTGTTTGAGGTAGTTCAAATCCCATTCCAACTCTTCCGCGCTGCGGCCGATACCGGCGGTGCGTGCGATGATGCTCATGCCGTTCGGAATGTCGAGTTCTGCCATAGCGGCTTTGAGTTCTTGACGCTCTTCGCCTTCGATACGGCGGGATACGCCGCCGCCGCGCGGGTTGTTCGGCATCAATACCAAATAGCGGCCGGCCAGGCTGATGAAAGTGGTCAGCGCCGCGCCTTTGTTGCCGCGTTCGTCTTTTTCAACTTGGACGATAACTTCCATGCCCTCTTTGAGCACGTCCTGAATACGCGCCCTGCCGCCTTCGTAATCGCGGAAATATGAACGCGATACTTCCTTAAACGGCAAAAAGCCGTGGCGGTCGGTTCCGTAATCGACGAAACACGCTTCCAGCGACGGCTCGATGCGGGTAATGATACCTTTGTAAATATTGCCTTTACGCTGTTCTTTGCCCAGCGTTTCGATGTCCAAGTCCAAAAGGTTTTGGCCATCGACAATAGCAACGCGCAGCTCTTCGGCCTGCGTTGCGTTGAATAACATTCTTTTCATAGTCACCTCGTGAACAGTGGCCGTTTGATTTGTGAATATCTTTTTCAGACGGCCTGTCTGCCCGGTTGGCACTCTTCAAAGGCAAGATGGGAAAATCCCCGTGTAACCAGTATTTGATTTGAAATCCGCAAGGTTCCATGCTTGAGCTCAAGCCATGTGCGGACGGATTCGGATAAAGAAGGAAATAAAGAACAATGCGGCGGAAAGGTTGATGGTTCCGCTGCCGTCCGAATGCTGATGCTTCGGACAAAATTAAGGCAGCCTACATCTTCTTATTATCGTAGCGCCGGTAATTTCGGACGGTGCTGCGCGTACTGCGTCTTACGCCCGGCCGGACGGCAGGTTCAATTCAAACTTAATTACGGGATTGCGTTTGCCGGCTTTGAACAAACACAAGGAAATGCTTTGCGGAGTGCGTTTTTAATATAAAATCTCGTTTTAACAATAAATCCGTTTCAGACGGCCTGCGACGGCAGGTTCGGGTCCCGAAACGGACGTTTGGGATTATAGAGAAAATGCACGCAATACGCAAAGATTCAGTCAGCCTGATTGCCGTTGCCGAACACGAGGAAGGCCAACGCCTTGATAACTATCTAATAAAAATCCTCAAAGGCGTCCCGAAAAGCCATATCCACCGCATTATCCGCGCCGGCGAAGTGCGGCTGAACAAAAAACGCTGCAAACCCGACAACCGCATTCAGGCAGGCGATACCGTCCGCATTCCGCCGATACGCATCGCCGAAAAACAAAGGCCGTCTGAAAGCCAGGCCGCACCTGCACGCGAGTTTGACATCGTTTACGAAGACGATGCGCTTTTGGTTATCAACAAACCATCCGGCGTTGCCGTCCACGGCGGCAGCGGCGTAAGCTTCGGCGTCATCGAGCAAATCCGCCGCGCCCGTCCCGAAGCGCGTTATTTCGAACTCGTCCACCGCCTCGACAAAGACACCAGCGGCCTTTTGATGATTGCCAAAAAACGCAGCGCCTTGGTGAAACTACACGAAGCCATCCGCAACGACCATCCGAAAAAAATCTATCTTGCGCTGGGTGTCGGCAAGCTGCCGAACGACCGCTTCCACGTCAAGCTCCCCCTGTTCAAATACACCGGCGCACAAGGCGGAAAAATGGTGCGCGTCAGCGAAGACGGCCAATCCGCCCACACCATCTTCCGCGTGTTAAACCGTTTTTCAGACGGCCTTTTGCACCAAGTCGGCCTATCCGACCTAACCTTTGTCGAAGCCACCCTGAAAACCGGCCGCACCCACCAAATCCGCGTCCACCTGCAATCGCAAGACTGCCCCATTGCCGGCGACGAACGCTACGGCGACTATCAAGCCAACAAACGCCTGCAGAAACTCGGTTTGAAAAGAATGTTCCTGCACGCTTCCGAGCTGCACCTCACCCATCCGCTGACCGGCGAAAAACTGATCCTGAAAGCCCCCCTGCCGCAAGAATTAGCGCAATTTGTTTTAATGCTGGAAAATCAGGAAAAGGCCGTCTGAAAGGAAACCCATGAAACCCAAACTCATTATTTTCGACTGGGACGGCACGCTTGCCGACACCACCAACCCCATCATCCACACCTTTCAGCAAAGCTTTGCCGATTGTGGCCTGCCCGTTCCCGAAGCCGACCAAATCCGTCCGCTCATCGGATACAGCCTCTCCGGCATCATCCGCCGCCTTGCCCACAACGTCAGCGAACACGTTCAGGAAACCCTGATTGAGACCTATGCCGCGCACTACCTCAATCCCAACAATCACAACATGACCCTGTTCCCCGAAGCCCTGCCCTGCCTGCAACGCTTGCAACAACAAGGTTATTGGCTTGCCATCGCCACCGGCAAAGGCCGAAGCGGCTTGGACAAAGCCATTGCACAAACCGACACCCAAGCCTTTTGGCTGGAAACTGCCTGCGCTAGCGAATATCCGTCCAAACCCGCGCCCGACATGGTACTTGCCCTCTGCGACCGACTGGGTGTTGAACCGGAAGAGGCCGTCGTCGTCGGCGACACCACCCACGACCTAGAAATGGCCGCCAATGCCAAAATCCGCGCCATCGCAGTTGCCACCGGCGCACATACTGCCCAACAGCTTTCCTCCATGCCCCATGTCGCCATACTCAACAGCTTGGCCGAATTGCCTGATGTATTGGAAACCTTATAAAAATCTATACAACATCTATATGAAAGGCCGTCTGAAACCTATTTTCAGACGGCCTTTCATTTGTTTTATCGATCCGAGCGCACCCTGACAAATGTTGCAAATTTCGGCGTTCCCTTTTGCGTAAAACCACGATAACGGTAAGTAATCAGTGCACCGATTTTCGGTGGATGGTCGCGGTCTTTATCCTTAAAACCGCTGCCGATACGAAACTCGCCATATTGGTTTTTGCATCCTACCGCACCCAAACGCCCGACATTGCGCCCTTTGCCCTCATAATGACGCGTTACCGTACATTCATCATCATATTCACTTTTCAGCTTCAACAGCTGCCCATTTCTACCGCTTGCATAACGGGCTTCAGGTTGACGCAGCATCACCCCTTCCCCACCCAACGCTTCAACTTGTTTCAAAAAATCCAAAGCATGTTGTTTGTCGCGCACCTTGACTTGCGGAATGACCGTAAACCGTGCCGACGGGTGTGATTTCAGCCATTTCGAAGCCGTTTCCAGCCGCTGATACAGATTACCCTGCGCCTGCGGCACATCAAAAACATGCAAACGGATGCCGTCCCAATTTCCCGAGGCAGAACGCACCGTCGCGGAAATTTGCTCAAACCGCCCTCGTCCGCTGTACAACTCGCCATCCATCGGAAACGGTGGAAAACCTGCTGTAAAACCTTTGGGCGGTGTAAACGCATAACCCTGACGACTGACCAGCCGCCTGCCGTCCCAATACGCGCGTACGCCATCCAACTTTTCACTCATGGCCCAACCGGCAATATCTTGATTTTTATATTCCTGCGCCAACAACAAATCTGCACCAAACGCCGCAGAGATGAAAGAAGCCGCAAAAATCGATATCATGATCCGCATTACATTATTCATAAGACATTTTTCCAGACTTGCTTTTTATTATATATACATAATAGCAAAAAAATGAACTGGCCCCAAATCTTGGACACTCATAAAAGCCTATTCAGGCGCTCTGTGCAAGCTGGGTTCTGTATGCGACAGGACTCGGCTTTTTCAATTTCAAACTGCAACGCTCGCGGTTGTAGTAATCCATATAGTCATCTATCTGTTTCATCAATTCGTCCACCGTCAATTCACCTGCGTTATAGAAACACTCCGTCTTCAACACCGCAAAGAAGCTTTCCATCGGCGCATTGTCCCAGCAGTTCGCCTTTCGCGACATGCTTTGAACCATGGAATGCTCCGCAAGCAATTCCCTATAGGTAGGCAACCTTTGCGCGCATATAGCACAACTCTTCGATAAGCTCTGCCTGTGTTTTTTCGTGGTCGGGTTTGTCGGCGATGAAGGGGTTTTTGCGGTGTTGGTTCATGGTTTTGGATTGGGGATGTTCGAGTGCGCCGATGCCGCCTTCTTGATAGGCGCGTATCCATCGTCGCAGGTGGGTTCGTGAGATGCCGTAGTGGTCTGCGGTACGCTGTTGGCTGCGTATGTGCAGGTAGTGGAGTACGGCTTGGTATTTGAAGTGTAATGTATATTTGCTCATAAAAAAACTGCACCTTGTGAGTTGGAGGGGGGATGTCCAACTTTTGGGGTGCAGTTCAAGACTTTCAGACGGCCTTTTTATATTGCCATTTAAGATTGGATATTTCTTCTATCGTAAACAGCTTGAGCCAAAGTACCGGCATCCACATATTCCATCTCACCGCCCAAGGGGATTCCCCTCGCCAATCGGCTGACTTTATAAGGAAGATTTTTAAACAATTCCGCCAATACATACGCTGTCGCATCGCCTTCGGCTGTGAAGTTGGTGGCAATGATAATTTCCTCAATATCACTCGCCTGCAAACGGGCAACCAGCTTATCTAACGCTACTACCGAAATATCCATACCCTGCGCCGGACTGACTTGCCCCATCAAAACAAAATACAGACCATCATGACAATTAGCCGCCTCCATACTGGAGACATCCGCCGGCATATGTACAATCATCAAGCGGCTTTTCTCGCGTTTTTCATCCGCACAAATTTCACACAAATCGCCCTCGCAAAATGTGTTGCACATCCGACAATGCTGCACCTGTCTCAAGGCAAATTGCAAAGCATCCACCAACTCCTGCGCTTCTTCGCGTTTATACTGTAAAAGCTGGTAAGCCATGCGTTGTGCGGATTTCGGGCCGACATTGGGCAGGATTTTTAATGCATTAATCAAGCGGACAAAGGCATCAGGATTTTTACTCATGATTTCAGACGGCCTTTTAAAAGATAGCTAAAAATAAGAAAACAGCCGGAATTTATCCGGCTGCCCTACTCAAATACTCTGCTTATTCGGCAGCATTATTAACTTTCTGTGCTCCTTGCGTACGATCGATTTTCTTACCCAAATACTGGAGTAAATTATCGAACACATTGGCAGAAAGCTGCTGAACCAAAGCCTGTTTGGCAGCCGGAATCTGTGAATCGGCATTTTCAGGAGCAGAAACGCTCTGAACTTCCATAATCACCGGTGCAGGCATACCTTCCAATAATGCATACGCAGGTTTACCGCCGACAGGGCGTGCTTTCAACAAAGCCGCATAAGCCTCCGGAGACATGGTTCTACGCGCATCTTGCGCGCTCAATTGCGAAACAGGCGACCATTGAACGTCGGCAGCTTTACCGGCTTTCAACGCAGCCAAAGTTTCTTGGGCTTTCTTCTCTGCCAGTTTGGCGGCTTCAGAGCGCAGATATGCTGCACGGACAGTATCTTTGACCTCTGCAAATGGTGCAATTTTCTCTTCGCGCACTTCTTTCGCACGAATGACCCAAACGGTTTCGTTGTTGATGGCAATTACTTCAGAATTGTGTTTTTTCTTCAGTACATCATCGCTAAACGCAGCATTAATCAACGTTTCAGGCAAACCGGCTTCTTTCGCACCCGCTTTGGTTACCCATTCATCCAGGTTTTCCACTTTCAAGCCTGAATTGGCGGCTGCTTTTGCCAAAGAAGATGGATCATTGAAGGCATCTTCACCCAATTTTTCTTTGGCCGCGTTAAAGGCAGAAGCTGCTTTTTTCAGTTTCAAAGCCGTTTCGATACGCGCTTTGGCTTGTTCCAAAGTCGGCTCAGCTTCGACATTCAAAACTTTGATAACGTGATAACCCAAAGACGATTTAACGGTATCGCTGACTTCGCCTTTGCCCAATGCAAATGCCGCTTTATCGAATTCAGGTCCAAAGCCGCTACCGCCGCTTTTACTCAGGTAGCCCAAATTGCCGCCTTTATTGCTACTGGACAAATCTTTGGAGTACTTGGCCGCCAGCTCGGCAAAAGCATCTGGGTGCGCTTTGAGCTCTGCAGCCATTTTGTCCACTTCTGCTTTAATTTCCGCATTACTTGCTTCATCTCCGTTAGGCATAACAGGAATGAAAATATGCGCAATTTCGGCTCTTGGCGACAAATCTACGCTTTTACTGTCGTAAGCTTTTTGTACTTCTTCCGCACTGACGGTTTGCTTGTCAGCCAAATCTTTGATGTTCAAAGCCACATATTCCAGCTTAACGGCTTGAGGAATCAAGTAATCTTTCTTATGCGCTTCATAATATTTTTGCAAAGCCGCATCATCTACTTTTACTTGTGCCGCAAATGCTTCAGGGCTAAATGTAAATGAACGGATGGTACGGGTGGCCTGGGTCAGGTTAATCAACTGACGCGCTTGCGCATCGCTGACCAACGCACCGTTTTGCACCAAATTCAACAGATTTTGCAACTGGAACTGTTCGCGGATATCTTCAACAAACTGATCCTCGGTCATTTTGTGCTGATCCAAATACTTTTTGAGCAAATCCTGACTGAATTTGCCGGAAGCATCATGGAAATTCGGATCATCCACAATAACTTGCTTGATTTGTTCCTGAGATACAGCGATGCCCATCAGCTTGGCACCCTGCTTCAGGTAAGCTCTTTGCAATAAAGATTGGAATATAGCATCACGCGAAGGCGCATTATTGCCGGCAGCCTGCTCATTTTGTATCGCAATCTGTAAAGCATGCTCACTGACCTTCTCATCCCCGACTTTGACAATGTAATCAGAACCCGGCGAAGACAAGTTATTGGCACCGAATCCGATAAAGGTCAGACCGATGATACCTAAAACAATCTGGGCGGGTGTTTTATATTTTTCAACAATATGGAACATATTTATCCGAAAGAAAAGTTTGGCGCGGCAGCCGGAAAATGCTGCCGCAAAAATCTTAAAATCCTGAAAACAGGCTCAAAGCGCGTATTGTAACGTATTTTTTCGAGGCTTGCTTTTTCAGACGGCCTAAAAACCTAAAAATGCCTTATCCGAAAATTTCCTGATACGCTTCTACGGAGAATCCAACATGAACCTGTCCTTCTTTGACCAATACAGGCCGCTTGATGATGCTGGGATTTTCCACCATCAAGGCAATCGCACCTTCTTTTGTTGCGGCAGATTCTTGCGCATCTTTATCCAACTTGCGCCAAGTCGTGCCTCTTTTATTGAGCAAAATTTCCAAAGCTGCCTGCTCCAGCCAGCCATCAATCAATTCGGCAGTCGGGGCGTTTTTCTTAAAATCTACAAACTCAAACTCGATGCCGTTTTCTGCCAACCAACTGCGCGCTTTTTTAACCGTATCGCAATTGGGAATACCGTATAGTTTTATCATCTTATTTATCCTTGGTTTTATTTATAAAATCACAAATTCAGGCCGTCTGAAAATTTTCAGACGGCCTGAATTGAATGCCGCTTATTTCTTAGCAGCTTTCTTCACTTTAATCTTCACGCTTTTGCCTTGAGCATTATTTTTACCTCCGGCTTTGACGGAAGCTGTTTTCGCCTGCACTTTTTTCTTGCTTGCAGCTTTAGGTTTGCTTGGCTTAGCGGGCTTGGAGGCAGGTTTACTTTTCACCTTGCTCTTCTTTGCCTTCACGGGAGCAGCCAACGCTTCATCAATTTCTTTAGCTGAAAGTTTACGCTTACGTTTCTCAACAGGTTTGTCAGCAGCTATTGGCTTACTCACAGGTTTCGCTTTTCTACTACCACGTTTCTTACCGACTGAACCGCCGCTGACTAAGGTCAAATCAATCTTGCTGGTATCCAAATCGGCACGCGCGACTTTTACAGTGACCGTATCACCCATGTTGAAACGGACACCGCTGCGTTCGCCCTCAATCGCCATAATTTCAGGACGGAAGTTGAAATAATCCTCTCCCAAATCACTGATATGTACCAAGCCGTCGATATGAATATCGTCCAACGTTACAAAAATACCGAAGCTGGTCATGCCCGAAATTTTGCCACTGAAGACTTCGCCGACTTTGTCGCGCATATAATAAGTTTTCAACCAGTTTTCCACATCGCGACTGGCATCATCGGCACGACGCTCACAGAAAGAGGTATGCACGCCCAAAGCCTGCCAGGTTTTATTGGGTTGGTAAGTTTGTCCGTTCAATACAGCCTTGATGGCACGATGTACCGTTAAATCCGGATAACGGCGGATAGGCGAAGTAAAGTGTGCATATGCGCTATAAGCCAAACCAAAGTGACCGTCGCAATGCGGCTCATAAACCGCCTGCTGCATAGAACGCAACATCATCACTTGCAACAACTCCGCGTCCGGACGGTTTTTAAATTGCTCGGCAAGCGCAGCATAGTCTTTCGGCGTCGGATTATCACCGCCACCCAGACTCAGCCCCAGCAAACCAAGCTGCTCGCGTAAAGTGGCCAGTTTTTCGGGAGTCGGGCCCAAGTGATTGCGGAACAAAGCCGTATGTTTGTTCTTCAGCAAAAATTCTGCCGCGCAAACATTCGCCGCCAACATACATTCTTCAATCAGCTTGTGCGCATCATTGCGGACGACGGGAACAATCTTGTCGATTTTACCGTTGTCGTCGAAAATCATCTGAGTCTCAACGCTCTCAAACTCAACCGCGCCACGCTCGAAACGTTTTTTCTGCAAGATTTTAAATAACTGATACAGAGTATCGATTTGCTGCTTAAACGGATGATCCTGGCCGTCTGAAATCCAATCCCAAACTTGATTGTAAGTCAGTCGCGCATGTGAACGCATTACTGCCTGATAGAAACGGTATTCCTTGATATTGCCGGCATAGGTAATCACCATATCGCACACCATACACAGGCGTTCAACATCAGGATTGAGCGAGCAGATACCGTTGGACAACTTCTCCGGCAACATCGGAATCACACGGCGTGGGAAATACACGCTGGTACTGCGTTCCTGAGCATCTACATCAATTCCGTCATCAGGACGGACATAATGGCTGACATCGGCAATCGCCACCACCAAACGGTAATTGCGGCCGACTTTTTCAGCAAAAACCGCATCGTCAAAGTCCCGCGCAGTTTCGCCGTCAATGGTTACCAGAGGCAAATCGCGTAAGTCTACGCGCCCTTCCAAGTCGGTTTTACGCACATGATCAGGAATTTTCTTCGCAGCTTTGACACATGCTTCGCTGAATTGATGAGGCAAATGGTGCTTGCGTACAGCGATTTCGATTTCCATACCGCTGTCGGCATAATCGCCCAATACTTCAATCAGCTTAGCCACAGCAGGACGATGCGCTTCAGGATACGTCTCAATTTCAGCCACAATCACTTGGCCGGATTGCGGTTTAAAGTTCGCCACGCTTTCAGGCTCTAACACGATACTTTGGCTCAAACGCTTGTCTTCTGCCTCTAAAATAGCCACACCGCGATCCATATAAAAACGGCCGACCACTTTAGACTGCGCACGCTCCACCACATCTAAAACCGTACCTTCACGACGGCCTCTGCGGTCGATACCGGCAGGACGAACGGTAACAATATCCCCATGCATTACGCCGCGCATCTGACGCTCATACAAAACGAAATCGCCCTCGCCTGTCGGCGTTAGCGGCACGGCAAAACCAAAGCCGTCTTTATGCGCTTCAACACGGCATTTAACCAATGCCAATTTTTCTGCCGCACATACCGCGCCACGTCGGTTGATCAACACCTGACCATCACGCGCCATCGCTTTCAGACGGCGTTCGAAGAATTCATATTCATCTTCTGCAATCGACAATTCATGTGCCAAAGCTTCGATTTTGGTCGGCACACCTTTTTGTTCCAATAATTCAATAACCCATTCGCGGCTGGGCAACGGATGAGCGTAACGTTGTTTCTCCCGCTCCAAATACGGGTCTTTTTCTCGTAAATTTAAAGATTTAGTATTTTTGTTCATTTTGATAGTTGACATTCTTTTTTTAAAATATATAATAGCTGCTTCTTCGCAGTTCAGGTAGTCAACTCTACCTTAAATTGAAGAATAAAGCAAAGCCCAGGTGGCGGAATTGGTAGACGCGCTAGCTTCAGGTGCTAGTGTCCTCACGGGCGTGGAAGTTCGAGTCTTCTCCTGGGCACCAAGTAATTTGGTGCTTCTTTGCTTAAGAAAATTTAAATTGCCCAGGTGGCGGAATTGGTAGACGCGCTAGCTTCAGGTGCTAGTATCCTCACGGGTGTGGAAGTTCGAGTCTTCTCCTGGGCACCACTGATAAATCAATCAGTCAAGTTTTACATATTCTGATAACAAGTCAGGATAATAGTCCACAGAGAGGTGGATGAGTGGTTTAAGTCGCACGCCTGGAAAGCGTGTATACGTGAATAGCGTATCGAGGGTTCGAATCCCTTCCTCTCTGCCAGATACTAAAGACACCAGCTAACGGTGTCTTTTTTCATATCCGCCCTTCTTAAAAATATTACATCAGGCTTTTATTTCTATTATCCTCTAATTAGAAACCTGCCACACATTCTTATCTTATACTAAACCTTGATGATTAAAGGCCGTCTGAAAGTTTTCAGACGGCCTCTCTTAAAGCCTACCAAATCCCGAACCATTGTTTATCAGACTGCTTTTTATTACCGTTCTGCTGCTCGTAGTTTTGACGGCGAAATTGCCAAGGTGCTTGCGGATTGTCTTTTTTCCATAAGCCTTTACGCTTTTCCTTGGCTTGTTTTTGCGCGGCTGAATAGTCGGTGTAGGCGGTTTTACTTTGTTGTTTTTTGGCATAACTTTCATAATGCCATGCCGCACCATCCCGTATCTGCATCAAATTCAGGTCAATCGTGCCGACTGATACTTGTGCAACTTCGCGCTGGTAACGGTCGGCCTCAAACACGCGAACTTTGGCTTTTTTATTCAATGCTGCATCAATCAGATTGTCTCGTGATTGCGTACCATAGGCTTGATTGATTTCCGGTGCATCGATATAGGCCATGCGGATTTTGTGTTTCCGGCCGTCGCTATCGATGATATGCATGGTATCGCCATCATGGATTTTGATGATTTTTCCGTTGTATGTGTAGGATTGTCGCGATGACTTTTGTTTTTGTTCCAGTTTGGGTTTAGCTTCAGCTTTAGTGTCATTGGTGTCAGATGTGGCTTTGACGACATTTTCACCCAGCCATTCATTGACCTTTTCCAAACCGATATTGTCGCCTTGTGCCAATGTTGTGGCAACGCTTACCCCTGTACGAATCAACTCGGTATCGCGTGAGCTGTAACCAAGCGCACCCAAAACAGATAAAACAACGGGCAACCATTTTATAATTTTACTGATTTGCATATTTTGCCAAATTGAAGGCCGTCTGAAAGACCTGATGCACTTTCAGACGGCCTTTAAGATTAATTAATCTTTATTAATCCTGACAAGGCAGGATGACTTTTGCACCTTCTGCCGTACCCAAAACCAATACATCGGCGGCATCACGGGCAAAAATACCGTTTTCGAGTACGCCGGTGATTTTATTGATTTCGTCTTCCATTTTCAGGGCTTGGTCGATATTGAGGCCGTGAACATCAACGATTTGATTGCCATAGAAAGTCGTATAGCCGACACGCAACTCAGGCTGCCCGCCCATGGCAAGCAGTTTGCGCGACACCAGCGAACGGGCATTTTCAATCACTTCTACTGGCAATGGGAATTTGCCCAAACGGGAAACATACTTGCTTTCATCGGCGATACAGACAAATTTATCGGATGCGCTGGCCACAATTTTTTCGTTCAAATGCGCACCGCCGCCGCCTTTAATCATTTGCAGCGCGTGGTTGACTTCGTCTGCGCCGTCAACATAAACCGCCAAACCCATCACTTCATTCAGTGAAACTTCTGGAATCTCGTATTTTGCCAAAAGCTCGCTGGATTTTTTAGAAGTAGACACGGCACCCTTGATTTTCTTACCGCTTTTACCCAAAGCTTCGATAAAAAAGTTGATAGTAGAGCCGGTACCGATACCGATGTATTCGTTTTCAGGAACAAATTCCACCGCTTTTTCGGCGGCAATACGTTTGAGTTCGTCTTGAGTTGCCATGTTGTCAATCTTTCAGTTTGAATAATAAAGTAATTTTAAGCTCTTAGGCTTTAATCAGCAATACTGCCGCTTGCGCTTCAATGGCTTCCATACGCCCCAGATAGCCAAGTTTTTCGTTGGTTTTACCCTTGATGTTCATGCAGTTTTCAGGCAACCCCAAATCTGCAGCAATATTGGCGCGCATTGCCGGAATATGCGGCGCAAGTTTTGGCTTTTGCGCAATCACGGTCGTATCGACATTAACCACCTTCCAACCCAATGCCTGCACGCTTTGATAAGCCTTGCGCAACAGCACACGGCTATCTGCATCTTTGAATTCGGCGGCAGTATCAGGAAAATGACTGCCGATATCGCCCAAACCGGCCGCACCCAACAGGGCATCGGTAATCGCATGCAAAAGCGCATCGGCATCTGAATGACCCAGCAATCCTTTTTCAAACGGAATGTTGACGCCGCCGAGTATCAAATCTCGACCTTCGACCAACTGATGGACATCGTAGCCCTGTCCGACACGGATATTCATGTTTGTTTCCTTAAATAATGGGTTTTGATTGTTCAGACGGCCTTGAGCAACAATCTGACAATGTATTCGTCTTGCGGCAGCGTCAATTTCAAATTGCGCGTATCGCCCTGCACCAAGCGCGGCCGGATACCCAGTTTTTCAATCGCTGATGCTTCATCCGTAATCTCACTTAAATCATCAACCGATAAAGCACGGTGTAACAAGGCCGTCTGAAAAAGCTGCGGCGTTTGCGCCTGCCATAATCCTGCGCGCGCAACGGTTTCATCAATATGATGATTGCCGTCTGAGCGCTTGAGCGTATCGGCCACCGGTATGGCCAAAATACCGCCTTCATCATTCTCACCCGCCTCATCAAGCAAACGTGTTAACGCTTCAGCAGGCAGACAACAGCGCGCGGCATCATGAACCAAAATATTGTCTTGTGCCTCGGCCAAACCTTGCTCCAATAAAACGGACACACCATTGCGTACCGTTTCGGCACGACTTGCTCCGCCTACTCGAAAGACGCGTACTTTCTCAGACAAGGCCGTCTGAAAAACCGAATCTTCCGGCGAAAGAATAACGACGATTAAATCAATCTGTGGATGTTGTTCAAAAATATTAATGGTATGTTGCAATACGGTTTTACCATTGATTTCAACATATTGTTTGGGTTTTCCTGCGCCAAATCGTGCACCGACACCGGCAGCAGGAATCAAAGCGATATTGCGGCACATCATGCTGACGCTCCGGCATTGACCTCATCAGGTGTTTCGGCCTTGCGCCATACACACGCTTCGCCCAAATCGTCCAAATATTTTTCATGTGCCGCCAGCTCGTCCGCATTGGCTTTGATAACTTTCAACTGCGACGTACGTTTGGTTTCCGCAATAACGGTTTGTTTGACTTCGCCCTCTTCTTCCGCCTCGCCCCCCATCAGGTCGAACTGCTGACGCGTCATGGCAAGATAGACTTCACCCAAAAGCTCGCAGTCGATTAACGCACCGTGCAAGACACGTTTGCTGCGGTCAACGGAAAAGCGGTTACACAATGCATCCAAGCTCGCCTTTTGCCCCGGGAACATTTCACGCGCCATGGCCAGCGTGTCGGTGACTTTGCAACCGAGTTCCTCAATAGAGGGCAAACCCATGCGGCGGAATTCCATGTTCAGAAAGCCGACGTCAAACTTGGCATTATGGATAATCAGCTCTGCGCCATGGATAAAGTCGGCAATCTGTTTACCCACTTGAGCAAACGGCGGCGCATTCTTCGCTTCCAATACTTCAATCGTCAAACCATGCACCTTCGCCGCTTCCTCCGGCATGTCGCGCTCGGGGTGGACATATAAATGAAGGTTGGAGTCGGTCATTTGGCGGTTGATCATTTCCAAGCCGGCAAATTCGACCAGACGGTCGCCGTTTTCAGGATAAAGACCCGTGGTTTCCGTATCGAGGATAATCTGACGTTGGCTCATGGTTGGTGGTTTCTGCAATTATCAAAACGTCCTGAATCATACTGAAGGCCGTCTGAAATGTATAGTCAGCAAAACTTTAGCTACTTTTGAAATACCTTTTTATAGCTGGATTTTTTCAGACGGCCTTTATTCTTTTTTCATCTAATGACCATCTATTATGACATTTTTGAGTAGAAAACCCAATTTCTAAAAAATTTTTTAAATTTAATTCCTTTAATAATCAATACCTTACTTATAAATTAAATAATAGGAACAATTATCATTTGCAAATTTAAAAAATCGCCGTATAATACAACCCATCGAGACAAAACAACCGCACAACAGAATGAAAGGAGAAGAAAATGCCCGAAAGTATTTTTAAGCAAGTCTCCCTTGACATTCTGAGACTGCACCAACAAGCCATCCGCTCTTTAATTGCCACCAAGTGTTGCGACGAATGCGAAGTGCATGACGCAGTGTTCATTACTTTAGATGGCCGATATTATGTTTGGCTCCCTTGTATGGGCAAATCGCCCCAATCAGAAACCGGCATCCTGCTGATTGAAGATGAAGACGGCAATACACGCTTGAGCTGGGTTGCCGGTACACGCGAAGTCAAACAAAAAGACAGTCTGTACAACCGCGTTGTTTCCGCCCTGCAAAGAAAAATGCAGCGCACGAAAAACAAGTTTATCCAGTCGGCAAACGCCCGATTGCTTGAGCTGACGCCGCAGCAAGGCCGTCTGACGACAAATAGCAAAGATTTCTCGCTTTCACCGCATGACTTGATGAAAGCACTTTATCCGGCAACACATCAAATAGGAGAATTTGCCCTGTAACAGTTTTTGGTAGTGGTTTGTGTTCCTTTTGCGCCCCTTAACATTTTAAAGGGGCGATTTTTTTGCCTCTACTTTTCAGACGGCCTAAACATCGGTTTTCCAGTACAATAAAGGCCATCTGAACATTTCCTACTTTTCAACCAACCATGCAACTGCTCAAATACATCCAATCGCAAGGCCTCGGCAGCCGCAAGCAATGCCAATGGCTGATAGACAACGACTGCATTGCCATCAACGGCGAAATCCATAATCGCGCCAAAGACGATATCGATCCGTCTCAAGTACACACCCTGTCTGTTGACGGCGAAGAAATTGCCGCCGTCCCCATGCCCTATTTCTACATTCTGCTTCATAAGCCTGCAGATTACGAGACTTCGCACAAACCTCAGCAATATCCAAGCATCTTCAGCCTGTTTCCCGACCACATGCGCAATATCGATATGCAGGCAGTCGGCCGCTTGGATGCAGACACAACCGGCATTATTCTGATTACCAACGACGGGCAATTTAACCACCGCGTTACCTCGCCCAAACACAAAGTTCCGAAGCTCTACCGCGTCACTTTGAAACATCCTGCCGACGATACCCTTTGCACCACACTCAAAAACGGCGTCCTCCTGCATGACGATAATGAAACCGTCGCCGCGGCCGAAGCAGTATTGGCCGACCCAACCACATTGATGATGACCATTACCGAGGGTAAATACCATCAGGTCAAACGCATGGTTGCAGCCTCAGGCAACCGTGTCGAGCAGCTCCACCGTGAGAAATTCGGCGACTGGAATGTCGATGATTTAGCCGCCGGAGAATGGAAATTTATCCAAATCTAAAAAAATTCCAAATTTTTCCGATAAATTTTTAAACAATATGGATTTTTTATTTATTTAAAATCAAAAATCTAAACCTTATTATTTTTATTTAACAGAATTTAACACTGTGAAGACTGAACTATTGTATAATTCGCCTGTCTGAGTAACGCTTGCTTCGAAAGAAGTGAGTAAGTGAGTAAGACGTTTTCCCCGTAATGTGTTTGGCCATCTATACTTTCCCCTTAGTATAGATGGTTTTTTTTATCTAAGATTTGGCAACCAAGCGGGCGTACTTTCAGACGGCCCATCTCATCTAAAGAAGCCATCATTGCTAAACCCCGTCTCCACTCATTAACTTGCCATTACTCCTTTTCTCTTTCTCGTCTCTTCCGCATCAATCTGTGCCGTTCCCATTTCAGACAAATCGTTTTATAGAAAGAAAAACTATCAGCGACTATCCAAGCTAAGGTTACAGGATGTTATTAGACAGCCTTAGATAAATACCATCTTTGTTGCCGACATACTTGAAAGCACACCTTGGTGCTATCCAATATCCTCACAACAACCTTTTCCCATATCCTACTTTTCAGACGACCTTTATCGTTACGGCTCTTTCAATCATTCATATCGCTTCAGCCAGATTCTCTGTTTGCAGGTTTTAATACCAATCAAACCAGATAAATCCACTAAAAATTCTTCACTACATGGTTTTTTTAACTGATTTTCTTTTTCGACTTTAGTCAAGATTCGTTAAATCTTTACGGTAAAATGTTGTCTTTATTTTTATGCATCTGAGTATTTATGTCTTCCAATCAACCTCGTCAAACCTGGTCCAACCGTTTGACTTACATCCTTACCGTTGCCGGTGCGACTGTCGGCTTTGGCGCAACTTGGCGTTTCCCGTATTTGGTTGGTGAAAACGGCGGCGGCGCGTATGTGTTTCTGTTCTGTATTGCCATGCTGGTCATCGGTATTCCGATGATTTTGGTGGAAAACGTCATCGGCCGCCGTAAAGGCGTGAACGCGCTGGATGCGTTTGGCGGCACAATGAATGGCAAACCCGTTGCCAAAGTTTGGAAATTGGTCGGTTGGATGGGCCTGATCGGCGCATTCGGCATCATGGCCTATTACATGGTGCTCGGCGGCTGGGTGATCAGCTACATCATCAATATCATCGGCGGTAATTTGGACATTTCCAGTCCGGTTTCCGGCGAAGTCACCAAAAGCTTCTTTACGGAACACATCGAAAACAGCCCTTGGGAAATTGCTTTCTACACCTTCCTATTTGTGGTTGTAAACCAATGGATCTTGGTCAAAGGCGTGATCGGCGGTATTGAAAAAGCGGCAAAATACCTAATGCCTTTGCTGTTTTTATTCCTGATTGCCATGGTCGTGCGCAACGTTACCCTGCCGGGCGCTATGGAAGGCATTACCTTCTATCTGAAACCTGATTTCAGCAAAATTACAACCGAACTGTTCGTCTTCGTTTTAGGACAAGTATTCTTCGCCTTGAGCTTGGGTTTCGGCGTGATGATTACGTTATCCAGCTATCTGGATAAAAACGAAAATCTGGTTCAGACGGCCGTAATTACCGCGATTACCAACACATTGATTGCCGTGTTGGCGGGCTTCATGATTTTCCCTTCCCTCTTCAGCTTTGGCGTTGCCCCTAACTCCGGCCCGACGCTGGTGTTCCAAAGCCTGCCGATCGTGTTTTCCAATATGTGGGCAGGCCCAGTGTTTGCAGTGATTTTCTTCTCCCTGCTTCTGATTGCCGCGCTGACCACTTCTCTGACCATTTATGAAGTGTTAATTACGACCATTCAGGAGAAAACCAAAATCCGCCGCGCAGCCGCGATTACCATCGTACTGGCAGGTATTTTTATCTTCGGCAATATCCCGTCCATCTTGAGCTACGGCCCATGGAAAGATATTTCCGTATTTGGTAAAAACATTTTTGATGCCTTTGACTATATCAGCGGCAACATCCTGTTTATGCTGACCGCGCTTGGCTCTGCCTTGTTTGTCGGCTTCGTGATGAAAGATGAAGCGAAGGAGGAATTGCTCTACAAAGGCAACCATACCACCGTCAATATCTGGTTTGCTTATGTGAAATACCTCGTACCGTTGGTTATTCTGCTGATTTTCATCAGCAACCTGTTCTAATAAACAAACATATAAAAAGGCCGTCTGAAATGTTCAGACGGCCTTTGTTTTTCACTATGCTTTATTCAGCCCAGTTTTTCTTCTTACTTGTTTTACCAATACCTGGGTTGAAGCTGTTGGTCGGGTCAAGTTTTTTATAGAATTGTTTCAGCGCAGGCTTGGCTTCATACAGATGACCGACGTTGTGTTCGGCAGGATATTGTGCGCCGCGTTGGTCAAGCAGATGGAGCATTTCATGTTCCAAGGCCATGCAGTCGTTGCCTTTTTTAATGATGTAATCCTGATGGAACACATGACACATAAAATGTCCGTAATACAATTTATGGATGATTTTATTGTCGATTTCCGGTGGCAGTGTTTCAAACCAATCACGATCATCACGACGCAAGGCGATATCGAGTGCAACCAAATCCTCTACTTCATCATCATGTACAGAACGGTAACGGATCGCGGCAGAAGCCACAGCAAAGCGATGCAGCATGGCCGCCTGCGTTTCTTCGGCATTACATTCGAAGAATGCGCCGCCATGGGTTGCAAAATATTCCTTCAAGAAAGCACGCGCTTCTTCTACGCCCTCGCCACCCATTTTTAAAATCAGGTGATGTTCATATTTATCCCGATAGTTGCGCATAGACTTCGGCAAGTGATCGGGCAAAATTTTACTGATCAGTTGCATGAATTTATCAGAGAAGTGTTTTGGTAAGAAACTTATCTTTTTGCTGAATCTATCCACACGGGCTTTCAGATCAAACAGTTTCGGAAGTTGGTGGGTACCGAACGTCTTAATGATATAAAAAGTATCTTTACCATAAACGGCAGCAATATCAAAAGCATGACGATGGATATACTCACCGGAAATAGGCAGGTTTTTAAACTCACTCAAAGCAGCACGACGAATATCGGTCAGCTCATTAATATCATTGGTGCCGATATAGAAAACGGCAGTCTGTTTTTCTTGTGGGAACGTATCCAAGCGTACGGCAAACACCATCAGCTTGCCCGCGCAACCTGATGCTTCGTAATGGCGTGCTGGGTCGGCATTAAAGCGTGCGGCCGTCGGCTCATCCACTTTGCGCACATGGTCGCAATAAGCATGGTCATGGCCCTTGCCGGCATCTTGCGTAATGTCTTTTCGCTGGTAATGGAAACCTTGCAAGTTGGTCAAAATCTCTTCAGGGGTTTCGCCCAAATCAATGCCCAAATGGTTGACCAGCTCCAGTTTGCCCTCTTCGTTGATTTGTGCAAACAGAGCCATTTCCGTATAAGCCGGGCCACGCTGTACCAAAGCGCCGCCGGAGTTATTACATACGCCACCCAATACAGAAGCACCGATACAGGACGAGCCGATCACGGAGTGTGGCTCACGGCCTAAAGGTTTCAGCAGCAGCTCCAATTGATTCAGGGTAGAACCGGGTAGGCAGACAACCTGTTCGTTATTGTTAATCGGCTGAATGATGTTCAGACGCATGGTATTCACAATCACGATATCGCGGTCGTAATCATTACCGTCAGGAGTCGATCCGCCGGTCAGGCCAGTATTGGCGGCCTGCGTAATCACGATAACATCAGCCTCAACACACGCCTGCAAAATTTGCCACATTTCCAAAACCGTACCCGGACGGACAACTGCCAACGCCTTGCCTTCGCCAAAACGATAGCCTTGACGGTATTGTTCGGTTTTTGCCGGGTCTGTGATGATGTATTTCTCGCCGACAGTTTGCGTCAGTCGGCTGATTAATTGCGTAGCATTCATTGTATACTCCTTGAGAGATTAATATATTTATTAAATTGCAAGCATTGTAGTAATCCGTTCAATCAAAGTAAAGGCGAAACTTGTTTTTTAAACTCATCTTCTAAATAAACAAAAGGCCGTCTGAAAATTTCAGACGGCCTTTTGTTTCAAGCTTGAATAATCAGATTATTCGGCTGCTTTCTCTTCGCGTGCAGGTGCTTCCAGCAAAGCTTTGATAGACAGGCGCACGCGGCCGCGATCGTCTACTTCCAATGCTTTTACATTTACGACCTGACCTACTTGCAGGTAGTCGCTGACATTGCGTACGCGCTCGTGAGCGATTTGGCTGATGTGTACCAAACCGTCTTTACCCGGCATCACGCTGACAATCGCGCCAACGTTGTTGTCGAGGATTTTAACCACAGTACCTTCGTACACTTTACCCACTTCCACTTCGGCAGTGATTTCTTCGATGCGTTTTTTCGCCGCATCGCCTGCTTCTTGAGTAGTCGCAGCGATAGTAATGGTACCATCTTCAGCGATGTTGATTTCAGTACCGGTTTCAGCAGTAATCGAACGAATGGTTTCGCCACCTTTACCAATCACATCACGGATTTTGTCTTGGTTGATTTTCATGGTGAACAAGCGTGGTGCGTGTGCAGACAGCTCTTGCGGGCCTGCAACGGCGGCTTTCATCTGATCCAAGATGTGCAAACGTGCTTCTTTGGCTTGAGCCAAAGCGATTTGCATGATTTCTTTGGTAATGCCTTGGATTTTGATGTCCATTTGCAGCGCAGTCACACCTTCGGTTGTACCGGCCACTTTAAAGTCCATATCGCCCAAGTGGTCTTCGTCGCCCAAGATGTCGGTCAGGACGGCAAATTTGTTGTTGTCCAAAATCAAACCCATAGCGATACCGGCAACGTGTGCTTTCAAAGGCACACCGGCAGACAACAGGCTCAAGCAGCCGCCGCAGACGGAAGCCATAGAGGAAGAGCCGTTGGATTCGGTAATTTCAGAAACCACGCGCATGGTGTAGCTGAAATCTTCAGGTTCTGGCAATACGGCCAACAATGCACGTTTAGCCAAGCGGCCGTGACCGATTTCACGACGTTTTGGCGCACCTACGCGGCCCACTTCACCGGTAGAGTATGGCGGGAAGTTGTAGTGCAGCATGAAGCGGTCGGTGTATTCTCCGGAGAGCGCATCAATGATTTGCTCGTCGCGTGAAGTACCCAAAGTTGCAACCGCCAAAGCTTGGGTTTCGCCACGGGTAAACAGTGCAGAACCGTGAGTGCGCGGCAATACGCCGGTTTGAATGTTCAGCGGACGAACAGTACGGGTGTCGCGACCATCAATACGCGGCTGGCCGTCCAAAATTTGGCTGCGGACAACATCGGCTTCCAAGTGTTTGAAAATGCCTTTGATTTCGTTGGCTGCCAAAGTGTCGGTTTCTTCGGTAATCAACGCTTCTTTTACAGCATTCCAAGCTTCGTCCAATTTGGCAGAACGCGCTTGTTTTTGACGGATTTTGAACGCTTCTTTAATGGTTTCACCGGCAATTTCGCGTACTTTTGCAACCAATTCTTCATTGGTTTCAGGTGCTTTCCAATCCCAAACTTCCGGGTTGACTTCATCGGCAAACTCATTGATGGCGTTGATGGCCACTTGCATTTGATCGTGACCGTAAACAACCGCACCCAGCATCACTTCTTCAGACAAGATGTCGGCTTCGGATTCCACCATCAACACGGCTTTAGAAGTACCGGCAACAACCAAGTCTAATTGTGATTTAGCCAATTCAGCTTTAGTCGGGTTCAAAACGTACACGCCGTTTACATAACCCACGCGTGCCGCACCAATCGGACCGGCAAACGGTACGCCGCTCAACATCAGCGCGGCAGACGCGCCCAACATTGCAGGAATGTCAGAATCGATTTCAGGGTCAACAGACACGACCATCGCTACGATTTGGATGTCGTGGTAGAAACCCTCAGGGAACAGAGGACGAATCGGACGGTCGATCAGACGGCTGGTCAGGATTTCTTTTTCGCTTTGTTTGCCTTCGCGTTTGAAGAAACCGCCGGGGATTTTACCTGCTGCGTAAGTACGCTCGAGGTAATCGACAGTCAGAGGGAAGAAGTCTTGGCCTTCTTTTACTTCTTTGTTGGTGGTAACGGCAACCAAAACAACGGTGTCGCCCATAGATACTTTAACGGCAGCAGCGGCTTGGCGAGCGATTTCGCCGGTTTCCAAAGTAACGGTTTGATTACCGTATTGGAAGGTCTTAACGTGTTTATTGAACATCATTGTTCCTTTCAAAATACCGCACTGCTAAAACACTAATAATGCACACTAAAATCCGAATGTGCATAGTTAGGGTTTCAGACCGTGCGGCAGGTTATAAACAAGCTTTCAGACGGCCTTTCAGCCACTGAAAACAACTCTCGATTATAAAGGCAACCATCCTTAAAATCCAGTATTGATACAATAAAAAGGCCGTCTGAAACATATCTCTTTCAGATGGCCTTCAAACTTAAAAATCAATCCTGAGTCAGCAAAGTCAATGCTTCCTGATATTTTTCGACTGTTTTCTGAATTACATCGGCAGGCACTTTAGGCGCAGGCGCTTTTTTGTTCCAACCGCTTTGCTCCAACCAGTCGCGGACAAATTGTTTGTCAAAAGACGGCGGATTGGTGCCAACTTTATATTGGTCGGCAGGCCAAAAACGGCTGGAGTCAGGCGTCAATACTTCGTCCATCAAAGTCAGTGTGCCTTCTTCATCCAAACCAAATTCAAACTTGGTATCGCAAATAATAATACCGCGAGATTTGGCATATTCGGCCGCTTCTGTATAAAGCTGAATCGCTTTGGCGCGTACTTCCGCCGCCAATTCTTTTCCGATAATGCGTTCGCATTCTTCAAAGCTAATGTTTTCATCATGATCGCCAACCTCAGCTTTGGTCGATGGCGTAAAAATCACTTCAGGCAGTTGTTGCGCTTCCTGCATACCTTCAGGCAGTTGAATACCGCAAACAGAGCCTGTCTTTTGATAATCTTTCCAACCGCTACCCGCCAGATAACCGCGCACAATAGCCTCCACTTTCACCGGAGTGAGTTTTTTAGCCACGACGGCGCGTTTTTCTAAAACTTTGGCTTCGTTTTCAGGCAAAACATCGTAAACGGTATGGCCGGTAAAGTGGTTAGGCATAATATGAGCCAGTTTTTTAAACCAAAAATTGGAAATCTGCGTCAGAATCTCCCCTTTACCCGGAATCGGGTCATCCAAAATCACATCGAATGCAGACAGTCGGTCGGAAGCAACCATCAACATTCGTTTATCGTCAATTTCGTACAAATCGCGTACTTTGCCGGAGTAAATTTTTTTCAAGCTGATTTCAGACATTTCGGGTATCTCTTAGATAGACAGAAGAATGCGATATTTTAGCCCAATTTGGAATTTTTCGTCAGATTGTTTACAAAATAAAGGCCGTCTGAAACCTTATATTTTGGTTTCAGACGGCCTTAACCGTTGATTTCAGAGAAGAACCCTGAAAATCACCATCCAGAAACTTGAGTCTGTTCTTGGATGTGGTTCACAGCAGACAGAGAGTAGTAGTCACCGTGGCCGGTTACTTGGTAAGTGCTACCGTCAGCAAATTTGAAGTTTTCAACTTTGTGATTGTTACCGGTGAACCAGTCGTCGATGGTGATGCTGTCAGAACCGACAGAAACAGTCAGGTTAGCACCTGATTTGCTCAGCAATACATCGGAAGCTGCAATGCCTTTACCGAACAACAGGGTGTCATTACCGCTTTCCTCACGGATAGTGTCGTGACCGTAACCTTTGTCGAAGAAGTAAGTGTCGTTACCGGTACCGCCGATCAGGATGTCGTTGCCGACACCGCCGTCGAGGTAGTCGTTACCGTCTTTACCAACCAGGCAGTCATCGCCGGCCAAACCGTACAGATGGTTGTTGCCGCCGTTACCTTCGATGTTGTTGTTCAAAGAGTTACCGGTACCGTTCAGGTTTTGCATACCTTGCAAAAACAGGTTTTCAACGTTATCGGTCAAGGTGTAGTCGATAACTGTACGAACAGTATCGATACCGCCGTTCAGATTACCGTACTCGATAACTTGGTCGTCGGCATCGTCAACGAAATAAACGTCGTTACCGTCGCCACCGCGCATGATGTCAGCACCGGAACCACCGTTCAGGTAGTCGTTACCGTCACCACCTTGCAGGTAGTCTTTACCTTCTTCACCGTACAGAGAGTCACCGTCGGCATCACCGTAAATGGTGTCATTACCTGCACCGGCGTAGATTACGTCTGCGCCGTTGCCACCGTAGATGATGTCTTCGCCAGCAGTACCATAAATGGTATCTTTAACATCAGTACCGCGGATAACGTTGGGTCGGATGACATTACCTGGGTTTTTGTCTTCGTGACCGTATGAGTTGTCTTGGTTATGGTCGTCAGCACAGTCTTTGCAGTCTGGCTTAGGTTTTGGCTCTGGCTTAGGCTTAGGCTCAGGTTTTGGTTGTGGTTTTGGTTGTGGTTGTGGTTGCGGTTGTGGCACAGGTTTTTGTGGCACAGGTTTTTGTGGCACAGGTTTTTGTGGTTGCGGTTCTGGTTGTGGCTCAGGTTTTGGTTGAGGTGGTTTACGCTGAGGTTTTGGTTGTGGTTTTGGATATCGGAGCCGATTGCTCGAGTTGGTGTGCCAAGGGTGGTAAGGTGAACCAGGTACCACATTAACTATTGGCGGCACTCTGCCAATTCTAGCGGTGCTGCCGGTAGAACCAGAAGATTTTGATGAACCGCAGAAGTGAGCTGGGTCGGACTGCCCTGGAATAGAAGAGCAGTAAGGCTTACCTGGGGTCCAGATAGGCTTACTAGCCTGGGGTCCACGATGCCCGCTGTAAGATCTTGCCATAATAATTACTCCCAAAATGGTTAATAAAGATATCGAGCTAGAGGAACGAGCAAATCCGCCCTTGCTCAAATATTATTTTAGTTATATTTTTCAAGATATTTACTGAAAAATATCAAACGGTAGAATTTTCCGACAAAAGGACGGAGTTTTGCCTGTTTTTAAATTCCATTATCCTAGCAACAATAAAAACATCAACATTGATTCACACTCTCTCAAACAGCATAGATCCTTTATCTATCTTGTTGAAAGCTGAACTTTAACTATAGTTATAGTAAGCAAACATAATACCAATAAGTGGTTATTATTGTGGATAGATGATATCGATAATTTGCCCAAATACAGCCGCATCCGCATTTTGTTCTACGTCAATAATGTGAATTTGTCGTATTTACACTATAATGACACGAATACCTATTTAACAGCTATCAGAGGAGATACTCAACCATGCGTACTTTATTGACCGGAGCCAAAGGCCAGCTTGCCCGCTGTCTGCGCGACCGCCTGCCCGAAGATTGGGAACTGATTGCTACCGACTCTACTTCGCTGGACATTACCGATACCGAAGCCGTGCATCACATGATCAAAAACTTCCAACCAGATGCCATCGTTAATGCCGCGGCTTACACTGCCGTCGATAAAGCAGAAGAAAACGCAGAGGCTGCTTTTGCCGTCAACGCAACCGCTGTTCACAACCTGGCCGCAGCCGCCCGCGCCGCACACGCGCGCTTTATTCATATTTCCACTGATTATGTATTCGACGGCGAAGGCAAACGCCCTTACCGCGAAACCGACTACACCAATCCGCGCAGCACTTACGGTCAATCCAAAGTTGCAGGCGAGCTTTTGGCTTTAGCCGCGCATCCGGAAAGTACAATCGTCCGTACTTCATGGCTGTTTAGCGAATACGGCAGCAATTTCGTCAAAACCATGTTGCGCCTTGCTAAAGAACGTGACTCCCTCTCCATCGTTCATGACCAAACCGGTTGCCCGACTTATGCAGGCGACTTGGCTCATGCCATCATCAGTTTATTGCAACAGCCTACTTCCCCACGCGGTATCTTCCATTACTGTGGCAATAAATCGGCAACATGGTACGAATTTACCAAAGCCATCTTTCAGACGGCCCACCAATTAGACGACAGCTTCCGCATTCCGGAACTGCACGCAATCACCACCGATCAATACCCCCTGCCCGCTCCGCGTCCGGCATACAGCATTATGGATTGCTCACGCCTCGAGACCGAATTTGGTATCAAACCGTCCGACTGGCAAAAAGCCCTGCGCGAAATTCTCCGCAAAATCGACTGATAAGCTGATCCATCTATATCAAGGCCGTCTGAAAACATATTTTCAGACGGCCTCTTTGTTTCTTTTATATCAAATGCTTTATCTATCCAGTCTGTCATTTGAAAAGTGCTACAATAGCCGTTTATTTTATTTTTCAGACGGCCTGACACCATGTGCAACCATCATCCCAAACATTCACACGACAACGACACCATCCGCATCCGCGGCGCGCGCACGCATAATTTGAAAAACGTCGATTTGGACATTCCGCGCCACAAACTGGTGGTGGTAACCGGGCTGTCGGGCAGCGGCAAGTCGTCGCTGGCGTTTGACACGCTGTATGCCGAAGGGCAGCGGCGTTATGTCGAGAGCCTTTCCGCCTATGCGCGGCAGTTTTTGCAGATGATGGACAAACCCGACGTCGATTTGATCGAAGGCCTGTCGCCCGCAATTTCCATCGAGCAGAAATCCACCAGCCACAATCCGCGTTCCACCGTCGGCACGGTAACGGAAATCCATGATTACCTGCGCCTTTTGTACGCCCGCGTCGGTACGCCGTATTGCCCCGAACACAAGCTGCCGCTGTCGAGCCAAACCGTATCGCAGATGGTCGATGCCGTCTTGAAGCTGCCGGAAGACACGCGCGTGATGATTCTGGCGCCGGCGGTGCGCGAGCGTAAGGGCGAATTTGTCGATTTCTTTGCCGACTTGCAGGCGCAGGGTTTTGCGCGGGTGCGCGTGGACGGCGAAGTCTATCAGTTGGACGAAGTGCCGAAGCTGGAAAAAAATATCAAGCACAATATCGACGTGGTCATCGACCGCGTGAAAGTGAAGGCGGACATCAAGCAGCGACTGGCGGAAAGTTTTGAAACCGCGCTGCGCCACGGCAACGAGCGCGCGCTAGCGATGGAGATGGACAGCGGCGAAGAACATTGGTTTTCCGCGCGTTTCGCCTGCCCCGTGTGTTCGTACAGCCTGCCCGAATTAGAGCCGCGCCTCTTTTCGTTCAACAATCCGATGGGTTCCTGCCCGACTTGCGACGGCTTGGGCAACACCAATTTCTTCGATCCCGAAAAAGTGGTCGCCCATCCCGAATTATCGTTGGCAACTGGCGCAATTGACGGCTGGGACAAGCGCAACCAGTTCTATTTCCAAATGATTCAGTCGCTGGCGCGGCATTACGGTTTCGACGTGCAGGCTGCTTGGGAAACGCTGCCTGAAAAAGTCAAAAAAGTCATCCTGCACGGCTCAGGCAAAGAAGTCATTGATTTCACTTACCTGTCCGAACGCGGCACCACCTTCAACCGCAGCCACGCCTTTGAAGGCATCATCCCCAATCTCGAACGCCGCTACCGCGAAACTGACAGCGAAACCGTGCGCGAAAAACTGCGCGAATACCAAAACCACCGCGCCTGCCCGAGCTGCGGCGGCGCACGTTTGCGCAAAGAAGCCCGCTACGTTTACGTCAGCGGCGAACCCTTGCACGAAGTTTCCGCTTGGCCGCTGACCAAAACCCACCAATTCTTTGAAACGCTGGATTTGGACGGCAACAAAAAACAAATCGCCGAAAAAATCCTCAAAGAAATCACCGAGCGGCTCGGCTTCCTGATTAACGTCGGGCTGGATTACCTGAATTTAAGCCGCTCCGCCGAAACCCTTTCCGGCGGCGAAGCCCAGCGCATCCGCCTCGCCAGCCAAATCGGCAGCGGCCTGACCGGCGTGATGTATGTGTTGGACGAACCCTCCATCGGTCTGCACCAGCGCGACAACGACCGCCTACTCGCCACCCTCAAACGCCTGCGCGATTTGGGCAACAGCGTGATTGTGGTCGAACACGACGAAGACGCCATCCGCGAAGCCGATTTCGTCGTCGATATGGGCCCCGGCGCGGGCGAACACGGCGGCAACGTACTGATTGCCGACACGCCCGAAAACGTCGCCAAATGCGAGCAATCCGTTACCGGACAATACCTCAGCGGCAAAAAATCCATTGCCGTGCCGTCTGAACGCACGCCCGTCAATCCCGACCGAATGCTCGTCCTCAAAGGCGCGCGCGGCAACAACCTCAAAAACGTTACCCTCGAACTGCCGCTCGGTTTGATTACCTGCATCACCGGCGTATCCGGCAGCGGCAAATCCACCCTGATTAACGACACCCTCGCCAAAATCACCGCCCGCGAACTCAACCGCGCCCAAGAAGAACCCGCCCCATACGATGACATCCGCGGCCTCGAACACCTCGACAAAGTCATCAACGTCGACCAATCCCCCATCGGCCGCACCCCGCGCTCCAACCCCGCCACCTACACCGGTCTGTTTACCCCCATCCGCGAACTCTTCGCCAGCGTACCCCTCTCACGCGAACGCGGCTACAACGTCGGCAGATTCTCCTTCAACGTCAAAGGCGGCCGCTGCGAAGCCTGCCAAGGCGACGGCGTGATTAAAGTCGAAATGCACTTCCTGCCCGACGTGTACGTCCCCTGCGAAGTCTGCCACGGCAAACGCTACAACCGCGAAACCCTCGAAATCCAATACAAAGGCAAAAACATCAGCCAAGTCCTCGACATGACCGTAGAAGAAGCCCGCGAATTTTTCGACGCCGTCCCCACCGTATCACGCAAACTGCAAACCCTCATGGACGTAGGCCTCGGCTACATCCGCCTCGGCCAGTCCGCCACCACCCTCTCCGGCGGCGAAGCCCAACGCGTCAAACTCGCCTTGGAGCTATCCAAACGCGACACCGGCAGAACGCTCTATATCCTCGACGAACCGACCACCGGCCTGCACTTCGCCGACATTGCCCTGCTGCTGGAAGTGATAGGCCGTCTGAAAGGCAAAGGCAACTCGATTGTGATTATCGAGCATAATCTGGACGTGATTAAAACCGCGGATTGGATTGTGGATTTAGGGCCCGAGGGGGGCGATGGGGGTGGTACAATTGTGGCGGAGGGGGTGCCAGAGGAGGTTGTAGAGATAAGGGGGAGTTATACGGGAAGGTATTTGGCAGATATGATTAATAAATGTTAAAATTTAAATAGATAATAGCATATTAAATCGGATTAGTTATGCAAGATCGCATTATTAAAAATATTTTTAGCCTAAGTGGTTTATCTATATCTATTGGTGTGCTTGGATTTATTTCTGGGATAGTACAATTATTTATTGATATAAGTGCACTTATTTCAGTTAAATGGATTTTGCTTTGTTTGTTACTCTTGATTAGTATTATTTTAATTTTATTGAAAGTTGTTTATGATTTAGTTGTGGAAAATATATCTATTTCAGATAGGCTTAAAGAAAACAATCTTATCGAAACACCTATACGATTTGTTGCAGACAATCCAAAAGGAGATATTTTTCTAGTTAGAAAAAATAAGAACTTTACCAACAATATGGTTGTTTCAGGATATTTAAAAAATAATGAATTAGATAATTTACTATTTATGGGATATGTATATGTTGTGCAGGATAAATTTACTCAAATAAAAATTGTTAGGTGGTTTGATGAACCAGATATTTTTGATGACGAAAAAAATATTAGGTTAGGAATAATCTCATCAATTGAAATTAGAGCTACCATTCCTCTTGAATTCATATTCAAGGAGAGGGAATAATCATTATGTTAAAGGATGTGATATGAGTACAAGATATTTTGCCCAAGTTGTTCAGGTTCAGGATAAACTAACTGTCATTATTAATGCAGGAGAAAATAAGGGTGTTAAAACTGGTCAAAAGTTTTTAATTGTGGGACTAGGTCAAGAAGTTTATGACCCTGATACAAAAGAATCTTTGGGGGCTTTGGAAATAGTTCGCGGCAAAGCAGAAGTGATTCATGTGCAAGAAAAAATGGCAACTCTAAAATCAATAGATTGGTTAAGAAATCCCGATATTAGAGAAATAACTAAGGTTAGAAAAACGCTAGATTCAGCAAGTATGGTTTCTACTTTTTCTCGTGTTTTAGGAAACATTCCTAATGAAACCATAACAGAGTCAATAAAACCACAAGAGCCAAGCTTAAAGCCGTTAAACGGTGTTGATGTAGGAGATAAAGTTATCGCATTATGATCCAGCACCCGTAGCAACTGTGTTCCCCCACCCCGTCGGGCAGCAAGCCGTAGCCTGCATATCTAACCGACCGCGTGCGTGACTGCGCCACACACCCTACCTGTGAATCACGCGGAACTTCAAAACCAACGCGTAGGGTGTGTGCGGTACGCACGCACGCGGTTGTTTGATTGACGGTTTGCCATTTCAACTTTTAACTGCGTTGAAGCTGACACTTTCAGACGGCCTCCAATGTCGTCTGAAAGTGTCAGCTTCAACGCAGTTAAAACCTTAAACAACAAACCGTTCCTTCTCCAACACCCAAACCAAAAACAAAAATCCTATGGCGCGTTATCGCAGAAACTTCATTGCCGGCGGCACATTCTTTTTCACCGTCAAACTCGCCGACCCAAAATCGCGCCTGCTTATCGAACACATCGACTTATTGCGTGCGGCTTATATGGATGTGCAAAAACAATATCCCTTTGAAACCGTCGCCGTATGCGTACTGCCGAACCACATTCACGCCATTTGGACGCTGCCGCCCGACGATGCGGATTATTCCCTGCGTTGGCGGCTGATTAAAACCAAATTCTCCGTACATTTCCCTCATGCCGAAAACCTGTCTGCCAGCAAACAGCGGCGGCACGAACGCGGTATTTGGCAACGGCGTTTTTACGAACACACCGTGCGTGACGAAACGGATTTGCAACGTTGCACGGACTATATCCATTTCAATCCCGTCAAACATGGATTGTGCGGCAATGTTTGCGATTGGGCGTTTTCGTCGTTTCACCGTTATGTGCGGGACGGATGGCTGCCATTAGATTGGGGCGGGACGAAAGAAACGGCGGTAATGAGTTTCGGAGAGTGAATGCGCTATAAAACACTACCGACCGCGTGCGTACTGCACACATTCTACCTGTGAATCACGCGAAACTTTAAAATCAATACGTAGAATAATCCGTAACTTACATACCCAAACAATCGCATGCGTGGCTACGCCACACACCCTACCTGCGAATCACACGGAACTTCAAAACCAACGCGTAGGGTGTGTGCGATACGCACGCACGCGGTTGTTTGATTAATGGTTTGCTGTTGTAAATTTTACTTAGTTAAAACTAACGCTTTCAGACGGCATTAAATATGGCCGTCTGAAAGCAATAATTCCTTGTTCAAAAACACCTACCTTGATCTACAAAACAAAAAACGGATTCCAAATTATTGGAATCCGTTTTTCAATAAAGCTATTTATATTATTTAGCTTCTTCTTTAGCATCTTCAGCAGCTTCTTTGGCATCTTCCGCTGCGTCTTTTGCATCTTCTTTAGCCTCTTCAGCAGCATCTTTGGCTTCTTCGGCTTTGTCTTCAGGAGTTTCGGCAGCAGGAACGCCTTTCAAAGCGTCCAAAGAAGTTTTACAAGTTGCATCGCGTTGGTCTGCAGGCAGGTTTTTCAAGGCTTCTTTGGTTTGTTCGAAAGATTTTTGCATCATGTCTTTGGTTGCGGCATCTACGTCTTTAGTTGCTTCGGCAAATGCTTTTTCGTATTCGTCACAAACGGCAGAAGAAGATGAGCCTGAACCGCCTCCGCATGCTGACAGGGACAGGGCTGCCAATAAAGCTGCTAATAAAGCTGATGTTTTCATATGTCTCTCGCTTTTTTTCGAGTTTGAGTTAAAGGAGATTATATGTTAATTCATTATATTAAAGTGTCAAGTATTGTTGTTTAATTTAATTAAAATCATATCATTGAAAGAATCAGTCTATCCAAACATCCTAAAGGCCGTCTGAAATTTCAGACGGCCTTCGCTTTTGTAAGTAATCCTTTTTTAACGATTACGCCGCTTTACGGTGATAATGTCTGAGCGCGTGTTCTTTGCGCCGTCCGCTACTGAATGCAGATACGCGTTTCAGATAGCCGATGACGCGGGTGCCGTAGTCGATGTCGTGCGAACCGCAGGCGGAACAGGCGTGCAGGGTGCGTTTGTCGATGTGGCCGCATTCGTTGCAAATAGTGATGCGCACGTTCACGCAGAAGTAGTTGCAGCCGGTTTGTGCGGCGATGTCCAAGAGCGAGCGGTAGCCGGATTCGGGCAGGGCTTCGTCGAGGTTCAGGTGCAGCGCGGAGCCGCCGTCGAGCCAGTCCACCAGTTCTTTGCCGTGCAGCAGGAATTTGTCGAGCGCGTTGATTTCTTCGTCTTCGACGACGTAGAAATAGGAGTTGTAACATTCACGGCTGACTTTGTAACCGTCAGCTTTGTCCCATTTGGCGTTTTTCACGCCGAGGTTTTCGGCGGGGACAAACTCGGTGTTGAACTTCACGCCGTAGTGTTTGCTGGCGGCTTGGTTGGCTTCGAATATGGTTTTCAGACGACCTTGGACGAAGTTGATGTAATCGTCGTTGTAGCCGACTTTGATGCCTTGCGATTCGGCGGCTTCCGCCATGCCGTTGATGCCGATGGTGAGGAACTGTTTGTCCAGCGTGATAAAGCCTGCATCGTAAACGGGCAGCATTCCGGCAGCTTGGTATTCTTCCATCAGTTTGCGGTAGGCGTATTGGTATTTATGGATTTTGGCAACTTCGGCGGCAAGGTCGCGCCCGTCTTGTTCCAGTCGGTTCATGTTGATGGTGATGACGTTGATGGAACCGGTCGCCACGCCGCCCGCCCCGAGTGTGTAGCTGAAGGTGCGGTCTTCGATGGCGTTGCGCAGGCGGCAGCAGGAAGCCAACGAGTCGGGATTATCGGAAAGATAAACGAAGAAGGAATTGCCTTCCGCCAACTCTTTCGCCATTTCGTCGGCAAACACGGTGTCTTTGCATTTGCCGCCGTCGGTCAGCATCGCGGCGGTAACGACAGGGAAGGTCAAAACGGCTTTGGTGCGCTCTTGGTTAAACCATTTCAGGAAGAAGTTTTGCAGTTTGGCGACGCTTTCCCACACCGGTTTTTCAAAATCGGGGAAGACGAAATCGCCGAACATCGCGTCGAAATAGTATTGATCGTAAACAGAAATATTCCAAAACACGCTCTGATAGCCGCGCGCGGCGGCAGGCTGGTTGATGCTGTACACCACCTGCTGCATATGGTTGGCGATTTCTTTGCCGTGGGTTTCCAAATAATCGTCGCCGTAGTCTTTGCGGGCAAAGTAGTCGAAATAGGTTAGAAACTCCACCGTCGCCACCGCGCCAGCGAACTGCGCGCTGATGGCAAACACCAAGTTGATAAACGAACCGCAAAACGAAGCTAGATGCTGCGGTGCCTTTGATTCGCCGCCGAGTTTGCTTAAGCCGTCGAGTAGGAAAGGATACAGCGTAACCGACACACAATAAGGCTTGAGGCTGGTTTCGTCGTGTACATAAATCTCATGCGCCTCAATTTGGCGGATGTATTCTTCGGCGACGGATTGGTCGAAAATTTCGGCAATTTTGCGCGACACTTGGGCACGGTTAATCTGCACGAAAAAGTCTTTCATGATTTCCGCTTCCATCGTGGCGATGT
>ERZ773250.224-NODE-224-length-36549-cov-6.954403_pt1 | contig 36549 bp, 32 predicted proteins | sample MGYA00511258_ERZ773250 | MGnify/ENA primary metagenome ERZ773250 (study PRJEB29015, sample SAMEA2738164) | human oral metagenome | biome: human oral; feature: human-associated habitat; material: saliva | place: China | collected 2187 ... | reverse complement strand
CGACCGAGAAGCCCGAGCGCTCCAGGCGGCGGCGCACCTCACCCTTGGCGCAGTAGGTCGTGAGGATCGCCCCTGGGCGGCAGCAGCGCCGCAGCTGGGCGAAGAGCTCCTCGCGCCACAGCTCGGGCTGGCTCTCGGGGGAGAAGGCATCGTAGTAGACGAGGTCAAGCGCGGAGGGGAAGGGCAGGGCGTTGAGGTCGCCCGAGATCTTGTGCAGGATGAAGTAGCGGCTCAGCGTGACGTCTTCGTCCCAGGCCGCCTCGTGCAGCCGCATCAAGGCGCTGTGGCTGTCCTCAGCACAGCCTGCGGTGGATAAGGCGTCCGCTGTGGATAGCTCGTAGTGCAGCTGGCGGTAGAGCTCGGCGGGGATGGGGTAGCGCTCTATGCTGTAGTAGTGGATAAGTCGGTGGCTACGCTCGGCCTCCTTCCAGCTGAGGAGGGCGTTGAGCCCTGTGCCGAAGCCGACCTCGAAGCAGCGCAGCGCCGCCCCCTCCGGCTCCGCCCAGTGCTCGATCCGCTGCCTAAGGCCGAGACCAAGGTAGATGTGGGCGCTCTCCTGCACAGCGCCGTGCGTGGAGTGGTAGTGCTCGCCGAAGCGCGGCGTGTAGAGCGTGAGGCTGCCGTCCTCGGTCGTCTCGAGCTGGGGGATCGTCTGGCTCATCGGTCAAGCTGGGGGAAGAGTGGGTGGGCGAGCTGCCAGAGGGCGATGCCTGCGGCGACGCTCACGTTGAGCGAATGCTTGGTGCCGTACTGTGGGATCTCGAGGCAGTGGTCGGCAGCGGCGACGACCTCCTCGGCGACGCCCTTCACCTCATTGCCCAGCACGAGGGCGTAGCGTGCCCCAGGCTCGGGGACGAAGCGGTCGAGGCGGAGGCTCTCGTGGGCTTGCTCGAGGGCGAGCACCGTGTAGCCCTCCGCCTGGAGCTCGCCGACGGCCTCCAGCGCGCTGCTGCTGTAGCGCCAGGGTACGCTGTCCTCGGCGCCGAGGGCGGTCTTGTGGATGTCGGGGTGGGGAGGCTGCGCGGTGATGCCGCAGAGGACGAGCCCCTCGATGCGGAAGGCGTCGGCGCTACGGAAGATAGAGCCGATGTTGTTCATGCTGCGTATACTGTCCAGGACGAGGATGAGGGGCAGCTTGGCGCTCGTGCGGTAGGCGTCGGCGCTGAGGCGCTCCATCTCGGTGATCTTGATTTTGCTCATTATGCTAGGGTGGGTAGTGTCGAGTCGAAGGGGCAGCGGGCTTAGTCCACGAGCTCGGGGACGAAGCCTAGGAGGTAGACGCGGCTGGTGGCACGCGTCAGGGCGGTGTAGATCCAGCGGGCCATGGAGCGGTCGAGGGGCAGGTAGCGCCCCGCTAGGCTCAGGTCGACGAAGACGCAGCGCCACTGCCCGCCCTGCGCCTTGTGCGCCGTCACGGCGTAGGCGTACTTGACCTCGAGGGCGCCCCAGAACTTATCCTTGCGGATCGCCCTGCGCCGCTCGACCACGGAGCTGATGTGGGCGTAGTCGGCTGAGATGCGGTCGAAGAGCTCCTGCCGCTGCTCGGCGCTGCGCTGCGGGCTGGGGTCGGTGAGGGCGCTCACTAGAAGCCGCACCTCCAGCTGCTCGTCGCGGTCGGGCAGGTAGACGAGGGCGTCGGCAAAGTCCAGCTCGTACTCGTGCCAGTAGCGTAGGACGCGGCGCAGCTCGATGACCTCACCGTTGGCGATGAAGTCGGAGTGATCTCGGAGGCGCGTATAGTGGTAGTTGTTGCGCGCCACGATGAGGCGCTCCCCGGGGACGAGCTGCTCCTCGTAGTAGAGGAGCTCGCCGCGGATGGCTTGGTTGCACTCCAGCGCGAGGCGGTTGGAGGGGCAGATGACCAGCGTCTCCTCCCTGCCGTAGCGCTGGTAGGCCTCCTCGAGGTCCTCGAAGAATTCGCCTGGCTCTACGGGGTAGATGCCGCGCCAGTCGGCTGTCTCTAGGTGTATGGGCAGGTAGTCCTCGGGCTCGCTGTCGCTGTACTCGTCGATGAGGTCGCGCAGGGCGGTGGCATTATGCAGGATGCCGCCCTGACGCTGGCGGACGACCTGCCGCAGCTCGGCGCCGTAGACGGTGAGGCCGTAGCGTCCCGAGAGTACCTCGGGATCGAGCGCCTCGCTCAGCTCCATCCCCACGGGCGGTAGCTGTGCCGTGTCCCCGACGAGCAGGAGGCGGCTGCCCTCGCTGCCGAAGACGTAGGCTAGGAGGTCATCCAGCAGGTTGCCCGAGCCGAAGGGGCTGTATTCGCCCGAGCTGCCCGAGATCATCGAGGCCTCATCCACGATGTAGAGGGTGGGGCGCCGCTCGGGGCTCGAGGAGGCCAGCTGGAAGGTGCCGCCCTCCTCCTGCATCTGGCTGGAGGCGCGGTAGATGGTGCGGTGGATGGTAGCGGCGCGGCGTCCCGTAGCTGCGGTCAGCACCTTGGCGGCGCGCCCCGTGGAGGCCATCAGCTCGACCTGCAGCCCCGAGGAGATAGCGGCCTCCGTGATCCAGCGCAGGAGGTAGGTCTTCCCCGTCCCCGCATAGCCTCGTAGGAGGTAGACGGTGTAGGGCGAAGGATCATCGAGGTAGTCGATGAGGGCTGCGATGGCCTCCTCTTGATCGCCCGTCAGCGGTAAGTCGCTGCCTCGAGTCAGCAGATCTGAGAGCGCTGTATACGGCATGTGATAATAATTTCTATCTTTGTTGCTGTGAAGTTAGTGCATTTGGCGCACATACGCCTAGGAAGAGCCTCGACGAGGTGCTCGTCCTAGGGGGTGTGGGTCGCACGCTAGTCTAGACTAAATTAAAAACTACTATACAAGGAAATGAAGAAGGTTATCCTCATCATCGTAGCCGTAGCTGTACTGGCTCTGGCCTACGTCACTGTGCAGAGCGTCCTGGCTCCTGTGAGCTTCGACAAGAAACAGCAAGAGATCGAGCTGGTACTGCAGAAGCAGCTGAAGAAGATCGCTACCTACGAAGACGCCTACAAGAGCGTGTACGACAAGTATGCCGACAAGGACGAGCTCGTGAACTTCCTCAACAACGGTCGCGTCTTCTACATCCGTGCCGAAGGTGACTACACCAGCGCCATGCGCGACCAGGGCCTGTCCGAAGAGGATGCTGCTCGTCGCGGCCTCATCCGTCGTGATACGATCTGGGTCAGCGCTAAGGACTCGCTGCTCAAGGACGGCACCGACCTGGCTAAACTCTTCTCCATCCCAGGCTCTGACTCTACGATCCAGGTCGTAGCTGGCACTATCGAGCAGGAGGTAGGGGACAATAAGATCCAGGTCCCCGTCTTCCAGGCATCGGCTAGCTACCAGAGCTACCTCGGCCGCCTCGGCAATGATCGCCTCGTCAAGGAGAAGATCGAGAAGGCCAACAGCAAGGCCAACGCCTTCGCTGGCGTACGTGTCGGCTCGCTGACCGAGGTTAAGACCAACGGTAACTGGGAATAATGACTCAGGAGCCCAGCAGCTCACCCCTCACGGCTGCTACGGCAGCAGACTATAGCCTGTCCATCCGACCCGCGTCGGGTGGACTTGCTTTTTGTGTCCAGCGCCGTGGCTCTGCCCCCGAGCTCGTCGAGCAGGGCTTCCTCGCCAGCCAGCGTCCCGAGGCGCGACTCTACGAGCAGCTCGAGGAGCTCTACTACCAGAGCGAGCTCCTCAGCTACCCCTACGGAGAGGTCGTCCTCTATGTCGAGCCGCAGCGCTGGTGCCTCGTGCCTACCGAGCTCTTCCGCCCCGGGAGCGAAGCCCTCTGGCTGGATGCCGCGACCGAGCCCACGACTACGGGCGGAGCGGAGCAGCGCCAGCAGCTCCTCTCCTGGACGCAGCCCGACTCGGTGCAGACCTTCGTCTTTGGCTGGGATGCCGAGGCCTATCACTTCCTCCGACGTACGCTCCTCCTACTGGAGCCCCGTCCTTACTTCGCCCTTCCCCTCTCGGCGCACCGACAGCTGTCGCGTGCTAGCCGCTCGCCCGAGGTGCTGCTCCTGCTGCGCGCGGGACAGCTGGAGCTCTTCCTCCTACGCGAGGGCGAGCTCCTGAGCTGCGGGCACTACCCGCTAGTCGGGATGCAGGAGGCACGGGTCGTGGCGGAGGAAGCAGCCTTCTACCTCATCAGCTACTGGCGTCACCATGGCCTCGAGGGGCAGACGGCTGGCCTCACTATCGGCTACTCCGAGGAGGGCGATGCTGCCACCTGCCACCTGCTGCATGAGGCGGCCGAGCTCCTAGCGGGTATCCTACGCCCCCATATCGGGCAGCTGCAGCTCGAGGCCTATCGCTCGACCAGCCTAGCCCCACACTAAGACGATCAGCTATGCGCATCATAGGCGGGAAGTACAAGCGGCGACGCTTCGACGTCCCTAAGAGCTTCAATGCTCGTCCCACGACAGACTTTGCCAAGGAGAATCTCTTCAACGTCCTGCAGCAGTACCTCGACCTCGAGGGGCTCACAGCGCTGGACCTCTTCAGCGGCACGGGCAGCATCGCCCTGGAGCTGCTGAGCCGCGGCTGTAGCCGTGTCGTCGCCCTCGAGCAGCGGCGCGAGCACGCCCTCTTCATCCGCAGCGTGGTGCGCGAGCTGGGCGAGGAGCGCAGCCTGCAGGTGCTGCAGGCCGACGTCTTCCGCTATCTGGCGACTGCCAAGGGCGGCGCGCAGTACGACTTCATCTTCGCCGACCCGCCCTACAAGCTCAGCGAGATTGCGACCCTGCCCCAGCTCATCCACGACTCGGGGCTGCTGCGTACGGGGGGCGCCTTCGTCGTCGAGCACCCCGCGCAGTATGACTTCAGCGAGCTGCCTTACTTCAGTGAGCGCCGTGTCTACGGCTCGGTGAACTTCTCCATCTTCGCCCTCGAGGAGCCCGAGGAGGTGGAGGAAGATAGCGCCGAGGAGCCTTAGGCTAAGGCGTCCTAAGTGCCCCAGCGTGCCGAGCGCCCTCGCTTAGCCTCGCTGACCGATATCCCTCAGCGGCCTCAGGGCCGTCCCTCAGCGCGCTGACTGACGTCCCTCAGCCTCCTGACGGATAGCTCGCACGCGGCCTCAGCCTTATCCCTCTTTGCCAGCGCCCCTAGACACGAGGGGCGCTGCCGCACCAGAGGCATTATTCATCTCTAGATCCAGATCAAGCAGTGGACTACATCTATAGTCTCGATATGAAGGTACGTGACTACGAGTGCGACCTTCAAGGCGTGGTCAATAACGCCAACTACCAGCACTACATGGAGCATACGCGCCATGAGTTCCTCGAGAGCCTCGGGGTCAACTTCGGTAAGATGCACGAGGACGGACTGGATGCCTTCGTCACCAAGGTGAGCATCTCCTACAAGAAGAGCCTGCGTAGTGGCGACCACTACCGCTCGGCACTGCGCTGCGCGATGCGCCCGCCCAAGCTCGTCTTCTACCAGGACATCCTCCACACCGATGGTACGCTCGCCGCGCGCGGCGAGGTCGAGTGCGTCGTCGTGGACCACGGCCGTCTGACGCGTGGCGAGTTCTTCGCCGAGCTGCTCAAGGACTACCTAGGCTAGGCCGCCCGCCCGCTTCTTCCCCCGCCCCCACCTCCCCTTATCCTCCCTCCAGCCCAGTACGACTATGGCTAAGAAAATCGCTGAGACGCCCTTGATGAAGCAGTATCAGGAGATCAAGAGCAAGCACCCCGACGCGATCCTCCTCTTCCGCGTGGGGGACTTCTACGAGACCTTCAGTGACGACGCCATCGCTGCCGCCGAGATCCTCGGCATCACGCTGACGCGCCGTGCCAATGGGGCCGCGATGTACGTCGAGCTGGCGGGCTTCCCCCACCATGCTCTGGACAGCTACCTGCCCAAGCTGGTACGCGCTGGCCGCCGCGTAGCCATCTGCGACCAGCTGGAGGACCCCAAGCTGACCAAGAAGCTCGTCAAGCGTGGCATCACCGAGCTCGTCACCCCAGGCGTCGTGCTCGGGGACAATGTGCTGAAGAATAAGGAGAATAACTACCTTGCCGCGCTCTACCTCGAGCCCGAGGCGGAGGGCGCGCTCTCGCTGCTGGACATCTCGACGGGCGAATACTTCGTCTCGGAGGGGCGTGCCGACTATCTCGACAAGCTCCTCTCCTCCTACCAGCCCAAGGAGGTGCTGGTCGACCGACGCTACCGCGCGCTACTCGACCAGCGCTTCAGCTACCGCGGCTTCGTCTACGAGGTGGAGGACTGGACCTTCGCCCTGGAGAACAATAGGCGCAAGCTCCAGCAGCAGTTCGGCCTGCAGAGCCTCAAGGGGCTCGGCCTCGAGCACAAGCCGCGCTCCATAGCCGCCGCGGGCGCCATCCTCAATTACCTCGAGCTGACGAGCCACACCGAGCTGGGGCACCTCACCACCCTCAGGAGCATCGAGCGCCTGGAGACCATGCGCCTGGATAGCTTTACCTTCCGCAGCCTCGAGATCCTGCAGCCGATGAATCGCCAGGAGGGCAAGAGCCTCCTCGACGTCCTCGACGCGACGCAGACCCCCATGGGTGGGCGTATGCTGCGCCGCTGGCTCTCCTTCCCCCTGCTGGAGCTCAGCGCGATCCAGCAGCGGCAGCGCGTCGTCTCGCAGCTCTACCATGAGGCCGAGCTCCGCCGTAGCATCGCCGAGCTGCTGCGCGGCATCGGCGACCTCGAGCGCCTGACGGCCAAGGTCGCCGTCGGGCGTATCTCCCCCCGCGAGGCGCGTATGCTGGCCACGACGCTCGCCACCTGCGAGCAGCTGCGTAGCCTCACCAGCCTCGTCCCTTGCCCTGAGCTCGTGGCGCTCACTGAGGCCATCGACCCCTGCCCCGAGCTGCGTGCCGACCTCGAGCGCACGCTGACGGCCGAGCCTCCCGCAGCCCTAGGCCGCGGTGAGGTCATCGCCCCAGGTATCTCCCCCGAGCTCGACGAGCTGCGCCGCCTCTCCTCGCACGGCAAGGAGTACCTGCTGGAGCTGCAGCAGCGCGAGAGTGAGCGCACCGGTATCCCTTCGCTCAAGGTGGCCTATAATAATGTCTTCGGCTACTACATCGAGGTACGCAATACGCACCGCGATAAGGTCCCCGAGGACTGGACGCGTAAGCAGACGCTGACCTCGGGCGAGCGCTACATCTTCCCCGAGCTCAAGGAGTACGAGGAGAAGATCCTAGGGGCGGAGGACAAGATCTCCAGCCTCGAGGCGCAGCTCTATACGGCGCTGCTGCAGCGCATAGCCCGCTACATCCAGCCCCTGCAGCAGGACGCGCAGCAGCTGGCGCGCCTGGACTGCCTCACGGCCCTAGCGGAGACGGCCGTCACGCACCGCTACGTCTGCCCCGTCGTGGACGAGGGGACGCGTATCGACATCCGTGCGGGGCGCCACCCCGTCATCGAGGAGCAGCTCCCCTTCGGGCAGAGCTACGTCCCCAATGACGTCTTGCTCGATCAGCAGCAGACGCAGATCATGGTCATCACGGGGCCCAATATGAGCGGTAAGTCTGCCCTCCTGAGGCAGACGGCACTCATCACGCTGCTCGCGCAGATCGGTAGCTTCGTCCCCGCTGAGGCCGCCCATATAGGTATCGTAGATGGTATCTTCACCCGCGTCGGAGCCTCGGACAACATCTCCCGCGGCGAGTCTACCTTCATGGTCGAGATGCAGGAGGCGGCGAGCATCCTCAATGGTCTGACCGACCGCAGCCTCATCCTCTTCGACGAGCTCGGCCGTGGTACCAGCACCTACGACGGTATCTCCATAGCCTGGGCCATCATCGAGTATCTGCACGACAACCCCGTGGGCAGACCCAAGACGCTCTTCGCCACGCACTACCACGAGCTTAACGATCTGGAGGGACGTCTGGAGCGCGTCAAGAACTTCAACGTCTCGGCGCGTGAGATCGAGGGCAAGATGCTCTTCCTGCGTAAGCTCGTCCCTGGGGGCAGCGAGCACAGCTTCGGGATCCAGGTCGCCCGCCTCGGGGGGATGCCGCAGTGCATCACCGAGCGCGCTAGCGAGATCCTCGAGCAGCTCGAGACGGCGCATATCCACGAGGAGACCGGGCTCGGTGCCGAGGTGCGGGTGAAGCGCGCCAAGGCACCACAGCCTGCCGCCAGCGCCGCTGCTACCCGCGTCGAAGGCGTGCAGATGAGCTTCTTCCAGCTCGACGATCCCGTCCTCTCCGACATCCGCGACCGGCTGCTGGAGGTCAAGATCGAGCAGCTGACGCCCCTCGAGGCCCTCAATAAGCTCAGCGAGATCCAGTCCTTGCTCAAGGTCCCCAAGTAGCCTCCAGTATATACTGCTCTACGCCTTAGAAAGCTAAAGCGATAGCCCCCAAGTCCGCACACTGACGGACTTGGGGGCTATCACTTTTGGGGGCTATCGCTTTCGCTTTTGGGGCCTATAGTGTTGCATTTCCAGCTGGAGGAACCCGCACTCGTAGGGTGAGCGTGCTGCGTCGGGATGCATGGTGTCAATGTAGATGACGAGCACGATGCGGTACTTGTAGTAGCGCTGCTCCTTGGGCTCGTACTCTACGGCGTAGAGGTTGGGGTGCTGATAGCGGTACAGCTCGCCGATACAATAGCTTAAGTCCCCCTTGGGCTGCCTCGGTCGAGGTAGACGATAGGGCTTAAGGATCTTGTCGATCTGCTTCATGGGGATGAAGCGTAGCGCCTTGTACTCCTCGGCGCTAATCTCTACAGCAGGATATTTGTAGTAGAGGTAGTACCAGTCATGTTTTGTCGCGTTGATATGCCAGCACCGTGGAATATAGCAAAAGAAACTCTGACACGAGTACTTGATGAGATTAGCGCTATCCTGTGGGTACTTTTGAGTTTCATCAGCTTTTGTCCATACGGGGTAGTCTCTAGGGCGCACTTTTGCTGCGTCGGGTACGATCTTCCCTAGCTTGATGTAGCGTATAGGCCCGACAGGGAGGGGGACAGGCGTCTGCACATAGCTCTCGTACACCGTGTCGGGGATTAGTCTGTGTTCCCGCTCCATTTCGCCAAGACGTACCTGCCCGAGCGCGTTACCGCAAGTCGCCAGCATCGCGCCGAGCACAAGGATGTGTTTAGCCTGTATCATCTCTAGAAGCGACTTTAAATATTGTAGCGCTCAATGATTCTCCTGACACTGCCTGATGCCATGCTCAATGAATGGACATACTTGGCGTGCGTGGGGGAGCTCTTCGCCATAAGAGGCGAAGTGGACCTGCTTGCCAATCTTGACCCAATAAGGGGCGAAGTCTCCTTGCATCCGCAGTTGTAGAGGATTGCTCTCTGAGCCCCTGTCGTCCCCCATACTCGTGGTGCGGGCTGCGTGCAGCGGGTCAAGCGCCTCGGCTCGAGCGCGCTCTGTAGCGATGTTCTTGCCTTCCATAGCCGTGTAGCTCCTTAGTGGGCAGGGGCTCTATGTACCTCCGCCCTAGTTGCGTAGTAGTCTGTCACAAAGTTAATCTTTCTGCTGGATAAGGATGTGCATTGCCCCTAGGGCGTGAATCCCTGCTGGGTATCCGCTCCCCTCCCCATCGGTGTACTCCTCTCGTGGGTACGATGCTGAGCGCGCTCACCTACGTGGGTCAGCGTCGTCGGCTCCGAGCCGAGAAGACTGACCTACGTAGGTGAAGAAGTCCTCGGCGGAGGGGCTGGGGCTAGATGTCGCCCGTGGCGCCGCGTCCCCAGCTATTGCTCGCGTCTATACCCCAGTCGCTCTCGTACTTGGGCTCCTCGATGTGTCCCTCCAGGGAGAAGCCGAGGAGGATGTCCATGGACTGCTTGAGCTCGAAGCGCTTTGCCCTAGGAGCTTGGTAGGCCTGATGGTAGGTCTTGTTCATCTCTGTGTCGTGTCTGTCTTAGATGGTCTTGTCGCCTCACGGTCGGCGGGCTTAGTGCTGGTAGAGCTTGGGGTTCGTCTCCTTGCTCCAGTGTTCATTCGGCTGCAGGCTGCCCTCGTCCTGCAGCAGGCGGAAGGTCACAAAGAAGATGCGGCCGTCGGCACTCTGCTCGAGATCCCGCTTGCCCTTGACGTCGCTCATGGGCGTGTCGCGGCGCTTGCGGATCACGTTGGAGCGATTGCGCAGGGCATAGTAGCGGATCTTGCCCTCGGCGTCGCGCAGCGAGGAGAAGGGCGAGCCGTCGTAGTAGCGCTTGTGTATGGGGTAGTAGGCCACGGCGCCCGTGTCGCGTGGGTTGGGGCAGTAGAGGAGGACGAACTGCTCCCCTTCGGAGAAGTGGCTGGGGTCGCCGCCATTGCCTGCAAAGACTGTCAGCAGCCCCGTGCTACCTGAGTCGAAGAAGTCATCCTCCCTGCCTCCCTCATGCTCGCCCTCGAGGCGTGTCTGTCTCGGAGTGAGGCGACGACGGCCGAGCTGTGAGGGGTCGTCGAGCTCGGGGCTCGCCGTGTAGTCCCCGACCTTGGGGTCGAAGGCCAGCTGGGTCTGGTAGGTCGCCGAGAGATTGGATAGCCTGAGGCGTAGCTGGAGTGCGGGACGGAAGCGGAGCTGCTCCTCGGCAGCGCTCGTGGCCTTAGTGCCGCTGGCCGTCACAGGATAGGGCGCCTCCTGCGGCTGGCGCCACGCGTGGCGGCGTACCTGCAGGGGGAAGCCGTTGTCGAAGCGTACGCCCAGCAGATAGCCCTGCATACGTAGGACGATGGAGGCACCATCGGCCACGCGCACCTCACCGGGGCGATCGCCGAGGCCGTGCAGCTCGAGGGGGATGTCCTTGGCCTTGAGGAGGATGAAGTCCTCGGGGAGCTTCACGGGGCGACCCGTGTAGCGGATGCGCTGGGCGCCCTTATTGGTGAAGGTCCCCTCCGTCCCCTTGTCGTAGCCGATGATGAAGGCGATCTTGGCACCCTGCATCTTGTTGCGCACCATACGCTGGAGGGTCTCTGCCTCGGACGTGCCTGGCTCAGGCTGCACGGCGAAGAAGTGCTCCACGCCCTTACCGAGCTTTGTGACCTTGACTCGGGTCTGTATGCGGATGGCGCCCTCGCTGTCGTAGACGTGTATCAGCGCAGGCACCATGCCGTCCTTCTCGGGATTGAGGCGGTAGTCTATGGAGCGCTTCACCTCCGAGCCGCTGATCGTCGTCTCTACGGCGCGGGAAGCCTGCCGCGCGCCCTCGGCATAGAGGCTGGTGGCTAGCTGAAAGGGCTCGATGTCGGCGCTTAGGCGGAAGCGGATGGCCCCGGGGGCGTCCGAATCCGTCGCGGTGATGAGGGGGCTACGCTCCAGCTGCTCCTGGGGCGTCCGCTGGAGCTGGGGCTCACCGCTCTCCTGGGCGCAGGCAGAGAGCAGGCTGAGGACGGTGAGCATGAGGATGAGGTTTTTCATTCGATCATACACTAGCGTTGAGTAATGTAGCGCTAAGGCGAGGGCGCGTCTCTGGAGGAGGGCGGCTAGCCGTGGCTGGTCGTCCTGGACACTGCGGTCTAAGGTCGGGAGAGGTAGGTCGGGTGCTAGCTCGGGCTGCTCCTCCGAAGGGGGGGCTAATTGCCTGATCCTAGGCGCTCTTATCGGGCGCAAAACTACATCAAAATTTTCTATTCCCCAAGCCCCAGCGAGACGCCGTCCTCGCTGAGGTGTATTTACTGCCCTGTGGAAACTATTCTGCGGGTGTAGCCCGGCCTCGCTTCCCCTACGACGGAGCGCTTTCCCTCTGCTTTTCTCCCCCGCTTTATCCATAAATAGCAGCTCAGGCAAAGGCACGCGCTAGCCTCGGCCGAGCCCCCTTGGAGCTAGACTGAGGGATAGCCCTCAGCGCTCTGACCGATATCCCTCGGGAGGCTGACTGCCGCCCATCAGGGCGCTGACTGATATCCCTCACGGGGTCTCCTCCTATAGGTACGCCGCTGCTGCGGCTGGTCTTGCCCTCCTCGCGACAGCTAGGATTCACTGCCCCAAAAGTAAAGGAGCGCTATACCGTCTCCCCTCGGCCCGTAGGCTGGGGGAGCAGGTATAGCGCTCCTTCTGTTTGCTTGGGTAGCTCCCTCACTAGGGGGCTTTGCCTCGCTGGGTTAGGTCCTCGGGCTGTCGCTACGAGGTATTCCCGCTCGGAGGTGGCTACTCAAGGAGGACGTGGGTAGCGTCCTCGATCTGTGCGATGCGCCCAGTCAAGACAACCGTCTTGCGCTCGCGGCGGTCATGCGAATAGACGTTGGAGTTGATGAAGGCCTGGCAGGTGCGTGCCTTGAGGTCAAGCACCTGGCTGATGGTCGTCCCATCGGCCTCCACCCAGTTCACGAAGAAGATATGGGGCTCGATATGCTGTGCATGATACCTATCCTCGCCCTCCTTCTCGCCGTGGACAGAGTCCCGCGAGAGCCAGTGTAGGTGACGGTCCGAGAGGTACTCCACGATGGAGCTATTCCCATCGAAGGAGAAGTGTAGGCGCTTCCCCACGAGCGTCGTGTCACTGCTCTGTGGGGGCTCAGCGGCCACGGTATCTGTGAGCGTGGGCCCTGGCTCGGCGGTAGGCTGCTGCTCTGTACTTGTCCCCGTGGGGGAGTGGCAGGCGCAGAGCCCAAGGGCCAGGGCTAAGCTCGAGAAGAGTCGTCGCATAGCCTAAATCTAAATAAAGGATGAATACAAGACGGACTACTTCGCCCCGAAGAGGCGGGCAAAGAAGCCAGGGCGCTCGCGCTCCGTCACCTCTCCGCTGGTCAGGAGCCCCCAGTCGGCCTCCAGTGCCTTGCCCTCGCTGATGCGGTGGTAGATGGTGCCCCAGTCGGGGAGGCCGCCGAAGCTGCGGTCATCGATGAAGAGATCGGCCTTGAGCTTGCGTGAATAGCCTTCCCCCGTGCTGTCCTCCTCGGGGAAGTCACGGTTGATGGCGTAGAACTCCACGCCTCGGGCACGGCACCACTCGACAGCCTCGTCGAGCAGCTCGCCTTCGCGCACCGTCCAGAGGATAAGGCGGTGCCTATCCTGGATCAGCATACGCAGGGTAGAGGTGGCAAAGGGGATCTCTTCCCCAATCTTGGGATAGCGATGGCGTACAATGGTGCCATCGAAGTCCACAGCGATGATCATATACGGTAGATGTGAATAAAAAGGGAGGGTACGATTACCTGTCTGCTGCTGAGCCACCTAGAAGCGGATGACCTGGGACTCGTCGTCCTCGGCTGGCTGCTCCTGGGGCTGGGCATCACGCGCGGCCTCGCTGGGCACGGCGGATACCGAGGGTCGATCCTGGGCCTCGGCCTCTGAGATCGAGCTGTAGGCGCTCTGCGGCTGCCAGGCGGCAGCGGCGAGCGTGTCGCTACTCTGCGTAGCGATGCGCACAGGGCGAAGCTCGTCCTGCTCCGTGCGCTTGCGGTCGAAGATGGTGCGGTCGCGCTTGAGCGGCGACTGCTCCTCGAGGATGAGGATGAGGTCCTCGTCGTCTAGCTCCGCAAGGCGTAGGTAGAGGGGAGCTGCCTGACGGTTGGAGACCGCCTTCTTGCCGTAGATCTCGGCGATGCGCTTGTCCTCCTCCTTCTGTCGCTTGGCAGCGTCGGCAGCCTCGAAGCTATGGCTGTCGGTCTTGCTCACGAAGTCGTTGTAGTCATCCTCATTGTAGTCGAAGCCCGAGGCCAGGATGGTCACGGCCACCTGATCCCCTAGGTCGTCACGGGTGGCATAGCCCCAGATGACGCGCACCTGGTCACTGAAGCGCTCGGTGAAGAGGCGTACCTCCTGGAGCTCGCCCGTGCTGAGTGGGCTGCTGCTGCTCTGGTAGACGTTCAGCAGGAGCTTGTTCGCCAGGTGGACATTCTTATTGTTCAGCAGCGGTGAGCGTAGGGCCTCCTCGATGGCGCGGGCGATGCGCCCTGTACCTGAGGCCATACCCGTATTGATGACGGCCACGCCCCCAGCCTTGAGCGTCTCCTCGACGTCGGCGAAGTCAAGGTTCATCTTCCCCGCGATGTTGACGATGTCGGAGATACCGCGTGCCGCCCAGCTCAGGGTGTTATCGGCCATCTCGAAGGCCTTGTCGAGCTCGAGATTGGGGTAGACCTCCAGTAGGCGCTCGTTGTTGATCACGAGGAGGGCGTCCACGTGCTTGCGCATCTCGTCGACGCCGCGCAGGGCCTGGAGGATCTTCTGCTTGCCCTCGAAGAGGAAGGGGATGGTGACGATGCCCACCGTCAGGAGCCCGGCCTCCATGGCGACGCGCCCTACGACGGGGGCTGCCCCCGTACCTGTGCCGCCGCCCATACCCGCGGTGATGAAGACCATGCGCGTATCGTCGCCCATCATCGCGCTGCGGATCTCGTCGACGCTCTCCTCGGCTGCCTCGCGAGCTACCTCGGGGCGGTTGCCCGCGCCGAGCCCGCGGGTGCGGTTGGGCCCGAGCAGCACGCGATGCTCTACACTATTGTTGGAGAAGGCCTGCCTATCGGTATTGCACACCAGGAAGGATACCCCACGCACAGCGCCCTGGCTGTGCATCATGCTCACGGCGTTACCACCGCCCCCGCCTACGCCTACGACCTTGATCAGCTGGGGGATTGTATTCTCTTCGTACATAAAGTCAATGCTACCACGTTCTGTCATACCTCGGCTCGCTGCTAGCGGTGGATCTCACCGTCGTCCTCATCCTCGTCGTCATCCTCTGGGTGCTCCTCTGGGGCAAGGGCCTTGGTTAGCTTGCCCCATACGTTGGAGAGCCACTGGGAGGTGCTGCCGCCCTTCTTGCCTGTGCGCTCCTCAGCCTCTTCGTGCTCCTCGGCCTCCTCGAGGTAGTTGCTCAGCTTCTGGTCGAGCGGCTCGAAGGTAAAGTCGTCGGCCGCGCGCTGCGGCTCCTCGGCGGGGGCTGCGTACGGTGTCGTGGCGGCAGAAGTGGGCTCGGGCTCGTCCTGCATGAAGGTGTCGAGGTCGCGCAGCTGGTAGCTGACGCCCGACTTCTGTGCCCACCACGCGAGCGCCAGCTCGGACATGTAGTCGCCGAGGTAGTTGATGCCGCCCGTGGAGCCGTCCTGCTGCAGCTCCAGCCGCTCGTCGTAGACCTCACGGCGGAGCGTGCCGCGGCGGTACTCGAAGTTGAGCTGCTCGAGCGTCTCATAGAAGAAGTGCGTGCGCGTGACGCCGCCTGCGAAGACCAGTCCCCGCGAGACGTTGGCCTCGTTGCCCGACTCGTGGATGAGGTGGACACAGTTCCACAGCAGCTCCCGCACACGGGCGTCGACGAAGCGATTGAGCTCCAGGCGGTCGATGCGGATCGCCTTGCCGCTCTCTGGGCTCATGCGCTCGATGATCTCGCCGCGAGGGATGGAGGTGTCCATAGAGCCTTCGCTGATCTTGAGCAGCTCGGCGTCCTTCTCCAGCAGCGGGGTGGGGAGGCTGGTGAGGTCACGCGTGACGCACTGCCCGCCCAAGGGGATGATGAAGAGCCCCTGCAGGAGGCGCTCCTTGTAGATGGCTATGGAGGTGGTGCCTCCGCCCATGTTGATGTAGGCACAGCCCAGGGCACTCTCCTCGGTGGTGAGGGTAGCGCGTGCCTCGACGAGCGGTGCGGGAAGGGTGCCCAGCAGCTGGAGCTCGAGGCGTGCGATGAGCTCCTCGATATGCGCCAGGATGTTCTGCCGCACGACGATGACCTTGTACTGAGCCTCGATGCGACGACCCATGACGCCGCGGGGGGTGTACTCACGACGGCCGTCCACCAGGTAGCGTGGGTCGGTGATGGCGAGGATGCGCTGCCCCTCGTAGCGAGCCTGGTCTACCTGCTCACGTAGGGCCTCGAGGTCGGCCTGCTTGATCTCGCGGGGCTCGGAGCCCAGCTGGAGCGAGGCGGTGAAGGTCTCGGAGTGCATGCTGCGGCAGTCGAGCCCGACGTAGACGCCCTGGATGGAGGCGTCATCAGAGAGGTGGCTCGTCAGCTCGTCGACGATCTGAGTGATGTAGCGTGCGGTAGCGTCCATATTGTGGATACAGCCCTGACGGATCGCGCCCGCGGCGGGGACGCGGCAGGCGTGGATAGGGCGTACACGGCCATCGCTGTGCTTGCGCGCTAGGATACCGGAGAGCCAGCTGCTCCCGATATTGATCACGACAAAGATATCTTCTCTTCCTTCGTTCATATCGTCTTAGTGCTTGGGTTGCTTTGCTGTGGGCTTCTGCTTGCTGTGCTTGGGGTGGGGCTCTGCCGAGGGCTTCTTGGGCTCCTTGGTGGGGGCCTTCTTGGCGGGCGCTACGGCGGGGCTCTTCTTAGGCTCGGCCTTGCGGGGCTCGGCCTTGGCGGACTGCTGCTTGGGTGCGGAGTCTTTTTTATGCTCGGGCTTAGCCTCCTTCTTGGGTTCCTTGCGAGGCTCCTTTTTCGCTTCTTTCTTCGCCTCCTTCTTGGGCTCCGCCTTGTGCGGCTCGGCCTTCTTGACTTCGTCCTTCTTAGGCTCGGCCTTGTGGGGTGCGGGCGCCACGGCCTGCGGTGAGGCGGCGGTGCTAGGCTGCTGAGGACTGGTGCTCGGGCTACGGCGCTCGCCCTCTTCGTCCAGCTCCTCCTCTAGGGCAGGGTAGCGCTCGGCGGCCACCACCTGCCCCTCGTAGTCGAGCTTGACGTAGCTGAAGGCGTTCATCCCACGGCGGGGGAGGACGCTCGCGGCGAAGATACGCCACTTGCGTAGCTTCTCGGCCCAGTTGCCGCCCTTGCCGAGGATCAGCTCCGTCGTGCCTACGCGGGGGATCATCACGATGCCGCGCTGAGGGGAGACCTGTAGCTGGCCGTAGTAGTCACGGTAGTAGCTGTCGGCCTGGAGCGTGCAGAAGAGGTCATAGACCTCCTGCCTGGCGTACTGCTCGCTGAGGGTGCCTGTGACTAGCGGGAGGTAGGAGGCGAAGTGCGTCGAGCCCTTGATGATGCCGCGCCCCTCGGTGACGTAGTAGCTCGCTCCTCGGTCGTCGATGACGAGGAAGTAGGGGTTCTTCTCCTCGACGCGGATCTTGACCGAGTGAGTGGCGGGGGCGACGTAGGCCGAGACCTTATCGTAGATCCCGAGCTCGGTGAGGCTGCGCTCGATGCGCCTGAGGTCGATGGAGTCGAGCTTCTGCCCCTTGAGACGGATGCCCCGACGGCTCAGCTCGCCGATGACCTGCTGCTCGGTGAGGAAGCGTGGGCTGCTCGCGCCGCGGCTGGAGACCTCGACGACGATGTTGCGGCAGGCTTCGCTCGAGATGCTAGGCCCGGGGTTGAGGACGAAGTAGACGAGCGCCCCCAGTAGGACGAGCGCCAGCAGCGCGATGAGTATGTTCTGTATCCAAGCGCGCTTCATAGCTGCTGCTCTAGCCAGTGGGCTACCTGAGGGACAAGGCGGTCTATATCACCCGCGCCGACCATCAGCGTGACCTCGGGCAGGATGCCGCGCGCCTCGAGGAAGGGCAGCAGCTCCGTCTTGGGCAGGACAGCCAGTGGGGGGCGCTTCATCGCCTGAGCGATCAGCTGGCTCGTGACACCCTCTATGGGGCGCTCGCGGGCAGGGTAGATGTCCAGCAGGATCACCTCGTCCAGCTGGTCGAGGCTGTGGGCGAACTCGCGGTAGAAGTCCTGCGTACGGCTGTAGAGGTGCGGCTGGAAGATGCCGAGGATACGCCTATCGGGGTAGAGCTGACGTACCGAGCGGATGCTGGGATCGAGCTCCCCAGGGTGGTGGGCGTAGTCGTCGATGAGCACGCAGCGGGGGGTATTGACCACGCGATCGAAGCGGCGGTACACGCCCTGGAAGGAGGCGATAGCCTCCGCCAGCTCCTCGAGGCTAGCGCCACAGAGGTAGGCTACGGCCAGTGCTGCCACGGCGTTCTCCACATTGACTAGGAGGGGTACGCCGAGCTCTACGCGCAGGACGCCGCCTGCACGCCCCTCGAGGGCTGGGTAGTGCCAGTCGAAGAAGAGGCGCCCCTCGGCGATCTCGACCGCGTCGTAGCCGAAGTCCACGCGCTCACTGACGCTACCGTAGCGGTAGAGGCGTGTCCCGGGCTGCAGGCGGGGGGTCAGCGCGATACCCTGACGCATCACCAGCGCGCCCTCGGGGTCGATGAGGCTGGTGAAGTGCTCGAAGCTCTCGCGGTAGGCCGCAGGCGTATGGTAGATGTCCAGGTGGTCGGGGTCGGCCGAGGTCACGATGGCCATGTAGGGCGCTAGGTGATGGAAGGAGCGGTCGTACTCATCGGCCTCGATGACGGCGTAGTCGCTGTGGTCGCTGATCAGGAGGTTGGTGCGGTAGTTGTTGGAGATGCCGCCGAGGAAGGCGTGACAGCCCACGTGGCTCTGGTGCAGCAGGTGCGCCAGCATGGTGGAGGTCGTCGTCTTGCCATGCGTGCCCGCGACGCAGAGCCCGCGCTCGCGGCGGGTGAGCTCGCCCAGCAGCTCGGCGCGCTTGATCACGCGGTTGCCCTGGGCGCGGTAGTAGCATAGCTCGCTATGATCCTGCGGTATGGCTGGGGTGTAGACGACGAGGGTGTCCGGCCCGCGCCAAGCCTCGGGGATCAGCTCCACGCTGTCCTCGTAGTGTATGGCCGCGCCCTCCTGCTCGAGGGCCGCTGTGAGCGGTGAGGGGGTCAAGTCGTAGCCGGCGATGGCGTCGCCCTTGCTGAGGAAGTAGCGGGCGAGGTTGCTCATCCCTATTCCTCCTATACCGATAAAATATAAGTTCATACGCAGTACTACTTTTCCTTATTTATACAAAGATACAAAAGTTATAGGCAGGAGCGTGGGGACCTTCGTCCGAGCGCTCCGCCCTCCCTAGTCCCTGCCTCCTGCCCTCCCCTAAGAGGCAGCCTTGTCCTCCCTCCAGTCTTCCCTCCGCTCTCCCTAGTCCCTGCCTCCTGCCCTCCCTTGTGTCCAAACGTTATGACGGTCTAAAGCGCTTATACTCTACTCATAAGTCTGTGTGCTTCGCCTACAGCCTAAGGGGGGTAGTGGCTAAGTCGGGATGCAGCCGCGCCCCTCCTCGGGCAGAGCTACGAAGGAAGTTTGCCCGCGTTGCAATCCTCCTCAGACAGAGCTGCCCGCTACGTCCGCCCGCGCTGTGCCCCAAGTCCGACCAAGCAAAGTAATATAATAATCAGCCGTCCCCCTTATCCCTCAGCGCGCTGAGGGATAAGGGGGACGACGAGAAGTAATATAATAAATCCCGCTCCCCCTTAGATCTCCCTCTCCCGCCCCCTTGCTCAGCGCTTGCTGCCCCTAGCCTCCGCCCTCGTCTCGATCATACAGGGCATATATATGAGGTACGCGCGCGAGGCTGAGGTTTACTGTTCTAGGGGCTTGCTTCCCCCTTAGCCTCGCGGCCGTACGGCTACACGATGCGTCCTGGTTCGGCTCGCCTAGTGCGGGGGAATGGGTAAGGAGGAGCGATGCGTCAAGCGGGGGAAGTGGGATGCTAGAATATCTCTATCTTTGCGCAGTACAGTACTACGAGCATAGACCTTGGGATGGGGGAGGAGCATCTCTTCGGACGTCACGAGGGTGCGAAGCGGTATCATGATATTCGACGAAGCATAACTATACAGCATTTAGACTTAGGGACTACGCTCGCTGCGGCACCCCCTGCAGCAGTATGATCGCCTAAGCCAACACCTGACAGATATATGGCACTAGTATCAATAGATGAGCTCATGGGCAGAGCTTTCCACATCCCCAGCTATCAAAGAGCTTATCGATGGACGGAGGTCGAGGTCAAGGCTCTGCTTGATGACCTATGGGAGTTCGCCCGGCGAAGGCCTAGTAATAATGAGTTCTATTGCCTGCAGCCCATAGTGCTGAAGGAGATTCAGTTATGACCGTGTATAATGCAGGGCTTATATCTGGCTATTTTGATGGGCTCCGTAATCAGAAGTAGCAACCAATTATCACCTCTCCATGCCCGACAGCTGTGGAGCATAGATAGGTGATTCCACATAGAAAGAGATGTTAAGAAAGTTCCTTCTGCTGGTCGCACTGACGATCAGCTACCAGCTCTCAGCGCAGGAGGCTGCTGCGGTTGTCTCTAAGGATTCAATCGTCGCTACCTACCTCAACTCAGGTCGCTATCTAGATGCCATGGCGGCCCATCGTGATCTAGAGGGGGAGCTGCATCCAGTGGCCGAGCTCCTCTATCAAGGGTTGATTCATCGAGCCCTGGGGAGGAAACAGGCCAGCTGTAGGAGCTTTCAGAAGCTGGTAGAGCAGTACGCTGATGTCTGCTCTGGTGATCTGATTGACTCCTGTCTCGTAGAGATAGCTAACCTGAGCCTACTCGCCGGGGATAGCTCGGGCTTACACTGGCTACAGAGGACGCTGTCGGCCTATGCTCAAGCCCCCGAGGATGCTTGCCCCTTGTCCCGAGAGCGTATTACACAGCTAGAGCTTATGGCTCAGGAGCGCCTAGCCGCCCTTGCGCAGCCACGTATGCGCCTGGTGCACCAGCCCCCCAGGGATACCCTGCAGATGCAGCTGCCCTATGGCCTGCCGACTGTCTCCATCACAATCAATGGCGTTCGTACGCAGGCCATTGTTGATACGGGGGGGGAGGGCTACCTATTCCTGAACGAAGGGCGCGCTCGGCGTCTAGGGTTACAGGTGGAGCTGAAGCCTGGGACGCTCAATAGTGTGGCGGTGCCGGTGGGAGAAGCTAAGATAGACTCCATCCGTGTTGGCGCGGCTACAATATATAATGTACCTGTCTTTGTCTCAGGGGCAGCACCCCTAGATACCTTGCGGCTACCCGGACATGAGCAGGTTCTAGATTCGGTGCGTCATATCGCCCAAGGGTTTTATGATATGCCTGTGCTCGGGCTGAAACTACTACAGGTCTATGGGGCTCTCACCATGGACCTGGAGCGGAATCAGTTGATCCTTCGTTCGCGCGAGGCCACGCCAGAGCGATCGGAGCAGCTCCCTAATATGTATGAGAGTCAGGATAAGCTCTACGTCCAAGGACTGCTGAACGGGGTTCGATCCACGCTGATGCTGGATACGGGTTCTGATCAGGAGGTAGGGCTCTCTGAGCGCTTTGCGTTGCAGTATCCCGATGAGCTACCGCTTCCACCTCTACAGCAGCAGCTGCGGCAGCTGCAAGTAAATTTCAATTTCCATCAGGCGAAGAGGCTGGAGACACGTCTGCTGGGGGGGACTAGCTTCCAAGTCTTGCCTGACGGCCCTCGACTGGTAAAGCCGGGGCTGACGCTGCTCATCGATCAGAGAGCAATACATCAGTTACACGAGGGGGATGGGTATCTTGGAATGTCAGGCTTGCGCGCCTGCGGTAGCCGCTTCACTCTGGACTTCGTGAATATGCGCCTGAGCTTTGACTAGGCTACAACCACAGTCGTCTCTAGCTAAAGGGGAGCTCTAGAGATTGCACGGCTTCGGCTTAGCTCCCCTATAATGTTTGTAATTTTGCGATGAAGCAACTTACGATTACGCTGCTAGCGCTGCTCCTATCGATCTGCTCGCTCTCAGCGCAAGAGGCTGCTGCGGTTCCCTCTAAAGATTCAATCGTCGCTGCCTACCTCACCTCAGGTCGCTATCTAGATGCCATGGCGGCCCATCGTGATCTAGAGGGGGAGCTGCATCCTGTGGTCGAGTGCCTCTATCAGGCGCTCACACATCGAGCCCTGGGGAGGAAGCAGGCTAGCCGTAGAAGTTTTCAAGATCTGGTAGAGCAGTACGCTGATGTCTGCTCTGCTGATCTGATTGACTCCTGTCTCGTAGAGATAGCTAACCTGAGCCTGCTCGCGGGGGATAGCTCGGGCTTGCGCTGGCTACAGAGGACGCTGTCAGCCTATGCTCAAGCCCCCGAGGATGCTTGCCCCTTGTCCCGTGAGCGTATTGCGAACCTTGGGATAGTGGCTCAGGAGCGCCTAGCCGCCCTTGCACAGCCGCGTATGCGCCTGGTGCACCAGCCCCCCAGGGACACCCTTCGGTTGCAGCTGCTCTATGGCGTGCCGACTGTCTCCATCATGATTAATGGCGTCCGTACGCAGGCCATTGTTGATACGGGGGGAGAGGGCTGCCTATTCCTACACGAAGGGCGCGCCCGGCGTCTAGGGTTACAGGTGGAGCTGAAGCCTGGGACGCTCAATAGTGTGACGGTGCCGGTGGGGGAAACTAAGATAGACTCCATCCGTGTTGGCGCGGCTACAATATATAATGTACCTGTCTTTGTCTCAGGGGCAGCACCCCTAGATACCTTGCGGCTACCCGGACATGAGCAGGTTCTAGATTCGGTGCGTCATATCGCCCAAGGGTTTTATGATATGCCTGTGCTCGGGCTGAAACTACTACAGGTCTATGGGGCTCTCACCATGGACCTGGAGCGGAATCAGTTGATCCTTCGTTCGCGCGAGGCCACGCAAGAGCGATCGGAGCTCCCTCCTAATATGTATGAAAATCAGCATAAGCTCTACGTCCAAGGGCTGCTGAACGGGGTTCGATCCACGCTGATGCTGGATACGGGCTTGGACGGATCGGTTTTGCTTTCTGAGCGCTTTGCGTTGCAGCACCCGAGTCAGCTGCCGCTTCCACCGCTGCAGCAGCTGCGGCAGCTGGACATGAGTCTACATCAGGCGAAGAGGCTGGAGACGCGTCTGTTGGAGGGCGCTAGCTTTCAGATTCTTCCCGATGCTCCCCGTCTGATAAAGCCAGGACTGACGCTGCTCATCGATCAGAGCTCAATCCATCAGCAGCACTCGGGGGATGGCGTTGTCGGGATGGGGGGCTTACGCGCCTGCGGTAGCCGCTTCACCCTGGACTTCGTGAATATGCGCCTGAGCTTTGACTAGGCTTATATATAATGTACGCGCGCGAGGCTGGCGAGCTGGTGGGCCTTGGGGAGTCGCTTAGCCCTAGGCTTCGGGGAGGGCGGCTAGGGCTCCGCATCCCAATCCGCGTGGCCTGACGAGGCTGCTTCCATCCCCGAGTAGGGGCTACTCGGAGCTAGGGGAGGCGCTGTCTTGGCGGGGCACTCGGCAGGCCGAGAGCAAAGTATTTGCATAAGTCGAAAAAGCGTATTATCTTTGCAGTGCAATTCAGCAGCAGAATGCGATGGAAGTGTGGGTGAGTGGCTGAAACCAGCAGTTTGCTAAACTGCCGTACGGGCAACCGTACCACGAGTTCGAATCTCGTCGCTTCCGCTCAGCGAAGGCTAAGAATTACAAGGTGCCATAGCTCAGTTGGTAGAGCAAAGGACTGAAAATCCTTGTGTCCCCGGTTCGATTCCTGGTGGCACCACAGAAGGGCAAGTGTCTCATGACGCTTGCCCTTTTGCTTTGCCGAGGGCTGAGGCGCGCCGAGGCTATGACCTTAGAAGCCCTTCGCCTCCTTCCCCCGAGGCTCGCTGCAGCGCCCTAGCACGCTAGGCCTCCCCGAAAAGTCGTACCTTTGTCCCTCAAGATAATAGCGATACAAGGCATCAATACCGATAATGGCAAAAGAACTCAAAGAACTCACCTCGCGTAGCGTCGACTACTCGCAGTGGTATCAAGATCTCGTCATCAAGGCCGACCTAGCCGAGAGCAGCGCCGTACGTGGCTGCATGGTCATCAAGCCCTACGGCTATGCGATCTGGGAGCGCATGCAGCGCCAGCTCGATGATATGTTCAAGGAGACGGGGCACTACAACGCCTACTTTCCCCTCTTCATCCCCAAGAGCTTCCTCAGCCGCGAGGCCGACCACGTCGAGGGCTTCGCTAAGGAGTGCGCGGTCGTCACCCACTACCGCCTCAAGACGAGCCCCGACGGTGGGGTCGTCGTCGACCCTGAGGCTAAGCTGGAGGAGGAGCTGATCGTACGCCCCACCTCCGAGACCATCATCTGGAATACCTACAAGGGCTGGATCCAGTCCTATCGCGACCTGCCCATCCTCTGCAATCAGTGGGCGAACGTCGTGCGCTGGGAGATGCGTACGCGCCTCTTCCTCCGTACCGCGGAGTTCCTCTGGCAGGAGGGACACACGGCGCACGCTACCCGTGAGGAGGCCGAGGAAGAGGCGATCCGCATGGTCAACGTCTATGCAGACTTCGCCCGTGACTTCCTCGCCGTACCCGTGCACGTAGGGGTCAAGAGTGCCAACGAGCGCTTCGCTGGGGCGGTCGAGACCTATACCATCGAGGCGCTGATGCAGGATGGTAAGGCGCTGCAGAGCGGTACCTCGCACTTCCTCGGGCAGAACTTCGCCAAGGCCTTCGACGTGACCTTCACGACCAAGGAGGGCAAGCAGGAGCTCGTCTGGGCTACCTCCTGGGGCGTCTCCACGCGTCTTATGGGCGCGCTCATCATGGCGCACTCGGACGACAACGGTCTCGTCCTGCCACCCAAGCTCGCCCCTCATCAGGTCGTCATCGTACCTATATATAAGAGCCTCGAGCAGCGCGACGAGATCACGGCGCACATCCAGCCCCTGCTCTCCGAGCTCAAAGCCAAGGGCATACGCGTCAAGTACGACGATGCCGACAACAAGAAGCCCGGGTGGAAGTTCTCCGAGTACGAACTCAAGGGCGTACCCGTGCGCCTGGCGCTCGGTGCCCGTGATCTCGAGCAGGGCACCGTCGAGGTAGCGCGCCGCGACACCCTTACCAAGGAGACGCACGCCCTCGAAGGCATTGCCGACTACATCGCCCAGCTGCTCGAGGAGATCCAGCACAACATCTATCAGAAGGCCCTCGACTACCGCGAGTCCCATACCATCAAGGTGGACAGCTACGAGGAGTTCAAGGAGAAGATCGAGGAGGGTGGCTTCATCCTCGCCCATTGGGACGGCACGCCCGAGACCGAGGAGCGCATCAAGGCCGAGACTAAGGCAACCATCCGCTGCATCCCCCTCGAGGGCGACAAGACCCCCGGCGTCTGCATGGTCACGGGCAAGCCCTCCAAGCAGCGCGTCCTCTTCGCACGAGCTTACTAACCCCCTAGCCCCTATCCTATGGCCAGCATACGTGACGGCGAGAACGAACTCTCGCTCCTCGGCTCCAAGACCACGGTCTACAGCCAGGACTACGCCCCAGAGGTCCTCGAGGCCTTCACCAACAAGCATCAGGAGAACGACTACTGGGTGCGCTTTCATTGCCCCGAGTTCACCAGCCTTTGCCCCATCACCGGTCAGCCCGACTACGCGACGATCTACGTCAACTACATCCCAGACGTGCGTATGGTGGAGAGCAAGAGCCTCAAGCTCTACCTCTTCAGCTTCCGCAACCACGGCGCCTTCCACGAGGACTGTGTGAACATCATCATGAAGGACCTCATCAAGCTGATGGATCCTCGGTACATTGAGATCGTGGGGGACTTCACGCCCCGCGGCGGGATCAGCATCCTGCCCTACTGCAACTACGGTAGGCCAGGGACGAAGTATGAGGAGCTGGCTGCCCAGCGCCTCGCTACACACCCCGTGCGATGAAACGAGCATTAGCAATCATCAATCCTATATCGGGGACGGGCTCCAAGCGCTCCGTCCCCGAGCTCCTAGGGCGTGCCTATCAGGACACGCCCTTTGAGCTTTTCTTCACCTACACTCGGGAGGCGGGGCATGCCGAGGAACTGGCGCGCCGTGCGGCTGCTGAGGGCTACGACCATGTCATCGCCGTCGGTGGAGACGGCACGGTCAATGAGGTTGCACGCGGCCTGCTGCATAGCTCCACAGCCCTAGGGATCATCCCCAAGGGATCGGGCAATGGGCTGGCACGTACGCTGGGCATCCCGATGAATGCCGAGCAAGCGATCACCGCCCTTGTAGGGGCGCAGCGTGCCAGCATCGATGCCTGCCAGGTGGGGGATCGTCCCTTCTTCTGCACCTGCGGGATGGGCTTCGATGCGGCTGTCAGCTGGAGCTTCGCCGAGGCAGATAGGCGTGGGCCGATGACCTACCTGCAGACGATGGTCTCGGAGTACCGTAGCTTCAGCCCCGACAGCTACCGTGTGACCCTCGATGAGGGCGAGCCCTTCGAGACGGAGGCCTTTGTCCTCGTCCTAGCCAATGCCTCGCAGTATGGCAACAATGCCTACATCGCTCCCGCGGCCGACCTATCGGATGGGCTCATTGATCTGGCGATCATACGCCCCTTCCCCGTGCTGGAGGCCGCCGTCGTGCTCGGTGACCTCATGCTGGGCCGCCTCGAGGGCAATAAGCACTACGAGACGCTGCGCGCCCGCCGCGTCCGTATCGAGCGCGGGGCGGCGGGTCCCGTGCATCTCGACGGGGAGCCCTTCGAGCTGGGCGCCACCCTCGAGGTCGAGGTACTGCCGCTCGCCCTTCAGGTGCTTCTGCCGCCGCAGTCCTAGTCACGTCCTCACTTTCCCTCCCCCTTATCCCTGCTTCTTCCCCCCTCCTTTCCCCTCCTCATCATGCGCCCCCCGAAGAAAGAGCGGCTGCGCCGCACCCGCAGCCTGACCGTCCTGCTCAACGAGCGGGAGTACAAGGCCATACAGGACCATTGCCGCGAGCGTAAGGTCGCCTGCCGCTCGGAGTGGGTGCGTCTGACGCTGATGAAGGAGATCTTCCACGAGCACATGCTGCACGCCCCGACGCTCTTCACTGAGGAGGAGATGCGATGAGCCTGCAGGAGGATGAGCGCTATATGCGCCTAGCGCTCGAGGAGGCGCAGCTGGCCTATGAGTCGGGCGAGATCCCCATCGGGGCGGTTGTCGTCTGTGACGGCCGCGTCATCGCTCGGGCGCATAATGAGGTCGAGCGCCTCAGCGACCCGACCGCCCACGCCGAGGTGCTGGCGGTGACGGCCGCCACGCAGTATATGGGGAGCAAGTTCCTCGGGGACTGCCGCCTCTACGTGACCATCGAGCCCTGCACGATGTGCGCTGGGGCGCTGCACTGGGCGCGCCTCGGGGAGGTCATCTATGGGGCGAGTGAGGAGAAGTTCGGCTACCAGCGCTACGCCCCCGAGATCTTTCCCCGAGCAACGAAGGTACGTGGCGGGGTGCTCGCCGAGGAGGCGCGCGCCCTGATGCAGTCCTTCTTCCGCGCCCGTCGCTAGCGGCGGGTGGGAGAAGTCCCGCCCTACACCCCACGGCTACTCTCTGCGAAGTCCCGCGCCTCCTGGCCAGCTGCCCAGACCTAATCACGACCTTAGCCCGAGGCCCTTCCCCTTATCTCTTAATCCAGCCCCCACGCATACGTATGAATACTCTAGAGCTCATCCACCGCTACTACACCCCTGGCTCCGAGCAGGAGGAGATCCTGCGCCGCCATAGTGAGGACGTCACCCAGCTGGCGCTGCGCCTGGTGGACGCCCATCCCGAGCTAAGCCTAGACCGAGCCTTCGTCGCCGAGGCGGCGATGCTGCACGACATCGGCATCTACCTCACAGACGCCCCCGGCATCCATTGCACGGGGGAGGCACCCTATCTGCTCCACGGCTATCTCGGGGCCGAACTGCTGCGCTCACTTGGCCTGCCGCGCCACGCACGCGTCGCCGAGCGCCACACGGGTAGCGGCCTGACCCGCGAGGAGATCGCCGTCCACGCCCTGCCCTTACCCGAGGGCTGCTATATGCCCGAGACGCTGGAGGAGCAGCTGATCTGCTATGCGGACAAGTTCTTCTCCAAGACCAAGCTCGGGCAGCAGAAGAGCCTAGAGAAGGTGCGTAAGGGCTTCGCCAAGCATGGCGAAGCAGCGCTGGAGCGCTTCGACGCGCTGCACGAGTGCTTTGGCGCGGGACTGGACTTCATCGTCTAGCGCCTAAGACGCCCTTAGCAAGTAAGCCCATCGGGGCGCGCTGCAGGTAGGAGGCTACTTGCGGCGCGCCCCGATGGGCTTTTGTGTCTTGGCCTTGGCGAAGCTCTAACCTAGGCTTGAGAGGAGTAGCCAAGCGGGAGTTGTGCAAGGCGACAGTCTCATCCGACCTCTCTTAGGGGTATCCCCCAGCCTCGTGACGGATACCCTTCGGATGGCTGATGGACGTCCATCAGCGTGCTGACTGATATCCCTCAGGAGCACCTTCCCTTAGCTGTAGCCTTGGCTGGGCTGTCGTCGCTTTATTGCCCGAACTGAGGCCTCATCCAACCTAGGTAAAGGAGCACCATACTTTGGCCTCAGCCATGGGAGAGCGGACGAGTTTAGTTCACCTTTCCTGCTGGCTTATTTAGAGGAATAGGATAAGCCTCAGCGGGGCGACCCCATCAAAGCCCAGGGTGCGTAGCCCTGTAAGGGCGACCAAGCCCTGGGTAGGCAGAGGTATAAGGAACAGAGCCCTGCAGGGGCGACCCTCAAGACCTTCGTAGCGTAGTAACCGTACGATACAGACTTCTTACCAGTCGTCCTGAGGATCGCCCCTGTAGGGCTTGTCGCGCATTTGGTATGCTTATACCCAGGGTTCCGTCACACTTGCAGCGTTCCTTCACCCTGGGCTTTGATGGGATCGCCCTGCTGGGGCTTGCACGGCCGCTTTTCTTTGGCTAATCGATGTATATGCTTGGGGGGGAGTAGCTCGGTGCCGGGGCGCTTTAGTCGCTGGTCTGCTCCCAGCTGAGGAGGACGCGCAGGGAGGAGGCGCTCAGCCGAAGGTCACGCAGCGCCTTGCGTAGCGGAGGTAGGGGCGGCTCGCTACCAAGGTGGTGCAGGTAGCGGAAGAGTTCCTCGGCCGAAGGGTAAAGCGGGCTGTCGTCGTAGCCGCGCTTGAAGCCCATGTGCAGCCCCTCCTGCATGAGGCAGCGCTGGGGCAGCTGGGTAATGAGGGGGAGCGGGATGCTCTGCCGCTCGGCTTCGCTCTGGAGCTGCCTGAGGTGGTAGGCTAGGTGATGCCCCACGAGCGTGAGCTGAGGCTGGAGCACGCGGCTCAGCCGCTCGAGGGCTTCGCTTGGGGCAATGGCTTCGGCTCGGTAGCAAGGCTCGGTGACCTGCTGGAGCTGGCGAAGCGCCTCGCTACGCTCGCCCCGCTGCTGGAGCATGTAGCTCTCCTCACGGAGGCACTGCCCCGACGCGTCCAGCAGCTGCCAGCCGAGGGCGAAGAGGGGGGAGACGAAGTCCCCATCCGCATCTTCCTCGTCGATCAGCTCCATCGCCTCGGTGTCCAGCACAAGGTAGCGGGCCTCCCCCGAGCGAGGCTGCGGAGGGGCTAGTTCTGCTGCGACCAAATGAACGATCCCCGAAGCGGCAGCCGCTCGGCTGCGCTTCAGGGATCGCATTTCTTGGCGGAGGCTCTGCTGCGTCCTTAGTCTCGTCCCGAGCTGCCGCACCAGCAGCAGGAGGATCAGGAGAATTAGACCAAGGAGCAGCGCCATGGTTAGCTAGTGCTGCTCGCGGGGGAAGAGGAAGTGGCGGTCACGCACCGCGGCCTCCTTAGCCCAAGCCTCGGGGAGGAACTTCCAGTTCTCGGGATTCACGGGGCGCACGCTGCGGTGGCGGCGGAAGAACTCCGCCAGGTGATAGACCTGGTCGTGGGAGGTGGCGTAGACGATACGCTTCGGCAGCTCCTCCTTGGGGATGCCAGCGCCTGTGGTGAGCATGCCGCCCGCACCGCCTGCACGATAGGAGTTCACCGCCACACGGTAGCGGCGCTCGAGGTCGAAGGGCTCGCTGTGCCCCGTCAGCCGAAGGATGGTCACGCGCTGGCCCTCGGGCTTGGTGAGGTCGACGAGGTAGTCGATGCCCTGAGCGGCGCTGTAGTTGAAGGTCGGGACCGCCGTCTTGTAGCGGTCGCTCTCCTTCGCCCCAGGGCGTAGACGGATGAGGTGATCCTCGGGCGAATGCATCTCTGCGGCCCAGCCTGCGTAGGAGTGCTCGAGGTAGCCCTTGATCTCGCGCCCCGTCAGCTCCATGGCGTAGAGGTAGTTGGAGAAGGGGCAGAACTTGAACAAGTCACGCATGTAGACCTTGCCCGCAGGCAGCACGGCGCTCGGCTTGAGCGGGGCGGCGAAGGAGATCTCCGCCTGCACGGTCTCCAGCTGCATGCGGTGAATGATGTCCATGTAGGGCGAGGTGCCGAAGAGGGCATCGACGCCGCGTACCTCGGCCTCGAGCGTACCGACTTCGCTGGCGAGGTAGTCCTTGACGGCACGCTCCTCACGGGCGAAGGCCTCGAGGAAGGCAGGGTCGGGCGCTACGCCTTCGAGGGAGATGAAGCTGGGGCGGAGCTCCTTGGCGATGACCTTGCCTCCCTGCTTGCGCACGGTGATCTGGATATCGGAGACGCGGTCGAGGTGATTGGCGGGGTTGATCAGGAGGACGGAGTCGCGGCTACTGCCCTTAGGCCGTAGCCAAGTCAGCTCCTTGCGGTGGTCGTGCCCCACGAGCAGGAGGTCGATGCCTGGGACGCCTTCGCCCAGAGCTCGGCCAGCGTTCTCGAGGTAGTCGGGATTGTCATTCTCCAGCCCCGAGTGCATGAGTACGACGAGGAGGTCAGGGCGCTCGGACTGCTGGATGCGCGGGATCCAGTAGCGTGCCGAGACGAGGATATCGTCGAAGTGCAGGCCCTTCCATAGATGCTCGGGGACCCACTGCGGGATGGCGGGCGTGGTGAAGCCGAGGACGGCGATGCGCAGGCCTGAGCGCTCGAAGATCTGGTAGGGCTTGAAGTAAGGCTTGCCCGTCTGATCTGAGATGATGTTGGCCCCGAGGAGGGGGAACTTGCACTCGCGCGCCCAGCGATCGAAGACCTGATGCCCAGGCTCGATGTCGTGGTTGCCCATCGCTACGGCGTCGTAGCGCAGGTAGTTCATCGAGGTGGCGATGAGGTGAGGCGTCACGCTGTCTACGTAGTTGTAGTAGTAGGCGGGGGGCTCGCCCTGCAGGAGGTCGCCCGCGTCCAACAGCAGGGCCTCGGGCGACTCGCGGCGTACCTGCTGCATGACGGTCGAGAGGCGTGCCATGCTGCCCGTGCCGGGGCGGTCGTTGAGGAAGTCGTAGGGGTAGACGTTGCCGTGGATGTCGGTCGTGTGGATGATGCGCAGCTGGTGCACACTGGGCTTGCTGCCGCTGGTGCGGCGTCCCTGGGCCTGGGCCTCAGCGCCCCAGGAGAGGGCGCTGAGCAGGCAAACGAGGGAGAGGAGGCTACGGAGGCTCTTGATCATAGCACTTACTTGATGGGGCTACCAGGGGCGACGAGTTCGGCAGGCGTGACGAGGCGCAGCTGCCCCGTCGTATAGTCCTCGGTGGAGAGGATCATGCCCTGGGACTCGATGCCACGGAGCTTGCGTGGGGGGAGATTGGCGATGAAGCACACCTGACGGCCTACTAGCTCCTCGGGAGCGTAGTACTGGGCGATGCCCGAGACGATGGTGCGACCACCGAGGCCGTCGTCGATGCGGAACTGCAGGAGCTTGTCCGCCTTCGGCACCTTGGTGCACTCCAGCACGGTACCTACGCGGAGGTCGAGCTTGGTGAAGTCGTCGAAGCTGATGTCCTCGGCTACCGCGGGGGCGGGTGTAGCGGCGGCCTCGGCTGCGGCGTTGGCCTCCTTGGCAGCCTGCAGCTTGGCGATCTGCGCCTCAATGACGGCGTCCTCGATCTTCTCGAAGAGGAGGCTAGCCTGTCCCAGCTGGTGCCCGACGGCGAGGAGCTCGCTGCTGCCGAGCTCGGCCCACTCGGGCTGCTCGATCTGGAGCATCGCGCGGAGCTTGGCACTGCTGTGGGGGAGGAAGGGGGCGAAGGCCGTGACGAGGTTCGCCGTGATCTGTAGCGAGATGTTGAGGATGGTCGCCACGCGCTCCATGTCGGTCTTGGCGAGCTTCCAGGGCTCGGTGTCCGCTAGGTACTTGTTCCCGAGGCGCGCGAGGTTCATGGCCTCCTTGAGGGCCTCGCGGAAGTGGAAGCTGTCCAGCTCGCGCTCTATGGCCTCGCGGACCTCGGAGAGGCCTTGGAGCGTCTCGCGGTCGAAGTCGGTGAGCGCCCCGCGGGCAGGGACCTTACCGTCGAAGTACTTGTCCGTCAGCACGAGGGCACGGTTGACGAAGTTGCCGAAGACGGCTACGAGCTCGTTGTTGTTGCGTGCCTGGTAGTCGCGCCAGGTGAAGTCGTTGTCCTTCGTCTCGGGGGCGTTGGCCGTCAGCACGTAGCGCAGGACGTCCTCCTTACCGGGCAGCTCGTCGAGGTACTCGTTGAGCCAGACGGCCCAGTTGCGACTGGTGGAGATCTTGTCCCCCTCGAGGTTGAGGAACTCGTTGGCAGGGACGTTCTCGGGCAGGATGTAGCTGCCCTCAGCGCGGAGCATGGCGGGGAAGACGATGCAGTGGAAGACGATGTTGTCCTTGCCGATGAAGTGCAGCAGGCGCGTGTCCTCATCCTTCCACCACTGCTCCCAGCTCTCGGGTAGCAGCTCCTTGGTATTGGAGATATAGCCGATGGGCGCGTCGAACCACACGTAGAGCACCTTGCCCTCGGCTCCCTCTACGGGCACGGGGATCCCCCAGTCGAGGTCGCGGCTCACGGCGCGGGGCTGCAGGCCACCGTCCAGCCAGCTCTTGCACTGGCCGTAGACGTTGCTCTTCCACTCCTTGTGCCCCTCGAGGATCCACTCCTTGAGGAAGGCCTCATGTCGGTCGAGCGGCAGGTACCAGTGGCGGGTCTTGCGTAGCTCGGGCGTGGCGCCAGAGATGGCACTGCGGGGCTGGATGAGGTCGGTGGGGCTCAGTGTGGAGCCGCAGCGCTCGCACTGGTCGCCGTAGGCGTGCTCGTTCTGGCAGCGGGGGCAGGTGCCGGTGATGTAGCGGTCAGCGAGGAACTGCTGTGCCTCGGGGTCGTAGTACTGCTCGCTCTCCTCCTCGATGAACTCGCCCTTGTCGTAGAGCTTGCGGAAGAAGGCCGAGGCATGCTCGCGGTGCGTGGCGCTGGTGGTGCGGCCGTAGATGTCGAAGGTCATCCCGAAGCGGGCGAAGGAGTCGCGGATGATGCCGTCGTAGCGGTCGACGACGTCCTGTGGACTGACGCCCTCCTTCTTGGCCTTGATGGTCACGGGCACGCCGTGCTCGTCGCTGCCGGAGACGAAGAGCACCTCCTCGCCCTTGAGCCGGAGGTAGCGGGCGTAGATGTCGGCAGGGATGTAGACCCCTGCGAGGTGCCCGATGTGTACGGGGCCGTTGGCATAGGGTAGGGCCGCGGTGATGAGGGTACGCTTATAGTTCTTCTTATTGTCCATCTATCGTATATCTATACACGGCACACGTGAGGACAGGTCATCCCTATCCCCACGTGTGTCCATGCGTTCGTTAGGCTATTACTTCTTCTCTGCCAGGCGCAGCTGCCAGGCCCATGCCGAGCGCAGCGTATCGCCTAGGGTCTCCTTGGCCTCCCAGCCGAGGACGGTATTGGCGTGCTTGGGGTCGGCCCACACCTGCTCGATGTCGCCCTCGCGGCGGCCTACGATCTTGTGTGGTACCTTGACGCCCGTCACGGCCTCGAAGGTGCGGATCAGCTCCAGGACGCTGACGCCGCGACCCGTGCCGATGTTGAAGGTCTCCAGGTGCTCGCTGCCCTTGCTGTCGTCGAGGATGCGCTCTACGGCACAGACGTGGGCCTTCGCCAGGTCTACTACGTTGATGTAGTCACGGATGCAGCTGCCGTCGGGCGTGCTGTAGTCGTCGCCGAAGACGCTCAGCTCCTGACGGATGCCTGCTGCCGTCTGGGTGAGGTAGGGGATGAGGTTCTGGGGGACGCCGTTGGGGAGCTCACCGATCAGCGCGCTGGGATGGGCGCCGATGGGGTTGAAGTAGCGCAGGCGTACGACCTTGTAGGGGGCGCCAGCGTAGACGACGTCGCGCAGGATCTCCTCGTTGATCTGCTTGGTGTTGCCATAGGGCGAGAGGGCCTCCTGGATGGGGGCGTCCTCGGTGACGGGCAGGTGCTCGGGGGAGGGCTGTCCGTAGACGGTGCAGGAGCTGGAGAAGACGATGCCGCGCGTGCCGTGGCGCTGCATGGTCTCCAGAAGGACGATCAGCGAGAGGAGGTTATTGCGGTAGTAGAGTAGCGGCTTCTGTACAGACTCACCTACGGCCTTGCTAGCGGCGAAGTGGATGACGCCCTGGATGCTGGGGTGCGCCGAGAAGATGCGTTCCATCGCCTCGGCATCGTTGCAGTCAGCCTCGTAGAAGGTGGGGCGTACGTCCGTAATGGCTTCGATACCGTCGAGGACGTCGGCGCTCGAGTTGGATAGGTTGTCTATGCTGACGACTTCGTAGCCTGCCTGGATGAGCTCCACGCTGGTATGTGAGCCGATGTAGCCCGTCCCGCCCGTGACGAGGATCGTTCCTTTAGTTGCCATAGTAGTGTGTGCTATTATTGTAATGTATGGTTGATGCTATCGATGTAGTCCAGCAGCTCCTCGCGTCCGAGGCGCTCCTCGCTGGAGGTGACGAAGAGGGGAGGCAGCTCCTCCCACTGTTCTAGGAGCTTGGCCTTGTAGGCCTCCACATTGGCTGCCAGCCTACCCTTGCTCAGCTTGTCGGCCTTGGTGAAGACCAGGGCGAAGGGTACGCCGTGCTCGCCGAGCCAGGAGACGAACTCGAGGTCGATCTTCTGCGGCTCGTGGCGGCAGTCCAGTAGGACGAAGAGCGAGACGAGCTGCTCGCGCTCCAGCACGTAGTCCTCGATCATGCGCTTCAGACCCTCGCGGCCGTCCTTGCTGAGGCGTGCGTAGCCGTAGCCGGGGAGGTCTACCAGATGCCAAGCCTCGTTGATGAGGAAGTGGTTGATGAGCTGGGTCTTCCCTGGCTTCTGCGAGGTCATGGCGAGGCCTTTCTTCCCCGTGAGCATGTTGATGAGGGAGGACTTCCCGACGTTGGACCGCCCGATGAAGGCATATTCGGGCAGGCGACTGTCGGGGCACTTACGTACCTGGCTGTTGCTGATGACGAAGGTGGCGCTCTTGATGATCATTACGCTTGGGGGTGCTATTCCTTTGGGACAAAGATACGTCATTGCCGCTACATAGGAGCGGGGCGCCTTGGCGCGCACCCTAGCCTCCCCTCGTACGCGCGCCTATATACTATGGTGTAGCGGTGAGGCGAAGCTCAGCCGCACGGCCTCTGTGCTGGGGCTGTGGGGCGAGGAATGCCTACCTTTGAGGAGAGCCCGTGTGGGGCTCCTAAGCTAGATAAACCTATGATTACGATCAAGAATATGGTCTGTCGCCGCTGCCTCTGGGCCGTGGAGGAGGTCTTCCGCCAGCAGGGTATAGCCCTGCGTAGCCTAAGTCTGGGGCAGGCCGAGCCCGTCGAGGAGCTCAGCCCCGAGCAGCTTGAGAAGCTCGGGGAGGCCCTCGGGGCGCTGGGCTTCGAACTGCTGAGTGACCGCCGCAGCCGCCTCGTGGAGCGGATCAAGTCCGCCATCATTGAGCTGGTGCAGCGCCCCGAGGGGCTGCCCGCCCTACGCCTCTCCAGCTACCTCAGCGAGCGCCTCGCCTCGGACTACAGTGCCCTGTCCAAGCTCTTCTCCGAGGTCGAGGGTATCACCATCGAGCACTACTACATCCTCCAGCGTATCGAGCGGGTCAAGGAGCTGATCGTCTACGACGAACTCTCCATCAGCGAGATCGCCTACCGCATGGGCTACTCCAGTGCGGCCTACCTCAGTAGCCAGTTCAAGCGCATCACGGGGATGTCGCCCCGCGCCTTCCGTGAGCTGCGTGCCGCCTCGCGTAGGCCGCTGGATGAGGTGTAAGTATTCTCCCGAATATCGTAAGGCACAGCTTAGCTCGTCTCCTTACCTTTGCCGACACAGGTAAGTCAAACATTCAATTCCCTATACTCCTATGACGAAGCAAAGCTATCCACTCCTCGGGATGAGCTGCGCCAGCTGCGCCGCCCATGCCACCAAGGCGCTGGAGGCGCTCCCAGGCGTCGCCAGTGCCGCCGTCAGCCTCCCCACCGCCTCCGCCCTCATCCAGTACGACGAGACGCTCTGCACGCCCGAGCAGCTGCAGGCGGCTGTAGCCGCCGTCGGCTACGAGCTGCGTATCGACCCGAGCAAGGAGGAGCAGCTGGAGGAGCTCGCCGAGCGCGAGCAGCGTAGCCTCAGGCGTCGGACGGCGCTCGCCGTCCTCCTCTCGCTGCTGGTGATGACGCTGATGATGCTCCATCACGGCCACCCGATGGGGCGCGTGGAGGCCCTCGTGAGCGCACTGGCTACGAGCGTGGTACTGGGCTATGCGGGGCGGGACTTCTACCTCCGTGCCTGGCGCCAGCTGCGTGCCCGCGCTGCGGGGATGGACCTGCTGGTCGCCCTCAGCACGGGGGTGGCCTATAGTTACAGCCTCGTGCAGCTCGCCCTCGCCCTCCTCGGGGGGCAAGAGGGGGCGCTGCAGCACCTCTACTTCGAGGCCGCCTCGATGACCATCGCCTTCGTGCTGCTGGGCAAGTACCTCGAGGCCCGCGCCCAGCAGCGTACGCAGCGCGCCCTCCGTGCCCTCATCCGCAGCGGGGTCAAGGAGGTGGACGAAGTGCAGCCCGATGGCAGCACCCGACGCCTACCGCTGGGCGAAGTGCATCCTGGGATGGTGCTGCGCGCAGCACCGCACGCCCTCTTCGCTGTCGATGGCCGCGTCCTCTCGGGCGAGTCCTACGCCGAGGAGCAGCTGATCACGGGCGAATCGCTGCCCGTGACCAAGGCCCCTGGGGCTCAGGTCTGGGCGGGCACGCTCAACGGCTCCGGCACCATCGA
>ERZ773250.222-NODE-222-length-36677-cov-4.001147_pt1 | contig 36677 bp, 31 predicted proteins | sample MGYA00511258_ERZ773250 | MGnify/ENA primary metagenome ERZ773250 (study PRJEB29015, sample SAMEA2738164) | human oral metagenome | biome: human oral; feature: human-associated habitat; material: saliva | place: China | collected 2187 ... | reverse complement strand
AACCGATTCAAGACAACGCCGAAATCCGCGCGGATGTCGCAGAATCAACAACCAACGACAAAAAGTCCCTTAAAAATGCAAAAAAGCTTGCCAAATTAGAGAAAAAAGCAGAAAAAATTGCCGCCAAAAAGGCCAAAAAAGCTTCCGGTGAAAAGTCCAAGAACCCACTCATTCGTTTCTTGCTCTTCATCACCACTCCGATTCGCGCTTTCTTCCGTTATCTCGCCGAATCTTGGCAAGAACTCAAGCAAGTACGTTGGCCAAACCGTAAAATGACCTGGAAGCTCGTCTTCGCCGTTATTATATACACCGTCATCTTCGCCGCACTCATTATGGTACTTGACGCATTGTTTACATTATTGTTTAATAATTTATTAAAATAGGAAAGAGAAAAAGGAAATCACATGGCAGTAAACCGTTATGACGACACCCTCCAATGGTACACCGTAAGCACATACAGTGGCTACGAAGACAAGGTCGCCGAATCCATCAAACAACGTCTCGATAGTGCTGAATTCGAAGGTAAAATCCTCGACGCTATCGTACCAAAAGAAAAGCAAATCGAAATCAAAAACGGCAAACGCAAGATTGTCGATCGCAAAATCTTCCAGGGTTACGTCCTTGTCCAGATGCGACTCTCTGATGAAACTTGGTACATCATCCGCAATACCCCAGGAGTCACTGGCTTCGTCGGTACCGGCACTCAGCCAACCCCAGTTTCCGAAAAGGAAATTAATAAAATCAAGAAGCGTATGGGTGTAGAAGATCCAAAATACTCCGTCAATTACGCACTCAACGAAGTGATCGCCATCACCGATGGTCCATTCAAGGGCTTCGAAGGCACCATCGCCGAAATCGACTCCAGCAAGGGTAAGCTCCGTGTCATGGTCTCCATGTTCGGTCGTGAAACGCCAGTCGAACTTGACGCACTTCAAGTTAAAAAAATTGACTAATTCCATAAAAATCTTCTTAAAATCAGACTCAATCCGGGGTCTGATTTTTTCATTAAGGCTGAATTTTTATCAAGACTGATTTATTTTAATTGCTTATGCTATAATCAGCTTATAGAAATTTTAAACGGAGAATCTAATGGAACCACAAATCCAAGTTAATTCGGAAATTGGTCGCCTCAAAACCGTACTGCTTCACCGTCCAGGCGAAGAACTTGAGGCTCTCACTCCCGAATATATGAGCCGTATGCTTTTCGACGACGTGCCATACCTAAAGGTCGCACAAGAGGAACATGACGCCTTCGCTAACGTCTTGCGTGAAAACGGCGTAGAAGTGCTTTACCTTGATCAACTCGCCGCTGAAGCTCTCGCTAACGAAGAAGTGCGTGATCGCTTTATCGTCGAAATGGTCCGCGCTTCTAAGCAAGAGGAAACTTTTTCAACTTTTGCCATCGTTAATTATCTGCAAACTCTTGACCCACTCACTATGGTGCGTAAGGTCATGGCCGGTGTCAAAAAGAGTGAAGTTGAAGATATGGAACCTACCAATAAGCAGCTTCATCACTTCATGGTTAACGACTATCCATTCTATCTTGACCCAATGCCAAACCTTTATTTCACCCGTGACCCAGCCGCTTCCATTGGTAATGGTCTCACCATTAATAAGATGCACTGGCCAGCCCGTCGTCGTGAATCACTTTTCATGCAATATATCTTGAAGTATCACCCACGTTTTGCGAACCAAAATATTCCAGTTTGGTACAACCGCAATAATCGCTTCTCCGTCGAAGGTGGTGATGAATTAGTTTTGAATAAGCATACCGTCGCCATTGGTATCTCTGAGCGTACCGAAGCCGAAGCCATCGAACGCATCGCTTCACGTCTCTTCCACGACTCCGAATTTACCCGCGTTCTCGCCATTAAGATTCCTGCCAAGCGTGCCTTCATGCATCTCGATACCGTCTTTACCATGATTGATTACGACAAATTCTCCGTCCATCCAGAAATCATGACTGAAGGTGGCGAACTCGATATCTATGTACTTGATAAGTCTAATACTCATGTTGGCTACGAAGTGACCCATCGTCGTGACCTCACCAATGTCCTAGCTGAATCCCTGGGTGTATCAAAAGTTCAACTCATCCAATGTGGCAATGGCGACCCAATCGCCGCCGCTCGCGAACAATGGAATGACGGCTCCAATACCCTCGCCATCGCTCCAGGCGTCGTCATCACCTACGATCGTAACTACGTTACCAATGAAGCCTTACGTAAAGCTGGTCTCAAAGTTATCGAAGTCGCTGGCAGCGAACTCGGTCGTGGACGTGGCGGCCCGCGCTGTATGTCTATGCCACTTTTCAGGGAGGAAATCTAATGTTAAATCTTAAAGGTCGCTCATTTTTAACCCTTAAAGACTTCACCCCACGCGAAGTTCAGACCATGCTAGAAACTGCCAAGCAACTCAAAAATAATAAGCTCACTGGCGTTTCCAACAAAAACCACGAAGGGAAGACTATCGCTCTTCTCTTCGAAAAAGCATCTACCAGAACTCGTTGCGCCTTCGTTTGTGGCGCCCGCGATCTCGGCATGCATGCTGAATATCTCGGCAAAGACGACATTCAGCTCGGTAAAAAAGAGTCCATTCGCGACACCGCTTTAGTACTTGGTCGTATGTTTGACGGTATTGAATTTCGTGGTTTCGCCCATGAGACCGTCGAAGAGCTCGCCAAATACGCTGGCGTCCCAGTTTGGAATGGCCTAACCGATAAGTTCCACCCAACTCAGGGTTTGGCTGACATGCTCACCATTCAGGAACATCTCGGCTATCTACGCGGCGCTCACCTAGCTTACGTGGGTGACGGCCGTAACAACGTAGCAAACACCTTGATGATTGCCTCCGCTCTCCTTGGTCTCCATTTTTCGATTGGTACCCCTCGCGAGCTTTTCCCAGAACAATCACTCATCGATGAATGTAATGCTTTGATTGAAAAATATCAAACTGGCGCCACCATTAAAATCGTGGAAAATCCTTACGAAGCCGTCGCTGATGCTGATGCCATTTATACTGATGTTTGGGTTTCTATGGGTGAAGAAGACAAATTCGAAGAACGTATCAATCTTCTTAAATCTTATCAGGTTAATCATGAGCTCATGCAAGCTACCCGCAAGAAAAACACTATTTTTTTACACTGCTTACCTGCCTTCCACGACAAGAACACCAAAATTGGTAAGGAAATTCTCGAACAATACAGCCTCGATGCCATGGAAGTCTCCGACGAAGTCTTCTACAGTCCGAACAGCGTCGTCTTTGATCAAGCGGAAAACCGGGTTTATACCATTGAAGCAGTCATGGATTTAACTCTCTAGAACTCTCCAAAAATTCTACCCAAAATCCAGACTGATTTCAGTTTTCCACAATTAAAAAGAAGCAGACCCCCTGCTTCTTTTTTAACATAAGTGCTATACTTAAAATATATAAACCAAACTTATATGAAAGGACATATATGGTTGCAAAACCTCAAAAGGTGAAGAAACAACCAAAACAAAAAAGCCCTCATACCAAAAAGGTGTCAGCCTTTGCTGTTTTGTTTGCGATCATCGGCCTGATGGCAGCCCTGACCTGGGTCATCCCATCTGGTAAATACAATATGATTAAAGATCCGAATAATCCTTCTCAGGAAATTCGTGAAGCCGGTACCTACCAGCGCATCGACAAAGTCGAACGCACTGTCAATGAGGAAACTGGGGAAGTGACTACCATCGATCATCGCCAAGGACTTTGGGATGTCTTTATGGCTCCAATCAAAGGTATGTCTGAACGTCTCGATGTCATCGTTTTCGTTTTGATCCTCGGAGGCTTCCTTGGTATTACTATGAAAACTGGCGCCCTCGATGCAGCCCTTGGTGGTCTTCTCAAGAAAATGAATGGTAAGGAAATCTACCTTATTCCAATCTTGATGACCATATTCGCCATCGGTGGTACTACCTATGGTATGCAAGAAGAGGCCGTCGCTTTTTATGCCCTCATTATTCCAGTCATGATGGCCGCCGGCTACAATTCCATGACCGCCACGATGATGATTGTGCTCGGTGGTGGTGTCGGTGTTTTGGCATCCACGGTTAACCCATTTTCTACTGGTATTGCGGCCAGGACTGCCGACGTTCAACTCGGAAATATCCTTTGGATTCAAATGCTCGTGCTTGTCGCTATGCTCGTGCTCGCTATCCTTTTTGTCATGAATTACGCCAAAAAGGTCAAAGCTGGCAAATACGCCGACGATTCGTCCGTCGCTTCCACTTTCAAGCCAATTAATCTTGATAGTGTACCGGAATACAATTTTAAACGCCAACTCATTATGGGTGTTTTTGCTGTCACTTTTGTGATTATGATCATTTCACTCATTCCATGGGCAGACTTCCATGTCGACTTCTTCGAAGTTCTTCATGAATTCTTCGCAGGCGTTCCTGTACTTTCTACCGTCTTTGGCGTCAATCACAATGGCCCTCTCGGTACTTGGTATTTCAACGAAATTTCCACCCTCTTCCTCATTTCTACCCTCGTTATTGCTTTCATTTACCGCAAAGAATTTAGCAAGAAAAATATCTCGGTTACTGACACTTTCATTAAAGGATCTGAAGATCTCTTAAGTGTCGCCGTAATTATCGCGGTTGCTGCTGGTGTATCCATCGTGATGCGTGCCGGTGGTATCGAAGATACTATCATTCACTGGGGTGAAAAAGGCCTCGCCAATTTCAATGGCGGTCTCGTCGGTATTTTAGCCTACATCTTCTTCCTCCCACTTTCCTTTATTATTCCATCTTCCTCTGGTCTCGCTGCGGCTTCCATGCCAATCATTGCGCCAGTCTCTGAGCTTGTCGGCAGTAACAAGGAAACCATGGTAGTGGCCTTCGCCAATGCCAACGGTCTCCTCAATATGATTGCACCTACCATCGCTTCACTCATGGCCGGACTCACGCTTTCTGGCGTATCCTACAAGACCTGGGTCAAGCGTGTCATGCCACTAATGATTGCATTCGTGATTATTAGCTTATTCGCCGTCTTTGTCATGGGAGTAATCTAATTATGGCCAAAATCGTTGTCGCTCTTGGTGGTAATGCTTTAAGCCGCGATGGCAAAGCTACCGCTAAAGATCAACTCGAAGTTGCCAACCAGACCGCCAAGGAGCTTGCCAAGCTCGTGGCGGCTGGCCACCAGCTCGTCATCGTTCATGGCAATGGTCCACAAATCGGTAATATTATTTTGCACGAAGAGGCTATCAATACCGAAAAAACTCCGACCATGCCAATCGATGTTGCTGGCGCTATGTCTCAAGGTCAAATCGGTTATTGGCTACAAAACGCCATGCGTAATCAGCTCGAATCTGAGGGAATTAAGAAACCAATCGCCGCCATTGTGACTCAGGTTTTAGTTTCTAAAGATGATCCAGCTTTTAAGAATCCGAGCAAACCAATTGGTCCATTCTACACCGAAGAAGAAGCCAAAAAGCTCAGTAAGGAACGCCACTTCACCGTCAAGGAAGACGCCGGTCGTGGCTGGCGCAAAGTCGTCCCTTCACCAATGCCACTTTCGATTATCGAATCGGAACTCGTCGAAATCGCTCTCGGTAATGGCGCCATTATCGTGGCCGGTGGTGGCGGTGGTATTCCGGTTTATTATGACGAATACGGGCGCCTAGTTGGACTCGAAGCCGTCATTGATAAAGATTTCGCCGCCGAAAAACTCGCCGAAACTATCGATGCCGACATTCTTCTAATTCTCACCGCCGTCGAGAACGTCAAGATTAACTTCAAGAAAGAAAATGAAGAAAATCTCAAGACTCTCACCGCTGACGAAGCCTTTAAGTATATCGCGAAGGGTGAATTTGCCGCCGGTAGCATGCTACCAAAGATTGAAGCTGGTATTAGCTTCGTTTCAAGTGGCAAAAATCGTACCTGCATTATCACCAATCCAGAGAATGCCATTAACGCCATCAACGGTAAGACTGGCACCAAGATTATCGGTGATTAATTTCGCGAAACTATCTTAAAATCTCTAAAAATAGAGCTAATCTCGGCTCTATTTTTTTGACTTTTTGAGCCAAAAATGCTATAATATAGATGTCGTTACAGTGTTTCTATTAGGAGGGGATTATATGAACAAAACATTAACGAAGTATTTTGGCAAAACCTCGCTTATGAGGATATGGCACGCCAATATTGATGATTTCACGGAGATGCCGGAAGATCAGAGATTAAAACTGTATGCGATTTGCGAAAATCGCCCAGACAATCTCGAAGAAGTTTATAACTTCTTTGACCTACCGGACCTTTTATTTCGTAGTATTCATGACGAAGTAGGTACAGAGAACGGAGAAAAGCTATATCTCTATCCGTTCATCCAGGGCGCCGCTATTCCAGATCATATCGAAGAAGTGGTGGGCCCCATCGGCACCCAAACTTCCAAGTATCATCAGGAAAGTCTGAAAGACCACATCGCCTTGGTTGCAAAAAATCTAGTCGATAATGGTCTGAGCGGCACACTAGCAACTCAGTTAGCGGTGATGCATGATTTGGGTAAGAAATATACATCCGCCACCAATAAGGTCGGACAGATATGTTTCTATAATCATGCAGCAATTTCCGCACTGATTGCAAAATACTGGCTACGCGGAACCAACAGCCAGACCACGGTTAAGCACATTGTGGCAACGATTTATGCCCACATGTTACCTTATACCGATTGGCAGCGCACCACCGATTTTCGTACCGGATTACCCAGAGATTTTCGTCATGAATTCGAGCTTCAGCTCAAGGATTTTTATGACGGACACCCTGGTGACATCCAGCGTACTATGGAATTGATTGATCTTCTTGCTAAGTGCGATGAAGGCATTCAGGAAATTACTCCAGAGTACGAACGAAAAATCGCCAGCGGTCGCGAGATTATTCATCTATATCGCCACGGCGCCTAGTAATTAGTACCTTAGAAATAAGCCACCAGAACATCGGTGGTTTTTTCTTGCTCGAGGATAGTAGCCATCTAGCACTTTTTCCTAGTATTTTTTAAAGAAATATGTTAAAATATACCCGTTACGCGCTCTAATTAGGAGTAAATATATTATGGCAAAAAAAGTAATTGGTAACTTAAAGTTACGCATCCCTGGTGGTAAGGCCACCGCAGGTCCTCCAGTTGGTTCAACCTTGGGTCAATGGGGCCTAAACATGATGGATTTCATCAATCCATTTAACGACAAAACCAAAGAATTCGCTGGCAAGAACGTCATCGTTCACATCCGCGTTTTCGATGATCGCACTTTTGATTGGGTTTGTCTCGGTCAACCAGTTGATGATTTAATTCGTGAAGAATTAAAGCTTCAAAAAGGTTCTGGTCGTCCAAACACCGAAAAAGTTGGTTCTATCACTCGTGAACAACTCGAGAAAATTGCCAACATCAAGATGAAGCAAATGAATGCTGTCGATCTTGAAGGTGCTATCAAAACCGTCGCCGGTACCGCCCGCTCTATGGGTGTCACCATCGCCGAATAATTGATTAAAATTAATTAACCGTGGGAGAGTTCGCTCGTTATTACCACAGAAAGAAATCAAATGTCAGAAGAACAAATCAAATCTACTGAAGAATTAAACCAAACTCCAGTCGAAACTATCGAAGCAGAAGAAAAATTTGCCAAATCTGGTAAAAAATCCAAGAAGCATCTCGAAGAAGTTAAGGCTGAAGAAGAGCGCAAAGCTCGTGCCGAAGAGCACAAGCAAGAAGCCCTCGAGGAGAAGCCAAAGGGTGCCAAGCCGGTCACTCGTCCAGTTCTTGAACGCCGTGGTAAAAAATACCAAGCTGCTTACAAGAACATCGATAAGACTAAGGCCTACAGCCTCACCGACGCTATTAAGCTTGCTGTCGAAACCAACCCAGCTAAATTCGATGCTACTATTGAAATTCACGCTCGTCTTGGTGTCGACCCACGCCAAGCCGACCAAAACATTCGTACCACCATCGTTCTTCCAAACGGTAATGGTAAGACTGTTCGTGTCGCCGTCTTCGCCCCAGAAGATGAATGCAAGAAAGCTAAGGCTGCCGGTGCTGACATCGCTGAAGATTCCGAATTCATCAAGCAACTTGAAAAGGGAATCATCAATTTCGACGTTCTCATTTCTACCCCAGCTTACATGCCAAAACTTGGTAAGTTCGCTCGCTTGCTCGGCCCTAAAGGTTTGATGCCAAATCCAAAGGCTGGTACCGTCACTCTCGATATCGAGAAGGCCGTTAAGGAATCTAAGGCTGGTAAGGTCGAATATCGTGTCGACAAGCAAGCCATCGTTCACATCGGTGTCGGTAAAACCAATTTCACCCTCGATCAACTTAATGAGAACGCTGCCGTCTTTATGGATTCTTTGAAATCTATGAAGCCAGCTTCTATCAAGGGCCAATACATCAAGAGCATCTTTATTTCTACCACCATGGGTCCTTCCATCGCCGTAGAAAATATCTACAACTAAGCTCTTAATCTCTCTAAAAATAAGCATCCATAGCGGTGCTTATTTTTGTTTTCCACAAGCTCATAAAAAATCTTCAATTTTCTGCCGCCATTTTATTCCATTTATGCTAAACTCGAAGTAGATGTATAAACATAGATTTATCTATTAGGACTAGATAAATAACATAATTGGGAGAGAAAAAACGTGTCAAAGCGAGGAAATAGACAGACCGTCAGCGGTAGGTGGGTTTTTATTATATTATCAATCTTTTTAACCAGCGCTTTATTTTGCTTACTTCATTATGAAAGCACCCATGCCTCGACTGCCTCACTAGGCATGCCCGGCGAGGTTAAAGTCGAAACCGATTTTTCGACTGGAAGTAGGATGGAGTTTTCCAAATCCATCAATATTACCGTTAATACCAATAGTCCATTAGGCTACAAATTACTTTTTAGTAGCGACAGCGAGGATAGTTCACTAGTGAGCAACGACCCTAAGAACGACTATTCTATCCCTTCTGTCTACGGATCTAATTATATACTTTCTAGAGACATGCATAACCAGTACGGCTATAATATCAAAGATACTGACGATCAGATTTATCAACAGATCCCGAGTCTAAGTAGTCCGCTCAAAATCAAGCAAGTCAAAGATCCACTTACTGCCGCCGATACTGTCAAATTCAACCTCGGCTTCGAACTCGAATCCTCTGCACAACCTGGCGAATATCATCGCAATCTAATTTTTACCCTCCTAGCCGAAGATCAAGCCTCTATCCAATTAGTTAATGGTATCGAAATTAATAAGGCTATCAAAAAAGCTGTCGGCGTTACCGATGCCAGCTATCTCGACAACCCGCTTACCACTACACCAGACGATCCCTGGCCAAATCTCAATATTACTGTAGGTAGAAATAAATGCAGTGACAACATCACAAAAGAACGCACTTCAGTTATTTCCGTACCAGATTCCGACGCCGAAGTTTATCTCGGTGGCTATCGTAGTAGCTGGGATAATATCTGCATTTGGAGTAATGCCACGGAATTAGTTTTTCCAGAGGACCTCTCTTATATGTATGCTGGACTTGGTGGAATAGATAGTAGTGTGAATTTTAATTTTGCCGATGGTCGCAGCAAATCTACACTCAATTTTAAGAAAGTCAAAAATCTCGATCATCTATTTCAAAATACTATTGGCTATAATAGTGGTTCCTTCGAAGCCTCCAGCCTCTTTGAATACCTTAAAGATTCCCCTATCGAAAGCGCCGAATCGATTTTCGAAAATTCCACAGTCCAAACCGTTGAGAAATTCACCAATGTAGTAAATCGCGCTAAAAATCTCGCCTATGCCTTTCGCAATACTAAATCCCTAAATCAGGTTAATTTTTCCGATTGGACTATCGGTGAAGCCGAAAACACTCAATCTATGTTCGAAGGTAGTGGTATCGGTCAAGCTATCCTAAGCAACGCTACTTTCGCCAAAACCAAAAATACCGAAAAAATGTTTAAAGACACTCAAAGCTCTTCGAGTATTCAGCTGCCAAAGGCCGTTTTTGATGAAACCACGAATACTAATAGTATGTTTATGAACAGCACATCGGCCAAAATTCTTCTGCCCCTAGCAACTTTTGCCAAATCCACTGACGCAGGCTCCATGTTTGAAAAAATACCATTAACCGAATTTGATCTCTCTAGCGCCACCCTTGCTAGTGCTACCAATTTTAATAACTTCTTCAAAGAGAGTGGCTACTACACTCTGGCTGTCAATTTACCGAAATTATCCCTCGCCTCCGCGGAAAATCTTTCTAGTATGTTCCAAAAATCTGAAATCGGTAAACTCACTCTCAATGAAGCATCCATGGGCGGCAATCACATTACTGATATGTCGAGCATGTTTCAAGATTGCGCCAGTCTCGAGGAAATTGATCTTCACAATATCACCACTGGACCACTAGAAAATATCGCCAGTATGTTTAAGCACCTTCCATATATTAAAAAAATCGTTCTACCAAGCGTCTTTAATACTGCAGCCGTTACAGATTTTAGTTCATTCCTATCTGATAGTATTAAACTCACTACCTTAGAAAACGGCGATAAAATTAAACTAGCCAGCGCCACCAATACTAGTCACATGTTCTATAATCTACCATCACTTGATCTCAAAGATTTTATCGAACATATCGAGTCTGAAAATATTGCCGACGCTTCCTATATGTTTTATCGAACCAAGTCTAGCCAAAATACCATTCTTCCTACCACCTTTAAAACACATAACATTTCCAATATGCAGAGTATGTTTAGCGGATTCAGGACTCCTTTGCTCGACATCTCTAATATGCAGTTCGATAGTGTTACTACTATGGAAGAGATGTTGAGTGGTATAACAATCGACAGCAATGAAATAAGCTTGGATGACTATAATTACTCTGCCAAACAAATTATCTGGCCGACCAGCACCCTTAACGCACCAAATCTTGTCTCCCTACGTGGACTTTATAAGGGTCAACATTACCTCGATAAAGCAGTTTTCCCGAAAATGAACACCCCAGTTCTTACTGACCTTAGCTTTATCTTTAGTAGCTTCACCAATTCACTCACCAAACTAGATCTCACCGGACTTGATACTTCACATGTCGAAACCGTCGAAAGTATGTTCGCTGGCACTCAATTCACCCTAGACGTTCCAACCAAAATCTCCTTCGATACGTCTAATGTTCGAAACATGCATAATATGTTTTATTATGCTAGGTCCAGCGATGGATTATTAGACCTAAGCGACCTTAATGTTTCTAATGTCACCGACATGTCCAATCTTATTTATTATACTTGGATAGTTACCGTCGATCTTACTGGTTGGGACACTAGAAATGTCACCGATATGACCGAAATGTTCTATGACAGCAACTATATCACGACTATCTATGCCTCTGAGAGTTTTGTCACGACTAATGTCACAAAATCAGAAAGAATCTTCTATATGGATTATGGTGGAGCGTTTGTCGGCGGTAATGGCACCACCTTTACCGGAAGCGAAGATATTACTTACGCTCGCATCGACAAACCAGGCAAGCCAGGATTCTTCACTAAAAAATAAAGACACAAACCTCCAATTTTCCTCTTCCATTCGTCATCCCATTTATGCTAAAATAGAAGTGTTAAGAATAAGTTTATGCTAGCTATAAGCTAGACAAGCTAATAAATTGGAAGTTTAAGTGACCAAACTGCGAACTCACGGAAACGTTTTTTGTGAGCTATGCCAAAAGCTAGCACTCGCCACTTTTGTTGGTATCTTTTTCCTCATTTCTTATACCCAGAACACTTTTGCCGATTCCGCCTCTATTACCGTACCAAGTAGCGTGAGTATTTCGGTTGATACTAATCTTCAAGCGCGCACCGAAGTGTCTAAAACCATCGACATAAGCGTCAATACCGACAGCCCGACCGGCTATAAACTTTTCCTTAGCAGTGACAGTGCCGAAACCAGCCTCGTTAGTACCAACGGTAATCCCTTCAAGATCAACTCGACTTCCGGTACCAATAATGATTTGGCCACCCAAATGAATAACCAATACGGCTACAATACTGAGACCATCGACAATAAGCTCTATAGCTACATCCCAAATCTTAACAACCCAGTTAAAATTCGTTCCTCTTTTACCCAGCTCACCGCCGCGGACAATTTTAAATTCAACCTAGGTTTCGCCTTGCGAAATAATATCCCGGCGGACACCTATCAACGTAAACTCATTTTTACTCTTATTTCAGAAGGGAAAGCTACTTCCACTCTCGTTAATGGTTCAGAGCTTAATAAAGCCTTTAAAAAGGCTCTCGGTATCACCGATCAAAGTTATTTTGATGACCCACTTAAGCAAATTTCCACCGCTGGCACCTTCTATCCAGACTTAAATCTTATTGTTGGTAAAAATAAGTGTAATAACAAGATTACCCCAGAGCGTACAGCACTTATTTCAATCCCAGACTCTGACGCACCAGTTTACCTTGGTAGCTACCGTGACTCTTATGACGCCTGGGACACATTTTGCATTTGGTCGCCTGCTGCTAAAATTGTATTTCCAGAAGACATTTCTTATATGTTCGCTGGCCTCACCGGCACCACCAAAGAAATGGGCTTCATCTTCCGCGACGATCGCGACATTAATATGCTTGATTTTTCCAAAATTAAAAATGCTTCTCACTTATTCCAAAAAACTCTCGGTTATTATGGTAATCAATTCAAAGCCGATGGTTTTACCAAATATCTCAGCCGCGCTGAAGTCAAAAATATCGAATCACTCTATGAAGATTCTGGCATTTCCGCCATTGAAGACACCTCTTTTATGTCTAAGGCTAAGAATATCGCCAATGTTTTCAAGAACGCCAAATATCTCGAATCCGCCGACCTTTCCACCTGGACTATTTCCGATATGGAAGATGCTTCTTCAATCTTTGAAGGTTCTATGCTTAAAAATATCGACCTCAGTAATTCCACTTTTGAGAACACCGAAAATACCCAAAATATGTTCAAGAATTCCGCGGCCACCACGATTAATCTCAGCAAGGCCACTTTCAATAATGTCGAAAATGCGAGCGGTATGTTCGAAAATGCTAGAGCCTCTACCATTTCCATGCCAGAAGCGACCTTCGCTAAAACCACCGATTTTTCTAATATGTTCAAGGGTGCCACCAATGCTAGCAGTATCGATCTTTCCAAGATCACCTTCTCCGCTGCCACTAATCTTTCTGGCATGTTCCAAGATACTTCGGCCGAACAACTAGTTTTAAACAACACCAATCTTGCCGGCAATAATATTACCGATATGTCCTTTATGTTTAAAAACAGTAAAGTCAAAAATATCGATCTCGGCAGTATGCAAACTGGTCCACTCACTTCCATTGTTGGGATGTTTAAAAATACTAATAATCTCGAGACTATTACTCTTCCTTCTGTCTTCAATACTTCAAATATTACCGATATGAGCTCGCTCTTCGAGAATAACATCAAGCTAAATACTATCAATAATTTAGCCAACCTCGACACTACCAATGTTCGAAATATGAGCCGTATGTTTGCCAGTGATTTTTATCTCCCGATGCAAAACATCATTCCAAATCTTCGCGCCAATAAGGTTGAGGATACCTCATATATGTTCTACGGCACACGCGCCACTAGTCCAGTTGTTTTCCCGACCACTTTTAATACCGAAAATCTTACCGATATGAGCTACATGTTCGTAGGTTTCACTGTACCAAGTCTTGATATCTCCAATTTCAAACTCGGTAATGTTACCACGATGGAAGGCACTTTCAGCTCCGAGTCAAAAACTACCGCCGTTGGTCCAGTCACCTGGCCATCCGGTCAAATTAATATGCCACGCCTCACCACTATGCGCGCCTTATTTAAATTTAATACCGCACAAAATCAAATTGTCTTGCCGACTTTCAAGACTCCGGCCCTCACCGACACTAGCTATATGTTCTACGGCATCGGCAAAATCGACAAAATCGATAATATCAATAGCCTCGACACCGCCAATGTTACCACTATGGAAGGCATGTTTGCGTACAATGACACCAGCCTGATGAAAGGCGAAAATGTTAAATTTGAATTTAACACCGGCAAAGTCAAGAATATGAACTTAATGTTTAAAAATTCTTACGTCAACTATCTCGATCTCAGTTCCTTCGACACTAGAAGTTTGGTTACCGCCGTTAGTACCTTCGACTACACCTGGCTTAAAATTCTCGACCTTACCAACTGGGATACTCGTAATCTTGAAGATGTCACTTCAATGTTTAGTGAATCTACTTGGCTCGTGACCATTTATGCCTCTGAAAGTTTCGTTACTACCAAGGTTACCGCATCAGAAAATATCTTCTACAGCGTCACCTACGACCTCGGTTCTGGCGCTATCGAAAATAGCATCACCTACGCCCGCATCGGCGCACCAGGTGCCCCAGGTGCCTTCACCAAGAAATCATAGACTCGTATTTTATTTCTATCTTGTTTATGCTAATATATAAGAAATAGATAAATATTTTACAAAAAGATAAAATGTTCAAACTGCGAAAATACATTTTATATAATGGTGTTTTATGTCAAATATTAGCCTATTTCTTTCTGTGCTTCGTGATTAATGTTTTTAACGGAGACAATACTCATGCGACCACTGCCTCAATAACCGTAAATGGAAATATAAATATTAACCATCAATGGGGAACTGAGGGAGTAAATTTTAAAGATTACTACAAACATTTAGATGTTACCGCTAAAACAGACAGCCCTACTGGTTATCAACTATATTTTTCTAGCGCTTCTGAAGAAAATGCATTAATCGGTACAAATACAAATAATTCACAGAAAATAGAATCTGTTACAGGAAGCTATAATAATCTAAGTCAACATCCAAATAATTCACTATACGGATACAATCTCGAGTCAACAGACGACAACATTTATCATGAAATTCCAAAGTTAAGCCACCCTTACAAGATCAAAGTTCGAGAGAATCCAGGTGAAGACCACATTAATTTCAACTTAGGAGTTCAAATCAGCAAAGATATTCTCTCTGATAATTATCGAGGAAGTCTAACTTTTTCGATGCTTGCCGAAGATGACGGAGGAATAGCCAAGCTCGTTTCTGGACTAAAAATTAATCAGGCTATCAGAAAAGTTCTTAATATTCAAGATGAAGCATATTATACGGATCCAACCAAACAAATCCCTGAAGACTACAACTATGTACCAAGTCTAGAAATCGCCATTGCTAGACAAAAGTGTAGCCCACTAATTACGCCAGAATTAACTCAGGTAATTTCCACGCCAGATTCAGAAGCAACCGTCTATCTCAGTATCTATCCTGGAAGTTATGAAGATTGGAAACCTACCTGTATTTGGACAAGCGCCACGGAAATAGTTTTTCCAGAAGACTTATCTTATCTTTTTGCCGGAATTAATGGCACCACCTATGAGCCAAAATTTACTTTTAGAGATAATAAAACTTTGGACATGTTAGATTTTTCTCAGGTAAAAAATATCTCACATCTCTTCCATAATACTCGTCCATGGATGGGGCACAGCAGGAGCTTTAATGTAAGCACTTTTATTTCCTACCTAAAAGACTCTCCAGTCGAAAATATGGAGTCCGCATTCGAAAGTGAATTTATCACCAAAATTGAAAACCCACTTTTTGTCAAAAATGTTACCAATCTAAAACGAGCATTTAAGGATGTAAATGCCAGTCACGACATTGATCTATCTACACTTAATGGAGATGCCGTAACAAATGCAGAATCAGCTTTTGAAAATAGTAAATTTAGTACAATTAATCTAGGTACGGCATCCTTCAAAAATATCCCATCCGCCAAAAATATGTTCAAGGATACTTCAGCATCAAAGATATCTCTAGATAATGCTACATTTAACAGTGTCATAGACGCTTCATCGATGTTTAAGAATTCCTCGGCATCCAAGATTTCTTTAGATCAAGCTACATTTAGTAATACCATAGACGCTTCGTCAATGTTTGAGGGGTCAAAAATATATCAACTCTCACTACCAAGTGCGACATTTAATAAAACTGAAAATTTTTCCAAAATGTTCATGGATACAAAAGATTACAGTAATTCTTCAACATTAGATTTATCCAAAATAAATTTCAAACAGGCTAAAGATACGTCTTTTATGTTTAAAAATCTTAAAGCCAAAAATCTTACTCTAAATCACAGCGACCTTATGGGTGAGAATATTACCAATGCCGAATCCATGTTTGAATTCTGCGATTACCTCGTATCACTCGATCTCACCAATCTAAGTTTTGCCAAAAACACTTCTTTCAAAAATTTTTTAAAAAATGATGAAAGTCTAGAATCTCTCACTTTACCAAATAATCTTGATTCCACCACGGCAATTGATTTTAGCTCCATGTTTGAAAACTGTACGTCACTTACCACAATTAATCATATCGATAAACTTCACCTTGATAATGCAATTAATTTAAGTCGTATGTACTTCAACGTAAGAAATATCTACATGGATGATATCATCTCTAAGCTTATAGCAAATAAAGCTACCGATATCTCCTATATGTTTGCATCTACTTACACCAAGAATCCAGTGGTATTCCCAGCCACATTTAATACTAGTATGGCTCAGAATATGAAGGGAATGTTTGAAAGTCATAGGGGACCATTAATTAATCTCTCAAATTTTAGATTCGACAATGTTGAAGATATGTCTGATATCTTTGCCAAACCTGGAGTCTCCGATATTAAATGGCCGTCTCACCAAAATGCACCGAAGCTCATTACTTTAAGTGGTGCTTTTAAAGGTAATACTAATTTTCAAAAAGTTAAGGCCCCCAAAATCACCGCACCACGACTTAAAGACACTAGTTTTATGTTCTCCAGTATGAACCGAGTCACCGAATTTGACATTGACGATTTCGACACTTCAAGTGTTGAAAATATGCAACATATGTTTTCAAATAATCGCGATTATTTTATGCCAAGAGAAGCAGTCGTCAATTTCAACTTAAATACCTCACACGTAAAAGATCTTTCTTATTTCCTTTACCATGCACGAACTTGGCATCCAGTAGTAAATACCTTCGACACAAGAAATGTCACTAATATGGCTTCAACCTTTGAAGAAGTTTGGGCAAAACCAGAATTAGACCTTACTGGTTGGGATACGAGTAAAGTAACGAATATGTCTAGAATGTTTTATGATTCTTCCTATATTGAAAGAATCTACGTATCTGACACTTTCGTTACCACAAACGTCACAGCTTCAAATGAAATTTTCGGTGGATCTTTTGATAATCTTAGAGGACAACAGGGAACTTCCGTACCTGGTCATGACATATCCTATGCTCACGTCGATGGTGGCCCATCCAATCCTGGTGCGTTCTGGAAGAAACCATAAAAAATACCCCACCAATAGTGGGATATTTTGAATAAATTCGTAAACTTCAGAGTTTTAATTAAGCTAATTCGATGACAGCACCAGCTTCTTCGAGAGTTTTCTTCAAAGCTTCAGCTTCGTCTTTCTTGACGTTTTCTTTTACGGTTGAAGGAGCACCATCAACGAGGGCTTTAGCTTCACCAAGACCAAGACCGGTAGCTTCTTTAACAGCCTTAATTACAGCGATCTTTTGAGCGCCAGCGTCCTTAAGAACGACGTTAAATTCAGATTTGCCTTCTTCTTCGGCAGCAGCGGCAGGAGCAGCAGCAACAGCAACAGCAGCAGCAGCTGGTTCGATACCGTATTCATCTTTGAGAGTATTTTTGAGTTCGTTTACTTCAAGAACAGTAAGATTTACTAATTCTTCAGCAAGTTTTTTAATATCAGCCATATTAGACCTTTCGAAAAATTAAATTTGTTATTAATAGTACACTTGTTACTTGTTTTCTAAGCCAGAAACAATTCCGGAAAGACCACCAGCGAGAGCTGAGATGGAATCGTTGACTGGGGAAAGCAATTGAGCCACCACCTGGGCGACCAATTCGTTCTTGGAAGGAAGAGCTGCAAGAGCATTAATCTCTGCGGTATCCAAGGCGTTACCAGTTTCAGAAAAACCACCCAAAAGTTCGAAAGCTTTGTGGGTCTTACCAAACTCTGCCAAAATCTTAGCAGGAGCGATTTCGTCGGTATCAGAAATAGCGTAAACTAATTGACCAGTGAGGTGAGTAGTATCGGTGTCTTTGTAGACAGCGATTTCATTCATCGCAACACGAACCAAGCGGTTCTTCACGATTTTGATTTTCACACCTTGTTCACGAGCACTGTGACGCAACTCTTCGAGTTCAGCCACAGACAAACCTTGATAGTTTGCATAAGCGGTAAGTTTAGCTTCTGATAAAAGCTTAGTTAAATCTGCAACCAATGTATTCTTTTTATCTTTGGAAATTGCCATAAAAAGTTCCCTTGATTGTTAAATTTTTTATTAAAAAGTTTACGAATTTTTAATTTTCGTTACCAGAAAAATTAATTAGAAGATTTTCCTCGGTGACTTTATTAAGATTACTCCGTCACTGTCTTTGGTAACTTCCTACATTATATCAGAGAGAAGGGAAAAATGCAAACCACTGCCACTGATTTTATTCGTGATGATATTTTCCACCATGTAGAATTTCTTGCGTGCGATAAATTTGCTCTACCAACATCACTCGCATCAATTGATGGGGGAAAACCAGATTCGAAAAACTCCAGACCACATCAGATTTTTTCCTCACTTCTTCCGTCACACCATACGCCCCGCCAATAATTAAGACAATTTCTTTCCCAAAATTAAACTCTTTCGACATAATTTCCGCGATTTGACTATTCTTAAAATTCACCCCACGTTCATCCAAAAGTATTACAAATTCTCGCCCAGTGAACGGCCAGTTAGCTAGATACTCCTCGAGCTTTTTCTCTTCGAAAAACTGCCATTTTATATCAAACGGTTTTTTCAAACGCTTTTCATATTCCGAAATCATGCCCACAATCTCTGGAATATGCTTCTTTCCGCCAGCAATAATTTTTATCATATCTCTATCATAAACGATTTTTCCAAAAATAGCATTTTTTAACATAATTTCCCCATAAAGTCCACTAATTTTAATCCTATCTTTCTTGACATTTTCCTAAAAAGGCCGTACGATTAGAGTGATATTTATTAAACAGACAGGATGCGAGGTGATGTCTGAATTACCAGAAAAACAAATAAAACGACTCCGTTCTCTTATTCAAGAAGCAGAAACCAATTTGGCCGCCGCCAAAGAACTTTTGATTTCAATGCTCGGAGACGGGGAAACCATTACGACCCCGAGAGAAGTAGTCATTAGTAATAACGAAGGCAAGATTATCGAAGGTGTCTTTGATGGTCAAATTATGATTGATCAAGACGGCAAGAACTACCCAGTTCCAGCCAACTACGCCAGTAAGTCTAAGCTTGTCGAAGGTGACATTATGAAGCTCACCATCACGAAGGAAGGTAAATTCCTCTACAAGCAAATCGGACCAGTCGAGCGCAAGACCGTAATCGGTACTTTGATTCGCCATGACGACAAATATTTTGTCGAAGTTAACGGCCGCGAATACGAAATTCTTTATGCATCGGTAACCTATTTCCGTCTCAAAGAAGGTTCTCAGGTTTCAGTAGTCATTCCAGCGAACAACGATGACGCCAATTGGGCTGCCGTCGAGGCGTCGCTCTAAATATGACGAAAGCCTTATATCGTAAATACCGTCCACTTAAACTCGCAGATGTCGTCGGTCAAGACGATGCTATTCGTCAGTTACAAACTCAACTCACTAATCAAAAAATTTCTCACGGCTATCTTTTTGTCGGCGCCAGAGGCTGCGGCAAAACTTCGGTAGCCCGTATTTTTGCTCACGAGATTAATCATTTCGATTATCAACTGGAAGATAATTATGTCGACATTATCGAAATTGATGCCGCCGTATTTACTATGGTCGAAAATATCCGTGAATTACGTGACAAGGCCATGCTCACTCCGACCACCGGCAAATACAAGGTCTACATTATCGACGAAATTCATATGCTCTCGAAAAATGCCTTTAATGCGCTTCTAAAAATTCTCGAGGAACCACCAGAGCATATTGTTTTTATTTTTGCCACTACCAACCCAGAAAAAATCCCTGCCACCATCCTTTCGCGCGTACAGATTTTCCATTTTAAGCTGGCCGATAAATCTATCATGCAACCATTCCTCGAAAATATTTGCCAAAAAGAGGGAATCAACATCGAAAAAGATGCTCTTTCATTACTCATCGAACAGGGCGGCGGCTCATTTCGTGATTCTTTATCGATTCTCGATCAATTAAGTAATCTTCACGCCGATAAATCCACTCTAATCACTACCGAAGAAGTTTCTTCTGCCTTGGGTGTACCTAAACAAGTTCTCATTCAAGAATTACTAGCAAATTATGAGCAAGAAAATGTCGAGCAAATTCGCAGCCTTGTCGAAGAACTCATTAATCAAGGCAACAAAGCTGAGGGAATCGCAACTAGCTTAATCAAAGCCATCGTACAAAATCCTACCGCCAAAAATCTTCACCTCATCGAAAAGCTTTATGCCGTCAACGGCGAATTTGCCAGCGCCAAACTCATTGTCGCTCTAATTTTAGATCACTTTAAAGCTACACCAGTCGCCATCTCCGCCCCCTCAACTTCACAAATTCAAGCCACCAATCACCCAGTAACTACCCAAACACCAGAGGTGATAAGCGCACAAGAGACCACAAAAACCTCCATAGCCACGGGGTCACCCATCACCGAACCGGCAGCGCCAGCGACTCCAGTAGCCCCGGCAACCCCTGCGACTCCAGTGACTCCAACGGCCCCAGCAACCCAAGAAGAATCCGCTAAGCCTTCGATCAATCCCGAAATCCGCGAACGCTTAGTAAAGATTTCCAAGTCCAAACTTACTGAAAAAATCCAGGAGCGTGCAGAAATTCAAAACCAACAAGTTCAGGCCGAAGCCATGACCATCCCAGAAGCTGTAGTTTCCGGCTCCGGTGATTTTAGCGCCAAAGGCTTCTTGGAAAACATCAAAAACATCGCCGAAACCCTCTTCGTTCCACTTAACAAATCCTATTTTGCCTATAAATCTAATCAATTAGAAATTTATCCAAGCGCCAAAGTTTGGTTCAACATTTTAAACAGCAAGAACAACCTCGAGGTCTTAAAAACCGCCATTAATGGCCTCAATATTATCATCATGAATCCCGACGAGCATAAAATTCCTAGCACCGCCGTCGATTTTAATCAATTTAGTGCCGGAAAATTGGAAGCCGCACCAAAAACCGACGACGCTTCACTTAGCGCGATTTCTGATATAATGGGTAACATACAAGAACTTGAAGATAGTCCATTCTAGGAGGTAATATGGCGGAACCAACTCAACCAAGGTCGCAAAAATCGACCATTTCTCAAAATGACCCCAGTCTTTTTGGCGGTAAAATTCCACCTCAAGATATCGAGGCGGAAAAATCTCTCCTCGGTTCCATCCTGCTCGACAGTACCGCCTTCCCAGATATTCTTGAAAAACTTAAACCTATTGATTTTTATCACCAAATTCATGGACATATTTACCGCGCCATGATGAATCTCTATGAACGTAGTCAACCAATCGACCTTGTCACTTTGACTTCCGAGCTTAAATCCCTAAAACTTCTCAAGGAAGTCGGTGGTGCGACCTATATTTCTAATCTCACCATGGTCGTACCAACCGCTGCCAATGCACTTTCTTACGCCAATCTCGTAGAACAAGCCTCAATTCGTCGCCGTCTCATCAAGGCCGGCACTGAAATTGCTACCAAGGCCTACGATTCCGCCAATGAAGTGGGCGCCATGCTGGGACAAGCTGAAAAAGAACTTTTTGCGGTTTCTGATAGCAACACCAAAACCGATTACACCGCCCTTTCCGATCTCCTTGTCGATGCTTATGACCGCATGGAAATGCTCAGCAAAAATAAAGGTGCTCTCCGTGGTCTTAAGACTGGCTTCCGTGACCTCGACAATAAAACCGCCGGCCTGCAAAAAGGCGACCTCATCATTATCGGCGCACGCCCGGCCATGGGTAAGACTACTTTCGCTCAAAACCTAGCTTATAATATTGCTGGTATTAACAAATGTGGTGTGCTTTTCTTCTCTATGGAGATGGCGAAGAATGAGATTGTTGACCGTATCATTTCCACCACCTCGAATGTCGATTCTTGGCGTATTCGTACTGGTAATATTTCCAATGACGACTTCGCTAAAATTGGTGACGCCCTTGGCGAAATGGGTGAAATTCCACTCTATCTAGATGATACTAGCTCCATGACTATTCTCGAACTTCGTAACAAAGCTCGTCGCGCTTATCACGATCACAATATCGGCCTGATTATCGTCGACTACCTCCAGCTAATTACTGGTTCCGATCGTTATGCCGGTAACCGCGTGCAAGAGGTGACCGAAATTTCTCGTGGCCTCAAAATTCTCGCCCGTGAGCTAGAAATTCCAGTAATCGCTCTCGCTCAGCTCTCTCGTGGTGTCACTGGCCGTGATGACCCAAGACCAGTACTTTCTGACCTTCGTGAATCCGGTTCCATCGAGCAGGACGCCGACCTTGTAATGTTCCTTCACCGTGTCGACTATTACCACCAGGAAGAGGGTTACGAGCCAACCAATATTACCGAGCTCTTGATGGCCAAACACCGTCACGGCGCCATCGGTAAAATCGAACTTTACTTCCATCCAGAATTATTGCGCTTCATGAATCTCGACAAAACCCGCGAATAAATCTGCAAATTTGTTATAATAAAAATGTGGGTAAACTCAATCCAAACAAATATTTCTTATTTCGCCATCGTTTCAAACTTGGCTATTTGTTACTTGGATTAATTTTCACTAGTTTACTTTTCTTTTTACCACTCATCACGCCTAACGGTCTCTCGAACGATGAGTTCGCTTTCACTACCAAGACTTTTGAACTCAATCGTCATACAATTTTTCGTGAAGTTATCGTCGATTTGCCTTATCATTTACTCCAAAAGGGGATCTTCAAAGTCTTCGGTGTTTCACCTTATACAATTATGTTACCGAGTGTAATTATTGGCGCCATTACCTGTATTTTAATTATTCTCCTCCTTAACCGCTGGTTCAAAAACAACACCGCTATTATGGCCAGTATTATTACCGTGCTTTCTTCCAGCTTTCTTTTTATCTCTGGTAGCGGTACTGCCTTAATCATGATTTTATTCTGGACCACACTTTTGCTTTGGCTCGGTTCTAAAGTTCAGGGCGAGAATAAGCCGAAAGCTAGCTGGTGTTTCCTGTTTGGTATTTTTATGTGTCTAAGTATTTTTACCCCTTACATGCTTTACCTAGATTTCTTTATTTTAGTTTACGTTTTTTTTCATCCACATCTACGTTTTACTCTTAAAAATCTGCCAAAAATTCCGCTCGCAATTTTCAGTCTAATGGTAATTTCTGCCGTTACCATACTAATTTTGCGTGGACTAAAACATCCAGAAATTTTTACCGAATTGCTCCTCATGCCGAATTTTTCTCTTACCAACTACTTTCATAACCTCGGAAACGCTGTGCGGGTAGCGATTACCTGGAACGGCTTAGTCGAAAGTACTTTTCTCGCTCCACTTTATGGCCTACCGGCCATTACTCTAGCCATTATTGGCTTCATCTCGACCTTCAAAGGCTTCTTTGCCTCCCGAAATTCCATGGCCTTCCTACTTACGATTTTTACCCTATTGATCTCTGGCCTTAACTCACAAATGATTATTCTTTTCATCCTACCACTCGCAATCCTAGTTGCTCACGGCATGAAATACATTCTGCATAAATGGTCCAGTATCTTCCCATATAACCCCTACGCCAAAGTTATTGGCGTGCTTCCGATTGGCTTATTTATGCTCATCGTTATTGTCTCCGATCTCAATCACTTCGTTTACGGTTACCGCTATAGTGCACCAGTTGCCAATCAGTTTACCAATGACCTGAAACTTCTCGATCGCTACCATGAAAATCATTTACTTTACTTACCAGAGAATCAAGAAAATCGTAATTTTTATGTCCACTTAGCTAACTCATACACCATCTTTAACAAAACTCCGAAATATAAATACATCTCAGATCTTAGTGAGAATACTGAGAAGCATAGTATTATTAGTTTCGAGAAAATTACCGATACCGAAAATTACGAACTCGAACATATTGTCACCAACGAAAAATCTCAAAATGCAGACCGTCTCTATCTTTATAAATCTAAGTAAGAGATGTTATAATAAATATTAATTAAGAATAGAGAATAATAGGAGAAATTATGGGTGCTACCTTTGACCAGATGAAAATGCTTAATGAACTTCGTAAAGCACAAAAAGATCTCAAAAATGAAATTGTAGAAGTAGAAGCTGGCGACGGCGCTGTCGTAGTCCAGATTACTGGTGAGTTAAAAGTGAAAAAAGTCACCATTGATCCAGAACGTGTTGATCTTGAAGATATTGCCGAACTCGAACGTTGGATTGAAAACTGCTTCCGCGATGGCTACGCTAAAGCCCAAGAAATTGCTGCCGACAAAATGAAGCCTTTGATGGGCCAACTTGGCAACCTAGGACTTGGCGCTTAATGCTCCCTAGAGCCCTCACTGATACTATCGACGCACTGGGGAAACTGCCGGGCGTAGGGAATAAAACCGCCGAACGCTATGCGACCTATCTTTTTCGTAGCGATCGTAAAATCTCTGAACAACTCATTAACGCCTTGAGCAATTTACACGAACAGGTCAAAACCTGTCCGATTACTTTTGCTTTAATCAATGCCGATGAAGAAGTTTCGCCACTTTATGATTCACCAGAACGGGATAAGACTACCATTCTGGTCGTCGAAGAACCGCTAGATATCTATGCCTTTGAACAAACCAAGGAATATCGTGGCACATATCATGTACTAGGCGGCGCCATTTCACCGATTGACGGTATTACTCCAGAAGTTCTGCATATCAAAGAATTGATTTCTCGCGTCGAAAATGATGCGGTCAAAGAAATTATTATCGCCACTAATCCGAGCGTAGAAGGGGAAAGCACGGCTCTGCTTTTACAAAAAATGCTTTCGGAAAAATACCCCGAACTTACTATCACGCGTCTAGCCCGCGGCCTTCCACTCGGCGTCGATTTATCTTTTGCTGATCAAATCACTTTGAGTGCTGCCCTAAATAACCGCACCAATCTCTAATTTATTTAGACGCCGCATAAAATAGTCGCACCAATCTCTAATTCACTTAAACATCGCATTAAGTTCTGCGCGAATCTCTAATTTTCATTATAGTCATTTTTCCTCTCTGTTTTTGTGTTATAATTTATCTATTAGCATAAGAGGATTTCATGGATATTACCACACTTATTTTACTCATCGTTTCGGTCGCCAACCTAATCATTTTGTTTATCGTTTTTTCGAAAACCAATCAGAAAAACACCGATCTGCCAGAACTTAAAAACCGCATTGCCACTCTTCAGGATCAAACTACGCAAACTTTTGCCAATATGAACGAGCGTATGATTCGTATCGAAACCAATGTCGATCGCGTCACTAAAGATATTGGCACTAACTTCCGCGAAAATCGCAAAGAAATCTCCGATAATTTTGGCTTAGTTCAAAAAACTCTCGATACTCGTGTCCGTGAACTTCAAGACCATAATACCAAGAAACTCGAAGAGATGCGTCAAACTGTCGACGAAAAACTCCAGGCTTCAGTCGAAAAACGCTTTAATGAAAGCTTCAAGACTATTTCCACCCAGCTTACCCAGGTCTATCAAGGTCTCGGCGAAATGAAAACTCTCGCTAACGGCGTCGGTGATCTAAAAAAGGTCATGGAAGGCGTCAAGACCCGCGGTATTTATGGCGAAGTTCAACTCGGAAACATCATTAGTGATACCTTAAGCTCAGACCAGTATTGTGAAAATATCGCTACTAAAAAAGGCTCGAGTGATCGTGTCGAGTTTGCCGTCAAGATGCCTGGCAAAGATGAATCCACTCAAGTTTTCTTACCAATCGATAGCAAATTCCCAGTCGAGAATTACCAACGTCTAATTGCTGCCTATGAGCAGGGCGATAAAACTGAGATTCAGAAATTCCAAAAAGCCTTAGCTATCGATGTCAAAGAGCAGGCCAAGAAAATTTCCACCAAATACATCGATCCGCCACACACCACTGAGTTCGCTATGATGTTCTTGCCAACCGAATCGCTCTACGCCGAAATCCTCCGCATTCCTGGCCTCGACGATGAAATCCGCCAAAAATTCCACATCACCATCGCTTCACCAAGTACTCTACCGGTTATTCTTTCTGGCCTTCTCATGGGCTTCCGTACTCTCGCCATTGAAAAACGCAGTAGTGAAGTTTGGCAAATTCTTGGCGCCGTTAAAAGTCAGTTTGGTAAATTTGGTGACCTCCTCGAAGCGACTAAAAAGAAACTTCAAGAGTCTGCTAATAAAATCGATGCCGCCGCCACCACTTCTCGTGTCATTGAGCGTAAACTCAAAAATGTCGAATCCTTACCAAGTAGCGAGAGCCTTAAATTGCTCGACGGACTCGACGGTCAAAACTTCGATGCCGAAGAAAATTAATTAACCTAAAAAATATAGTACTCATCGCACTATATTTTTTTGTTTCTCAATCCTAATCTGCCAAAATCAGATTTGCTCGCTCGATCATTTCACTCGTTTCGTCAGTGCGCACTACATAAACCGGCTTAGACTCATCTTTCGAAATCAAAGTATGGCGTTCTGGCATTTCACCAGTATTCTTCTCAACATCAAGCTCAAAACCAAGATATTCCATCTTTTGAATTACTTGTCTACGCACATCATCCGATCGCTCACCAATGGTTGCGGTAAAGACCAAAGCATCCACGCCGCCCATCGAAGCAATCATTTGACTGATACAAGCTTGCAAGCGATAAATATAGAGGGAATAAGCGAATGAGCCCATCTTATCACCCTCATCACGCAATTGAATTACCGTACGAAGATCATCCGACACCCCAGATACACCGAGAAGGCCACACTGCTTATTTAGATAGCGTTCAAGTTCGACATCATCTTCAATTTTCAACGCGCGCTTCATTGCCAGTGCTGCCGCCACGTCCATTGAACCAGTACGCGTCGCCATCATTACCCCCTCAAGCGGCGTATAACCCATCGTCGTATCGTGAGATTTACCCTTATAAACTGCAGTAATCGAAGCTCCCGAACCAATATGGCAAACCACTACTTTCTCTGGCAAAATTTCACTTTGCTTCATATAACGTACCACCGAGCCAACCGACAAACCATGGAATCCCCACTTTTTAATATCAAACTTCTCAGCCAATTTTTGATCGATACAGTAAGCCTTGGCTAATTCTGGCCTTGAATTATGGAAATTTGAATCCGAAATTTCAATCACCGGTACTGAATCGAAGCGTTTCTTTAACTCAATAATTTCATCCATTACCACAGGCACGTGAAGCGGTGCGCGAGTTCTCGCAATTTCTAACTCTTTAAAACATTCTTTATCGACAATGTGGTCATTAGCAAAATAGGCGCCCGGAGCCACTACGCGTGCTAAAATCGCACTCAGCTTCGAAACGCCACCTAAAAATTCTTCCTCAATTAAGATTTTTTCCAGATTTCCCGCCACCTCTGAGAGTGCCTTAAAATCTGTTACTACTTTCTTCTTCTGGTCACCAGATTTCAAAGTGTAGACAATTTTCTTACCTTCAAATTCGAAATGTAGGGAACAAAGTTCTTTCATGCCTTTATAGAGCGCGTATTTACGAGAACTACTGCCCGGATTAGTAATTAAAATCAGTCTTTCCGATTCCATATTCTTTTTTCTTCTCCTTTATCTTAGTCTATCATAAAACCAAAGAGAAAACCTCAACTCTCACCTCTTTTATTTTTTCTGTAATTAAAATCCAAAAGACGCCAGCACCCTCATAGTAATTAAAATCTAGAAAAATTGCTGGCACTCTTGCATTTTGAGTGCTAAATATATATAATTATGCTATGTCAAAACGTGATTATTATGAAGTTTTGGGCGTTAGTAAAAACGCTTCTGATGATGAAATTAAGAAAGCTTACCGTAAGCTCGCTCTCAAATACCACCCGGATCGTAATCCTGGCGATAAAGAGGCGGAAGCTAAATTTAAGGAGGCTTCTGAGGCCAATGAAGTGCTTTCCGACAAACAAAAACGTGCACGCTATGACCAATTCGGTCATGCCGGCGTAGGGAATGGCAGCGCAGGTGGTCCTAGCGGCAATCCTTTCGGTGGCTATTCTTATAGTGGTCAAGGATTCAATTTTGATTTTGGTGGCGCCGAGGGTTTCGATGATATATTAAGTAACCTTTTTGGTTTCGGCGGTGGACGTGCTCGCAGAAATCGCGGCTCTGATTATCGCACTACCCTAGTCATTGATTTTAAGGATGCAATTTTTGGTACTACCAAAAAGATTTCTGTCGAAGGCAATGAAATCACCCTAAAAGTCCCTGCCGGTATTGATGATGGTCAAGCGATTCGCCTGCGTGGTCGTGGTGGTCCTGCCCCAGAAAAAGGTGGCGAGAACGGCGATCTTTTAGTGCAAATTCGTGTGCAACCACATAAAACCATTAGTCGCGAAGGATACATTCTCTTATCCGAACAACATATCTCAATGGTTGATGCGGCGCTCGGTACCGAAGTCGAGGTCGAAACAATTGACGGCAAAATCACTATGAAAATTCCTGCCGGCACTCAATCTAACACTCCTTTCAAACTATCGAAACATGGTGTACCGATGAATAATGGAGAACGTGGTCCGCATATTATTAATATCGTAGTCGATACTCCGACCAGTCTATCGAAAAAGCAAAAAGAGTTACTCGAAGAATTTAAGACTGCTAAAAAACGCGGATTCTGGAACTAAGCTTAAAATAATTTCTCATATTTGATTATTTCTCAAATCCTAAGTAAAATTACTCGTGTTTTTGCACTAAAATTAAGCACGAGTACATTCACTTTAATGCTATAATTATTTACAGATGAAAGAAATCAAAAATTTTAAACCAAAAGAATCTAAAGTTACTGATCTTTTTCTGATTCTTGTAGCCTTTCTTTTGGTTTTTATTCTTTTTAATTCTGTTCGTGTTTCTGCCGACGCTCCTAAAATTAAACTCACAGATGATCAGCGTGGCGAACTCTCCATGAACTGTAGTTCAATCAAGTCTAGCCTCAAAAAACTTCAAGTTAGTGATGCCAAAATCCGCTCTCTACTTGGGGCTAATTACCAAACAATTCTCAATTCTTACATCACCCCCTTCAACCTTCGCCTTGTCAAAAATAACCAGAATCTCGGCGATCTCTCTGACCTACAAAGTAGTTTTGTCTTGCAAAAAAATGACTTTAGTTCACTTTATATTGCTTATAGTCAACAATTTGAAAATCTCCTTTCTATTGATTGCCAAAAAAATCCTGACGATTTCTACAATCAGCTGATCGTCACCAGGGAATCCCGCAAGGAGCTAAACCAAAAAGTCGAAGATCTTACCAAAACCGCAGAAAAATACCTTGCAGAGATTAAAAAAATTGAAATTGATGGCGAAAACATTCGTTTTACTCCCGAAAAAACCGAGGCTACCAAAGCTTCAAGCATTACTAATCCAGCCAACCAAGTGGAGGGACGATAATTATGTCAAAAATGTCCTCCGGTGGTCGCAATCTTATGCGCTTAGGCCTAATCGCAACCATAATCACCATTCTTACCACCACCATCTCTCTAATTATCTATCACAATAGTGGCGACATTTATTTAGATCGCTCCCGCCCAGGTTTTTTACCAGAGAAACACGAAGTCAAACATGAAGACCAACCCGAAAAAACTTATTCTTTCCCAGAATCCGGCAATCTCGACTCCAAAACTCTTGAAGAATTCCGCGAAAATTTCAAAAAGACTCTCGAAGATACCAAAAATCTTAAAGACCCATTTTCCGCCGATAATCTATCCGATGATTTTGTTGGATTAAAATCGCCCAATAAGTAACCAGTACCACTCAACCTACATCCGACGCTCGCTAAAAATCAGTTACCTATGGTTTAGCACTTTTCAAAATGCTATTTTCATGTTATAATACAGCGATAATTATTAAGTGGGAATAATCTATATGAAACAATCTAATATTAAACTTATCGGTGAATTCTGCCTAGTTTCAATCTTTGCAGATGGCCATAATTTTCTAGATATTCCTGCCAAAATCGACTCCGGAGCCGACAGTAGTTCTCTCCATATTAACAGCGCTAAAGTAAACGAAGATGGCGATTTAGTAATAAGTCTCCCTAGTTTTTATCAACACAAAACTTCTCCAAGGGAATTAAAGCGTGATTATGCTCATCCAGACTATACGCCCACTAAAGTCAATGAAAAGATTAAAAAATCCAAAACTTCAAAAACTGTCATTATTCCCAAAGGAAAATATCGAGATATTACCATCGTTAGCTCTAATGGTCATGGCCAAAAACGTTATAAAACCAACCTAAAAATTAGCATCAACGGGTCCGAATTTGAAACTTCGTTTACCCTTAGCAGCCGTCATAAAAACCGCTACCCAATATTACTTGGTAAGCATGCCCTAAAAGGACGGTACCTAGTTGACGTTTCAAAATCCTATATCAACCAAACCAAAGAAAATCTTAATCAACTAATCAGCAAGGAAGACTAAAATGAAAATCGCCATTCTCTCCAACGGACCAAAGAACTACTCCACCACTCGTCTCTACGAAGAAGCTATCAAGCGTGGCCATGAGGTTGACATTATTAAGTACAAAAATTGTTATCTTTCACTCTCCGAAAATAATCCCGTAGTTTACTATAACGGAGAAGCACTTCCTCACTACGACGCAATTTTACCTCGTATCGCCAATGGTCTCACCCGTTACGGCTGCGCCGTAGTTCGCCAATTTGAAATGAGCAACACTTGGACACTTTCTAGTTCGATCTCAATCACTCGTGTCCGCGACAAGCTTCGCTCTGCTCAAATTTTCGCCAAAGCTGGCATTGCTTCACCAAAAACCTTAGTCTCACGCAACACCGCAGACATTGATGACCTTCTTGAACAAATCGGTCTTCCAGCTATCATTAAACTTGCGACCGGCACCCACGGCAATGGCGTCGTTCTAGCCGAGACCAAGAAAGCTGCCCGCTCTGCTTTGCAGGCTTTCTACCTCTATAACGAAGATGGTACTAATATTCTTATTCAAGAGTATATCAAGGAGTCAGCCGGCACCGATATTCGTGCTTTTGTGGTCGGTTCAAAAGTTGTTGCCTCAATGAAACGCCAATCTCTTGACGATGATTTTCGCTCCAACCTTCATAAAGGTGGTATCGGTACTGCCGTCAAACTTACACCAGAAGAGGAAAAACTTGCCATTAAAGCCGCCAAAGTCATGGGACTACATGTTGCCGGTGTCGACCTTATGCGCTCCGCTCGTGGTCCATTAATTCTCGAAGTTAATGCTTCGCCAGGTTTTGGTATTGAAAAAGCCACCAACCGTAACGTCGCTCTACCAATCATCAAATATATTGAACACAATGCAAAAGGCCGCACTCTTAAAGATAAAGTTGGCATCTAAACTAAAATCCCTATCACGATCTGGCACCTCTAGATGTCAGATTTTTATATCTCTTTCAGCCCAGAACGAGCTATCATATAGTATAATTAACTTATGATTATTTTACTTTTAATCGTCTTGTTCTTTATTCTATTCTCTATGCTTAGACGGCATATTGGCATTGCTCTACTTGCCACTATCGCCGGTAATACCATTTATAGCACCTTCGGTAACGATCTAACCGAATTATTTACTAAATTCCTAAACGGCGTCCCAGAAAACACTCTCTCCAGCGCCATCTACATCTCTCTGGTTTTTCTTTTCCCACTAATCCTTTATTTTAAATCCAATAAAGACAGTCTTTTCGGCGTCCTACGTTTTCTCGAGAGCCTGATTTATGCCGTTCTCCTGGTCTCCATTTGCGCCGCCAAGATCAATCTCCTTGTACCATTTGATGATATAAGCATCCAGCTTTTGAACTTCGTCGCCATCGTGCGTCCTTCGCTCCTGCTTTTTGCCATCATTGTAGCCTACCTCGATATTCTTCTCAGCAAATCGAATTAATCCAAAAACTATCAGCCAAATTAAAAAGTACCACCATTTTTTCTTAGGCAATTCTAGAATAAAAGACTCTTGCTCCGCTAAAGTATTTATCACAAATGTATGGATTTTTAATGGCCAAATTAGTATTTTCTCTAAACTAATCCCAAATATTACCAAATCACCGAATACCGAAATCAATCCTACTGACCCCATTACAATAGGCAAACTTGGCAATAATACAATATTCGCTAAAATCGAGAGCCACGTAAATTTTCCAAAGCAATATAAACCAATCGGCAAAGTCACTACGGAAATTACAATTGACGAAATTAAAGATTTTGCCAAGAACCCTGGTCTTCGATAAAGATCCTTTAACTCTTCTTTTGTCCCGTAAAAGTATCTCGTAATCAATGGTACTATTTTTACTATGGCAAAATAAGCTAGCACCGAAAGCCAGAAACCAATTTGCTTTACAAATTCTGGTCGAATTATTAAGCAAGCACTTACTATGATCGCCATAACTCGATAAACCGAAACATTTCGGCCAAAGTATTTAATCGTCATCATCAAAACCAATCCGACTAATGCACGCAAAATTGACGGGCCAACACCAATCATCATTGCGTAGATGAAGCAAAATATTAGTACAAAATAAGTTTTACTAATGATTGAGAAATGCTCAAAAATTAGACTCAGAATTCCAGCAATTATTGCAAGGTGGGTTCCAGAAACCACAATTAAATGCATTACACCTACATTTTTCATATTATCTTTCTGTAATGCAGTTAACTCATCTTTATTACCAGTCAAATAACTAATACCAAGCGCCAGCTCATCGTGCTCAGAGTATTTTAAGAGCTTATCTTTTAACAATTTAATAAAACCCTGTTCATTTGACGGTTTTTCGACCTTCATTCTAAGAAAACTCGCCTTACCATCATCACTCGCTCCAAATAAATCTGGAGACCGACAAAACACTCGCCCAGCCGCAATTAAAATCAGGCTCATCATAAATAAATTTTCTATGCGTATTTTCATTTACAACCTCCAAGCTCAACATAGAAAAACTTTTGCATTTTGGCAAGTAATTTTTAAATAAAACAACATTTTTCAGATTAAAAAATCTTAAGCATAAGCAAGTTATTAAAATCTAATTTTCAAAGCATAAGCAAGTTATTAAAAAAATAAAAAAATCCAAACTCACCAGATATAAAATCTCAACTTATTATCAATTTCGATGTTTAAAAACTTGCGAAATTTTCTATTTACTTTATGCTAGATATAAGATGAAGCAGAAAAATCCAATTATCACCCCAGAAACTCCACTGGAAATTATTAATTTCGCCACAACCGGACAGGGAATTGCGACCAATTCAGATGGTAAAAAAATCTTCCTGTGGAACGCCATGCCAGGAGAAAAAATCACCGAATACCAGGTTTTAAAACAAAAATCCCATCTCACCGAAGCCGTAGCTCTGAAAATCGAAAACCCTAATCCACACCGCGTATTGCCGCGTGATAAACATTATCTATCAAATTCGCCATGGCAAATTCTAGATATCAGCTACGAAAATTTAGTCAAAAAACAAATTATCGAAGAACTCTTTTCTAAGCTAGATGCACCAAAAATAGCCTTTGAGCCAAGTGATAATGAATATTTTTATCGCAATAAGATGGAATATTCACTTTACTACGATCATGAAACTGCTAGGATTCATCCGGCCATTCACCGTCGTGGTTCGCATCATAAAATCCCCATCCTCACTTCTTCACTCGAAAATCCAGCCATTTATCATCGCGCCATGGAAATTATCAATGAGTTAAATACTAAACAGGAAGATTCTAGAAAATATCAGTCTCTTCTTCTGCGCTGTAATTGTCGAGGAGAAGTAAGTGGTGGTCTTTATGAGAATTATCAACCACATCCTGTCTTTGAAAATCTGACAGATAAAATCTTGGGGTACGAATTTTCTTATTCACCAAACGGATTCTTCCAAATCAATCTTCCAGAATATGAAAAGGTTTTACGAAAAATTAAAGATTTTATCAAAGACCAAAACAAAGTCGTTGACCTTTACTCCGGCGTTGGCACCATCGGATTAACTGTTGCTGGAGATAAAAATCTCACACTTGTCGAAGTTGATAAATTTGCTCATGGCGAATTATTAAATAATATTGAAACAGTAAAATCTAGCACTGGCAATTCAAATATTACTGGTATCCTTGCTAAATCTGAGACTATCTACGACCACATTACTCATGACTCAACCGTGATTGTGGATCCGCCACGCTCTGGCTGTGATACCACACTCATCGAAACAATCCGACAAAAACTTCCCGAAAAACTTGTTTATTTGTCCTGCAACCCTATCACCCAAGTACGCGACCTCGATGGCCTGTTAAATCACTATGAGATCAAGAGTGTTACTGGCTACAATTTCTTCCCACACACACCACACATTGAATGCTTAGTCTTACTAGAGCGCAAATAAAATTATTACTTGACAGTTTTCACAATGTTCCTTTATTATCGTTTATGTTTAATTTAAAAAAGGAGGCTATTTTATGAAGCCGAATAATATTAAAAATAAAATCAATACTATTGTGGGGTCAATCGGAGCCTTTATTGGTATCTTTGTTTTCATTGCTTATATTCCACAGATTATTGCAAATCTTAGTGGTACTAAAGGTCAACCTTGGCAGCCAGCTATGGCCGCTTTCTCGTGTCTAATTTGGGTAATTTATGGTTGGACTAAAGAACCCAAAAAGGACTATATCCTCATTATTCCTAACGCGTTCGGCGTTATCCTCGGCTTCCTTGCTTTTGTTACTGCTCTTTAAAAATAATTACTGATATAATCTTCTTAAAAGAATCCATTCAAACTAAATATAATCTTGCACCAAAGGCCAAAAAGGAGAATAAAGATGAAGCCGAATAAAGAGCAACAAGCTGCCATTGAATATCTAGGTGGGCCACTTCTGGTCTTAGCTGGTCCGGGTACCGGTAAAACACAAATTATTTCTCAGCGTGTCGCTCACATTTTGAATGTCACTCAAACCAACCCAAGCAACATCCTTTGTCTCACTTTTACTGACGCTGCCGCCACCAATATGCGCGACCGCCTACGCACCGTGATTGGCAACTCCGCTGATGAACTAAATATCATGACCTATCACTCCTTTGGAAATACCGTCATTGGCCGCTACCAGAATTATGCCACCGAAATTGAACGTCTATCTGAAAAAACCATCAGCCCCGTCGAAGCAGAGAATTTTTTCCAGCAACTTCTCGATGAATTACCTATTACCAATCCACTTCGAGCTAACAAGACTAGCGATGTTGCTAATCTAATTAATAAGCTAAAAGGCGCCAATCTTTCAATCGATAGTCTCACAACCATCCAAGAAGCCAATCAAAAAGATATTGAGGATCTCAACCAAGCTCTCGCCGCCACCACCATCGGCAAAGCCAGTAGTGGTAATTTTGAAAGTAAATGCAAGGAACGCTATTTTCCGATTCTTACCGTACTAGGCCAAGTCAGTTCTTCTCATGATCAAAATATCTTACCGAACGTACCATATATTTCCAACGAGCTCTACCGTCAGATGCTTGATCTTTATCAGTTAGAAATCACCAAAGATAAACCTTCTATTGCGGCCCTAAAAAAATTTACCGATAGTCATTTTACCTTAAACGCTAGCGGAGTTTGTTATTATAAACAAACTAACGATATTGTTAAATTTTCTACCATTCTAGATTTTTGTCAAAAATACCAGACCTATCTCGCCGAAAATCGCTTGGTTGACTATGCTGATATGATTCTTGAAGCAATCAAGCATCTAGAAACTGATGTAGATTTTAAAGCCATGATGGCTGAGCAATTTCAATATATCATGCTTGATGAGTTTCAAGATTCCAACCCGGCGCAAGTTCGTTTAATCCAACTCATCACCGACTACGATAAACCAGAGATTATGGCCGTAGGTGATGACGACCAGACCATTTACGAATTTCAAGGAGCACTTTCTTCTAACCTAGTCGATTTTTATCAGCATTATCACGCCAAGATTATCATTCTTAAAGATAATTATCGTTCAACCAGTGAAATCCTGGCTTTGTCACGTAAAATTGCCGATCAAATCCCTGATAGTTTCATTAAATCCGAGTCCGTCCTAACCAGCCTGGGTGAAACTTCCGGTGACTTTACTAAAAATCTTCATGCCGCCAGAAACTCAGAATTATCAAAAATCACCAGTGACGATCAGGCGCTTCAACCGATTAACCATCCGAACACTCGCATTTCTCGCCATCATTTCGATGACATTATTTCCGAATATCAGTGGGTCACTGAAACCATCCATAATCTTATCCAAAGTGGGGAAGAGCAAAAAAATATTGCCATTATCGCTCGAAAACACGATGTCTTAAAGGCGATACTACCGTATCTTCGTAAATACGACAATATTAATGTCACTTATGAGCGAAAGGAAAATATTCTTGAAGACACCAAAATCAAAGAACTTCATGACCTACTTCGTGTCATTCATCAGCTCGCATCTGGACAAG